>OGQA01001068.1_pt1 | contig 13104 bp, 8 predicted proteins | sample 1553011 | NCBI WGS metagenome assembly OGQA01 (sample SAMEA2580256, study PRJEB22360) | human gut metagenome | biome: human gut; feature: human-associated habitat; material: faeces | place: Denmark | collected 2008/2010 | reverse complement strand
TGATTCTGCACTTCACTCATAATTAATATTTTCTCTGACTTTTCAGTTCCTCATAGAGCAGACAATAATTCTCGTAACGTGTCCGCGAGATCTCCCCTTCCGCCACGGCATCTTTCACGCCGCAGACCGGTTCTGAGATATGAGAACATCCTCCGAATCTGCAATATTTTTCAAACGGAACAAATTCGGGATAATATCCCGCCAGCTGCTCTTTTTCCAGTCCAAACAGTCCCAGGGAGCTGAAACCGGGAGTATCCAGAATGTAAGTATCCGGTGCAATGGAGATCAGTTCGGAATGCCTGGTGGTATGTTTTCCACGTTCGATCTTCTCACTGATGGAACCGGTCTCCATCACGATCCCCGACTGTAAACAGTTGACCAGCGAAGACTTGCCGACACCGCTGGGTCCCGCCACCGTGGTGGTCTTGCCCCGAAGCAGGTCTTTTAATCTGTCGATGCCTTCCTTTTCCCTGGCACTGACAGTAATGGTCTGAAATCCCGCCTGTTCATAGATGGAACGATAATCCTCTTTTTTCCCCTCTGCATCAATGTCCTGCTTGTTAAAACAGATGATGCAGGGAATGTCCTGTTGCTGCATCATGATCAGAAAACGATCCAGCAGATTAAAATTGGGCTGTGGCTTACAAATGGCGAAAATCACCAACGCCTGATCCACATTGGCTACCGCCGGGCGGATCAGTTCGCTGTGTCTGGGAAGCAGCCCTGTGATATTTCCCTTTTTCTGCGCTTCGTCTATGATATCCATTTCCACATCATCCCCTACGAGGGGTTTTCTGTGGTCCTTACGGAAGACACCTTTTGCCTTGCATTCATAGATTCCGTCCGTACTATGCAGTGCATCCCCCGCATGGACGTAATAGAAGCCGGCAATTCCTTTTATAATCTTGCCCTTCATAGTTCCTGCCTTTGCATTATTCCTTCACGAATTCCACTCTTCGGGTAAAGGACTGGTTCTCCGTGGTGCCGGGAACAATAATGGTATTGCTGCCATCTGTATCCGTTGTAGGGGTTCCCTCCGTTGTCACCTGATAGGTCATGGTAAGCGTACCGCCGGAGGAGGCGATGCCGTTGATATTGGTTGCTACTGGGAAGGTGGTAACCTTCGTATCCATCAGCACAGTGCCGTCATCCGCCACCAGGGTGATACCGACTTCCATTCCCGATACATACTTGGGTGCCTCGGAAGTCGTCGGTGCCGCAATGCTGACATTGCACTTATAAGTCACTTTCTGTGCGCCCTGGCTCACCTTAATATCAATGGAGGTTCCCTGATCCACATAGGAACCATGGGAATAGCTCTGATAGCAGATCATGCCCTCTCCCACTTCATCGCTGTAAATATGGGTCACACTGCCTACTGTCAGTCCGGCCTCGATTGCTTCCACCGTACCATCCTGCTCTGACAGTCCGATCAGGTTCGGCACGCGGATCTTCGTATCTTCCTTTCCCAGGCTTACGGTAACGGTGATCACACTGCCTTTCGGCGCCTTATTTCCATCTGCGGGAGTCTGGGCGATCACGCGTCCTGCTTCTATGGTGTCGGAATAATCCTCTGTCTTATTGACCAAAAAGCCCTTGCTTACCAGCTGTGTATTCGCCTCGTCAAAAGTAAGTCCCACCACATTCGGAACTTCTACGCCCTGGGTTCCGGCGCTTGCCGTAAGTGTTACCTTGCTGCCCTTGTCAATCTGGGCACCCACGCTGACGTCGGTACTGATCACCACACCTTCTGCCACGGAATCAGATTCCTCATATACAACTTCCGTCAGAATTCCCAGTCCGGTCAGTGTATTTCTCGCATCATCCACATTCATGCCCTTCACATCCGGCATGGTGACTTTCTCTGCCCCTTCTTTGGTTTCCTCCGTAGTGATGATCGGACCGGAAGGATTATTGCCTTCGTTCTTTTTCCCGCCGAAGATCTTCACCGCCAGTACGATCAGGATAATACAGATCACCACTCCTGCAACGATTGCCAGAACCGTTGTCACGCGTTCCATCTTGGGATCGTAATCATAATCATCCTCTCCCTCTGCCTCTTCATCATTCTCATACATGGCTTCTGTATCGGAACGTAGGCGCATCGTCTCATCATGATCCTGTTCTTCATACTCCCGGCCACTCTGATACGGAACTTTTCTCTTGATCTGTGCCATATCTTCATCGGAGATCATCCGGGTGCCGCCTTCCATATCCGGATCCTTGTTCACGACAAAGTCCTCCTCCGGATTGATCAGGGACTGCTTCAGGTCTGCAATCAGTTCTGCCATGTTCTGATATCTGCGGTCCGGTGATTTCTGACAACACTTTAATACAATACTTGCAACGCTGGAAGGGATCTCCGGCACGAATTCCTTGGGAGAAGGCATTTCTTCCTGAATATGCTTGATGGCGATCGCTACCGTCGTCTCCCCATTGAAGGGGACTCTTCCCGTAAGCATTTCGAACATAGTGATACCCAGTGAATAGATATCACTCTTCTCATCACTGTAACCGCCTCTGGCCTGTTCCGGAGACGTATAGTGTACACTTCCCATTACATTGGAAGTGATCGTATTGCTGGTCGCTGCCTTGGCAATACCGAAATCCGTGACTTTTACTTTGCCGTCTTTGGAAATAATGATATTCTGCGGTTTGATATCCCGGTGAATAATATGATTATTATGTGCTGCCTCAATGCCCATACTCACCTGGATGGCAATGCTTACTGCTTCCTTGTAAGACAGACGGGCCTTTTTCTCAATGTACTTTTTGAGGGTAATGCCCTCCACCAGTTCCATTACAATATAGTAGATTCCGTTTTCTTCCCCTACATCATAGACATTTACGATATTGGGATGCATCAGTCCTGCTGCCGCCTGGGCCTCAATACGGAATTTGGATACAAAATTAGCATTCTCGCTGAATTCCTGCTTCAATACCTTGATCGCCACATATCGGTTCAACTTATGACATTTTGCTTTATAGACATCTGACATACCGCCGGTTCCGATTTTCTCCAGGATCTCATAGCGATCGCCGATCATCATTCCTATTTTGATCATTATTGCTCTCCATTCTTATATAACCTAAGTAACTAAGAGTATTATCTGTCTTATGCGCACGGCTCAATAAGGATAACACTGATATTGTCTCTGCCGCCGTTTGCATTGGCTGCCTCTACCAGACGCTCTGCTTTCTCCACAAGATCTCTTGCACCACTGATGATCATGCGGATCTCTTCATCTTCCAGCATATTAGTCAGTCCGTCCGAACACATAAGGACAGTATCGCCTTCCCTGAGTTCTACGGTAAAAAAGTCCGGCTCTACATGATCCTCCGCACCTACCGCTCTGGTAATAATATTCTTGTCAGGATGATTTCTTGCATCCGCACGGTCTAATCCGCCCATGCGTATCATTTCCTCTACAAGAGAATGATCCCTCGTAATCTGCCGTATCTCACGATTCACCACATAAAGTCTGCTGTCACCCACATTGGCCACCTGTAAAAATCTGCCCATGCAGGATGCCACCACAACCGTCGTTCCCATTCCTTCCAGCTTCTTGTCTTCGTCGGCTCTCCTGCGGATCACCTCATTGGCTTCCTCGATCGCTCTGCGGAAAATCAGCGTGGGATTTTTTTCAAAAGAACTCTGCATCTCAGCCAGCATGGTCTCTACTGTCACTTTGGATGCATAATCTCCCGCATTATGTCCGCCCATACCGTCCGCTACAATAAACACGTTGGGCAGATTTCCCACCGGTTCCTCAGAGGTATAGATATAGTCCTGATTTACTTTTCTTTTCCTTCCGATATCGGTTATGGAAAACGTCTTGAGCACGTCAATTTTCCTCCTGTGAGAGTCCGTCCGGGTTCTGCATCTCCTGTGTATGACGACGCCTTAACTGTCCGCAGGCTCCGTCAATATCCCGGCCCATCTCTCTTCTAATTGTAACATGTATCTTCTTACTTTCAAGTTTATTTTTAAACGCCTGAATATGCCCGGTATCCGACTGCACGAAGTCCCGCTCTTTAATCGGGTTTACCGGAATCAGGTTAATATGACAGCATAAAGGCTTTGCCAGAGCGATCAGCTCTTTGGCATCCTCTTCCGTATCGTTCACACCGCCTACCAGACTGTATTCAAAAGTGATCCGGCGCCCGGTCTGTTCAAAATAATACCTGCAGACTTCCATCAGTTCTTTGATGGAATACCTGTTGGCAATGGGCATCAGTTTTCTTCTTTTTTCATCTGTGGTTGCATGCAGTGACAATGCCAGGGTAATCTGCAGCTTCTCATCTGCCAGCTGTCGCATTCTCGGCACAATTCCGCAGGTGGACACCGTAACATTTCTCTGGCTGATGTTTAATCCATTCTCATCCGTCAGCAGATGCAAAAACTTTAGAATATTATCATAATTGTCCATGGGTTCTCCGGTTCCCATGACTACCACATTAGAGACCCGTTCCTGCGTCAGTCTCGTGATGGCATAGATCTGATCTAACATCTCCGAAGGCGTCAGGTTCCGCTCCAGTCCATCCAGGGTGGACGCACAGAATCTGCAGCCCATCCGACATCCCACCTGGGAAGAAATGCACACACTGTTGCCGTGTTTGTACTGCATCCACACGCTTTCCACCACATTGCCGTCAGACAGTTCAAATAAAAACTTTTTCGTTCCGTCGATCTTCGACTCCTGTATTCTGACAGGCTTTACACAGGTATATTCATACTTTTCCTTGCATTGTTCCCTGAATTTTGCGGAGAGATTGGTCATCTCGTCAAAGCTTCTCGCTAACTTCACATGCATCCACTCATACATCTGTTTTGCCCGGAAAGCTTTCTCTCCCATACTCTCCAGTTCGGTCTTCAGTTCCTCCAGATTCAGGGATTTGATATCTTTTTTACTATCCATGTCTTATATCTCACGTTCTTCTGCGCAGCCTTGCAAAGTAGAATCCGTCGGTCTCATCCGTTCCCGGCAGAAGTTGTCTCTCCTCCTCTAAAACGAACGGGAACTTTTCCGTGATCCATGCTGCCATGTTCTGATTCTCTTCTCTGTTGATAGTGCAGGTGCTGTACAACAACACGCCACCCGGCTTCACATACCGCCATCCAGTTTCCACGATCTGCCTCTGCAGTTCATGGATAGATTTAAGGCCTTCCGGTGTCACATGATATTTAATGTCTCTCTTTTTGCCCATGACACCTAAGCCCGAACAAGGGACATCCATCAACACAACATCCGCAGATGCTTCTTGCTCTGCGTCATAAACCGTGGCATCATGCACTTCCACTTTCACATTGGTGCGGTGCATGCGCTCCAGATTCTCAAGGATCAAAGCCGTCTTATATTCTGACACATCGCGGGATAACACATGTCCCGCCTCTTTCGTATATTCTGCCGCCAGGATCGTCTTGCCTCCCGGTGCCGCACACAGATCCATAACAAAGTCTCCCGGCTTTATTTTTGCTGCTTTTACCGCCAGGGCAGAAGAAGCATCCTGTACAGTGAATTTTCCTTCGGCAAATCCGGGCAGCTCGCTGACGTTTTCCAGATTTTCCGCCAGATATACATAGGGAAGTTCCTTATGTGCGCTTAAGTGGACCCCTGTAGCCTCTATCTTTTTCTTAAGATCCTCACGGTCCGTTTCCGACAATTCCAGGCAAAAACGCAGAGATACCGGATGAATCTTAAGCAGTCCCATGAGAAGTGTTTCCGTTCCCTCCGTGCCGTATACCGGAAGCCACAGATTCACGATCCATTCCGGCATGGAATATTTTACGCTGAAATATTTTACAGGATCCGCAGGATCCGGCAGGGGCATTTTGTCCTTGCTGCGGGATATATTTCGCAGGACGGCATTGACAAACCCCTTCAGAGTACGAAAGCCGCGCTTTGCCGCAAGCTTGCAGGCTTCATTGCATACCGCACTGTCCGGCACCGCATCCATATACAGGATCTGATAGGTACTCATGCGGAGCAGACAACGGATCAGAGGCTTCATCTTGCGGACCGGAACGGAAGAAAACCGGTTCAGATAATAATCCAGCTCCAGCTGTCTCTCTATGGTACCCTCTGTAACTCTCTTGATAAATGCCTTATCTCTGGGATCCAGGTAATCGTATTTATCCAGCACTGCTTTTATTAATTTATGGGAAAAATCCTGCCCCTTTTCCAGGTCCAGCAGGATTTCCACAATAATCTCTCTTGTATCGGTGGTTGCAGGCTTCCCCATGCTTAGTCTCTCCTTCTGCGGTTACCGCCATACAACAGGATCAGACGAAGCAGCTGTAATGCGGAGGATGCTGCTCCCGCTACATAGGTAAGGGCTGCCGCTGTCAGCACCTTTTTACCACCGCTTACTTCTTCACTGCCTAACAGTCCGTATTCCTCCACCTTCACGATTGCTCTGCGGGAGGCATTGAATTCCACAGGAAGTGTCACCAGCTGGAAGATCACGGTCAGGGCAAATGCCCAGATTCCCAGCTGGATCAATGTCTGGTTCCAGCTGAGCAGTACTCCCAAGAAAATCAGGGGAATACTTAAGTTGCTTCCGATGTTCACCACCGGTACCAGTGCCGCACGAATACTCATAGGTGCATAGCCGTGGGCATGCTGGATCGCATGTCCGCACTCATGGGCAGCCACACTGACTGCGGTGACTGAGGTTCCGTTATAATTATTATATGACAGTCTTACGGTATCTGTCCGGGGATCGTAATGATCGCCGTCGTTTGCGTTCAGACACTCGATCTGTACGTTATACAAGCCTTCTCTATTGAGAAGATTCCGGGCAGCTTCCGCTCCCGTAATTCCTCTCATATTCCGGACCTTACTGTATTTTCGCATGGTGGAATTCACCAGCGCACTGGCCCCAAGGCATAACACCAGTCCGATCAATACCAAAAAATACGTGGGGTCAAAATAATAACCATATCCATAATAACCACCGTACATAGCAAAGTCTCCTTTCTAATTGCCTGGATTGTTTATCACTCTCCCAGGATCTCTCCAGGCTGTACCTTCACGCCTAACAGGAAATCATGGGCTGTCATACGTTTTTTGCCTTCCAGCTGCAATTCTATGACCTTCAGACCGCCTTCCGACGCTGCCACCTCAAAGGAATCCTTATTCACCGTAAGGATCGTTCCCGGGGCTTCCCTGTGAGCCGTCACCATGGGAATCGCCTTCCAGATCTTTAACTGTTTTCCGCGATAAAATGTGTAGGCACTGGGCCAGGGTGTCAGTCCTCTGATCAGTCTGTCCAGTTCGGCTGCCGTTTTGGTGAAGTCCAGTCTGCCCATTTCTTTGGTGATCAGTGCCGCATAGCAGGTCTTCGCATCGTCCTGTTTCTCCGGAGTCAGCTTTCCTGCTTCTAAGAGCGGCAATGCCTCGGTGATCGCTTCTCCGCCGAGCACCATAAGCTTGTCGTGCAATGTTTCAAAAGTATCTTCCGAAGTAATGGGAATCTTCTTCTGATACAACATATCTCCGGTGTCCAGTCCTGCATTCATCTGCATGATGGTCACACCGGTCTCCGTCTCCCCGTCGATGATCACTCTCTGGATCGGAGATGCCCCACGGTATTTCGGAAGCAGGGATGCGTGGATATTCAGGCATCCGTACTTCGGCAGATCCAGGATCTCCTGAGACAGGATCTGTCCGAAGGCTGCCACAATATAGACATCTGCGGGATATTTTTTCAATTCTTCAATAGCCTCGGGAGTCTTGATCCGACGAGGCTGGAATACCGGGATGCCGTGTTTTACAGCACATTCCTTCACCGGCGGAAACTGTAACTGCCCGCTTCTTCCCTTTGCCTTGTCCGGCTGGGTCACCACTGCGGTGATCTCATGTCCCTGTGCGATCAAAGCCTCCAGAGCTCCCACTGCGAAATCAGGGGTTCCCATAAATACGATCTGCATAGCTTATCTCCTTCCCGGAATACTTATTCTTCTTCCTCATCCTCATAGGTCATGTCCTGCAGAGGACCTTCCGCCTTCTCCACATAGAGATGTCCATCCAGGTGATCCAGTTCGTGGCAGATGGCTCTTGCCAATAATTCCGTACCCTCTACTTCGATGGGTTTCATATTGACATCCAAAGCTACCGCTTTCACATAATTGGGTCTGGTCACAATACCAAACTTCCCGGGAACACTTAAGCACCCTTCCTGTCCGGTCTGCTCTCCGCTGCTCTCCACGATCCGGGGATTAATAAGAATATACGGATCCTCTCCGGTGGTGTCGATCACCACAATTCTCTTAAGTATGCCCACCTGGGGAGCAGCCAGTCCTACGCCGTTGGCGTCATACATAGTCTCTAACATATCCTCGATCAATTCCTTCGTCCGGGGAGTCATCTCCTTGACTTCCTTACAGGTCTTTTTCAGTACCTCATCTCCATATTCACGAATATTTCTGATTGCCACAGTTATTACCTCCTATAACACGTTTACCGGGTCAAAGTCGAATTGTATACTCAGCTGTCTTGGCTGCCACTGTCTCAAAGTCTCCTCCACACAGTCTTTTACCGCCACCAGCGTATCATACTCCGCATGCTTCGCGTAGAACACATACCGGTAAATATCATTGATTTTGCTGATATTTGCCGGGGTCGGCCCCAGTATCTGCAAAAAGTCCATATTAGACTTTACCACATCTGTCAGCCTCCGGGCAAGCTGTTTTACATTTTCTTCCTCTTTGCCATAGATCTGCACCGCCAGCATATGTGCTGCGGGAGGATATCCCGACAGCTCTCTGTACAGGATTTCTTCCTCATAAAAGCTTTTATAATCCTGGGCTGCCGCGCAGGTAATGGCATAATGATCCGGCTGATAAGTCTGGATCACCGCTTCTCCCGGAAGCACCCCTCTGCCTGCTCTGCCCACCGCCTGGGTCAGCAGCTGAAATGTCCGCTCTCCGGCACGGTAATCCGATGCGTTTAAGGACAGATCTGCCGCCAGGATCCCTACCAATGTCACCTTCGGAAAATCATGTCCCTTCACGATCATCTGGGTGCCGATGAGCACATCGGCCTCTCCGTTTGAAAATGCTGACAGAATTTTCTCATAGCTGTCCTTCGTCCGGGTAGTATCCGCATCCATCCGAAGCGTCCGCACCCCCGGATACAGTTCTTTCAATTTATCTTCAATCTGCTGGGTACCTGCTTTGAATCCCAGAATATATTTGGATCCGCACTTCGGGCATAGCTTGGGCAAGGGTTGTGTATAGCCGCAATAATGGCAGATCAGCCTTCCCCCTTTATGTTCCGAGAGGGAGACATCACAGTGTGGGCATTTCATAACTTCACCGCAGGCACGACAGGATACGAATCCCGCATACCCTCTTCGATTTAAAAACAGGATGGTCTGCTGCCCCTTGCTTAGCCGGTCTGTCATCAGTTCCTGTAACTTCCTGCTGAAAATAGAACGGTTGCCCTCCTTAAGCTCCTGCCTGAGATCCACCGTGTGTACCGTGGGCAGTTCTCCGCCGGTCAGGCGTTTTGTCAGATGGAACAGCCTGTATTCTCCCTTTCCGGCGCGGTAATACGCCTCTAAGGAAGGGGTCGCCGATCCCAGCACTACGCTGGCTTTGTACAGCTTCGCCACTTCCATTGCCGTCTCTCTGGCATGGTATTTGGGAGTACTCTCACTTTTGTAACTGTTCTCCTGTTCCTCATCCATGACGATCAGGCCCAGATTGGGGAATGGGGTAAAAAGTGCGGATCTCGGCCCTATGATCACATCGATCTCGCCTGCTTTTGCACGCTCACACTGATCATATTTTTCTCCGGGAGACAATGTGGAATTCATCACACTGACCCGGTCACCGAATCTCTGATAGAACCGTAGCAGCGTCTGGTAGGTCAGAGCGATCTCCGGGATCAGCACGATCGCCTGGCGACCTCTTTTGATCATCTCGCCGATGAGTTGCATATACACTTCCGTTTTGCCGCTGCCGGTGATGCCATGGATCAGATATGTCTGTCTTCTGCCGGCATCAAAATCCGTAAGCACTTCCGTAACGATGGTCTGCTGTTCCGAGCTCAATGTATTATGCGTCGTCTCTCCCGCCTGTACCTTCACGGGGTTCCGGTAGCTCTCGGAGCTGACCAGTTTCGCGGCGCCCACTTTTACGATACTGTTTACCGTAGCGGCGCTGACGCCCAATTTCCCGGTGATCCACTCATAGGGAATCGTCTCCTGCTCCGACAGAGCTTTTAACAGTCTGGCCTTTGCCACCTGTTTTTTGCGCTCGCATTCTCCTAAGAGTGACAGAAGCTCCTCTCTATTCATCAGGCGCACCAGCTGTCTGTGCTCCAGTTTCTTCACGGTCTGCTTCGCCGGCAGGACCGTCTTCAGAGCCTGGATCATGGTACAACCGTAATTGCGTCGGATCCAGGCAGCCAGTGCGATCATTTTATCTTCTACACCGGTCTCTTTTTCCGGCAGTCCTGCGATCTCCTTGATCTTCTCCGGAGCGAACTGACACTGATTCCCTATACTGACCACATAACCTTTGATCAGACGGTTTCCATTGCCGAAAGGGATCATAACGCAGGCTCCCGGCTCCAATCTGTCCCGCAGTCTCTCCGGTATCCGGTACTGAAATGTCTTATCCAGTTTTTCATGAGAGATATCTACAATGATATCCGCATATAACGTACGCAATCTGTTTTCCTCTCTGTTCACCGGGATCCCGGAAAACTGTCTTATAGGCCCTGACCCGCTGCCGATCCGGGGATATGTCCCTCTGCCAGGATATCCCGGATCAGATCCCGTTCATCCATGGGATGCTTCACGCCTTTGATCTCCTGATAGTCTTCGTGCCCTTTTCCCGCCAGTACGATGATATCGCCGGGTTCTCCGTGTTCAATGGCATAAGTGATGGCTTCCTTGCGGTCGCAGATCTCTACATATTTTCCGTCCGTCTTCGCCATACCGGTCTTAATATCGTTGATAATATCCTGCGGTTCCTCGAACCGGGGATTGTCGGAAGTAATGATGGTCAGATCCGCCAGCCTGCCGCTGACCTCTCCCATCTCGAAACGACGCTGTCTGGAGCGGTTACCGCCGCAGCCAAACAGGCTGACCAGTCTGTGGGGTTCATACTCCCGCAGTGTGGTTAACAGGCTTTCCAGTGCCATGGCGTTATGGGCATAGTCGATCAGCAGAGTAAATTGGTCAGAAACCTTGATCATCTCGATACGACCCTTTACTTTTGCCTGCAACAGTGCCTTTTTGATAGCTTCCTCATCCACCTTAAAATGACGGCAGATGGCAATGGCTGCCAGCGCATTGTACACACTGAATTTGCCGGGCATGGGTACTTCCACAGCAAAATTCATCAGACCGGTCACATGGAAGGTCACTCCCAGTTCTCCGGGTTTGTGCACCAGCTGCCGGTTCTCGGCCCGCAGCATGCAGTGCTCTCCCATGCCGAAGCTCTCCAGTGCACAGGTATGTCCCTCCGTCACTGCCTGCCAGTGTTCATCATCACCGTTAACGATTCCCACCTTGCACTGTTTGAACAACAATCCCTTGCAGTGCAGATATTCCTCAAAGCTTGCATGCTCATTGGGTCCGATATGATCCGGCTCCAGATTTGTAAAAATACCGTAATCGAATACAAATCCCTGGGTGCGGTGAAGCATCAGTGCCTGGGAAGATACTTCCATAACTACCGTATCCAGTCCGGCATCTACCATGCGGGCAAAATACTCCTGTAACAGGTAAGATTCCGGTGTGGTGTTATTTGCATGAATATGTTCGTCTCCGATGATCACCTCGATGGTTCCCACCAGTCCCACTTTATAGCCGGCATTCTCCAGAATGGATTTCACCAGGTAAGTGGTCGTGGTCTTGCCCTTGGTACCCGTGATACCGATGACTTTCAGTTTCTCTGCCGGATGACCGAACCAGGCTGCGGAGATAAATGCCATGGCATATCGGGTATCCGCTACTTTGATCACAGTCACATCCGCATCCGCAGGAAGCTCTATGTCCTTTTGTACCACCAGCACCCCGGCGCCCTGTGCAGCCACCTGTGCGGCAAAATCATGTCCGTCAAAATTGGCTCCGTTAATACAAATGAACAGGCATCCCGGAATGACTTTACGGGAGTCATAGACTACAGCTGTGATCTCCCGCTCCTTTTTTCCGCATACCTGTTCATATTCCAGTTTATCCAAAAGTTCTGTTAATTTTCTATTCATACAGGTGTCCACCTTTCTATACCGATATCGGATATCCCATGGTTATTCCGAAAATCTTTGCATACTACGGTATATTTTACTCTATTTTCCGCAAATGTACCACCTATAATTTTTCGATCCCCATTTTCTCAGTTTTCCGTCACACAATCCGCACCGGTCTCCTGTGTGCGGTTAAAGTTCTGTACAAACCCGATCAGCTGTCCTGACAAAAGCACGGTGAACAGCGAATACCCGATGCGCCGTACCGGGATATAGCTCAAGGACATGACCAGCACGATCAGATCCGACAGCAGATAGACCCACTGGATCTTCCAGTCGGTGGCATGGGAAATACTCATGGCCAGGGCATCGTCTCCACTGGGGGCTCCGCCGACGCGCACGCACAGTCCGGCACCCACACCAACAAACAGTGCACCCACCAGGGCTGCCACAAGGGGCATGTCCGCCAGTCCGGGCCACAGGTGCGGGAATTGTTCGCATATCTTATACATACCGGAAAATCCCACCGTAGCCAGTGCGGAATAAGCGATGAATTCCTTACCCAACAGCTTCCATCCCAGCACATAGCATAACACGTTCATAATACCTCCGGTTAACGCCGGAGAAATGCCGGTCCAGTGCTCCAGTAACAGGGTTGCCCCCAATACACCACCCTCGGTAACACCGGAGATGGAGTGTACATGATATAATCCAAATGCCAGAATAAAACTTCCCAATAAGGTTATGACACATTTTTTTAATGTGATATTTTTCAACGCTTCTTTCCATTCGTGAAGCTGTGATTTGATTTTGTTCATTTTGTAATTTCTGTTCTTTCTATAAATTTGTGTTCGTATCTTTATGATGTCCCGCCTTTGATGCCTACGAATTGTTCCGTGCT
>OGQA01001060.1_pt1 | contig 13147 bp, 7 predicted proteins | sample 1553011 | NCBI WGS metagenome assembly OGQA01 (sample SAMEA2580256, study PRJEB22360) | human gut metagenome | biome: human gut; feature: human-associated habitat; material: faeces | place: Denmark | collected 2008/2010 | reverse complement strand
TGGCCTCGTCGAGTATCATGACGGGCGGGTCGGCGACGGCGGCGCGGGCGATGGAGATGAGCTGCCTCTGGCCCTGCGAGAGGTTCGCGCCGTTGCCGGAGAGCACGGTGCCGTAGCCCTCGGGCAGGCGGGTGATGAAGTCGTCCGCGCCCGCGAGCTTTGCGGCCGCGATGCAGTCTTCGTCTGTGGCGTCCAGCTTGCCGTAGCGGATGTTCTCCATGACCGTGCCGGTGAAGAGGTTCGTGTCCTGCAGGACGATGCCCAGGGCGCGGCGCAGGTCGCTTTTGCATATCTTCGTGATGTTTATGCCGTCGTATCGTATTTTGCCGTCGGCGATGTCGTAGAAGCGGTTGAGCAGGTTCGTGATGGTAGTCTTGCCCGCGCCGGTAGCGCCGACGAAGGCTACCTTCTGGCCGGGCTTGGCGTAGAGCGAGACATCGTGCAGCACGGGCTTTTCCGGCTCGTACTCGAAATCGACGTTGAAGAGCCGCACGTCGCCGCGCAGCGGGACGTAGGTGACGGTGCCGTCGGCCTTGTGCGGGTGTTTCCAGGCCCAGAGGCCGGTGCGCTCCTCGCACTCGACGTACTCGCCGTTGACCTCCCTGGCGTTTACCAGGGTGACGTAGCCGTTGTCGGACTCTGCGGGCTCGTCGAGCAGGGCGAAGATGCGCTTCGTGCCGGCGATGCCCATGACCACCGAGTTGACCTGGTGCGAGACCTGGCCGATGTTGCCCGCGAAGGACTTGGTCATGTTCAGGAAGGGCACGACGATGCTGATGCTGAAGGCCATGCCCGAGATGCTGAGGTTTTTCGCGCCGCCGATGAGCAGCAGCCCGCCCGCCACGGCGACGACGACGTAGAGCACGTTGCCGATGTTGTTGAGGATGGGGCCGAGGGTGTTGGCGTATTTGTTGGCCTTTTCGGACTCGCGGAAGAGCTCGTCATTGATGCGGTCGAAGTCGGCCTGGCTCTCCTCCTCGTGGCAGAAGACCTTGACGACCTTCATGCCGCTCATCATTTCCTCGGCGAAGCCCTCGACCCTGCCGAGCGCGGACTGCTGACGGAAGAAGAAGCTGGCGGACTTGCCGCCGATTCGGCCGGTGAGGTAGAGCATCAGCGCCACGCCCGCGAGCACCACGAGGGTCAGCCAGATGCTGAAGTAGAGCATGATGCAGAAGACCGTCGTGACCATGATGGCGGAGGCCAGCAGCTGCGGGAAGCTCTGGGATATCATCTGACGCAGGGTGTCGATATCGTTCGTGTAGTGGCTCATGATATCGCCGTGGCTGTTGGCGTCGAAGTATTTGATGGGCAGGCACTGCATCTTGTCGAACATCCTGCAGCGCAGCTTCTTGAGCGTACCCTGGGTGATGATGGCCATGAGCTGGTTGAAGGCCGCGCCCGCGATGAGCGAGACGCCGTAGAATATCGCCAGCGTCGTAACGAGGCGGATGACGTCGCCCTTGGCCGAGGCCCAGTCGCCGGACTGCCAGCTGCGCTCGATGACCTCGATGATGTTCTGCATGAACAGCGAGGGGATGGAGCTGACCACGGCGTTTATGACTATGCACACGATGGCCAGGGGCAGCATAACGGGGTAGAATTCGCGCATGGTGCGCAGCAGGCGGCCGACCACGGCCCCGCCTTTTTCTGTACGCTTTTTCATTCGTCCGCACCTGCCTTGTTCTGCGAGGTGTAGATCTCGCGGTAGACCTCGTTGGAGGCCATGAGCTCCTCGTGCGAGCCGACAGCCATTATCGAGCCGCCGTCCATGACGATTATCCTGTCCGCGTCCTCGACGGAAGCGGTGCGCTGGGCGATGATGAGCTTCGTCGTCTCGGGCATGAACTCGCGCAGGCCCTTGCGTATGCCGGCGTCGGTCTTGGTATCGACGGCCGAGGTCGAGTCGTCCAGTATGAGTATCTTGGGCTTTTTGAGCAGTGCGCGGGCGATGCACAGCCGCTGCTTCTGGCCGCCGGAGACGTTGGTGCCGCCCTGCTCGATGTAGGTGTCGTAGCCGTCCGGGAACTGGCTGATGAAGTCGTCGGCCTGGGCGAGCTTGCAGACGTGGACGAGCTCCTCGTCCGTGGCCTCCTTATTGCCCCAGCGCAGGTTGTCCTTGATGGTGCCGGAGAAGAGCTGGTTCTTCTGCAGCACGACGGCCACCTGGCCGCGCAGGGTCTCGATGTCGTAGTCGCGCACGTCGCGGCCGCCGACCTTCACGCTGCCCTCGGTCACGTCGTAGAGCCGCGAGATGAGGTTCACGAGCGTGGACTTCGACGAGCCCGTGCCGCCGATGATGCCGATGGTCTCGCCGGACTTTATGTGCAGGTCGATGTTGGAGAGCGCCATGCGCTCGGCCTTCTCGGAGTAGCGGAAGCTGACGTGGTCAAAGTCGATGGAGCCGTCAGCGACCTCATAGACGGGGTTTTCGGGGTTCGTGAGCGTGCTATTTTCCGAGAGCACCTCGATGATGCGCTTGGTGGACTCGCCGGCCATGGTTATCATGACGAAGACCATGGAGAGCATCATGAGGCTCGAGAGCATCATGAAGCTGTAGGTGAGCAGGGCGGAGAGCTGGCCCACGTCGAAGTCCAGGCCCATGGAGGTGATGATGGTGTAGGAGCCGAAGGAGAGCACGAAGACCATGACCGAGTAGATGCAAAACTGCATGAGCGGCCCGTTGAGGGCGAGGATGCGCTCGGCCCTGGTGAAGTCGGCGCAGACGTCCTCGGCCGCGGCGCCGAACTTCTTCGACTCGTAGTCCTCGCGCACGAAGGCCTTGACCACGCGCATGGCCTTGACGTTCTCCTGGATGGACTCGTTGAGCTTGTCGTACTTCTTGAAGACCCGCCTGAAGAGCGGCATGGTCTTGGCGATCACCACCGCCAGGCCCACGCCCAGCACGGGCAGGACAAAGAGGAAGATCCAGGCCATCTTCCCGCCCATCATGAAGGCCATGACAAAAGCGAAGACCAGCATGAGCGGCGAGCGTATAGCCAGACGTATTATCATCATGAAGGCGAACTGGACGTTCGTGACGTCCGTCGTCATCCTCGTGACCAGCGAGGAGGTGAGGAAGTGGTCGATGTTCTCAAAGGAGAAGCCCTGCACGGCGTGGAAGATGTCGTGCCGCAGGTTCCTGGCAAGCCCGCAGGAGGCGGTGGAGCAGGTTAGGCCTGCCAAAGCCCCGAACAGCAGCGAGAGCGCCGCCATGAGCACCAGCAGCCCGCCATAGCGCAGGATCTCCTGCATGTCGCAGCCGGCCTTTATCTCGTTGACCAGCTGCGCCGTTATGAACGGGATGATGCACTCCATCACGACCTCGAGGGAGACGAGTATCGGCGTCAGTATGGATACGCCCTTGTATTCCCTCAGACTGAGCTGAAATAGTTTTACCATATGTGATTCCCCGCAATCGTTCAAAAGGAGCATGACTTGCCGCTGCTGGGATGGCGGCAAGTATGCTCGCAATTTAACAGAATGTTTGGTTTCAGAAGGGCAGGCCCTTCATGCCGGTGAGCTTTGCCATGTTGCCGGAGGAGGCCGCATCGACCTTGCGCAGCGCCTCGTTCACGGCGGCGATTATGAGGTCCTGGAGCATCTCCACATCCTCGGGATCGACCGCCTCGGGGTCGATGACGAGATCGGTGAGCTCGTGCTTGCCGCTGACGACGGCCTTTACAACGCCGCCGCCGGCAGTGGCCTCGAAGCTGGCGGCCTCGAGCTCCTCCTGCATCTTGCGCAGTTCCTCCTGCATTTTCTGCGCCTGCTTCATCATGTTTGCCTGGTTCATGCCGCCCATGCCGCCGTAGCCGCCGCGGAAACCGCCTTTTGCCATGGTATCTACCAACCTTTCAGACAAATTTTACAAATGGATTCCCGCGCAGCTCCTCTATGCTGCGCGTGGGCTGTTTGCCGCCGCCCGTGAGCGTGACTTCAATGTCCAGTTTGCGGCCCGAGAGCTTCGAGGCCGCGGCCCTTACGGCGCCCAGTACCTCCGGCGTGTTCAGCCGCGCCGCGAGCGAGCCGCCCGAAAGGGTCAGATGCACCGCCGTCTCGCTCAACTGCGCGGTGACGATGCCGCTGTCGCCAAGGGACCTGACGATGCCGGACTTGAGCTCGCCAGTGAGCGAGGCGACTATCTCCTGCCAGCTGGGCATGCCCTGGGGCGCGGCGGCGATGTCCGCCTCGGGCTCAGGGGCGTTGTCCGGCCGGTCCGGCGGCCCGGGTTCCGGCTCGTAGTATATGCCCACGGGCTCGGGCGAGGGCTCGGATTCGTCCTTGATATACCCGCCCTCATCCGGCGCAGGGGCTTCCTCGGCCGGCACGTCCGGCGCAGGGGCCTCCTGGGCTTCCGGGACTTCCCGGGCTTCCGGGGCCTCGGCCTCGGGCAGGGGCTGTATGTCCGCAGGTGCGCGCGCCGGAGGCGGTGCGCCCGCCTCAAGCCTCGAGAGCCTGGCCATGAGTTCGGGCAGGCCGGAATTGAGCGAGGGGTCGCAGAGCGACACGAGGCAGAGCTCCACGCAGGTGCGCGGCGAGGGGCTGTCCCGGAGCGCCGCGATGGCGTCCTGGGCGCGCTGCATGTCGCGGAGCAGCTCCTCGCGGGTGAAGAGCCTGGCAAAGCCCTCGACAGTCTTGGCGTCGTAGGCGCCGGACATGAGCGCCGCGCCGCCGCGGGGCGCGAGCTGTCCGACTGGCTGCTGCGGGTCGTCGCCGCCGTGGCCCGGACGCCCTACGAGGGCGACGACCGGCGTCAGCGCGTGGAGTTTCTGGCCGTGATTTCGGAGGAGATTTCCAAACTCCGCAATTCGCTGGACGAGTGCGACATCGAGTTGACGACGGAGGTTTACACCTCGCTGCTGCGCCGCCATTTGCAGACCGTGCGCATTCCCTACGAGGGCGAGCCGCTCGAAGGGGTGCAGGTCATGGGCATCCTCGAAACCCGCAACCTCGATTTCGAAAACGTCGTCCTGCTCTCGATGAACGACGACAACTTCCCGGGCAACCACATGGCGCAGGCGTCGTTCGTGCCCTACAACCTGCGGGCGGCCTACGGACTGCCCACGCCCGAGCACCACGAGGGGGTTTACGCCTACTATTTCTACCGCCTCGTGCAGCGCGCCCGGCGGGTGTGGATGCTCTACTGCTCGCACGCCGACGACAAATCGACGGGCGAACCGAGCCGCTACATCTACCAGCTCGACTACGAGAGCGGATTTCCCGTCCGGAAGGTCGAGGTGGGTGTGGATGTCAACCTCGCCGAGACCGATCCGATCGAGGTGGCCAAGGACGAGGGGATCATGCAGCGTCTCGGACGCTTCACCGACCCAGAATCGAAGGCCACGCTCTCGCCGACGGCTTTCTTCCGCTATGTGGCCTGTCCCCTGCGGTTCTATTTTCACTCCGTGGCGCGTCTCCAGGCCGACGACGAGATCGCCGAGGAGGTCGACGCCCCGATGTTCGGCACGATCCTTCACGCCGCGGTGCAGAAACTCTATGCCCGGATCGTGGGCGAGGCGCACCCCGGCGAGACCCTGCGGGCGATGATCCGCACGGGTGAGATCGCCGCGGCGGTCGAGGCGGCGATCAACGAGAATTATTTGCAGGACCCCGCGGCCACGACCGACGACTATACGGGCAACCTGCTGCTGGTCAAAGACATCGTTACACGCTATCTGCGGGGCGGGGTGATGCCCTACGATGCGGCGCACGACGGTTTCACGGTCACGGGGCTGGAGCGGGAAGTGGCATACGGATTCGATTTCACGGCGGCGGGTCGCCCCCTTTGCATGAAGTTCGCGGGCATCGCCGACCGCATCGACGCGCTGGACGACGGAACGCTGCGTGTGGTGGACTACAAGACCGGGGCGCCGCACCTGGAGTTCGCCGGGGTGGAGAGCCTTTTCCGCGGCGAGGGCAAACAGCGGCTTTCGAACATCCTCCAGACCTTGCTCTACGCCATGATGCTCTACCGTACGCGGGGCGTCGACGCCGAACCCGCGCTCTACTACGTGCGGGCGATGAACCGTCCCGACTACCTGCCGACGCTCGACGACCGGGAAACGGGCGTCCGCGGCGGACGTTACACGCTTTATGCCGAACGGTTCGAGGAGTTGGTGCGCCAAACGCTGGCGGAACTCTACGATCCCTCGGTGCCCTTCCGCCAGTGCGAGGACGCCGACACCTGCAACTTCTGCGATTTCAACGTGATTTGCAAGAGGTAGTTTTTGCGGCCTGCGGCCGCGGGATTTCATGTACTTTTTTCCGCAAAAAGTACCAAAAACTCCCCGACGGCTGCCTTTGCCTGCGACGAACCGGCTAACGCTGGCTCCGGGCGACTATTCGCGGGGGCGCACGCGCCCCGGCCCCTCCGCCCGCGCTTTTAGTCGGGTCGTTGTTTCACGGCTCCGGCATCAAGTCGGATTCAATCACCGCAGGGACACCTTTCACTTTTCAAGCAGTCTCTGCTCTCGCTTAACCGCAAAGTTCACCATCTATTCATCCTCTTCCTCTTTAACGTATCCGAACGGCGAAAGCGTATCCGCCGGTTCGCGCAGACGGCTCCGGTCCGCATCTTCGGCCGCCTTTTCGGCCGCGCGGGCCGTACGGCGGGCGATGCGCCGCGCCTTGCGCTTCTTGTTCGTAAAACGCTCCTTGATCCGCTGCCGCAGGTCGCGCAGGTTGTCGAAATCCTCCTTGAAGTAGACGCCGATGCCGGTCTCCTGCAAACCCTGGTTCTCGTCGAAACGGTCGATGGTCTGCGTGAAGGCTTTCAGCTTGAGCGTCCCGGCCCGGTCGATCAGGTAGGTGATGTAGGCCTCGCCCATGAAGTTGGACATCGAACTGTTCACGGCCTGCTTGTTGTCGATCAGGTAGTTGCCCTCGACCTCGACGAACAGCCGGTTGTTGATCAGGCTCTTCGACAGCCCGAAATCGACCTCGTCGCTCGTCAGTTCCGACTTGGGCCGGTAGCGGATCACCACGTTGTAGTCGGACGACGAAAGCCAGTTGCTGACCATGTTCGACACGAACTCCAGTCCCGTGGCCGCCGACACCGAGCTGCCGATGTTCGACGAGGCCTGCGACGAGTTCTCGGACATGAAGCTGTTGAACAGCAGCAGGTAGAGGAACTGCGTGTCGACCGTCTCGGGGGTCGAGAGAGCATTGGCGATCAGGCTCTGCGTCTCGGGATCGGAGCCGGGAACCCGCACGTCGAAGGTGATCGTGGGGTTCGAAAGCCGCTCGCCGAGGTGAATGACGCACTCCACGGGAACCGAACGGTCGCCCCCGAGGTCGGCCGTGCCCTGCAGGAGGGGTTGCAGCGACGCCTTGACCTTGTACACGGCGTCGATGTCGAGCATCGCGTTCATCGGCGACCCGGTCCACTGGATCGACGAACCGCTCTCGATGGTGAAGCGTTTGTTGATGATCTGCTGGAGCGACAGCATGAAACTGCCCTCCGCGATCGTATAGTCGCCGTAGATCTCGAAAATATTGGCCTTGGGGTTGATCTGGAGGTTCAGCGCGCCCGCGCCGCGCCCCTTGACCGTGTTGCCCGCCACTTCGAGTTCGACTTCGGCGTCGGGCCGCACGTCGAGCGCGAGGGTGATCTTCATCTGGCTCCCGGCGTCGGATTTCTGGCGGTGCTTGCGCTCGAAGGAGAGTTTCTTGCGCGCCACGTCGTCGAGCGTATCGGCCTGCTCGGGCTGCTCGAAGACCACGAAATCGGCGTTCGAAATGTTCGACTTGCTCGACAGCGGCATCACGAACGAGGAGTTGCCGTCGGTCGAGGCCGTTATATCCATGTTCACCGCCCCCTTGTCGCCCGAGATGCGGGCCGCGCCCGTGGCGAAGACCCTGCCGTAGAACATGTCGTTGTCGTCGGAGTCGGTGTCGAGCACCAGCATCTGCTGCGGGGCCACGCGCACGTCGTAGGAGATATTCGAAAGGTGCTGGAGGCTCATGTCGAAATCGAACCGCCCCCGGTTGCCCCGGGGGTCGAAAATCGGGACGTTCGAAGCCCTGAACCGGTTGTTCTTCACGTTCAGCACGGCCTCGGGCATCGAATAGGTCACCTGCGTGAAATCGACCGTGGTTTTCAGCCCCGCGACCCGGATTTCGCCTTCGAGATCGGCCTTGCGGCCCTGGCCCTGCAACGTGAGGCCGGCCGAGGCCATGCCCTCGGTCGAGGAGACGACACCCGCGAGGATCGGGTCCAGCAGCGCCATGTCGAGACTGTCGACGTCCAGCCGGGCGAAATAGCGGTTGCGGTCGGGGGCGTAGAAACCGCGGATCAGCGTGTCGCGCCTGATACGGTCGGAGACCGTCACTCCGGCGCGGCTGCGGGCGAAGTCCCAGCGCGAGGCGAGGCGCATCGGCGGCGCGGGAATGTCGTTGACCTCCACGCTGTCGAGCAGGATGTCGGCCGTGATCTCGCCGCCGCGCAGCACCGACTTCATCGCCGCCGAACCGTTCGTGCGCCCCTCGATGTAATAGCCCATGCGCTCGGCGACCTGCGCGAAGGGCGCCAGGTCGAAATTGTGCAGCGAGAGCGTCACCGAATCCTCGCGGCTGCGCGAGGCGACGCCGTCGAGCAGCAGCTCCTGCTCGCGGTTCATCACGTAGAACTTGTCGATCACGACCTGCGCGGTGTCGAGCAGGATTTTGCGGGCGAAAATCTGCCACGTCTTGTCGCCGCGGGTGATGTGCGAGGGAAGAATCCGCAAATCGACGACGCGGCCGTTGGGTCCGTGCTCGTCGGCCACCGCGGCGCGGAACCCGACGAGCCCCGAGACGCGGCGCAGGGGGTCGTCGAAGCCTGCCGAGAGCTGCACGCGGTTCTGCCGCGCGCCGCCCGTCAGCGAGAGGCGCGGAAGGTGCAGCACCCCTGCATAGAGATCCTCGGCCGAGGCGTAGACCGCCAGCGAGTCGCCGCGGTTCGAGGCGTTGACCGAAAGGCGCGTGGCGAGCATGCGCCGGCGCTCGATGTACTCCGACGCTGCCTTAAGCGACAACTGGTCGCTGGCCGGATTGAACAACAGTTGCAGCGACGAGCCGTCGGCGATCTGAAGTCCCGTCGACACGGCGTCGGCCACGGGGTTGAAATTGCGGATGTTGACCGACAGCAGCGAGAAGTCGTTGGCCACGGCGGCCTTGCGTTCCGAAGGCGTCTCCTCCCACTTTTCGCCGCCCAGCATCGGCAGGTATTTCCACGCGCTCCGGCGCAGGTATTCGAAGACGGTGCGGTAGCTGGTTTTCGACCGGAACGTGACGTCGGCGAAGTCCGAGCGCAGTTCCACGAACTTGCTCCGCTCGGAGTTCTCGCCCGTGACGGTCATGCTGGCGGCCGCGATCTCCTTGTCGTTGTAGCGGTAGCGGGCGTCGGTCACCTGAATGCGGCCGTTCAGATCGTCGAGCGAACGCCCTCCGGCGGCAGCGACGATGCGGCCCGAGAGCTGCGACACCGAGTCGCGGCGGTTGACGTGCAGCCGGGCCAGATCGGCGTGCCGCAGGTCCATCGTGAAGTCGTAGCGCGGCACGGAGTCGTTCAGGTCGACCGTGCCGAAGAAGTCGAAGTCGAGGTTGGGATCGCGGGCCGTGATGCGTCCGTCGAACTCGCGGTTGCGCAGGCGGCCGTCGAGCCGCAGCGAGTCGTAGACATAGCCGTTGAATCCCAGCTGCGTGACGTTGCCCACGACGTTGGCGTCGGCCACGCCCCTGCCGATCACGCCGTCGACATAGGCCGTGAGGGTGGCGTTGCCCAGCAGATCGCGGCGGTCGAGCAGCTCGCCCAGACGCAGGTTGCGCGTCTCGACATCGCCCCGCACGCTGCTCAGCCCCCCTTTGACCGGGGCCATTTTCAGGTTGCAGGAGACGTTGCCCACGCCCGTCGCGGCGCCCAGCTGCATGTCGAACGACGAGAGCAGTCCCCGGAAACGGGCATTGAGGTCGATCTGCCCGGAATTGCCCAGCACGCCGACCAGCTTGTCCGAGAGTTTGCGGCCCGCGATGCCGAGGGCCAGCTCGTCCACGGCCCGGGCCGTGGAGCGCAGGCGGGGAACCGACAGGTCGAAACGGGTCTTCCGGATGTCGGGAAGCCCCTTCACCGAGGCGTCGGCCACGAGCGTCATCCCCTCGCCGATCTGCATGCTCCTGATCCGGCCCGTGAAATCGGACACCACGCCGGCGACCTCGACGTTTACGTCGGTGAAATCCACATGCCAGTCGCGCAGCTTCGGGGCGAAAAAGGCGATGTCGTCGGTCGAAACGGTCGTATTGCGCATCGAGGCGTCGATGCGCACCTCGCCGATGAAATCCTTGTACTGCGCCCACGAGTCGCCCGCCAGCGAGACGAACGGAAAGTTGACGTTCGAACGCGGCGTGATGATCGAGGCGTTCTCGAAGCCCAGACAGCCCTGCGTCATGTAGAACCGCCCGGCCAGGTGGTTCAGCACGAAGCCGCTGCGTTCGCGGGCCGAAAAGGCCGCAATGGAGGTGTAAATGGCCTGCCCGTCGATCGTGAAATCGTCCACACGGGCCGTGATGCCGTAGAGGTGCATGTGCGAGAAGTCGATGCCGTGCTCCGGATCGCGATGGTCGAGCCGTTCGAGGCAGAGGTCCATGTTCTCGATCGAGGCCTTCTTCAGCGAGAGGCGGAAATTGCCCTTCTTGGGTTTGTCGGGGTCGGAAATGCGGTCGACGATCTGTTTGATGTTCATCTCCCCGCCGGGCGTCTGCCGCAGGTAAAGCCTCGCGTCGGCGATCTCGCCGCGGCTCAGCTCCAGCCCGCCGCCGAAGATGCCGAAACTCGTGATGAAGGCGTCGAGCTTCCCGACGTAAAGCAGCGTGTCGCGCTGGTAGTCCTCGACATAGAAGCCCTTGACCCTGACCTTCGAGAAGATGCCGATGTCCACGCGGTCGATCGACACGGTGGTCTCCAGCTTGCGCGAGACGAAGCACGCGGCCCTGTGCACCGCGTAGTTCTGCACGGCGGGAATGTCGAGCAGCAGCGAGAGCGCCACGGGAACAATTATCAGCAACAAAACCGCCGCCGAGAACACCTTTCCCAATATTTTTATACCTTTGCGCATCAGGACTCCTATATAACCTGCAAATTTAGCGAAAATAGTTAAAAAACAATTATAATTCCGGATGGATATTACAATTCTCGGCATCGAATCCTCGTGTGACGACACCTCTGCCGCCGTGCTCCGCAACAACGTCCTGCTGTCGAACGTCATCGCCTCGCAGGCGGTTCACGTCAAATACGGCGGCGTGATCCCCGAACTGGCCTCGCGGGCCCACCAGCAGAACATCATCCCCGTCGTGGACACGGCGCTCAAGGAGGCGGGCGTCGCCGCCGACCGGATCGACGCCATCGCCTTCACGCGCGGCCCGGGGCTGGTCGGATCGCTGCTCGTGGGCGTGTCGTTCACCAAGGGGCTTTCGATCGCCCGCAACATCCCGATGGTCGAGGTCAACCACCTTCAGGGGCACATCCTCTCGCACTTCATCGACCTTCGGGACCGCACGCTGCCCCATCCGGACTTTCCGTTCCTGTGTCTTCTGGTGAGCGGCGGCCACACGCAGATCGTGCGCGTGGACTCCCCGCTCGAAATGGAGATCATCGGCACGACGATCGACGACGCCGCAGGCGAGGCCTTCGACAAGTGCGCCAAGGTGATGGGGCTGCCCTACCCGGGCGGTCCGGTGATCGACCGTCTGGCCAAGGAGGGCGATCCGAAGGCATTCCGCTTCGCGCATCCCCGCGTCGAGGGCTACGACTATTCGTTCTCGGGCCTGAAAACCTCGTTCCTCTACACGCTGCGCGACGCCGTGGCCGCAGACCCCGACTTCATCGAGACGCACAAGGCCGACCTCTGCGCCTCGCTGCAAGGGACCATCGTCGAGATTCTGCTCGACAAACTCATCCGCGCCTCGAAGGAGACGGGCATCCGCGACATCGCCATCGCGGGCGGCGTCTCGGCCAACTCGGGCCTGCGCGACGGCATCGCCGAAGCGGGCCGCCGGCGCGGCTGGCGAACGTTCCTTCCGGAGTTCAAGTTCACGACCGACAACGCGGCGATGATCGCCATGGCGGGCTACTACCGCTACCTGCGGGGCGACTTCTCGTCGCTCGACGTCTCGCCCGTGGCGCGGCTCGAGGAGTTGTAAGCTACTCACTCACAAAAAAAATAATTTATGCAAACATCCAGATTCATGCGGGTCCTTTCGGGGCTGCTGCTGTCAGTTTTCGCCGTCACCGGCCCAACCGCCTGCAACGACGACAACGACAAGAACACCGCGACGCTGACCGTCAGCACAGACGCCCTCGTACTGGGCGGCGAGGCCGGGGAGTCCGAAACCTTCACCATCACTACGACCGCCGCGTGGAAGGCCGTCCCCTCGGGCGAAGGCTTCACGCTCGACAAGACCGAGGGCACGGGTGACGCTACCGTCCGCGTAACCGCCGCCGCGGGCAACTGGGACGGCTATGTGAAGCAGCTGGGCAGCATCGAGATCGCGGCCACGAGCGTCGACGGAGTGAAAACCGTCAGCGTCAGCCAGGACGAAATCACCCCGGTGCTGCCGTCCGAGGTAACCCTGGTGGCCGATTTTACGCTGGGAGCTTCGGTCGCCACCCCCGAGCTGCCGCCCTATTCGACGGATAACTTCACGACCGGGCGCCATGAGTACACGATCGGCGGCTACACATTTGCCATTTTCGTCGATCCGGACGAGGGCGGCAAATTCTACTGGCTCGACAACAAGCAGTTCAGCCCCTCCATTCCGGATCCGGCCCAAGGACTGTTTTTCAGCAAATTAGGCGCATACGTCGAATTCCCGGCCATCGCCGGCAAAGTTCTTTCGGAGGTTCACTACCTGCCCACGAGCCAGCAGAACGACGTCAGCCTCGACCTGTTCGGCGCCGACGATTCGGAACCGCAGTATACGCTCGATTACGGCGACGACGGCACATGGTCCTACACACTGATCGACGCCCGGGAGAACCTGCGTTACCGCATCGAGATCACCAACAAGAAAAACGCGCAGCTCGCCAAACTCAAACTCGTCTACGCTGCGGCGAAATGACGCACGACATCCGGCAAAGACAAACCCCTCCCGGCCAAATGGCCGGGAGGGG
>OGQA01001053.1_pt1 | contig 13239 bp, 9 predicted proteins | sample 1553011 | NCBI WGS metagenome assembly OGQA01 (sample SAMEA2580256, study PRJEB22360) | human gut metagenome | biome: human gut; feature: human-associated habitat; material: faeces | place: Denmark | collected 2008/2010 | reverse complement strand
GCTTCCGTGCGAGTAGTCCAATTTTCAAATGCCCGACGGTTCAGGAAGTCAATCATATCAAAAGGAGTGGATAAAATTGCCTTCATAAGATTAAAAGATGCCTTGCTTGAAGCTATTAGGAGGTGTGAAGGCAAAAGTGATACATTGCCACCAATGTAGAAGCTAAAAATGACGTATCGCAAAAAACGGATATGCGATGAAAGGTCATTCTCCCTATTGGGCTAAAATAGAGGATATGAGGGCTATAAAGGGAAACGGGTGGCGGCGGGGAATCGGGAGGCTATAAAGGGAGGAAGGATGCCATAAAAGAGTAAAGCCGTCGGCAGACCGGAGCGCAAAAAAATCCCTCTGCCCGGTCATCGCGACCATGCAGAGGGAACGGTTAAATTATGATTATGTCAAGCAGCTTCGGCAATAGCTTCGTGTTTGGCAGCCTGTGGTTGTTCGGCCTCTTTCAGACTTTCATCAATCCTGTGCTGGAGTTCCTTGCATTCCTGTTTGAACCTTGACAGCTCATCAGTCTTGCTCCACTGGCGACAAACGATTTTCTGCAATGTAGGAATTTCGCTTTCTATCCGCTCTACTGCCTTTTGTTGCTTCTCGATAAGAGAGGGCAATTTGCTTAATGCTCCATGCGGATATTGCGCCGACTCAACGAAACCAAGCGGCAGCGCACCGCTTAGGCCGCATCGGTATTTCAACCCACTTATACCCTCTACAAAGAATGTATTGCGGTCAAACGTACCGTCCATATTATACTCGCTATGCACCAACAAGTTCAGTCCTGCATACGTGCCAACTGTGCCATACGCTCCGTTGCGGTAGGTCTTGGCTATACGGTGCAACTCCCGACCAACTTCCTCGGTACTGGCTTGCGGTAAGTTTAAAAGCAGGGTTGCCTTTGCCCCATTATACGAGTTGATGTATTCCAAATCCCTCTTGAAATCGGCCTCAGTACGCTTTGCCTTTTCGACTTCTTCCTGACAGGTAGCTATTTTACGCTCGGCACGGATGCGTTCTTTCTTGAAAATAGCCTGTTCCTTTTCAAGCTGCATAATCTTGTTGTCGAGCTTCGTCTTGTTCAGCAAGTCGTTATTGCCTGACAGAATAGCCACGAACTCGGCGAAGTTCATACCGCTGTCCTCATCCATGCCTCCCTCGTCAATACGGCGCACGGCGATTGTGCCGTTGTTAATTTGATTGATAAACATCTGCTTGTTTTTCAACAGATTAAACTTGTAGGCGTCGAGGGTCTTTTCCGTACCATAAATTACGATATCCACCACATTGTCACCCCACAGCTTTACAGTGTTGCCTTTGCGTACTGCCCTGCCATTGCGTTGCTCCATGTCAGCAGGTCGATCGGGTAGGTCAAGGGCATTACTGCCCTCTTCCCCCCTCAGAACCGTACGTGAGGGTTTCCCCTCATACGGCTCAAGCTTTTCAAAGTCTCTGTTCGTGTGCAGAGACCGGCTCATCCTACTTCTTGTTTCCATTGTTTTTTACGGGATAATTTGAAACATTCATCATGAACCAACATATTGCATTTCCGTCCGTCTTGTACAGTCGGCATTACATTCCATGCCTTATGCGTGTCAATCGGTTCACCACATATCGGACATTTCCGACCTTGCTTTTCCCATAGGTAAAGCAGGGATTTACGTCCTTTCAGCGTCACAAGCATCTTTGACTTCATTCTTTTATTGAAGTACAGGCGGCAGTCTGCGTCAAACGGATTCATGTCCCCCTTTATCTGCGTATATTGCAGAAAAGGAAACGAAGATGCCAGTTTCAACAAGGTAAGTTGGTCTTCTTTGCCGTTTGATTTCTTGAACTTAGCCGCAAAAGTCCAGCTGTTCCCTCGGATATTGTGCCAATAGCGGTCTTTTATCCACCGTTTCCCTTTCTTGGAATGACGGCGTTTAGCCCATTGCCACAAGGCGAGAAATATCTGATGGTCGATTCTGTGAAAAGAATCACGTGTCGCCCCATGCTGATAATATGCTCCCCATCCTCGAATTTTAGCATTCAACATCCTGATTAATGATTCCTGCTTGCAACCCTTATGACCTTTTGTCACCTTACGGATATTCTCCATAAAACGTTTTTCGGCTTTCTTGGTCGGCTTGGTCAATATTTCATTGCCGAATTTGCGGATGTTGAAACCGAGAAAATCGAAGCCGTCATGGATATTGGTTATCACCGTCTTTTCTTCTGATAAGGTCAGACCTCTTTCAGACATAAAGTCGGCTACCAATGGCTTGATTTCCTTTTCAAGTGTTTCACGGTTCTCGCAGGTAATTATAAAGTCATCAGCGTAACGGACAAGATTCACCATTGGCGAATATAACTTACCTTTGATTCTAACTCGTTTATATTTCTCTGCAAGGACTTTCTGCAATCCGTCCAATGTCATATTGGCAAGCGTGGGAGAGATAATGCCACCTTGTGGCGTTCCCTCCTCTGTCGGGAACATCTGTTTGTTGAAGATATAGCCGCATTTCAACCATTTTCGGAGTATTGCCTTGTCCATAGGGATGTTGGCAAGCAGCCATTCATGGCTGATATGGTCGAAGCACCCCTTTATGTCACCCTCCAGAATCCATTCGGGAGAATAGCCTTTTCGGAGAATGTTATGGCATTGCATTACCGCGTCCATACAGCGGCGTTCCTTGCGGAAACCGTATGAACGTGAGTCGGCTGTTGTTTCCGACACTGGTTCTAATGCCATAAGGTAGAGTGCTTGCATGGCTCTGTCTTTCATTGTCGGTATTCCCAACGGTCGCAGTTTGCCATTACTCTTTTTGATGTGGACTCTTCTCAATGGCTTCGGCTGGTAGCCTCTGCGTTTGAGTTCGCTTATCGCTTGTGTTTTTGCTTCGGGTTTCTCCCATGTTTCCATGTCCACTCCGGGGGTGTTGCCACCTCCGTTAGAAGTAACTCTCTTTACGGCTAAGGCTTTTGCGTAAAAAGAGTGGGTCAGCGTCCACTGCAAGGCTTTCACCTTGTTGTATCTGCCTTCCTTCTGAGCCTTTACAATTCGTGCTTGTAGCTTTCTGACAGCCAACTCCGCTTTAGTCCAGTCTATTCTGTCCCAAAGTGTTTGTTGATTGTCAGCAGGCGCACACGATGTCTTGTTTTCGTTCATTTGCTTTCCTCCTTTTGAAAGTTCTAAAAGTTAATTGTAAAGAATCACCATTTGACAACATTCGGTTTGATTGCCTACCTAATGTCGTCACAGAAGTCTGCCCACTTTCGTGTCGGATGATGTCGCCCACATCAGCCCGTGATGTCGGTTCAATCCGTATCCGCTCCATTACAGAACGGCGTTCGCTTTTTCTGTTATCTTATACCTGCACACCATTCGGCTTTCATTGCTGTCAGCTTACCTGTCATTTTTACATGACAGGAGATAATACAGGCTTACCATGTTCCACATAGATAACTAACGGATAGGTTAGGTTCTGTCTCATCCTCCGGCGGTGCTTATATCCGTGTAATCCTACCATGGAGAGGATTAACCGACCGCTTCCCTTTTGGGTAGAGTGTGCCAGTATCTTACACTCTTTCGTGACATTACGAAGTTTACTAACAGTTCGCTTGCGCTAACCATACTATCCAGCCTCGCCACTCTACGGTATGATACTAACCGTACTTGACTTCCCCTCACGGTTCTGTCTTGTCTTGCGAAAGTGTACTTCGTCCCGACCGCTTAATACAACATTAAGGTGCATCGGTCGGTAGGCTACCGCTGACGGAACAGCGGGTTAAAGCTGATACCCGTAAGTATCATTCCAACAATTATCTATGCGACTTCATGTCGCACCCAAGGTATTTCAAGGTGATGCACCGCCACAGCCCTTTGTTGAGCGTTCACACCTGTGCCTAACATGGTCGTACTTCCAAAAAGAACTCGCACCTTGCCGTTGTTCATTTCTTCAAACAGCTTTTTTCTTGCCCTCTCGGTAGTGGCGCATTGGATAAACTGTATTTCATCAGCAGGAATACCGAGCCGTACCAACTTTTCTTTGATGTCGGTATATATGTTCCATTCGTTCGGTTTGTATGTACCAAGGTCGCTGAACACGAACTGTGTACCCCGATTGTCATTCGAGCGTATATAGTAATCATAGATTGTCCTCGCACAGATAGAAGCCTTGTTATCGGCATCATCCTTGAACTTGCAACCCAACAAGCGCATATCAAGAGCCATTTTTCGGGCTACATTGGTCGCAACCAACATTTTCGCCTTGTCGAGGTTGTCAGGTTGCGGAACGTCAAGCCCCAAGTCCTCCCACTGGCCGCTACCGGCAAAAGATACCAAGCGTCCTATCATTTCCTCCTGCTCAATTGTCGGGGGATAAGAGAGGAAACGCACGTTCTTCTCAGGCACATCAAGATTTATCATGTCGGCTGTACGATAATCCGTAATCTCACGCAGGAACATTGCCAGTTCCGGTACTTTGATGTAAGTACGAAAACGCTCTTTGCGCTTCACCGAGCCTGTCACGTTCAACTCATAATCTGCCGTTTTCTTTGTGAATATGGCTGCCCACGCATCGAAACAGCTAATCCGTTGCCGTTGAAGCTCCTGCGGACGCAAATACTTGAACATCACATATAGTTCGGTCAGTGCATTTACCACCACTGTACCCGACAGAAACGTAGCCCCAAGGTCACGACCTGTACGAAGTTGGATGTCACGAATGGCGAACAAGAGGTTCATTGCCCTTTGAGAGCCTTTGGTGTTGCCGATACCTGCCACACGATTATGGCGTGTCTGGAACATTAAGTTCTTGAAAATATGCGATTCATCTACAAAAATATGGTCTATTCCCATTGTGTGGAAGTCCACAGCATCGTCTTTCCGATTATTGATTTTCATACGCAGTTCTTGTAATTTAGCCCCAAGGTTCTGTTTGCGCTTTTCTAACCCCTCCTGCATCTTTCCGCTACGGTAACGCATAGTGGACTGCTCCAAAAATTCAAGGTTACGTTCCACATCGGCAAGCTCTTCCGTGAATATATCTATCATGGTCTCTTCTGACTGCGGTATCTTGGCGAACTGGTCGTGCGTGAGTATGATGCAGTCCCAGTTGTTGTTCTTGATTTTTGAAAAGACCTCTTGCCTGTTGGCAGGGGTAAAATCGTCCTTGCCCGGATAGAGAACTTTGGCCGTAGGGTATGCCTTGCGGAACGTATCGGCGATTTCGTGCACATTGGCTTTCAGCCCGATAATAAGCGGCTTGTGTGCCAATCCGAGACGTTTCATTTCGTAGGCGGCAACACACATTATCATCGTCTTGCCTGTGCCTACCTCGTGCCAACAGATACCGCCTCCGTTCTGCTTAATCATCCAGATAGCATCTTTCTGTGAGGGATAGAGGCTATCGTATGGAAATTGCTCGAAAGAGAGCTGCGGAAAGGTTTGTGCCGAACCGTCATAGTGCGGCCTGACATAGCAGTTGAAACGCTCATTATACACCCTCACCAGCTCGTCCCGAACCTCTATCGGCTGCCTGTCAAGCCAGCGGTTGAAACGGTCTCTAATCTCCTGTATCTTGGTGGCTGCCTCCTGTATGGCTTCCTCGTCCGGTACACGCACCTTATCACCATTGCGGTATATCTCTTTCGTGATTTCAGGTACAGTATCATGCAGGGCATGAACAAACAAATCCCCACCGTCATAGTTACGAACGAAATAGGTGTTGTAAGCCACCGGAGAGTAACTTTGCAGACGTACTATGTAGGTGTCGTTCACATCGAAATACATTACGCTTGTCTCGGTCTCGAAAAGTTCAGTTGCAAAATCGGCATATAACTTAGTGTCAATCCAACGCTCACCCATGTTAATGTCGAGTTCCTCGTAGGGTATCGCTTCGGGTGTCGCATCCACCAAAGCCCTTACAGCAGTTTCCGTCCAATCTTTTTCCCTGTCCGTGAGTTCGGATAAGTAAGAACCTATCTCCTTGCATTTGGCTATGACATTGCCTGAAAGGAACTTGCCTTTGTGCTCCCACTCCCCGATAGCGGGATTGTAAAATATTTCACCTTTGAGGTCGCCGATGATTTCTTCCTCGGCACTATCCGTGGACTGCATCAGGTAGTCCATATCAACCCTGCCGTAGAAATTCAAGCTGCTTGCCAACGCTTCAATCGGTGTCAGCCGTTTGTTCGGGTCTATCTTCTTGAACGCCACAGGTTCACGCATGATGTCGGACTTGACTAAATCTTTTCCAAGCTGCATTTCTATTGTAAAGACTTCCACACCGAGGCTGTCAAGCATGATAAACTCCTTGTTGTCGTTCTCGTGGAAACAGCCCCATTTGGCAACAAAGGCATCGTATCGGGCGTTCAGCTCTCTACGCAATCCGTTATCCTCTTTTTGTTCTTCCCTCTCTTTGATTGACAGTTCAAAGTATGCTTTGCGTATAGGAAAATAGTCTTTCGCCCTATCTGTATTGACCTTACCCTCGTCCACCGGCACAAAATCAATGGCTACCTCTTGATAAAGACTTGATTTTCGATATTGGATAGTACCCACCTGGCCCTCAAACAGTACCATTGCGCCGTCTTTCATCCATGCTTCCACCCCATCCGTGTAGGCTCGTTTACCTTTTTCTACTTGTTTCATCGCTACATTCCCGAAAAGGGACATTTGCATATGTTCGCTGCCCTGTCCGTTCCCTGTGAAAAGACTTTTGCGGAAATATCGGCCAAAGTCGAGTTTCAGCAGTGCGGCGAGATATTGCGACATGGCATTTTCATTTCCCTGCCATTGGTATTTGCGCACATATTTTCCGTATTGGTTCTGCACAATGCGGCTACCTGTTGCAAGGGTGGTTTTCGGCATGGTAAACAATTTGTTGGCGTATTCGGTCATTGTGCCTATGGCGTCCGCCTTTTCCCTGCCTACTTGTAAAAACAGTTGTTCCCGTTGTGAGAGTACCGTCTTGTGCGTGTGCTTTTGGAATATCAGCAGGTCACTGCCTACCTCTATACCGCTTGTCTGCATGAAAAGCATATCGGGCAGACGGATTGCACTTATCAGGTCGGCATGATTTACAAGATATTCACGCACGAACTTGTTACCGGGCGTGTCGGCTATGCCCCTCGATGTGATGAAAGCCAATAACCCACCCTCATTCAACAACTCCATCGCTTTGACAAAAAAGTAGTTGTGTATGGTCTTGGTGGCCTGTTCGTACATACCGCCTTTCTTCCACAGCTCCGCATCGAATACCCGGAAATTGCCAAACGGGATGTTGGAGGCTATGACATCGAAAGTTGTATGCTCAAAACCTTGTTCTCCAATGGTTTCAAATGCAGCCGTCCGTGTTAGCGTGTTCTCATGGAGCAGGGAAAGTATCATCCCCGAAATGAGATCTTTCTCAATGGCATAGTCATACGTGCCGGACATGGCTATGGGCAGAAAACCGCCTATACCTGCACTCGGTTCGAGAAATGAACGCATTTTGAGGCCGTTTTCGCTGAACGTGGCGTGTATCTGCCGCACCACTGCATCAACAAGGAATTTAGGAGTGTAAAATGCTGTCAGTACAGATGCTTTGATACCCTCTATGACATTGTGTCGCATGGGTTCTGTGAAATGAGGGTAAGCATTGATTAACTCCTGCAATCTTTGTATCGGTTCTTGCATATCACCACCTATGGGCTTGTCCGTACCTATATTCAACACTTCTTTGATACCCCCGAAACCAGAATATCGGGATAAAATTTCTTTTTCTTCCGCAGTGGCCTGCCTGCCTTGAACTTGGATTTTCATTGCCGTTTCTATGGCTTCCACGTTCGCTACCAATGATTTCAATTTGTTGTAACTCATAATTTAACCTTTCTTTTTTTCCCTTTTTTCGGCCTGTTTGCGACCTTTGGGATTTATTTTTCTGCCTCCAAAAGGTGGCGGAAACAATCTGACAAGGCTGATGCGGAAAAATACGCTCGACAGACGGAGAGGAAGATTTTTGCGGCTCACTCGCGGCGGAACGCCGGCATTGGCAAGATTGGAGCAGCCTATTACCTTTGCGGGAAAATAAGTCCACGAGAGGTCGCACGGCAGCAGCAAAACGATAATAAATGACAATCAAATAGAAAGGGATGAATAAAACTGTAAAACAGGGGTGTTAAAACAGGGTAACGGACAACCGGAACGGATTGCCCGTACTATATCGGAGGAAGGTGAACTATAAAGGGAGGTGGAATCGGATGGATTGGCCCATCTCTTGATAATTGCAGAATGACGACTGTATTAAATCATGGGGAATGAGTAAGTCTTTTTGATAAGGCAGAATGCAGTTCGGAACAGGCAACCTGAAAAACAATGTTTTTTGTTTGCTTATCCGCCAATCTTTCGTTATCTTTGTCAAAATGAAGACAGCAGACGGTACTTTCGGGTACGGTCATTGTCGTGACATGGAAGATTCATACTCGGCTTGGAAACAGGCGGAGATTGATATACATATTATACGTTCACTGAACGTCTTGGAATAGAAAACTGACACTTATCAAAAAGACAAGATGTATAGCAAAATATTCATACTGTATGTTTATACAGCAAGGGTTTGCTTATCTGCCTTTTAGGTATGGCAGTACCTCTATTCCGGAATAGCGTGGGTTCATGCTGTCCTTTAGGGTGCAAGGTGGACATAATTCTTAAAAACACATTGAATATGAAACAGATTTCCTTGCACGTGTATCAGTCCATCGACGGTTGTCCGGCTCCTTCGGACAAGCATTTTGATGCGGCTGTGGATGCCTCCAGTTGTGTGCTGATTGACGAAGAAACTTACCTGCGTATTTATATGAACCATTTGGGTTGGCCGATTACGGCGAAAGAGACTTTGGTTGTGACGAACGGCGGCATCGACCTGACGGAGAATGAACGAGTGAAGTTTATCCAAGGAGATGCAGTGGCAGAACTGAGACAGATGAAGGAAGACGGCGACGGTATGGTGGTGGCTTACGGTGAGGAAATCGGGGCTTTACTCTTGGATAACGGGCTGGCGGACGAAATCACAGTGACAACCGTTCCGGTACTAATCGGCGGCGGCGAAAAGGCATTGGAATGCGGATTGAATGACGGCAGAGCTTGGATTGTGCGGTCAAATAAGGTGCTGGTGGACGGAAAAATGAGGACGGTGTACGGGAAGGTCTAATATGACAAATAGATATTATAGCAAAAGTGCAGCAACCAATTGCTGCACTTATTTATAAAAAGACGTGCCTTAAACATGCTAAATAGGCGAAAAGTAAGGCAAGTATATTACTTTTTAAGCCGAATACTAAAAAAGGTAGAGAAAGATATAAGGAGGATGGAGCCTCCGAAGATATAAAAATACAGCAACACCAACTAAATCGGCACATAGGTAAAGCCGGGCAATACATCAGAACTAATAGCGTACTTTGCCATATCACGCTATGGCTGACAAAACAGCCTTTACATGAATGGCAAAGGAGTCACCGCTACGGCTCGGAATATGCGAAAACAAGATGGCTGTTATACGATTGAGCTGCCATAGAGATTTAGAACTTTTAGTCCATTCGCTGTAGCCTTACGATAAGTATAAAACGTACCACCCTTGGGGTTGCCGTCATACCAGGCAATAAGAGACGAACTGTGAAAAACCATATAGTCGTTGCGTCGAAGCAAACAGCCATGGTAGTAGTGTTCGCTCAGGATGATAACATCATCCGAGTTACAGAGAATAGTATCATACCGGGCTTTCATCGCATCGTTCCACCGCTCGGATTGTCCGCGATACGGTACTACGGCAATAACTTGCAGACCTGACAATTCGGACTGCAACGCAAGAGCAACTTCTGCCGCCAGCATATCAAACCCCATGGCACAACCACAGTAAAAATGACGATAACCTCCAGCGTATGCCTTGGTTATCGCTGCCTTTAATTGCAGCTTCAGTTGCTTCCTGTATAGGAATGGAATATTGCGGTGTCCACTGAAGCAAACGGACACTGCCTTATCATACTTTGTCTGGGTCATATTATTTCACTTTGTAATGGGTTCTTGCGAGGAATATACCTCCGAGTACATTAGCACCAAGGCTTTCAAGCTGATTGGCATAGGTAGCATAACTCAGCCCTTTGGTTATCACATCATCAAAGACTACCACAGACCTGCCGTTGAAAAAAGCCGAATCAAACTCAATGACGTTTACCTTACGGACTTCTTTCTCTGCCTTACGGTTTTCGTGAATGGTTAGCCTCTCACCACTCACTGATACATAGTCATAACCATTGATAGCTCCCGTCAGTTCGCATACTCTTTGGCAGAATGCTTTGTAACGTATCTCGTTCTTCTTATCGGTGGATGCCGGTACGGGAGAAAATACAATGTTAGTACATGATGTTCCATAACGTTCGGTCATGTTGGCTGCCGTGCGTTGAGCAACCTCTTCGTATGCCCGTCCATCCTTGAAATCAAAGACTAACTTGCGGTCTGCTATCTCACGCTCACTCACATTGCGTATGCGTGCAGGAAAATACTTGCAGAACCATGCCTGTGGCTTGTCCAACTGTTTTTGAAGTTCTATGTCTATCGTCTTTGCCATAACTCTGATAATTTTTCTTTTTCCCTCTTTTTGAAGGCTGTTCAGCCTGCTGAGGGATATTTTCTGCCATCAACTGCCGCCCAAGAATACCGATAAGACAAAACGGCGACAAGAAATACGCTCTGACGTGTCAGAGGAAGATTTTTCGTTCCAGCGATAGTGGCGATTTGATGTTTGGTAAAAGGCGGCTTACTTTGCGGAAAATATGACTACAGCAGAGCTAACCGACAAACAGAATATGCTTTCTTACTACAGGCGGTTGTCATATAGACATGTAGAATAGGTGCAAGATTTATAAAAGGAATGGGTGGGCAGTGGAGCGTCTGTGGCTTGCCGGTCCAAACTTCCCGATGAAGTGACCGTACAACTTAGTCTCAAATCTGGCGAAGCGTAAGCCTTGGCAGTTTGTGACCGAGGTGTACGGTCTTTTCATGTTTGGCTTCCGTAAAGAGTCTTTCACTCACCCCATAGCAGCTCTGCTGCCATAAGGTGAGTGAATGTCTCTTGCGGACAAGTCCTGTGACGCTCCGCTGATGGTGTGGGGCGAAGCTATAAAAACAAACAGACGGCATTGCCGGTTACAAAAGAACAGATAGCAGAGGTCGCTGCAAGGACAACAGATTGGCTTGATTGACACTTGTGGCAAATGTGCCATCGTCCTTGCTTTATCCCAAAGACTGGTACACAGCATATAGCAGACTTGTATGCCATTTGCCGTGTACCGGTCAGGGCGAACATCTTCTATAAAAGTTGAGCATGTACAATTAAAAGAGGAAATTGTATGGGTAAGACTTTATGATATAAAAGTGATATGGCTTATAAATTATCGGTGCTATTTTAGATTAGTGCCACGATTTTGCTAACTTTGCAAGTGAGTGAAAACGAATTTGATATAAGTAATGAAGCCATAACCCCCATATCCGATTATGTCGAAATACACCGTAATGTTGTAAATAACCAGATTGAAACGGGCTGCTTCATTCAAATAAAAATACGATGAATGCAAGACTATTGTTCATACTCCTGCTTTTCACAATTGGGGCATTGTGGTATATTATCGGCTACTGGCGACGAAAAGCAGGAGAAGCGGCATTCGCCGCCGCACGGTTGACCGAAAAGAGCGAGGAACGTGAACGTTACTGTCGTCTGGCGGTAATGGCCGGTCATCGGGAAGCCTGCCGTATGTTCTGTCTCTTGCATCCCGAACGGTTTGATGGCCATTCTCCCCATAAGCCGTTCAAGTTACGAGGCATCCGAATCTCCTTTTACGGATATTATTATCCGTCACGATACAATGCGCTGCTCAATGATGAACAGAAGGCTTTCTGCCATTCCATCTACCAGTTCAAACAAGGAGATATACACGGAATCGAGTTCTTTAAAACGTGTATGAATGCCTTGCAACTGAAAAAGAGACCTTACCATATAATGTTCATGCCGTGTAGCAACTGGATAAAATACGGTCAACGGTTCAAACGGCTCGACTGGTACATCGGAAAGCACCGACAGGATTTAACTTCAGGACTGTACGACGTTGATATTTGCGATGCACGAGAAAGCCTGCATGAGGCCAAAGGTGGAGAGAAGCGTATCCTCGAACGAAACTACCTCATTACCGGAAAAATCAAAGGGAAAGAGATTATCATCATAGATGATGTGCTGACAACCGGGCAAAGCGTGGTGGATTACAAGGAAGAGATAGAACGGTGCGGTGGCAAAGTAGTGGCGGCTATCTTCTATGGCAAGACGCTCTCCATGCCTTCGATGCTCCTTGTACAAATACACGTCTGGGGCAACCATATTGCCCATATTATTGAACGGATGACAAAGTAACCGGAACGTTTTCAGCCCTTTTCACTTCTCTTTTACAAACCTGCCAATGCTGATATACACTCCTGCCGGATGGATTGGATATAATCGAATATAAGCGAGGGGCTGATACTCCTGCCATTGAGTTTGCAGGTGATATGCAGGTGTTCGCCAGTGCTGCGTCCTGTGGAGCCGGTAATGCCAACCACATCACGAGGATGAACTATTGCCCCTTTGACGATAAGAATTTTAGAGAGATGACAATAACTGACGGTGTACCTACCATGCCGCAAGGTTACATACTTGCCGGAAGTCTTGTCCTGTCCGACCTTCACGACCACACCCTCCATCATGGCCATCACCTTGTCGCCACGTGCGCGCAAGTCCAGTCCGCCATGAAATTTACTCTTTCCCGTAAACGGGTCCTTACGGTAGCCATAAGGCGAAGTGACCTTGATATAACGTAACGGGTAACTTACACTCAAGTAACGATCCATCCACTTTTTCTTATCCATATCTGCGGATACCGGGATACCTGTTGAAACTTCCTGTACGGAAATCTCGCTTTCGGATGCCGGTTCCGCTTGGTCTAACCCCATATCCAATACCTCCATCTTGTAGCGTGTTGGGGTAACGGCAACGGTATTGAATTGTGCTTTGGCTGGCGTGATACATAATGAGACACCCGTCATCATCAATAATAAAATCTTTCTCATGGCAGCAAAGTTAGCACGCTCTTCTTATGGTCTGTCCATTGCCGACTGTTTTCTCTCCAAATATAACTATTTAATCAATTTTGAATATGATTATTTGCGAAAAATCATATTCAAAACATTAAAAATAC
>OGQA01001051.1_pt1 | contig 13268 bp, 13 predicted proteins | sample 1553011 | NCBI WGS metagenome assembly OGQA01 (sample SAMEA2580256, study PRJEB22360) | human gut metagenome | biome: human gut; feature: human-associated habitat; material: faeces | place: Denmark | collected 2008/2010 | reverse complement strand
GAATTTTATACGTTGTTCTTTTGTTTGCTGGCCGGCAAATGCAAATTATCCGACACATTATCGGGGCGCTCATAACAGGCGTCCGGGCTGTCTGTTCGGGACCCGGGACAGCGCATTATACGGGAGGTGGTAATTCACCGCTGCAACGCTATTGCATCCTACCTGCCGCATTGGCGGGAAAAATGAACTAATTTTCTGAACCTGAAAGGATAGGGTGAAATGGAAGAAAAGAAATCGTGGTACTCCGCGTTCAACGTAGCGTCCACATGGATGGGGTCGCAGTGCGGGCCAGGCATTGCCGCAGGCACGATGATAGTGACCTATTTCCATGCCAAGGGAGGCTGGGAAGCATGTTATCTGCCCATAGCCTCCATGGCCATCCTGGGCGTCCTGTACTACATCGGCATGGAGTACTCCAGGCTTTATAAGGTTTATGACTACGCCAGCTGGACCAGGAGATTGTTCCTGCGTTTTCCCAAAGTTGCTGACGGAGTGGTCGTACTTAAGGATGTACTGACTGTTTACTCAAACATCATAACTCTGGCAGCTATATTCGGTGGCGCCAATTCCCTATGCGTCCAGGTACTTGGCTGGCCCATGCTTACAGGCTCGATCATAGTCGCTGTTATCAGTATAGTCCTGTGCATTTTCGGTGCTGAGATCATCCGCAGGTCTTCAGGCATCATGACAATAGTAATGCTGGCTATGATAATCGTCACATGCATACTTTGCCTCACCAGCGGAAACGGTGTATGGGGAGAGATCATATCCACGCGCTGGCGCCCAGACAATTTCACCACCGGTGCAATGATCACTTTTTTCCTGCTCTATACTAACTCGCAGCTTGGCTTTGTCAACACCTGCTGTACTGTGTCGCAGCCTCTCACCAGACGTAGAGACACCATCCGGGCCGCTGTCATCGGCTTCATTCTCAACGCTCTTATGCTCGGCTTCCTCAGCAATGCTCTGCTTGCCTTCTGCCCTGGCATAGTTGGCGACGACATCCCGGTGCTCACCATACTCCAGCAAAACTTCTCAGGGGGAATAGTTGTAGTATACAGCGTAATGTATTTCCTGGCACTTATTTCTACGACCTGCACTGTTCTTTACACATCTGCGTTCCGCTTTGGCGGTTTCCTCACTAAAAGAGGAATGTTCAAATCAGAAAAGACCGCCGTTACCAGCTTTGCTGCATTTCTGGCCATTGCAGGAATACTCGTATCCACCATGGGCATCGTGGCTGTATTCTCGACGCTCTATCCTGTTGCCGGCTATGCAAATTATCTGCTTCTTACGGCACCGCTGGTACTCATCTGCCCCGTTTTGATCTTCAAGGGACGCAAAAAAGAGCTTCAAGGAAAAGAGATAGAATAAAACCCGGCAGTTTGCCGTCCGGCGGCCGGAGCCCGGTACGCCGGACGGCACGATATGAAAGGACAATGCTGCATGATCCAGATCAATATCGATTTCCAAAAATGCAAGGCCTGTGAGTACTGTGTCTCCATATGTCCCAAACATGTGCTGGCGCTCGGAGAGGCCGTAAACTCCAAAGGCTATCATTCCGCCGAGGTGCGGTTTGCCGAAGCCTGCGTCGGCTGTGCCATGTGCGCGATCATGTGCCCGGAGGCTGCCATCGAGATCCTGAAATCAAAAGACAAGCTTAGTGAAAGGAGTGAGCAGTGACATATGGAGCGGCGATTCATGGAGGGCTGTGAAGCCATTGCCGAAGCAGCCGTGAGGGTAGGGTGCAGATTCTTTGCCGGATACCCCATAACTCCGCAGACAGAGGTGCCCGAATACATGTCGCGCCGCATGCCCGAGGTCGGAGGAGTATTCCTGCAGGGCGAGAGTGAGATAGCGGCCATAAACATGGTCTATGGCGCCGCGGCAACAGGCACCTATGCAATGACCTCGTCTTCGAGCATAGGCATAGCGCTGAAAACCGAGTGTATTTCCTATCTGGCAGCCGCACATATTCCGGCGGTAATACTCAATTTCCAGCGCGGCGGCCCAGGTATAGGCAACATCACTGCCTCACAATCTGATTATTGGCAATGCGTCAAAGGCCCCGGGAGCGGAGGCCACAGGTGTATGGTCTTTTCCCCTTCCACGCTGCAGGAATGTGTGGATATCATGGGCACAGCGTTTGAAAGATCCCAGCGTGACAGGAACCCCGTCATCATCCTGCTCGACGGCTGCATTGGCAACATACGCGAGGCAGTCGAACTGCCCGACATGCGTCCGGCGCCGGATATCGACGCTTCCGACTGGTGCCTCTCCGGCTGCGAGGGGCGTTCTCCCCGGCAGCTCCTTCCCTATTTCAGGCCTGACCCCAAGACCTGTGCTGAGCAAGCCTGCGCCATGTATGAGCGTTGGCAAAAAGAAGATGTGCTCGTCTTTGAGGAAGCCCTGGCTGACGCCGAGGTAGTCCTGACATCCTACGGGACAGCCGGACGCATCGTGAACTCCTGCGCCCGTCGTCTCAGGGATACGGGCCTGCGGGTGGGCATAATACGCCCTCTGACGCTCAATCCCTTCCCCGCGGCCTCGTTCAGCGGTCTGGATCCGGCAGCTGTCAAGCTTGTCATAGACGTTGAAATGACCAAGCCCGCGCAGATGGCAGAAGATGTTCGTCTGGCTCTCAACGGGCGCATACCGGTCAAGTCTCTGGAGATCCCCAGCGGCGTGCTGCCCACCGACGAGGACATATACGAGGGGATCTCCGCGATCCTGCAAGGGGAGGGTATCCATGGAATTTGAATACATTTATAAGAAGCCCTCAGCACTTACCAGCAAGGCAAACAGCTATTGCCCCGGCTGCATGCACTCCACAGCCAACAAGCTGATCGCCGAGGTACTTGAGGAGCTGGACATGGTCGGCAAGACAATAGCCGTATTCCCCGTGGGCTGCGCCGTGCTGAGCGCGGACTATTTTCTGACCGACATGACCATAGCCGCACATGGGCGCGCGCCCTCGGTTGCCTGTGCTATAAAACGCTGCAGGCCGGATAAGCTGGTATTTGCCTATCAGGGAGACGGAGACCTGTCATCAATAGGCATGTGTGAGACCATACATACCGCCAACAGGGGCGAGAACATAGCTGTTATTTTCATAAATAACGCCATTTTCGGTATGACAGGCGGCCAGATGGCGCCCACGACTCTGGTCGGGCAGGCTTCCACCACAGGCGGCAAGTCCAGAAACCCCGATGACGTCGGCTATCCGGTCAAAATGTGCGAACTGATAAATCAGTTCAAGGCTCCAAAATACATCGCCCGCTTTGCCATGGACTCTGTACCGCATATACGCGACGCCAAAAAGGGCATTCGGAAAGCCTTCGAACTTCAGCTCAATGGCGGCGGCTATTCCTTTGTTGAACTGATAAGCAACTGCTCCACCAACTGGAAAACAACACCGCTGCAGTCTCTGGAGTTTATCCGCGAAAAGATGATACCCTACTACCCTCTCGGGGAATTCCGCGTACCGGAGGAGATGTAAATGATGGAACATAAGATCCTTATAGCAGGCTTTGGCGGGCAGGGAGTCATGCTCATGGGGCAGCTGCTGTGCCTGGGCGCGTTCCTTGAGCGGAAAAAGGTGCTCATGCTTCCTGCCTACGGCGGCGAACAGCGAGGCGGCACGTCAAACTGCACGATAATAATAAGCGATGAAGATATAGGCTCGCCCAGCGTACGGCGCTATGACCCCATAGTAGCCATGAACCAGCCTTCCTTCAACACCTTCCATGGCTTCCTGCGGGAAGGAGGGCAGATACTGACTAACAAGTCCATGGTCGAATTGCCTGAAGAAGACGGGCGCACGACTGCTGTAGAGATACCCATACTGGAAACAGCCGCGCGTCTCGGCTCAGAGCGGGCAGCAAACATGGTCATGCTAGGCGCGCTTACCGCCGCCTGCGGCATGGTCGGCAAAGCCTTCGTACAACAAGCCGTAGTCAGCGAGCTCGGCAAAAAACGTCCCGATATGATTGAACTGAATCTTGCCGCGCTCGACGCGGGATACTCGATCATGAGCGACCCATGCCCAGTTAAATGAAAGGAGAAATCTGATGGAACGCAAGCCTCTCAACAGCGATAAAGAGCGAGTCGGCGTACACAAATGGATGCAGCGCAGCCTCATGCGCACCGCCGGCATGACGGAAGATGAAATGAGGCGCCCGCTCATAGGCATAGTGGGCTCGTGGACGGACCTTTTCCCCGGCCACATGCACTTGGACAAGCTGGCAAAAGCCGCCGCAGACGGGGTATATCTCGGAGGAGGCATGCCTGTAACCTTCTCGACTATTGCGATCTGCGACGGCATCGCTATGAACAACGAGGGCATGAAGTTCTCCCTGCCCAGCAGGCAGCTCATCGCCGACAGCGTTGAATCCATGGCCCTTGCCCACAACCTTGACGGCATCGTTCTTGTCCCCGCCTGCGACAAGATCATACCCGGCATGATAATAGGTGCGCTTAGAGTGAACATCCCGGCTGTCGTAATTACCGGAGGCCCCTCTCTCGCCGGTTTCTACCGCGGCGAACGTTTTGACAGCGCATGCCTGGCACACAAAGCCTTTGAAATCGTAAACGGCGTAGCCGATGAAAACGAACTTTATGAACTCGAAGAATATGGCGTAGGCGGTGCCACCTGCGGTTCATGCTGCGGTATGGCGACCGCGAATTCCATGGGCTGCATGTCCGAAGCCCTTGGCATAGGAGTTCCCGGAAACGGCACTGTCCCCGCGCCCTACTCGGAGAGGATACGCATGGCCAAATATGCCGGCAAACAGGTCTGCCGGCTCGTGGCAGAGAACGTCAAGCCCAGAGATATCGTCACACGCGGCAGCGTACTGAACGCCATTGCTGTTGACATGATGCTCGGCTGCTCCACAAACACGGCGCTGCACCTGCCCGCAATAGCCGATGCCGCCGGCGTCAAAGTGTCGCTGGACGATTTTGACGAGATCAGCCGCAAAGTGCCCCAGGTTGTAAAACTGTCTCCGGCTTCAGCTACTCTGGTCGAAGATTTCTACCGCGCAGGCGGCGTTGGTGCCCTCATGAAGCAGGCGCTGGATGCAGGTATGATAGACGGCAGTCAGAGAAGTATTACCTGTAAAACGATCGCTGAAGTCGTTGAGAAATGCGAAGTCTACGACAAAGATATCATACACCCCATGGATAAAGCCTACAGCAAAGAGGGCGGCTTGTTCGTGCTCAAGGGAAATCTGGCCCCACTGGGTTCAGTCATAAAAGTCGGCGGAGTAGCGCCTGAAATGCTCGTCCACCGCGGCAGGGCAAGAGTCTTCAATTCTGAAGGCGAGGGCTTCCAGGCTCTCGTAAATAAACAGATAGAGCACGGGGACGTCATGGTCATACGCTACGAAGGTCCCAGAGGCGGGCCCGGCATGCAGGAAATGCTCTCCCTTACGCAGGCTCTGGCTTCTTTCGGATATGACAAAGATGTGGCCCTCATCACAGACGGCCGCTTCTCAGGCGCCAGCGTAGGCGGAGTCATAGGCCACGTCTCGCCCGAGGCGGCGCTGGGCGGAGTCATAGGCCTCGTAGAGGACGGCGACTACATCTCCTATGACGTCTTTGCGAGAAAGCTGGAGCTCGAGGTGGACGAAGCCACCCTTGAAAAGAGAAGAGCCGCCTGGGTGTGCCCCGAGCCCAAAGTAAAGACCGGCTGGCTGGCCCGTTTCGCGCAGCTGGCCAGGCCCGTTTCCGAGGGCGCAGTCTGCAAAGCGGAAAGTGAGCTCGAATGAGGCGGTCCTTCCCAGGCGAGGCAGTTGAAGGGAGGCTGGACCGATGAGCACACTGATGATGAGCGGCCTCAAGGTGCTCGACCTCACGAACAACATTGCAGGTCCGGTATGCGCAGCTATGCTGGGTGACCACGGAGCGGAGGTCATTCACATTGAAAAGCCGGTCTACGGAGATGACTGCAGATCCTTTCCGCCCATCATAGATGGGACTAGCACCACTCACATGTTCGTAAACCGCAATAAGCGCTCAGTCGTACTGGACCTAAAAGACAAAAATGCCGTCTCAGCCCTGCTTGAACACGCGAAGGATTGCGACGTATTCATTGAAAGCTGCAGGCCGGGGGTCATGGCCCGTCTTGGCTTGGACTATGATACTATAAGCAGGCTCAACCCGCGGGTCATATACTGCTCCATCTCCGCCTATGGCCAGAACGGGCCGTACGCCGGCAAGGCCGGATACGACATTATAGCCCAGGGCTTCTCGGGCATGATGTATTACTCCGGCGAAAAAGACGGGGAGCCCACCAAGTGCGGCACTGCCGTCGGCGATTTTGTAGGTGCTGTCAACGCCTTCGGCAGCATAGCCGCAGCATTGTATTACAGGCAGCTGAGCGGCATTGGCCAGCACATAGACGTATCACTTGCCCGCGGCCTGCTCTGGATGACCGGCTGCTTCGATCATCTTTACACCGGTGTCCACCGCACGCGCACAGGCAGCCATGACGCCAGCCTTTGCCCTTACGGGATATTCAGGAACGGCCGCGGCGGCTCAGTCGTCATAGGCGCTGTGAACGTCCTGCTGTGGAAGAAACTCTGTCTGGCCATGGGCAGGCAGGAGCTGATGGACGATCCGCGTTTCGTCACCAACGACCAGCGCGTGAAGAATTCCGCCGAAGTTATAAAGATCATTGAGGACTGGCTGGGCAGCCTCGGCTCCATAGAGGAGGCAGTAAAGCTGCTGGATGAATACGGCGTACCTAACACCAATGTAAACTCCATGGAGGACATACTGCAGGACCCGCACGTCAAGGCGGTCGGCTGGCTGAAAGGCATACCTGTACCGCCATCTGTAAGCACTATTGAGAGCCGCCTTACGCCTGTAGACATAGCCGGTTTTTCTGAGACGGACATACGCACATGCTGCGCCCCGGACCTGGGTGAAGGCACGGCTGCTTTCCTGGAGGCCGCAGGCATGCGGCCCGACACGGTAGATTCGTGCCTTGAGAAATGGGGCGTGCCGAAGGGAAGTGACTAAATGCTGCACCATGTTCTGTTCTTCCGCCTCAGGCACGACCTGAGCGCAGGGGAAAGGCAGGCGGCCATACTCAGGATCAAAACCTCCCTGGAAGCCCTCGAGGGGAAGATCGATGGCCTGTACAGGATATTCGTCGGCAAATGCACCGAGCATGTGCCCTGGGATTGTGTCCTTTACTCGGAAATGCGCGACGCCGGCGTCCTGGCCACATACCGCGTCCATCCCCTGCATCTGAGCGCCGCGGAGTACCTCCGATCTGTTACGGCCGAATCCGGCGCCTGCGATTATCTAAGCTGAAAAAACTCCCGCCCGCATCAGCGGGCGGGAGTTCTGCTGCCCCGGCGTCTTGCGCCCGGGCGGTGGAGGGAATATAAAAATCAGCAGCCGCTTTCGGAGCTTTGGCTCTGACGCAGCTGCTGATCTTTTGGTGGGGGCGGGTGGATTCGAACCACCGTAGGCATTGCCAGCAGATTTACAGTCTGTCCCCTTTGGCCACTCGGGAACACCCCCGTGTTCGCTTCGCTCAGCGTGGAGCTGGTGGACGGACTCGAACCCCCGACCTGCTGATTACAAATCAGCTGCTCTACCGACTGAGCTACACCAGCGCAATACCGGCGACAGCTATAATAGCAAAACCAAACCCGTTTGTCAACAAAAACTTCCGCGTACGGGACATATTTTTTCGTTCAGGCTACAGTGCCCGCCTTGTTTTCGTACTTCTCGTAGGCCTTAGTGTCCATGATCTCCTTCAGCCGGCGCACGAATTCCCAGACCTCCGCGAAGCTCGTATACAGCGGGCTCGGCGCCAGCCTTATCACGTTCGGATACCTGAAATCCGGCACCACGTCCGCAGCCTTGAGCGCCTCGTTTATCCGCACTGCGTCGTCGTGCTCGAGCGCCACATGCCCGCCGCGCACCGCGTCCTCCCGCGGATTGCCCACGGTGAAGCCGTAGCCCGCCAGCTCCGTGTCGATGAGGTACATCATATACCGCGTGAGCTTCAGCGAGCGCTCGCGCACCTGCGCCATCGTTATCCCCTCATAGGCGTCCAGCGCCCCGTCCACGCCCGCCATGCTCAGTACCGGCGAGGTGCCCGTCTGCCAGCCGCCCGCATTGAGCGCATGCTCAAACTCCGGCCGCAGCTCAAACTGCGTGTCGTTCCGGTTGCCCCACCAGCCGGCAAGGCCCGGCTCCATCGCAAAATGCTTCCGGTTCACATACAGCCCCGCCGTCGCGCCCGGGCCGCCCGACAAATACTTGTAATTGCACCACACCGCAAAGTCGCAGTCCACCGCCTCCATGTCGTGGTCCACCGCGCCTATGCTGTGGCAGAGGTCAAAGCCGCAGATGATCCCGCGCTCGCGCGCCGCCGCCGCTATCGCCGCCATATCCAGCAGCTGCGCGCTCCTGTACAGCACCGAGGGCAGCAGCACTACCGCCACGTCCTCCGTCAGCGCCGCGAGGATATCTTCCATCGCCAGCGTCTTCCCGTCCCGGCTCTTCACGACCTTCAGGACCTCGTCCGGCTCCAGGCCGCGCTGCCTTATCTGGCTCGTCACCGCGTACCTGTCCGTCGGGAAGTTCAGCTCGTCCACCACGATCTTGTACCGCCGCGCGTCCGGCTTCCAGAAGGTCGCTATGCACTGGTGGATGTTCAGCGTGGTGCTCGTGCAGACCGTGACTTCCTCCGGCCGGGCGTTTATGAGCCGCGCCAGCTTCGCGCCTATGCTCTCAAAATAAAGGAAATAATCCGTCTCGGCGCCCGTCCATATGCCTATGCCGTGCGTCTTCCAGTCGTCCAGCGCTCGCAGTACGGCCTTCTCAGCCGGTTTGGAGCAAAGCCCCAGCGAATTGCCGTCCATGTAGATCTGCCCGGGACGGATGTAGAACAGTTCACGCCTTCCCGCCAGCTCGTCGGCAGCGTCCAGCTCCAGGGCGAAGTTTTTGTCCTGTCTCATTTCAGCCATCAGCGATCGACCTCCGTTTGTTCATTTGCCATAATGATATCACCTCAAAACCCAGCTTTCAAGGCCGTTTTATACTTGTTCGCCCGGCAGCAGAAAAATGTGCTCAAATTTGGCTTTGCCTCTTGAAATATCACAAAAAATCGTTTAGAATAAGGGTGGTTATAGGCATATTATACAAACTATTCTGATTTAAAGTGAGGTTAGGTAAATGCTGACAAACGAGTATCTGAAAAGAGTTTACGAGACCGTTCTGGCCCGCAACCCGGGCGAGGCCGAATTCCACCAGGCAGTCATGGAAGTCCTTGAGAGCCTCGAGTGTGTCGTTGAGAAGCACCCCGAGTACGAGAAGAACGGCATAATCGAGCGTTTTGTCGAGCCTGAGCGTTTTATTCAGTTCGCGGTCCCCTGGGTGGACGACAGCGGCAAGGTGCGCGTGAACCGCGGCTTCCGCGTACAGTTCAACGGCGCCATCGGCCCCTACAAGGGCGGCCTGCGCTTCCATCCGTCGGTCACGGCTTCGGTCATAAAGTTCCTCGGCTTTGAGCAGACCCTGAAGAACAGCCTGACCACCCTGCCCATGGGCGGCGGCAAGGGCGGTTCGGACTTCGACCCGAAGGGCAAGTCGGACGGCGAGGTCATGCGTTTCTGCCAGAGCTTCATGACGGAGCTTTACAGGCATATCGGTCAGTTTGTGGATATCCCCGCGGGCGACATCGGCGTCGGCGCGCGCGAGGTAGGCTATCTGTTCGGGCAGTACAAGCGGATAATGGGCACGTTTGAGGGCGGCACGATCACCGGCAAGGGCATCCCCTTCGGCGGCTCTCTGGCGAGGACGCAGGCTACCGGCTACGGCCTGTGCTATTTTGCGCAGGAGGCCATGCGCTGCATGAAGAACGACAGCTTTGCAGGCAAGGTCGTCGTAGTCTCCGGCAGCGGCAACGTTGCGACCTACGCGGCTGAGAAGTGCACGCAGCTGGGCGGCAAGGTCGTTGCCATGTGCGACTCCAACGGCTATGTGTACGACCCGAACGGCATCAACCTCGCGAAGATCATCGATATCAAGCAGAGGCGCCGCGCAAGGATCAAGGTCTATGCGGACGAGGTACCGGGCAGCGAGTACCACGAGGGCTGCCACGGCATCTGGACCGTGAAGTGCGACATAGCGCTTCCCTGCGCGACCCAGAACGAAATGGACCTCGAGGGTGCGAAGGCGCTCATCGCCAACGGCTGCATGGGCGTATTCGAGGGCGCGAACATGCCGCTGACCCCGGAGGCGATAGCCGCGGTACAGGGCGCGGGCCTGATGTACTCGCCGGGCAAGGCCTCGAACGCGGGCGGCGTTGCAACGAGCGGTCTGGAGATGACGCAGAACAGCATGAGGCTCTCCTGGAGTTTCGAGGAGGTGGACGAGAAGCTGCAGGGCATCATGAACAACATCTTCCACGCGGCCTACGACGCGTCCGTCGAGGTCGGCAAGCCCGGCGACCTCATGGTAGGCGCCAACGTCGCCGGCTTCCTCAAAGTTGCCGCCGCAATGATGGCCCAGGGCGTGTAAGTGTAAAAAAGGTCAAATAACAGCGGGACCGGCACAGCCTTTCGGCCGTGCCGGTCTTTCATTCGACTCGCTTTTCAGAAATCCAGGGTAGCGAAGTAGTCCTCCGGGGTCTCGGCGCGCCTTATCAGCCGGGCGGAGCCGTCCTCGCAGAGCAGCACCTCGGCGCTGCGGAGTTTGCCGTTGTAGTTGTAGCCCATGGCGTGGCCGTGGGCGCCGGTGTCGTGGATGACCAGGATATCGCCGGGGCAGATCGCGGGCAGCCAGCGGTCCACGGCGAACTTGTCGTTGTTCTCGCACAGCCCGCCCGTCACGTCGTAGAGGTGGTCGCAGGGCGCGTCCTCCTTGCCGGCGACGGTGATGTGGTGGTAGGCCCCGTACATCGCCGGGCGCATCAGGTTGCAGGCGCAGGCGTCCACGCCGATGTACTCCTTGTGGATGTGCTTCTGGTGCAGGCACTTGGTCACGAGGCAGCCGTAGGGCGCCAGCATGAAGCGGCCCATCTCGGTGAAGATCTTCACGTCGCCCATGCCCGCCGGCACGAGGATCTGCTCGTACACGCGGCGCACGCCCTCGCCTATGGCCAGGATGTCGGGGTGGTGGCCGTCGGGCCTGTAGGGTATGCCCACGCCGCCCGAGAGGTTTATGAAGCCGATGTGCGCGCCGGTCTCCTCGTGGAGCTCCACCGCCAGGCGGAAAAGCTGCATGGCCAGGCAGGGGTAGTAGTCGTCCGTCGTGGTGTTCGAGGCCAGGAAGGCGTGGATGCCGAACTCCTTCGCGCCCTTCTCCATGAGGATGCGGTAGGCCTGGAACATCTGGGGCTTCGTCATGCCGTACTTGGCGTCGCCCGGCGAGTCCATGATCGTGTTCGAGATCTCGAAATACCCGCCCGGGTTGAAGCGGCAGCTGATGGTCTCGGGTATATGCCCTATCGTCTTCTCGAGGAAGTCGATGTGCGTTATATCGTCAAGGTTTATGGTCGCGCCGAGCTTGTCCGCGAGGGCGAAGTCCTCGGCGGGCGTGTCGTTCGAGGAGAACATGATCTCCGGGCCCGTGATTCCCTGCCGCTCGCAGAGCATCAGCTCCGTGAGCGAGGAGCAGTCCATGCCGCAGCCCTCCTCGTGCAGGATATCCATGATGGCCGGGTTGGGCGTGGCCTTGACGGCGAAGTATTCCTTAAAGCCGGGGTTCCAGGCAAAGGCCTGACGCACCAGCCTGGCGTTCTGGCGTATGCCGTGCTCGTCGTAGAGATGGTACGGCGTGGGGAACTGCTTGTCCAGCTCCAGCAGCTTTTCCTTTGTCACGAACGGCAATTTCTTATCCAATTTACTCTCCGCCCTTTCCGTCGAATATTATGCTTATGCGCGTGCCCCTGTCCGGCTCGCTCTCGGCCTCGACCGAGGCGCGATGCCAGGCGGCGGCGTGTTTTACTATCGAAAGGCCCAGGCCCGTACCGCCCGTCTCCTTTGACCGGCTCTTGTCCACGCGGTAAAAGCGCTCGAACACATGCTCCAGGTGCTCCGGCGCTATGCCTATGCCGTCGTCCTCCACGCAGACAAAGGGCGCCTGCCCGCGCCTGCCCACGGTTATGCGGACGTGCCCGCCGGGCCGGTTGTATTTTATCGCGTTGTCGCAGAGGTTCGTTATCATCTCGTCTATGAGCTGGGCGTAGCCCGTGACGGTCTCCTCCGTGCCGCGGACCCTCACCGTGACCTCGCAGGCCGCGGCCTTGTCCTCGAGCCGCTCGGCACAGCCGCGCGCGGCCGAGAGCAGCTCCACCCGCTCTGCCGGGGCCTCCACCGCGCCCTCGTCCAGGCGCGAGAGGTTTATTATATCGTCTATGAGCGCTATGAGCCGCTGGGCCTCGGTGTATATCTTCTCTGCCAGCAGCGGCAGGTCCTCGCTGGGTGCAAGGCCCGTCATCATCATCTCCGCATAGCCGGAGATGGAGGTTATCGGCGTCTTCAGCTCGTGCGAGACGTTCGCCGTGAAGTTGCGCCTGAGATTCTCGGAGATGGCCGAGAGCTTCTTTTCCATCCTTACGCCTCCTCCGCCATGTAGCCGACGCCGCGCACCGTGCGTATCACCGCGCCGCCCTCCTCGCCGAGTTTGAGCCGCAGCGAGCGGATGTGCACGTCCACCGTCCGCGTCTCCTCGCCGCCGGAGTAGCCCCAGACGGCCTCCAGCAGCTCCTCGCGCTTTATGACCGTGCCGGCCCGGCGCATGAGGTACTCGAGCAGGTTGAACTCCTTGGCCGTGAGCTGCACGTCCTGGCCGGAGCTCTCTACCCGCCGCGCCGCGGGATAGAGCGTCACGCCGCGGACCGTTATCATCTCCCTCGGCTCGCCCCGGCGCAGCAGCGCCCGGACGCGGGCGAGGAATTCCATGATGCCGAAGGGCTTGGCGATGTAGTCGTCCGCGCCCAGGTCGAGGCCGCGGACCTTGTCCAGCTCCGTGCCGAGGGCGGACATTATCATGACCGGTATCCCCGCCGTCTCCGGCGTCTCGCGCAGGCGGCGCAGGATGGCCAGCCCGTCCTCGCCAGGCAGCATGATGTCCAGCAGCACCAGCCGCGCCTTCTGCGGGGCCAGCGCCGCGAAAAATTCCGCCGAGGAGGTGTAGCTCTCGGTCTCGTATCCGGCCGAGCCCAGGGCGTAGGCCACGAGTTCGCGTATGCTCTTGTCGTCTTCGACCACATAAATCATAGCCTAACCCCACAAAAAATA
>OGQA01001050.1_pt1 | contig 13269 bp, 8 predicted proteins | sample 1553011 | NCBI WGS metagenome assembly OGQA01 (sample SAMEA2580256, study PRJEB22360) | human gut metagenome | biome: human gut; feature: human-associated habitat; material: faeces | place: Denmark | collected 2008/2010 | reverse complement strand
TTTGTGAAATAAAAAAATCGCAGGGAACTGCGCTCCCTGCGATCCGATTTCACCCTATGCGTCAGCCGGTTGCTACTCGATCCGCTGACGGGGTTCGTTGTCGGGCGCCAGCGGCGAGCGGGCGCGCAAATATGAATCCAATACGTCGGTCAACAGCGTCCCGGTAGGAGCTCCGTCGGTATAATCGAGACCGGAATAGGTCTTGAAAATGTAGTCGCCCATCGCCACGCGGTAGCGGCGGCCGGGTTTCAGTTCGGGGAAAGCGACCGACTGCGCCTCGAACCGCTCGTCGGTACGGATCACATAAGGGGTGGTCATGTAGATGTCGATGCGGTGCGACTCGTCGAGGTTGACCGTATCGTTGAATTTGGTCTTCACCAGCCGCGCCAGCTCGTCGGCCGTCATCTCGGCCGTCACCAGTTTGGAGCCGAAAGGATCGAGGTTGTAGATATCGGCCGCCACGACCTCGCCCGCAAGCGAATCGAGCCGCACGCCGCCGATGTGGTAGATACCGACGTCGGCCTTGCCCGCCTCGCGCACCGCCTCGGTAAAGACGTTGGCCAGCCCGGTCTTGTCCAGCCGGCCGCGCAGGTCGGCCACCTTCGTCCGAAGCGCCGGATCGCTGTAATAACCTTCGACCATCCGCTGGTAGGCGGGTGCGGGTTCGTAGCCCGCCAGCGGCACCAGCCGGAAGCTCTTCTCCACCAGTTCGTCGCCGCGGAAGCGGAGCACCGTGACGCCCACGTTGTCGAGATTCTTGCCCGTCTGCGTCACCAGCACGCCGCCGACCGTCTCGTTCGTCTCGTCGTGGCTGTGCCCGCCCACGATCACGTCGTAACGCGGCGCCTTTTCGGCCAGCACGCGGTCTTTCTTCGTCCCGATATGGGTCAGGGCGACCAGCGCGTCGCACTCGTCGCGCAGCGACTGCCGGTCGGCCACGGCATCCACCGCGTCCGTGAAGGTCAGCCCCGCGAAATTCTCGTCGTGCCCCGCCGGATGGTTGTTGTGGTCGTAGTTGGTCACCGAGGCCACGAAGCCGATCCTGCGGCCGCCCCGCTCGACGATCGCATAGGGCGCCGGCTGGGGAAAGGTCGCCGTATCGCTTACGATATTGGCGCAGACGACCGGAAACCGGCACTGCGCGGTGCGCACGCCCAGAAAAGCCTGTCCGGCGTCGAACTCGTGGTTGCCGAAGGTCGCCACGTCGTAACGCAGGCGGTTCATCAGATCGATGATCGGCCGGCGCGGCTCGGCGGCTCGATCGCAGTAGACGTTGCCCGTCCAGCGGTCGCCCGCATCGACCAGAATCACGTTCTTCACCGTATCGCGGCACTTCTTGACGGCTTCGGCCAGCTGCGGGAACTTCTCGATATGGGCGTGGATGTCGTTGGTCGAAAGAATCACCACCGTCTCCATGCGCGGCGAGCAAGCCGCCAGCACGAAGAGCAGCAATGCGCCAAATAACGATTTTTTCATCATACACGTATCTCTTTTTTCGAATTCATCCGGCCAGAACCCACTTTATTATAATGGGGAAGACAAAGATAGAGACTCCCCGTCGATCCTCCAAATTTTCCGACGTTTTCTTTCGCCGGCCGACGGGCACGGCCTTCCCGCCGCACACAAACCCTGCCGCAACGGCAGACCTGCAAAAAAGCGCGGTGCGGAGCGAATCCGGCGAAAAAAAATGCGTAACTTTGTAGGAAACCCGACCTTGCGAACCATGAATAAATTCCGAATGCTTCCGCCGCTGCTCGGCCTTGCGTTTCTTCTGGCCGGCTGCGGCGATTCCCGACCGGCGGAGACGGTACGGCTGGTGACCTACAACGCAGGCACCTTCAACAAGTACATCGCCGACGACTACCCGCTCGTGGCCGAAATGATGCGGGAGGTCGGCGCCGACGCCGTCTGCCTCAACGAACTCGACAGTTGCACGACCCGCACGGGCGGCGTTTTCCAACTCGAACGCATCGCCCGGGCCATGGGCGGCTGGGACTACCGCTTCGGCCGAGCCATGCCCTATCGGGGCGGAAGCTACGGCGTCGGCGTCATGACCCGCGAGCGCATCCTCGACCATTTCACCGTCGCCCTGCCGCGGGGAGAAGGTGCGGAGCCGCGCGTGCTGACGGTCGTCGAACTGGCGCGGTACGTGATCGCCACCACCCACCTCGACCATACGTCGGCCGCAGCGCAGCGCGATCAGGTCGCCGTCATCAACCGCGTGATGCGCGAACGCTACGCCGAGGCGTCCAAACCCGTCTTTCTGGGCGGCGACCTGAACGCCCTCCCCGACTCCGGAACGCTCCGCGCGTTGCAGGAGGCCTGGACGGTACTGACGCCCACCGACGGGGGCACCTACCCCTCGCACGATCCGAAAAAGTGCGGCGTCACGAGCGAAACGGCCGGCGCGCGCGTCCTGCACCGTTTCGAGGCGGGCGACGCCGCCCGCGCATCGGATCATCTGCCGGTACTGCTCGAAATCCGACTGCCGGCGGAAAGCTGACCGCCCGGGAACGGGCACGCTTGCCGACACAAATAATTATCGTTACCGTCGGCTGCGTCTCAGCTACTTCCGCCCCGGCAACCGCAAATAAATTTGCATCGCTCCCGGCTTATTCGTATCCTTGACTTCGTCTTAGATACTGCGGTTCGGAAAAAGAAAAACAGTTGTTTTTTCTTTTTCTCTCACCTTATTCGTATCTTTGGCTGCGCCTTAGATACTCGCGCTCGACAATGTTCAAATAAATTTGACATTGCCCTCGCTTATTCGTATCTTTACGCACCTTTTGCCCCATACCTCATGAGAGATCTTATCCAAGTCATCTGCGAGAACCTCGACCGCACGATCGAGGTCGAAATGGGAACGTCGCTGCTCGACATCCAGCGGCAATACCTGCCCAAGGGACCGCACCCCTACCTGGCGGCCTACGTCAACAACCGCATCAAGGAACTGAACTACAAGGTATACACCCCGATCACGGTGCGTTATATCGACGCCACACACTTCGAAGGCATCCGTGTCTACGAACGCACGGCGTCGTTCATCCTCCAGCGGGCCGTCCGCGAGCTCTATCCCGAACACAAGTTCTACATCCGCCACTCGATGCTGCGCGGCTTCTACTGCGAAATCGAGGGGCGCGACGGCATCTCCGCCCGGGAGGCCGAAGCCATCCGCACCCGCATGGAGGAGCTGGTCGACGCGGCGATTCCGATCATCCGCAGCCGCGTACGGTCGATCGACGCCGCAATGGAATTCACGCGGCTGGGATTCGACGACAAGACCGAGCTGCTCAACACCCGACCGCGCCTTTACAGCACGCTCTACTCGCTGGGCGACATGAAGGGCTACTTCTACGGCGCGCTCGCCCCGTCGACCGACTACATCCGCCTGTTCGACATCCGCCCCTACTACAACGGTTTCTACGTCGTACTGCCCGGACGCAGCCACCCCGACGCGCTCAAACCGCTCGTGGCGCAGGACAAGCTGTTCGACATCTTCCACCAGTACAAGGAGTGGGTCGACATCATGGGCGTACCGACTGTCGGCCGGCTCAACGCCAAGGTGCTGGCGGGCGACGCCTCGGAGCTCATCAAGATCGCCGAAGCCTTCCACGAGAAACGGCTGGCGCGTATCGCCGACACGATCGCCGCGGCCAACCGCTCGCAGGGAACGCGCATGGTACTCATCTCCGGCCCCTCGTCGAGCGGCAAGACCACCTCGGCCAAGCGTCTGGGCATCCAGCTGCGCATCCTGGGGCTGAACCCCGTGCTCATCTCGCTCGACGACTATTTCGTCAACCGAGACAAGACCCCGCGCGACGCCGACGGCGAGTACGACTACGAAGCGCTCGAAGCCATCGACCTCAGACTCTTCAACGACCACCTGCAACGCCTCTTCGCCGGCGAGAGCCTTCCCGTGCCGCGCTACGACTTCATCACCGGCAAACGCCAGTGGCACGACAATCCGCTGCGGCTCGACGACCGGTCGGTGCTGATCGTCGAAGGCATCCACGGACTCAACCCGCGCCTCACGCCGAGCATCCCCGACCACATGAAGTTCAAGATCTACATCTCGTGCTTCACGTCGGTGTCGATGGACAACCTCTCGCGCATCGCCACCACCGACAACCGCCTGCTGCGCCGCATGGTGCGCGACAACGCCACGCGCGGCCACAACGCGCAGGCGACGCTCGCACGCTGGGAGAGCGTGCGGCGCGGCGAGGAGAAGCACATCTTCCCCTATCAGGAGAACGCCGACGTGATGTTCAACTCGTCGCTTTTCTACGAGATCTCGGTGCTGCGCCCCTATGCCGAACGTATCCTGCGCGAGGTGCCCGATACGGTGCCCGAATACGGCGAGGCCAAGCGGCTGTTGAAATTCCTCGACAACTTCATCCCGATCGATCCCGCCGAGATTCCGCCCACCTCGCTGCTGCGCGAATTCATCGGCGGCAGCAGTTTCAGGTATTGACAAAACCCGTACAACAATTTCAAACATAACCGACAGAATACGGCCCTGAGAAGCCCCTCCCTTTGTCAACTGCGCGCAAGCCGAGCGCACCCGCCCGCGGGATGCCGAAGCGCCGCCGCAGAAACCGAGCGAAGCGAAGGGAGGGGACAGCGGGGTGGGAATGTCGATATCCGCGAAGCGGCTACGCCCCGCCCGAGTCCTGCGACAACCGAAACAAGTACAACAATTTCAAATACAACCGACAATGTCTTTTGATACATTCGCTGACCGCCATATCGGCGTCAGCAATCCCGACGAACTCAAAGCCATGCTCGACACGATCGGTGTCGGAAGCGTCGACGAACTGATCGCGCAGGTGATCCCCCAGTCGATCCGGCTGAAAAAACCGCTCGACCTGCCTGCGGGCATGAGCGAATACGAATTCGCCGCACATATCCGTGCGCTGGCCGACCGCAACCACCCGCTGCGGTCGTTCATCGGCATGGGCTACTACCCCTGCGCCGTACCGGCCGCCGTGGCGCGCAACGTCTTCGAGAATCCCGCGTGGTACACCTCCTACACCCCCTACCAGGCCGAAATCTCGCAGGGGCGCCTGGAAGCGCTGCTCAATTTCCAGACCGCCGTGCTCTCGCTCACGGGCATGGAAATCGCCAACTGCTCGCTGCTCGACGAGGGGACGGCGACGGCCGAGGCGATGCTCATGATGTTCGCCCTGCGCAGCCGCGACGCGGTGAAGGAGGGGCGCACGCAGCTCTTCGTCGACCGCAACCTCTTCCCGCAGACGCTCGACCTGCTGCTCACGCGCAGCGAGCCGTTCGGCATCGAGCTCATCGTCGACGACTACGACTGCTACGAGTTCTCGGGCAAAGAGTTCGGCGCTGTCGTGCAGTATCCGGCCGCCGATGGCGCCGTGCGCGACTACGCGGCCTTCGTCGAAGCGGCGCACGCGCACGATGCGAAGGTGACGGCCGTAGCCGACCTGCTCTCGCTGGCACTGCTGAAAGCTCCCGGCGAATGGGGCGCCGACATCTGCGTCGGCTCGGCGCAACGCCTGGGCACGCCCATGGGCTTCGGCGGCCCGCACGCGGGCTACATGGCCACGCGCGAGGCCTACAAACGTCAGATGCCCGGCCGCATCATCGGCGTCTCGGTCGACCGGCTGGGCAACCGCGCCCTGCGCATGGCGCTGCAAATGCGCGAGCAGCATATCAAGCGCGAGCGCGCCACCTCGAACATCTGCACCGCCTCGGCGCTGATGGCCTCGATGGTGGGCTTCTACTGCGTCTACAACGGCGCCGAAGGCCTGCGCCGTGCTGCCGAGACGGCCCACACGGCCGCCTGCGACACCGCCCGCGCCCTCGCGGCGCTGGGCTACAAGCTCACGAACCAGCACTTCTTCGATACGCTCGACATCGAGGCCGAAGCGGCCGTCATCCAGTCGCTCGCCCTCGAACGGGGCATCAACTTCTTCTACCCCTCCGAGGAGCGCGTGCGCCTCTCGTTCGACGAGGTGACCACCCCCGACGAGGTGGCCGAGGTCGTGGCCCTCTTCGCCGAGGCGCGGGGACGCAAACCCAAAGTCGCCAGGAGCCACGCCCCGAGCACGCTGCCCGAAGCGCTGCGCCGCACCTCGCCGATCCTCATCGAGGAGGTCTTCCGCTCGCACCGCAGCGAAAGCGCGCTGATGCGCTACATCAAGCGGCTGGAACACCGCGACATCTCGCTGGCCGACTCGATGATCTCGCTGGGGTCGTGCACGATGAAACTCAACGCGGCGGCACTCATGCAACCCCTGTCGCTGGCCGGGTTCCAGAACATGCACCCCTTCGCACCCGTCGAACAGGCCGAAGGTTACATGGAGCTGATCGCCGCGCTCGAACGCGACCTGGCCACGATCACCGGACTGGCCGCCTGCTCGCTGCAACCCAATTCGGGCGCCGCGGGCGAATACGCAGGGTTGATGGTCATCCGCGCCTACCACCAGTCCAAGGGGCAGGGGTACCGCAACGTCATCCTGATCCCCGCCTCGGCGCACGGCACGAACCCCGCGTCGGCCGCCATGGCAGGCATGAAGATCGTCACGGTGGCGTGCGACGCCAAGGGCAACATCGACGTCGACGACCTCAAAACCAAGGCCGAAGAACACGCCTCGGAGCTGTGCGGGCTGATGGTGACCTATCCCTCGACGCACGGCGTCTTCGAGAGCCGCATCCGCGAGATCGTCGACGCCGTACACGACGCCGGCGGACAGGTCTACATGGACGGCGCCAACATGAACGCGCAGGTCGGCCTCACCAATCCGGGCTACATCGGCGCCGACGTCTGCCACCTCAACCTCCACAAGACCTTCGCCATGCCGCACGGCGGCGGCGGTCCCGGCGTCGGCCCGATCTGCGTGGCCGCGCACCTGCGTCCCTTCCTGCCGTCGCACCCCATCGCCGCGACGGGCGGCGACGAAGGCATCACCGCCGTGGCGTCGGCCCCGTGGGGTTCGGCGCTGCTGCTGCCCATCACCTACGGCTACATCAAGATGCTGGGCGGCGACGGGCTGCGCCGCGCCACCGAGATGGCCATCGTCAACGCCAACTACATGTCGTCGGCACTGGCCGCGGAGTACCGCACCTATTACAGCGGCGAAACGGGCCGCGTGGGGCACGAGATGATCCTCGACCTGACGAATTTCAAACACGACTACGGCATCGACTGCGGCGACATCGCCCACCGGCTGATGGACTACGGCTTCCACGCCCCGACGCTCTCGTTCCCCGTGCACGAAACGCTGATGGTCGAGCCCACGGAGTCGGAGCCCAAGGCCGAAATGGATCGTTTCATGGAGGCGCTCGTGCACATCAAGCGCGAGTGCGAAGCGGCCGCCGGACAGGAGGACAACGTCGTGCGCAACGCTCCGCACACGGCCGTGGAGATCGCCGGCGAGTGGTCGCACCCCTACTCGCGCCGGGAGGCGGCCTTCCCGCTCGGCTGGATCGCCGAGGCGAAGTTCTGGCCCTATGTCTCGAAAATCGACAACGGCTACGGCGACCGCAACCTCGTCTGCCGCTGCACGGAGTAATCCGCACGGAGGCATCGAGCAGTACGTTCCGACTGTACCGTATCATCGGCCGGCAGACGAAAACCGCGGACGGACAGCCCGAAGGAGCCGTACTCGAAGAGCTCCCGCCGGCACATCGCACCTTGCACAGACGGAACGTCCGACCGGACGTTCCGTCTCTTTTCGAGTCGATGGAGCGGAAATCCGATAATTTGCACTATCTTTGCCGTGCATGTCGAGAAAAAGGGTGCCGCGGACGGCGACGCCCGCGCAGACGACTTCGATACTATATTTAATTCTATAAATTCATGAAAGCAGAAAACAACAAAATGGTGGCGGTGGATTACACGCTCACCGTCGACGGCAAAATCGCCGACCGGTCGCGTCCCGGACAGCCGCTGGAATTCATCTTCGGCACCGGTATGCTGCTGCCAAAATTCGAGGCGGCCATCGTCGGCAAGGAACCGGGCGAGAAGGTCTCCTTCACGCTCGCTCCCGCCGACGGCTACGGCGAAATCGTCGACGACGCGATCGTCGACCTCCCCAAAACGATATTCATGGTTGACGGCAAGCTGGCCGAGGACATTCTCTTCGTGGGCAGCCAGATTCCGATGGCCAACGCACAGGGCCAGCGTATGCTGGGCGTGGTGAAGGAGATCGGCGACGATTCCGTGAAGATGGACTTCAACCACCCGATGGCGGGCAAGACGCTCAACTTCGACGTGGAGGTGATCTCGGTGCGCGACGTGACGCCGGAAGACCTGGCCGGCAAATGCGGCTGCGGGGAGTGCGGCTGCGGCGACGACTGCCACTGCGAAGGCGAGTCGCACGCCGACTGCGGCTGCCACGGCTGCCACTGATCGACACCCGAATGCAAAGGCCGGCCCGCAGGCCGGCTTTTTTTATCGCCGCGGCGATCCCATGATTCACCATCTCCGGCCTTGCTCTTCACCGTCACCCAATACCTCGAATCGGTTCTCAACTCCCGCGGCCTGACGCGCACGCTGGGAGAGATCGACGTCTGCCGCACGACCGACGGCCGTCCCGTGTTCCATACGGGCAACAGCGCGGTGGTCTTCCGCATCCGGCTCGACGCCTTCGCCCGCCGCGGCGACGCCGTGGGATACCGCACGGCACAGTTGCTCCGCTCGCCCGTCGCGAAACTTCCGCAGGCCGCTTCGCTCTTCGCATGGCGGCTGCGGCCGCCCCGTCCCGCCGACGATCCGCCCGAACTGGCCGTCGACGCCGGACGCTGGGGTTTCCGCTCGGGCGGACGGTTCGTCATCCCGCCCGTGTGGGACAACGGATTCGATTTCAGCGAAGGACTGGCGGCGGTGGAGATCGCCGGACGGTGGCACTTCATCGACACGGCGGGCCGCGTCGTCCTCAACTGCCCGCCCTGCGATGCCGTGAAACCTTTCCGCAACGGTACGGCCGAACTGCGCAGCGGCCTGCGGCGGGAGAAAATCTCCGTTGAAAAACTCACGCTAAAACGCTATATTTGTAGATTGGAAATATGACGCGAATGGACACATACAGAGCTCTGACCCCCGGCGAAATCGCCGCGCTCGAAGCCTCCGGCTCGACGGCCGACGACTGGTCGTCGATCGAGGTGGCGGAGGACTTCCACCCCTCGCAACTGCGCGGCGCACGGCTGGGCGGCCGTGTCCGGCTCGCATCGGGCGTGCGCATCCGCAACTCCGGCGTCCGCAACTACGACATCGGCGCAAGAACGCTCGTCGAAGAGGTCGTCCGCCTGGAATGCCGCGGCGAAAGCGCTTTCGGAAACGGCACGGAGGTGGCCGTCATGAACGAGAACGGCGGCCGCACGGTACGGATTTACAGCGGCCTGACCGCCCAGATCGCCTACATGGCCGCCGTCTACCGCCACCGTCCGGCGCTCGTCGCCGCACTCGACCGTATGGCGCGGCGGGCGGCCGACGCGGCACGCTCCGCGCAAGGAAGCATCGGCCGCGACTGCCGCATCACCGACTGCCGGCTGCTGCGCGACGTATGTATCGGCTACGGGGCGACGCTCGAAGGGGTCTCCGTCCTCTCCAACGGCACGGTCGGCGACTTTTCGCGCATCGGCATCGACGTCAAGGCCTACGACTTCGTCACGGCCGAGCATGCGCTCGTCGACAACGGTTCGCTCATCGAACGCTGCTTCATAGGCGAACGCTGCATCTTCGACCGCGGCTACACCGCCTCCGATTCGCTCTTCTTCGCCAACTCGCACTGCGAGAACGGCGAAGCGGTTTCGATCTTCGCAGGCCCCTACACCGTCTCGCACCACAAGTCGTCGCTGCTGATCGCCGGCATGTTCTCCTTCTTCAACGCCGGCAGCGGCACCAACCAGAGCAACCACCTCTTCAAGTGCGGCGCCGTGCATCAGGCCGTCCACCGGCGCGGCTGCAAGTTCGCCAGCGGCGCCTACGTCATGTCGCCGGCCATCGAAGGGGTCTATACGATGATCATGGGGCGCCACACGCATCACCACGACACGTCGGTCTTCCCCTTCTCCTACCTGCTGGAACAGGAGGGGCGTTCGGCCCTGCTGCCCGGCGCCAATCTGTCGAGCTACGGCACGGTGCGCGACATCGAGAAGTGGCGGCAGCGCGACAAACGCAGCGCAGGCCGCGACCTGATCAATTTCGAGACCTGGAATCCCTTCGTGGGCAACGCCCTCGCAGCCGGCCTCGATGCGCTCCGCACGCTCTACGACAGCAACCCCGACGCCCAGAGCTTCATCTACAACTCCGTCCATATCAAGCTCACGGGGCTGCGCCGCGGGATACAGCGCTACGAGCAAGCGCTCGCGGCGACGCTCGGCGACCTGCTCGCGCGCGGCGGCGACGGATACGACGGCCGCGGCGCGTGGATCGACGCCGCTGGGCTTTACCTCGCCCGCTCCTGCATGGAAGAGCTGCTCGACGCAATCGAGCAGGGTGCCGTCACCACGCCCGAAGCCCTCACGGAGCGTTTGCGGGCCTTTGCGGAGCACTACGACGACTACGCCCGCAGCTGGGCGCTCGACATCCTGGCCCGGCGGCTGGGACACACGCCCGACGCCGCCGAGATCGAACGGGCCGTCGTCGAAGGGAAGGCGGCGCAACAGGAGCTGCAACGCCTCGCGGAGGCCGACCGAGCGTTCGACTGTTCGTTCGACATGGCCGTCGGCTACGGGCTCGACGCCGCCACGGACGACGAACGCAGGGCCGACTTCCGCGCCGTCCGCGGACTGGAATAGAGAGACCTAAAACCAACATAAACCATGAACTACACCCAAAGCATCACACGCCGTCACCGCACGGCCTTCGTTCTGGCCATCGACCAGTCGGGTTCGATGGTCGAGGAGCTGGAATTCCGCGGACGGCGCACCTCGAAGGCTGCGGCCGTAGCGGAGGTCGCCAATTCGCTGCTGTCGGAACTGCTGCTGCGCGCCACGCGCGAAGGCGAAGTGCGCGACTACTACGACATCGCCGTGGTCGGTTATTCGGGCGAAGGCGTACACTCGCTCCTCTCGGCCAATGAAACGTTCGTTCCGGTCTCCGCGCTCCGGAACGCCGTACGCAATACCCGCCGGGTCAGCATCGAACGCCGCCTTCCCGACGGTCAGCCCGCATTCAACGAGGTGACCGTGAGCGAGTGGATCGCTCCCGCCGCATCGGGACAGACCCCGATGTACGAAGCGCTGCTCTACGTCCACGATCTCGTCGAGGCGTGGTGCCGCCGGCCGGCACACCGCGCGAGTTTCCCGCCGCTGGTCTTCAACATCACCGACGGCGAGGCTTCCGACAGCGACGAGGAGGAGCTCGCGCAGATCGCAGGGCGCATCCGTTCGCTCGGCACGGACGACGGCCGTGCGCTGCTGGTCAACATCCACCTCGCATCGGGCGACGCAGCGAAGGGCCGCATCTTCCTGACCGACGGGGAGACCGCCTACAACAACCGCTACGCCCGCCTGCTCTACGACATTTCGAGCCCGATGCCGCCGCTCTTCGACGACGCGATCCGTTCGCTCCGGGGCGACGAGGCCCGCGGGCCGTTCCGCGGCATGTGCTACAACGCATCGATCACCGAACTGCTCTCGATCCTCAACGTCGGGTCGATCAGCGTAAATCTCCAATAGCCATGTTCCCTACGATCCACCGCTTCATGGAGGGGCTGCTCTCACCCCGCACGTCGCTCCGCACGCTGAGCGAAGCCCGCTTCGCACAGGACGGGACGGGCGCATTGCTGCTCGAACGCACGACGCTCTTCGCCGAGGCGCAGTGTACGCTCGGCGACCGCCGGCTGCTTGGCCAGCGCCTCGGCGAAATACCAGGCGCGCATCATGTTCACGTAGTACTCCGGTCGCGACACCGCGACGACCCACTCGAAGAACTCGGGTCGGAACCGCTCGTCGAGGAACAGCTGCAGCAGCACGCCGATGGCGAAGCGCACCGTGTACTCGTGGTCGCTTTCCAACCACGCTCGCACCCTCACCAGGGCGGCATCGGGATTCGCGGCGAGCCCGCGGCAGGACAGCTGGTCGCAGGTGGCCCAGTTGTCGACGAAGGGCAGGAAGCGCTCGATCTCGCCGACGAGCTTACCGAAGTCACGTTCCTGCGCGATGACGAACGAGTGCAGCTGATTCTCCTCGAAGGCGCCGTGCGGCAGCGCCGCCAGAAACTCCCCTGCATCTTCCCGCCGGGCGAGTCCTTTCGCGAACTTCCGCAGATCGGGCGTGCGCACGCCAACGATGGCGTCCGCCCCGATGCTCGGAATGAGCTTCGCCTGGAACGTCCGGTACCCCTCGTCCGCATGGGAGGCGAGAAACGCCGCTATGTCTTCGTGAATCGCCACGGTCCCCTTCCCCATCGCATGAACACCGTCATTCTAGCACGTAAAAAGAACCCCCAGTTCAGCACGGGGGGTTCTTTTCATGCGACTCACAGGTTGTTCGCAGCGTCGGCAGATCCGTTCGCCCCGTCAGGGTGAACGGAATCGATTACACGATGCCCTGGGCCATCATGGCGTTGGCGACCTTCTCGAAGCCGGCGATGTTGGCGCCCATGACGTAGTTGCCCTCGTGCCCGTAGCGCTTGGCGGCGTCGTCGATGGCGTGGAAGATGCTCACCATGATGCCCTTGAGCTTCGCGTCCACTTCCTCAAAGGTCCAGGAGAGGCGCTCGGAGTTCTGGGACATCTCCAGACCGGAGGTGGCCACGCCGCCGGCGTTGGCCGCCTTGCCCGGGAAGAACACGATGCCGTGCTCCTGCACGTACTCGGTGGCCTCGAGCGTGGTGGGCATGTTGGCGCCCTCGGCGAGAATCTTGCAGCCGTTCTTCACGAGGTTCTCGACGTCCTCCATGTGCACCTCGTTCTGGGTGGCGCAGGGCAGCGCGATGTCGCAGGGGGTGACCCACACGCCGCGGCCCTCGTGGTACTCGACGCCCTCGCGACGGGCGGCGTACTCGGTGAGGCGGCCGCGCTCCACTTCCTTGACCTGCTTGAGCAGCGCGACATCGATGCCCGCCGGATCGTACACCCAACCGGTGGAGTCGGACACGGTGACCACCTTGGCGCCGAGCTGCTGGGCCTTCTGCGTGGCGTAGATGGCCACATTGCCGGAGCCGGAGATGCAGACCGTCTTGCCGTCGAAGGAATCGCCGTTGCACTTCAGGTACTCCTCCACCAGGTACACCAGACCGTAGCCGGTGGCCTCGGTGCGGGCGAGCGAGCCGCCGAACTCCAGACCCTTGCC
>OGQA01001049.1_pt1 | contig 13278 bp, 22 predicted proteins | sample 1553011 | NCBI WGS metagenome assembly OGQA01 (sample SAMEA2580256, study PRJEB22360) | human gut metagenome | biome: human gut; feature: human-associated habitat; material: faeces | place: Denmark | collected 2008/2010 | reverse complement strand
CATCTTCTCTCCACTTCGGGCTCCTACCACCTGAGTGTCGAACAGCCCATACTCCACCATCAGAGCGTCCACTATGGTGCGGACGGATGCGGCTTTTGAGTTGGTGACAAACGTGTCACCGGTGCTGCCGTGCTCGAAGGCAAACTTCACGAGATCCTGAGCTTCGTTCATCGTCATCATGTAGCGGATCATCTTATAGTCCGTCACCGTTACAGGCTTTCCGGCCTTGATCTGCTGGATAAACAGCGGGATAACAGAGTTTCTGGAGCCCACCACATTGCCGAAGCGGGTCACGCAGATGGAGGTTTCCGAATCCATGCACCGGGCAAGAGCGCATTTCTCCATCAGCGCCTTGGTCATCCCCATGGCGCATACAGGGTGGACGGCCTTGTCGGTGGACAGAAGGACGACCTTGACGACTTCGTGCAGGATGGCGCTCTCGATCACATTGTTGGAGCCGATCACATTGGTTTTGACTGTCTCATACGGCCAGTTCTCGCCGGTCGAAACATGCTTCAGGGCTGCGGCGTGGAAGACATAATCAACGCCCTTCATTGCCCTGTCAACGGCATCCCGGTCCCGGATGTCGCCGATGATGAACTTGATCCGCCTGTCGGTGAACTGCTTCCGTAGGTCATCCTGCTTTTTTTCATCTCTGGAGAATACCCGGATCTCATCGATCTGCTTTATTCCCTCACAGCGTTTGAGGAAAGCCTTTCCGAATGAGCCTGTGCCGCCGGTGATGAGGACGGTGCTCCCATCCCAAATAGAGTATTTCTTGCTCATCGCTTACTCCTTTTCCACGGCTTGCAGGAGAGATTTCGTGATAATCTCGATCTGCATCCGTGTCAACTTCGAGTGGTACGGAAGGGTGAGCTCTTCGGAGAACCGGCGGTATGCCTCCGGGTAGTCTTCCATCAGGAAGCCAAGCCTCTTGTACGCCGTAAACATGGGCAGGGGCTTGTAGTGTACATTGCAGCACACACCGAGCTGGTACATCCGCTCAAAAACGGCGTTCCGACGTTCTTCGCCGCCGGGAATCCGAACAGGGTACAGGTGCATGGCTGACTGATAGCTCTCATCCGCCGGCAGATGCTCGATCATCCGCTCAACCTTGCCGGCGAAAGCCTGATCGTACAGATAGGTGATGATCGCCCGTTTCCCGGCCAGAGCTTCCAGCCTGTCGAGCTGCGCCATACCCATTGCAGCATCGATGTCGGTCATGATGTGGTTGTGGCCGAGATACTGGATGTCGTACTCCCACTTGTTGGTGGAGTTTTTCTTATCCCTGAGTGTCTGCCCATTATCGGCGAGCAGTTTCAGCGTGTACCAGATGGAGGATGTGTCGATGCCGGGGATCTGCTTCCAGACAACCGATCCTCCTTCGCCCCCGGTCGTAATGACCTTCAGCACATGAAAGCTGAAGCAGGTAAAGTCAGCCAGCTCACCACTCATAACACTCTCGCCGTCAATCTTCTTGGATGCGGAGAAGCTATGAGCAGCGTCAGCCACAACTACGGGTCGGTTGAAGGCTTCCTGCACCGGCGTGTTTGCCTTGAACAGATGCCTTCTACTGTCGATGGCATGGAACAGTCGGCGGTAGTCACACATCTTCCCGCCAATATCAACCGGAATAACTGCTTTCGTGCGCTCCGTGATGAGATCCGCCAGCTTGTCGTAGTCCATCTCGAAGCTGTCGGGAGCCAGATCGCAGAAGACGATCTTCGCCCCAACATGATTGATGACCGCAGCAGTCGCCGTATAGGTGTACGGCGTAGTGATGACCTCATCGCCGGGGCCGATACCAAGCATCCGCAGCGTGGTCACGAGTGCGCCGGTGCAGCTATCAAAACAAACGCACCCGTCAGCATGGCTGATGGATGCGATCTTCTTCTCAAACTCCTTGGTCTTCGGCCCGTTCGTGAGCCACCCGGATTCCAATATGCCCCGAATCTCGTCAAGCTCCTGCCTCCCTACATCTGGGCTGCCAAAAGGTATGTTCATTCGTCATCCTCCTGTCCGTCAGGACCGATCAGCCGGCCCTTGATCTCATCGTACCAGATTGCTCTCGCCTGAATCGTCCTCTTCTTGCAGACCCGGACGCGCTTACCTTCAATGCCGAGCTTCCGGATGAGGTTGAGGTAGTCGGTTTCGTACCGGCAAGCAATCAGCACATAGTCGTACTTCTCGTAATGGATGAGCTCCATTTCCTTCAGGGTACGCTCATCAACAGCCTTTTTCTTGGTTTCGTCGATGCCGAGGTTGAGATCAGCCGTCCACGCAGCCAGTCCATCCAGCTCCCACTCGCCAGCCGAGGTGTTGTCCATGATGTTGACCGCTCGAAGTTCTTCCAGCGTATACCCGATGAGCATCTTGCAGGTGACTTTCTTGCTCCGATCCATCTCTTGCAGAATCTTCGCTCGCTGCGTGCCGCCGATCACGTTGTAGTTCTCGTCGATCAGGAAGATGCCAAAATCCAGAAGCGTTTCGAGCGATGCCTTCAGCTCATCTTTTTTCTTTTGGCTGATCTTCCGAGGGTTCTCAAACCCGAACTTCAGTCGTCCGACTTCAAGAGTTAATACTCGTATCTCCTTTGCCATTCCAGAACCTCCTTCTTTGTGCAAAGCGTGAACATCGGATAAGGCCGACAGGAGCCGTTTTAAGGCATAAAAAAGACACCCTTCATGGGTGTCAGGCATGATCCGTTTGGCGGCCTCCGGACCACTATAAATGCCATTCTTGCGGCTCTACTTGCAGCGTAATCGTACAATCACCCCTTATGCCCTGTCAATGCCCAGTTTTTGCCCGACGACAGAGCATAAGGGGATGGTTTCAGAAAGCGTCGATGCCGAAGATGTAGTACGAGAGCCGTTCACAGGCGAAGTCTATATCCTTGTAGACCGTCCGCTTGTCGATCAGCTCCCGCTCTGCAATCTGGTCTGCGTCCAGCCGGTCTTCATCCAGATACATCGCTGACAGGACACGATACCTTCTGCGTACCTCATCCCGCCCTGACCGCTCGCTTTGCATTCGGAAGAGCTCCAGCATAGCATCGATGTGGTCAATCATGATCCGGGTTCGGGCTGCGCTGCGCTGGATGCTTTCAACCTTCACATTCTCCACCCCGGTTGTGGACAGCATCTGCCTGAATACATCAAACGCATCGTCATCGCAGATGTCAGCGAGCTCCGCAATGGATGAATTGCTGTGCGCACGAAGAAGCGGATAGATCCGCATGAGCTTCTTTGTGTTCCGGAGGTTGCGGTCGTGCCGTTCCTTTTTGCCCCGTTCAGAAGCCTTCTGGTACTCACGGATGGCAAGTTCGGCTATGTACTGAGCATCCTCCTTGCTGATTTCCCCTGCCATGTGCAGCCCTCCTTCCGACGGTCAGCAGACCTTGTTGTTGTGCCGGTACGATCTGGTCTTATTGTACTCATGCTTCATCCGAAGCAGCTCTTCCGGATCGTTGCCGGTGTTGGCGACATAGCTGAAGGCGACCGCCAGAGCCTCCAGCAGATGACCGCAAGCGTCCTTTCGTGCGCCATCCTTGTTCCCGTTCGTGATGTTGCGCCTGTGCTCGAAGAACGCCCTCGATACGAACAGATTCAGCCATGCTACGATATCCGGGAGGTCCATATTGTCGTAGCCGTGTCCGGCCTGTCGGATCAGCTTCTCTATGGTGTTCGGTCCGGCGATCCGGATGTTCTCCCTGCCGAACCAATCGAGGATTCGGATGCAGCCGTCGATGAGCTCAACGGCCACACCTTCGGGCTTCTTGCTGCGGTGCTTGCAGTTCTCGATGTTGTCGTACTCCGGACAATCGAACTCATCCTTTGGTGCGCAGATGAAAGTTCCGCTTTCGGTGGCTTCTTCGCAAGCGAACCAGACATTGGGACGACCGGCGCGGTGCTCTTCCAGAGCCTCCGCCCATTCGGAGCAGATCAGAGCTGCGATCGTGCCGAAGCTGCGGTCTTCATCCCACCAGCCGTGATTTCGGGCATTCTCGTGGACTTCCTGAGCCATTTTGCAGATGTTCATCTTGTCGTTCACTCCTGTTTTTCTTCCAGAATCATGTTCAGCATCCGTGCGAAAGCAATAATGATACCGGTTATGGCTCCTTCTTACAGCCCGTGCTCCCGGCAGAAGGTTTCGTAGCACCTACGGGAGTGGAAGTCGTACCATGCGTCGCCGATCCTCTTGGAGAACCAGCCTTGGCTTTCGATGTGCTGCTGGGCTTCGTTGAAGCTGGGGCCGTTGTCGAACTCAACGACCTCTTCCTCACCGCACCGGGGGCCATCGCAGGTACAGACGATATTGCCAGCCTTGTGGATCTGGCCCCATTCGACCGTCTTACTCATTGATCCTTCCCTCGCTTTCCTTCGGGTCCCACGGGAACTCCCGCCTGAAGTCTTCTCCCATGAGTTTCTCGACGCTTTCCTTCATGAAGATCGGTATGCCGCTTTTTCGGCACTCGTTGTACAGATTGTCGATCCAGCTCTTTTCTGGCAAGATCTTTCCGGTTCGCTTTCCGGTTTCTGCTCCTACGATCACCCATCCGAGGGTTGTGCCATCGAAAGCTCCCTCCCCGAAGTCCTCCTGCATCGGCTCGACCGATACGAAGGTGTTGTGGCTCCGGGAGAAGAAGAACGGCTGCTTGGCCTTTGTGATCGTGGTGCCGTACCAGAAGTTGTCCTGAGATGGCAGTAAACCATCTTTTCCGAGCTGTAAATACCTTTCCGGGTTTTTTGTGAGGAAAAGGTACTTGTGCTGTGGAGCTTGCTGGCAGCTCTGAAAAACCTCTTGAATCCATTCCAGCGGCACCCAGTCACCGAATAGTTCCCCCATTGAGCAGACGAATATTGTTGCCGGTTCCTTCCAAGTTTTTGGAATGTCGAGGCGGTACTTGTGAAGTGTCGGTGCGAAGTCGAAGGGATAGGGTGCGGTCTGTTCGTTGCCTCTGCCCGTGGTTTTTGTCACAGGCTCATAAATCACCCAAAGAGGGCTTTCAGGCTCTCCGACATTTTCAAAGGTCATACCGCTCGTATAGCCACCGAAACGCTCGGCAATCCGCCGAGCATAGCAGTACGGGCAGTCATTCTTGCAGCCCGTAACGGGGTTCCAGGTGCTCCCAGCCCAGTCGATCTTGGTGTTCTTCATGCTACCTCACTTTCTGCTGCTTCCGGTCATTCCTGTACATGCAACCGCTGTATGATACCGAATCGTGGTTCTCTGCGCATGCATCGCAACACTCGTTGCACACCTTGTCACCGCACGGGGCTTCAGCCCAAGCAATGGTGGTGTCAACTTCGGTGTCGAAAGTGCCGATCAGCTCTCCGCAATGATCGCAATAGATGGGGAGTTTCACCTTTTCACCTCCTGATGGTTGGCATCTTGCTTACGATGCTCTTTGCGACGTTGATACCATAGACCACCTGCGGTTTGAATGCCGTATTGGGTCCCGTCTGAGTGTCGATCAAGCGCAAGAGTTCCTTTCTGTCAATCGGATCTTCTTCTCCAGTTGCGATCTTTTCCGCCCCCAGCATACAAGCGGCTTGGTGCATGATATTCTCGAAATCGGATACATCAATGCCAAGTACCCTCTCGTTGATGTGCCAGCCGTAGGCATCTTGGGAGGTTCAGTTCCTGCGGAAGGCCTTTGAAGTTCTCCAGTTTCTCGATGAGCTGCTCTCTGGTGTATAGCACCATTTCGTCCTCCTTCATTCGATCTTGTCCATAAAAGAAAGCAGGACATAGCCATCGCCGATGAAACCCCACATCTCGCCATCGTCATCCATGTGGCAGACGGTCACGGTAACGGTTGCGCTGTCTTTGAGCCACCTGATGTGCTTTCCGCCGGGCTCCATCCGCACATGGAGGCGACCTCCGGAAACGTTCATATACTGGCCGCAGCCGTCCAGATTGCAGGTAAGGTACTCGCTTTTTACCCATCCGGATCCACTCTCGGTAACACCGGTCACGAGTACCCATCCGTCCTTCTCATCTTCGGCGGTGACAGAATCTCCGGCGCAAAGCCATCCGCTTACTTCTCCCCAAGGCTCTGTACGGATGTTGAGAGTGCCGCTCTGGATTGCTGCGTACATCGTGGTTTCTGCCGTTGCGCTTACGTCAACAAGAATGAGGATCGCGGCCATTGCTGCCAAAATCTTTTTCACGTTCGATTGCACCGACCTTTCTTCTGTTTCACATGGGAATAACATCCCTTCACGGCTCTGGCTGCGTACATGAAAACCCATCTCCGATGACGGCGGTCGTTAATAAGGCGCCCATTTCCTTGATCTTTTAGAGCTCCCCGGAGCAACCAGTTGGACGCTTTGTCCCGAAGCGCGAGATACTGCCTCCAAGTTTCTTCGCAGGTGTCGGGAGTGAACTCGTGATTCATACACCATCCTACAATCGGACATTTGGGCCCATCCTTGCCGTTGCAGTCATAGAATTTAGCGATCTCTTCGGGGGTCATCCGTTTACTGTTCTTATCCATACATTACCTCGAATAGTAGAGCCGATTGATAGCCCGGCAGACGGCGTTCCCGATCGCTGCAAACGGACAGAAGATCAGGAACACCGGGCCGAGGATTAAAACGGCGACAAACTTCTTCAGAATCCGGGCAAGGGCCCATCGCTGATACCGGTCGAGCATTACTCTTCTACACCCAAGTCAACGTCGTCGTCGGAGTAGTCATCGCTGTCGAGCTCGTCAAGGTTTTCGTCCTTTAGGGTGTCGGTGGGTTCGGCCTCTCCGTCCTCATCTTCGGGCTCTCCGGATTCGTGGTCAGGAATGCTGCCAAGGCAGATCTGGTTGCCATCTTCATCACGGGCAATGTTGTCGCTGGCTTCCCGAACGACACCATCAGCATCGAACATGGAGATTTGCGCCCGGATGTCACGCATATACCAACAGTCGTTCTCTGCGTCATACACGAGCTCATACTCCCCGGACATCTGGCCGGACTTCTTGTCTTTTGTCTGGACGATGGACTGAACATCGTGCTCGAACTTTGGGATGATACCGGTACGGTACACAGACTCATTGGCGATGCCCCGGTTCTCGATGCTGATTTTCAGCTTGACGGTCACGGTTCCTTCGCTGGACTGGCTCATCTGCATGGTCTTGATCGTCTTATTGATGATCTCGTCCATGTCATGCTTCATAGCCTGCAAGGTTTCGCTCTCCAAGGTAATGGGCCTGATGCCGTTCATGTTTTCAATAACGCTCATTTTCTGATCTCCTTCTCAATTCTGTACAGATTTCTGATCTTTTCGATCACTTGGTAAGGGTGCAGCTTGACAACCACACGAGGTCTGTCGGAGTACATCTTCTTGGCTCTCAGCTCGACCACTTGCTTATCGTCATCGAAGGCGATGCCGTTGAGTGCATCAATCACGCTCTTGCACACATTATCAGCATCCGGCTTCTTGGCCGGGAAGATCTCACCATCGAGCATGAGCTGGCGAGCTTTCTTGCTGACGGAGGCCGGGATCCCGAAGTACATCACCACAGACACCCTGATCGGCCCCTCCAGCTTCGGGAAGCGACCGTACACATACATCGCCTTCACCCGGTTTTCGTAGTTGACCGTTTTCTCCGGCGTGTATGCCATGGTGAAGCTGCTGCCTTTCGGCCTAGCAAACCTCGGACGGCCTTTCCCTTGCGGTTCCCCAGGTACGGTGAAGACTACATCGTCCATGTCATCACCCATCCTTTCCGTAGCCGGGGCAATCAGTCTTAGGCTCTGCGAAGTAGACCATGTAGTCCGTAGCCTTCTTATTCGCCCTCGGCTCCCGTCCCTGCCAGACAACATAGCCGTTGGCGGTCAGAATGGCGGCGAGCGTCCTCCGATCATCTTTCTCATAGCACCTGATCTTTCCGATGAGCTTTTGGTCCATCAGTCGTCATCTCCTTCCAGAATGGCCTTCATCTCGTTGAAGTTGGACTTCGCCTCGGCTCTCCGCCACGACGGACCGGAGTACACAACCGGGAAGCTGCGCTTCAGCAGACGATCGAAGATTCTGGCCTCTTCTGTGGTTTCGGGCTTCAACATCCGGTCAAAAGCCAAGTTGGTCGTCAGGATCATGGGCTTCTTCTCACTCAGCCGAGCGTCGATGTAGCTGAAAACCCGCTCCCGGCCAAATTCGGTTGATCTCTCGGCACCGATGTCGTCGATGATGAGCAGCGCGCACCGCCTGATCCGATTCATGTACGCTTCCTCTTCATCCGGATCCCGGAGCTTCAGCATCGTGTATGTCGATGTCATGAACACAGATTTACAACGCTGGATGAGCTCGTTCCCGATACAGGCTGCCGCGTAGGTTTTCCCTGTTCCGACGGAGCCGTGGAACAGGAGCCCGTTCCCTTTTTCAGCCATCTGGTCGAACTTCTCAACATATCTCCGGATCATGTGGAGAATTGCTTTGTTGTCAGTTCGCTCCTTGAAGCTGGAGAAGTTAGCATTGACGTACAGATCGGGGATGCCGCTCGTGCTCCGGAGCCGTTCGATCGTTACGGCCTCCTTCTGCTTCCGCTCCTTTTCGTTCTCGGCCTCGATCTCGGCCTTCCGGCACTTACATGGCGTATACGGCCTGAACTCAACATCGTTGCCGTCTTCACCCTTGATCGTCACGGAGGTTTCCTTCTTGGTGTGGCACTTGCCGCAGTAGAGGATCCGGCCCGATGTAGTCGCCTTCTGCCTTGGCGTTCATCTGGTGCGATGTTGCCACCATGTTTGCGAGTATCTTGGCGTACATCAAATCACCTCCATTCAAAACGGGTTATCGTTATGCCATTGCTGCTGGGCTGGAGCCCTGAAGAGCGACGGGTTCCGCTCTTTCACGGCATCAACGACCCATGTGAGGATCGCCCGGTAATCGTCCTTGTAGGTCTTGCCTTTCGAGCCCTTGTAGTTATCGAGCAGCCGGATCATCTCAGCCGCCGCTGCCTCCCCGTACTCGCTGACCAGCTTTTGATGCTGCTCAACGGTCATGTGTACGAACTCTGCGTATTTCTTCTTCGGAGGCTTTTCTTTCTTGGGCTTCGGCTCCGGTTTTGGCGGTTCAGGCGGTGGATCTTGCGGCTTGATCTCCACTTTCGGCTCTTCCGGCTTCGGCTGTTTAACTCCCTGCTTCTTCAGGTTGTATTCCTTCCGCTTCCGCTCCCGTTCGAGGACTTTCCTCTGCTCAGACCTGTTGATCTGGCTTTTCAGTATTTGAGCTTCACTCCAGCCTACAATGAGAACCATATCTCCCGCCATCTCGATGAACCCGGCACTTAGAAGCGCCATTTCGATCTCATCCCTGCATGTTCCCTTTAAGAGATCCGGCGAGATTGTGCTCCACAACTGCGCCATGTCAACGAATCCTTGCTGGTCCGCTCCATAATCCGCAAACATCCAGATCTCATACAGGATGCCGTGCGCTTCGGCTACGGAGCAGCCCAAAGTGTGAGCCATCATCCGGAGGCGGAACGATTCTCCGCCTCCGGGCATGAAAATGAAGTTCATCCAAAGCACTACCTTTACGGGCGATTACAGATCGTTCAGATCTTCCGGAGGCGGCGTTTCGTACTCATCATCGTCGAACGGAGGATCCTGATCCGAATCAGGCTCCCGCTGGATGCTCTCACCCCGGTCGCGGATCTCGTCTACTATGGTCTTGTAAACGTCAAAGGTCATTGCCTGTGTGGAGCTAAAACCGTTTGCGAGGACTGCCTCCTTGACGATCTCGTTGCCCCGCTCTTTCCCGAACAGTTCATGGGCGAGCGCGAACAGCGCCTGTCGCTCTTCCTTGGTGATGATGCGCTGGCCCCCGTCATTTCCGCTCGCCTCTTCACTCACAGCTTCGATCGGGATAGCTCCGGAAGCGATCATCTCTTCCTCGGCGTACAGCCCCTCGTAGTCCTTCGGGAAGGCTTCACGCAGGGCCTGACTGACGGCGACTTTGTTCAGCATCGTGGCCGGCTTGCTCTTCCAGTTCGCCATTCCCTTGTTGTACTCAGCCAAGGAAACCTCTTTGTAAACGGTGCGCTCTTTGCCGCTGCGCAACACATGGACACGACACCAAGCACCGATCAGATTCTCGCCGGGGTAGAGGCAACAGCCTTCCTTCTGCACATATTCGGTCCCTCTGGTGACGGTGATGCCATCCTCCTTGCAGATGTAGTCCGGGTTGCAAAACGCCCGGTTCAGATATGCCATCTTGCCGACAACCATCTGAGCCGGCTCTTCTTTGCTGTACTTAATCAGGTACACCTCACCCTGAACCAACGGGTTCAGCCGCTGGGCTTTGCAGGTGTTCATGTAGAAAACAATCTCCTGATCGGTTACATACTCTGACTTACCACGGACGAGGTACTTCTTGACGAAGGCCATATCGAGGCTGACCTTCTGCCCTGATACCTCGTAGACTACTGACAGGGCGTTGCTCTCCGCCACGCTCAAATCGTTGCTCATTTCGCTCACCTCACGCCACTCACGCTCATGCGCACAGTTTCCCGGTACTTGATTCCGGGAATCTGGATAGTTCCGTTGGATGCCTTAATCAGTTTCATGATCGCCTTTTCATCGACCGGCCTGATGACCACACCGGACACGCTGATCGGTACAGTATCGTGATCCATGAAGATGATCTCATAGTCCTTGCTGGTACTGATCCCGGCCACCTTTGGGGTGAACGCCTGAACAACTGTGTTTGAGCCAACCTGCTCGGCCACGGTTGCCTGTGCAAAAGCGAGAGCGGCAGCTTCATCGTCTCCGTTCTTTTCGGCTTTGATTGCTTCTGCCAGCTTCTTCTCAGCTTCCTCCTGTGCCAGTCGGCGCATCAGCTCTTCCTGTCTCCGGGCTTCTTCCTGCTTCCGTCGGAGATACTCGGTCATCTGCATCTTGCAGGTCTTTTCGGCCTTTAGAAGTGGTTCGAGCATCTCCTTCTCACGGGCGCACACGGCCTGATGGGATTTGTGGGCTGCCTCCTTCATGGGGGCGAAGTAGTCCTTGACGGTCTTCATGTTGGCCTTGACCGTCTTAGCGAACTCACAGGCTTCCTGATACTGCTGATCGTTCTGGATGGATAGGGTGGCTGCGTCATTTTCGATCAACGATATGTTGATCTGCATTTCCTGTTCCTGACTGTAAACTGCTGCTTCCATGTGGTTCCTTACCCTTTCTTGTATTTCTGAATATGGCTGTATACGGTCATCAGCGCCCCGAAAGTAGTCCACGCTTCAGCCCCGCTGGCCTTATCAGTGATATGCACCTGATGCTTCCCGGTCTTTTTCAGATGGAGCACGGCCTTCCTGTCAACCGCGATCCCATGGGATGCGAGGGCTGCTTCGTATGCTTCGAGCTGTACGCTCGTGAGCATCCGATTCACCTGAGCGGTGGTCTTCACATCGACCAGCCACCGTTCGCCCCTGACATTGCATATCAGATCGAGCGTCCCGGCGTATCGGTAGACCCTGTTGTAAGCCATGGTCTCGCTCGCCAGTATCTCAACCCTATTCTCCTTCACCCATGCCAAAAAGCCGCCGAAGTAACCTCTGTGCTCCGTCTCGCAATCCTCGATGCCGTACTTTGCGAAATTCTCAATGGCTTCGTGGACTGCGCTCCCTCGTGCGGCTGCCAGATCGAGGATCTCTGCGTCTATCCCCTTGTACATCGAATCCGACAATGGGCGCATCAGTTCAGATACGCTCGGAATCCGTGTCCCGTACAGCCAGTAGGTGTGGTTCTTCTCATTGAACTTCAGTTCAGGAAACTCCGGTGCTACGAACAGTTCAGTCACTCGCTCCCTCCTTAACCTCGTACTCATAGCCAAGCGCCCCGATCAGGAACTTCAGCTCCGGGCGGACACACTCTTTGTGGATTTCTCCACCCGGAACCCTGAGATAGTGCTGACCGACGGTCACGCAACGGCCACAGATCTTGCAAGTTCGACCATCTCCGGTGCGATTTCTCGCAGTTTCCGAAGCTGCTCCGGGGTAATGCCTAATCGTTTCCATCTGGATTCTTCCTCCTTTTCGAGCTGCTTCGCCATTCGGTATCTGGCAAGACATTCAGCCTCGAACTCCCTTTCCCGGATCACATCCGGGAGAAGAAGCGGCACATAGTCCAGTCCGTTCCCCTGAAGCTCGGCTTTCCTGATAGCATAAGAGAGAGCGTCCTTGAACTCATCTTCAGACAACTCCCTCCCGATCAGCCGCTCCCCGTATGCCCGTGCTTCCATGATTTCCTGATCCATGCCCACCGTCCTTTCCGGCAAAAACGCCAATGTCGATCTTCCTCATCCGCCTGATGGCTTCGTCGAGCTGACTTTCCGTGCAGATGCCATACTGCTCCCGGAGGTATTCCAGTGTTGCATTGACATCCACCAGTTTCACCCTTTCAGTGCTTTCTCACAGAGCATCCTTAGTTCGGACAAGACGATCATGATCTCATCTACCCGATCCCGCAGAGCCTCGAAGATCACCCGTTCTCCCTCGCAGCCGATGCCACTCAGACCGGCTTCGATCAGGGCGTTGCGGAATTTCTCCATGTTCCCACCTTCGGTTGTTTTCAGCAGTCTCAGAACCACCTTCTCGATCGATGTGATCTCCACGGCAATCGGCTGTCCCTTGCCAATCAGACAATCATTTGCGCAGTAGGCGTTCATGATCTCCGGCGCTTTGTAGAGATCGGACATCCTGACGATCACATCCACCGGGATGCACTTCGTAATGCCGAGCTCGTAGTTCGCCAGCGATGACACCGAGATGTTAAGCAGTTCTGCGGTGGCTTCTCTGCTGGATAACGCCGGATTAGTTTTTGCGGCCTCTTTCCTACAGCGAAAATAGATATTGTCAACCCGTTTCATAGAGCCGATTGCCATTTCGTTTTCATATCCTCCTTGGTAAACTGCTACTGGGATGAGAGTTTGCTGCACTTCTGGTCGAGCTGCTCATCAATGGCTGCGGCTAAATCATCCATGCTGACACCAAGCGCCGTTGCCATCCGACGTCCAGCCATGAAGGTCGGCAGCCGGCGGTTCTTCTCGTAGTCGGAAACGGTCTGCTGATTCAGACCGCTCAAACGTCCGAGCTCGCTTTGCGTTAAGCCGGACGCTTGTCGGAGCTTCCTGATGCCAATTACTTGCTTCTGCGTTTTTTTCACCCCCTGATTACTGCTTTATTTGTTTTACGTACTTATCTTACAAAGAAATGCTGTTGTTGTCAATAGTAAAAAACAAATAAAGCGGTATAAAAATCACCGCTTTTCGATGTATAATATATCTTGG
>OGQA01001047.1_pt1 | contig 13282 bp, 10 predicted proteins | sample 1553011 | NCBI WGS metagenome assembly OGQA01 (sample SAMEA2580256, study PRJEB22360) | human gut metagenome | biome: human gut; feature: human-associated habitat; material: faeces | place: Denmark | collected 2008/2010 | reverse complement strand
CCGAGCGGCTGAAAAAGATGTTGCCTGCGCTCTTCCTTCTGTCTGGCGACGTGGCGCATGGCTGCCTCTTCGTCGAACGGCACGGCTTCCCGGCGCACGATGGCAAGCGCGTTCTGCGGGCATCCGGAAAGGCACGCGCCGAGCCCATCGCAGTAACTGTCCGAAACCACAGTCGCTTTACCGTCGATGATCGCAATGGCGCCTTCCGCACAGTCCAGCACGCACTGGCCGCAGCCGTCACATTTTTCTTCGTCGATCTCGATGATGGGACGTTCCATAACACCTCAGGCTTTCAAAAGGATATCTACAAGTTCTTCGGCATCGGCGGCCACCATGTCCGCTCCGGCGGCCTGTACCTCGGCCGCGCCCCGGAAGCCCCAGGCCACGCCTACGGCCGTCATGCCCGCATTGCGTGCCGTCATCATGTCCACGTCGCTGTCGCCCACATAGGCGCAGCCCTGCGGGGCCACGCCCATGGAGGCAGCCATCTGCAGAAGGACCGTGGGGTCGGGCTTGAGGGGCGCGTCATGACGGCCGCCGCGCACCGCGTCGAAACGGATGCCGGGAAAGTGCAGCGGGACCAGGGCACAGGTAAGGTCTTCCGGCTTGTTGGAGAGCACGGCCAGCCGGAGCCCGGCATCCTGCAGGCGGCCAAGGGCCGCGACAAGGCCGGGATAGGGCGTGGTGCGGATGCTGAGGTGGGCGGCATAGTAGCGGCGCCCTTCTTCGGTCAGGGCATCCAGACGTTCCTGCGGTCCCTGGGCCACCACGGATTCGGGCAGGGCCCGGCGCATGAGGATGGGGAAGCCGTTGCCGACCATCCGCCGGTAGGCGCTGACAGGATGGACAGGGTAGCCGTGGGCGGCAAGGACGGCATTGCAGGCGCCGCCGATGTCGGCAAGGGTGTCCAGCAGGGTTCCGTCCAGATCAAAAAAACAGGCTTTCATGTGACCTCCGAAAGATGGGCCGGGCAGGGTGGCCGTCAAGGCAGGACGCAGTATAGCCGCAAAATCATCCGGCGGCAAATGTCATGCCGTTTTCACAAGTCGTGGATAGCCTGCAAATTCTGGACATGGATACGGGCTGTTTGCTATTCTGGAGTCCGGTGGCGGATCTCGCTGCCGTCTGATTTGGGAGGTTATGTATGCCCCGACACGTTTTGACTCTCAACGATCTTGGTGAAGAAGGCTCCTGGCTGCTGGTCCAACAGGCACGCGGGATCCCTGATGCGAAGAGCCGTACCGACTTCATGACGGAACGCACGGCTGTACTGCTGTTCGCGCAGGATTCGTTCGCCGAGCGGCTGTGCGTTTCGGCGGCTGTGCGGCAGATGGGCGGGTCCCTCGTCTTCCAGGGCGCCACGGGCGGCTGGAAGTCCGAGGTGGAGCGTTACCAGCGCCAGATGCTGGCCGTCATCGACTATTTTGTGGACTGCATGTACGTCTACGGCATCCCCGGTCTGGTCACCTCGGTGGACAGGGACCTGGTGCAGTTCCCCATCATCAATGCCGGCAGCCCTGATGCCCATCCGGCCCATGTGCTGGCCGACGTGGCCTGCATGCTGCGCTATACCCGGGACGATCTCAAGAAGGCCCGCGTAGGCTGGCTCGGTTGCACCAACGGCACCCTGTTCTCCCTCATCGAGGCCCTGCGCTACTTCCCCTTCAGCCTGCAGGTGGCCCTGCCGCCGCTGGAGGACCGTCCCACGCTGGAGGCCTATGCCCGTCATTGCGGCGTGAAGGTGGACTTTGTGGATACGCCCCAGCAGGCCGTGGAAGGCTGCAACTTCGTCTATGCCGGTTGCCGTTCGGGACTGGATGACGAGCTGGCGCAGCAGTGGAAGGTGGATGATGCCCTGCTGTCCCATGCCGACCAGAAGGCCTGCGTCCTGCTGGGCACCAGCCCCATGCAGGCCATCGAGGTCGCCAGCGACATCCTTGCCAGCCCGGCATCGCTGCTGCTGTTGCAGTCGGAAAACCGCCTGCGCGTGCACAAGCGCCTGCTGCACTGGGTCTTTTTGGAAAACGAACGGGTCATCTAGCCCCCGATCATCCTTCAGATGTTCACGATGGCTGTCCGGTCTTGCCGGGCAGCCATCTTTCATTTTTGGGGCTCTTTCCCCTTCCTGGGCGGGAGCTCGTTCCCTGGGGCTTTCAGCGAAAGGGGATCTCCAGACGATGCCGGATGATGGGGCGGGGGGCTTCGTTCTTCGGGATGGCCAGAGCCACGGCATAACCATCCCGGCCGATGGCGCAGGGGGCCCACCAGTGTTCGCCTTCGTCCGGAAGGGCTTCCTGGATGCTGGCATGGTGCCCTCCGCTCTCAGCGGAGACGAGCACCCTGTCCAGACCGGTGCCCAGCCCCTTGCCGCATGCTTTCATCACCGCTTCCTTTCTGACCCACATGCGATAGAAGCCGCGGGCATAATCGTCCGGGGGCAGCGCATCGAGGGCCAGGCGTTCCCGGGGATGGAAAAAGTCCGCGATACCGCGTGCATCCACAGCGCTCCCCGTCCACTGGATGTCACAGCCGATGGGGCAGCCCTCACAGACGGCCAGCAGGGCTTCCGTACCGCTGTGGGAGATGCTGAAGGGAAGGTCGCGCCAGCAGGGTTTTCCCCACGGACCGTAGGAGAAAACGATGTCGCAAGCCTGGACATCCGGCCTGTGGGCGGCAAGTATGGTCTTTGCGCAGGCCCGGCAGAGAAGGAAGCGGCTGCCGTCGCGGGGCCTGCAGAAACGGGCCCCGCGTTCCAGCTCCTCGGGGGAAAGAAGGGGGCGCGCCCAGGAAATGCCGTTCTCCGCATGGGCCAGGCTGAACCGCCAGAGATGGATGGCGGCCGAGCGGTACACACGTTTGCGGCCGGAACAGAGGACACCTGTGGTCATCAAAGGAACTCCCGGAAGCGGATGGTGACATATTTGAGCATGCCGAAGAGCTGCACGATGGCGATGTTCACACGCGTAGACAGCGTCAGGCCGCTCAACGGCAGGCCGTGGAAGAAAGGAGTTTCGCTCACGGCGGCGAAACGGGGGGACAGGGAGGCCAGGGCCGGGACCTTGTCGATGCAGAACGTCATGGGCGCATTCCTGTTGCCGGAGCGGGCCACATAGCGGTTGCTGATGCGCATGCCGAGGGAGGACACCGCATCGAAAAAAAGCGTCCCCCCGGGAAAACGCCCGCTGAGGAAGGGCAACAGCGCCCCCATCAGGTCCGTGGGCTGATAGTGGAACACTCCGGCTGCCAGAAGGAGGACGCCCCGTTGCCCCGGGGCCTCCACGGCATCCGGCCAGAGGGGATCGAAAATGTCCCGTGCCAGGAGCCTGTGCCCTTTGGCAGGCGGCAGGAGCGCCTGCCGGGCCCGGATGACTTCCGGCAGGTCCACATCATACCAGACAGCCTCGGCCGGGGGCTTGCGGTAGACGGCGGTACTGAGGCCGCAGCCCAGGTTGATGATGGTTCCTTCGGGGTGGCGGGCAAGGAAGTCCCGGACGGTGCGATCGATGTTCATCTCGCGGGCCAGGCAGCAGACCTGGCCGTATTCCTTGAAGGATCTCCTGATCTCCGAGAAATCGAAGTCCAGTTGTTTCAGAACGTCCACGGCGACGGGGTCGTAGGCGGCCCGCGGGTTGGCCCGGCAGGGGGTGGCGCAGCACCACAAGGGGATGAGGAGCGTTCTGGCGATATCGTCCGTGAGGCACGCTTCTATTTTCATGGCAGCTCCGTGGATCGGCATCCGTTTGGGGCTCAGAACGAGTACCGGACGCCGAGATAGAGATGGTCGTTCCTGTCATACTGGCCAAGGTCGTTGCGGCGGTCGCCGCCAAAAAGCATGTAGCCGGCCAGGAAGTGCAGGTCGTCGCTGTATTCGTATTCGGAAAAGAGCTCCACGCAGTAATCCCCGTTGCTGGCGAAAAGCTCCCCGCGTATGCCGGCCGTCAGGCTCTCGTCCAGGAATTTGTCGGAGACGGACCAGCTGATGCCGTAGCGGGCCCTGTCCTTGCCGGGCACGGCATCGCCGTCGTGGCTGAAGAAGAAGGCCTGGAGGTTGACGTTCAGGTTTGTCAGAAAATTCCTGTCCCATCCGAGGATGGCCTCGTAGTCCGTGCGGCGCTCCACCGTGATCTCGTCGGACTGGAAGGGATAGCCCGCCTTGATGGTGAATTCGCCCCGGAAGGTGGAGTCCCACAGGGATACGGCGGTATTGATGCCGAACGCCGTATAGGGCTCGTAGATCTCCTTCACCAGGGCCTGCATGCGCTGCCTGTCCAGACTGGCCGTGTAGAGAGGCTTGTGCTCGTAGCCCCGGTAAAAAAGGAAAGCCACGTCATAGCCCGGGCGGAAAAATTTGAGCCGCGCTGCCGCTTCCGGCTCGAAAGGACCGTCCTCACGCTGGCGGCGGACGAAACCCGCACGGGCGTACTGGCGCAGGGTCCGCAGCGAGCTGTCTTCCCAGGGCGAGCCGTATTCGGGCAAGCGGCTGAAACGGGGGAAGGGGATGAGCACAAGGTCGAGCAGGCCAGCGCCGTCGAGGTTGGCCCGCAGGTCGACGGCCCCCACCGAAAGCCTCTGGCTGCTGCGGGCTGTGGCGATGGGGTTGCGGAAGTCCACGGGATTGATGATGTCGAAGGTGCTCAGGCTGTCGGCTTCTCCCCAGCGTATCTGCTGCATGCCGATGATGAGGTCCAGATACCGGGAGTCCAGGGTCACATAGGCCTCGCCCAGTTCGGGCGTCACGATGGGTTCCTCGGAGTCCCGGCGCCCGGGCACGGAAAGGTCGGCATCCACATGGCCGCTGACGTAGCCCCGTATCCAGGAGTCCTGGTTGATATTGGCTTCGAGCCGGAAGCGCTGGGCCGCGGACAGGGGGGTCGCCTTGTAGGGCGACTGACGGTAGGTCGTTTGCAGACTGCCGGACAGTTTCAGCCAGTCCGGCATGAGGGGCCTGTCCCCGTCCGCTCGGGAAAGGGTGGGGAAGAACAGCAGGGCGGCAGCCAGCAGCATGGCCGCGGTACGGAAGCGGACAGAGCGGCACAGGCGCATGCCTTCGGCTGCGGGGCGGGGAAAACTGGCAAAGGGCATGGTGGGCGATCCGACGGGAAAGGTTGTGGAGAAGGTCTGCCGGGGCGGTGATCCGGGAAGGGCCGTGGAGGCCCCTCCCGGAAGGACGGAACTAGCGCTGCAGGGCGCTGTGCTCGAAATAGGCGTCGCTCAGGCCGACGTCATAGCGCAGGTTGGACCAGTCGATGACGGTGAAGGAGCCTTCCCTGGGGCGTTCGACGCGCATCTGCGTCACGGTCCAGATCCCGTCGATCTTTTCCTGGCGGGAGAAGAAGAGTTTTTTCACCAGACGGTCTTTCTTGTCATAGTAGTCCGCCCGCAAACGCAGCAGGGTATCCTTGCGCACCCACTGCACCTGGCGGGAATACTGGGTCTCTTTCCCCTTTTTGGGGGTGCGTTCCAGGACATAGCAGTCGATGCCGTCCACGTTCTCCTCGCCTTGCAGCAGGTAGTCGTACTCGTCCACGTCGTCGAGGTTCTGGATGTCTTCATTGGAGAGGTCACTGCGCATGAATGAGGCGAACTTGCTGGAACCGCTGATGCGGCGGACAAGGCTCTCGGCCGGCAGGTAGACCCACATGTCGTCATCCTGCTCCAGGCCGCGGTAACTCCAGACGAGATATTTGGTGCCGTTGACGTCGGCGGGCCTGTCGAACACGATCAGGCTGTATTCGTCTTTGCCGTCCTTGCCGAAATGCTTGGAATAGGTCTTGAAAGAGCGCGTCAGCACTTTGCCGCCGCGGTTGATGCTCATGACGGCTTCGCTGTAGGAGTCCTGGCTCGTATCGACCTGGTCCATCCGGACGGCCAGATCGTAGCCCGCCTTGACGGGGTCTGTGATCGCGGGAGCGGCCTGGGCGCTGCCGGCAAGGAGCAGCGTGCAGAAGAAAAGGGCAAAGAGTCTGTGCGATGCGATGGTCATGGAGTTCTCCTTTGGGGATGATGGTGATGTTCAGGCACGGACCTGCGGCTCGTGTTCCTTGCCCAGGGGCTTGAGGAAGGAGAGCAGGGCCGGGGAAAGGGTGAGGTCGGCGAGGCAGCCCCAGAAAAAGGCCGCCGCCCCAAGGATGCCGAATTGCCCCGTGGTCCTGACGGCAGAAAGCGTGAAGACCAGGAATCCCAGCATGAGGGATATGGTCGTGAAGGTGACGGGCTGTCCTACCGTGCGCACGGTCGCCAGCAGGCTTTCACGATAGGTCCCCTTGCGGGCGAACAAGCGCTGGAAGGTGACGTAGAAGTGGGTGGTGTCGTCCACGCATACGCCGATGATGACCGAGGAGAAGATCATCAGGACAAGGCTCAGGTCGATACCGGCAAGCCCCATGAGGCCCATGGGCATGAGGATGGGCACGATGTTGGGCAGCATGCTGATGCAGCCCAGCACCACGGAGCGCAGGCACAGGATCATCATGAGGCCGATGGTGATGACGGCGCTGGCAAGGCTGGCGGCCTGGCCGGAACCCACATAATCGGCCACGGCGGTCAGCCAGGCCATCTGGCCCGTGTATTCCACGCGCAGCCGTCCGCCCAGCCGGTCGCGGACGAAGGCATCCATCTCCTGCATGAAGGCCCGTACTTCCTGGGTGCCCATATTCCGTGTCTGGATATGGATGCGCGCCACATCGCTGAGCAGGCTCAGCTCCCTGTCCAGGTTCTTCCCGCCCGACGTTTCGTAGAAGAACAGGTACTGGCCGGCCAGCTCCTGGGAATCCGGCAGGCGGTGGAAGGCCCCGTCATCCCCGTGCAGGACTTCATTGATGCGCTTGATGATGTCCACGATGCTGTGGGTCTTGACGGTGCCGGGCAGGCTTTCGGCGTGGCGCTGCAGGAGCTCCATGTCCTGCAGGAAACGGAGCTCGCGGGCGCCGTTGGCCTTGCCGCTGTCCACCATGATCTCCAGGGACATGGAGCCGCCCATGAAGGTATCGAAAAAGTCGGAGTCCCGGCGCAGTTTTTCCGAGGTGCTGATGTCCTTGACCGTGTTCGTTTCCACCACGACCCGCTGGTACAGGCAGGCCCCGGCCAGGGACGTCACGAGGAAAAAGACGATCACGAGACGCGCATGATCGATGGACCAGCGGGCCAGTCCTTGCAGGGCCGCATCGAGGCGGCAGAGCAGACGGTCATGGACGCCCCGCCGGATGGTCGCCTCCTGTTCCGGGCGGATCATGTAGGCGATGGGCGTCAGCGTGATGGCCAGGACGAAGGCGATGGCCACGCCGATGGCGGAGTAGATGCCGGCCATGCGTATGGGGATGATGTCCGTGGTGAGGAAGGAGAGGAAGCCCATCATGGTCGTCAGCGACGTGAACAGGCAGGGGATGAAGACCTCCCGCATGGTCTCGACCATGGCTTCATGATGGACGGTCCCCCGACTGCGGTGCAGGTGGTACCCGGCGATGATGTGCACCGTGTCCCCGATGCAGACGGAAAAGAGCATGGTGGGCAGCATGATGTCCATCATGGAAACGGTCCAGCCCGCCAGGCTGATGATGCCCATGGTCAGGATGATGCTGATGCAGATCACGGCCACGGGAGCGATGACGGCCCGGATGCCGTTGCCCATGCGGAACAGCAGCAGGGCCTGGAGCATCAGGCAGACCAGGGTCAGCTTGACGGTCTCCTTGCGGGTGATCTTGTCGCTTTCGTAGTCCTGGACGGGCGGCCCGGCCAGATGGGTTTCCAGAGAGGCGAATTCCGGCCGTTGCAGGACGCGGTACACTGCCGGGGCGATGTCTTTGCGCGGGTCGTCGGCCCCGTCGGGATAGCGTTCGCATTCGAGCACTATGGTGGCGATGGTGGCGTCGGGCGAGATCAGGACGTTCACGAAGTCGTCCAGGGCCAGAGCTTCTTTTTTGAATGCCCTGATGGCCTCGGGATCATCAGGGATCTCTTCGAGGCCGGGACCCACCATGACCTCGTCCCCGTGAGCGCGGATGTATTCCGCCGACCCCAGCCACTTGACCTCCCTGATGTGGGGCACGTCCTTTTCCAGGGCCAGCGCCAGGGAATCCAGGAGTCGCAGCGTGTCACGGTCGAAGATGTCCCCGCCGTTCCTGACGGCCACATAGACGAAGTCTTCATTGCCGAAGAGCTCCCGGAAGCGTTCGATGGCCACGACGGCGGGATCGTCGTCCGTGAAGAAGGATTCATCGGAGTTGTCGAAGCGGAGGTCACGCATCAGGAAAAGGGACCCGAACGTGAGCACGGCCACCAGCAGAAGGACGCCGTAGCGCCAGGTCTCCAGAAAGCCGACGAACGTGCGGGCGCGGGTCAGGGCGCGGGACTCCTTCATCGGGTCTGCTCCAGCATGCGGCCGAGTTCCTCACGCAGGAGCATCAGGAAGGTGTCCTCGTCCTTTTTGAGGAAAAAGTGGTCGCCCGGCAGGATGTGCGCGGCGAACGCCCCGCGGGTCTGTTCCCGCCAGGCTTCGAGGTCCTGCCGGCAGACTTCGTCATCGGCATCCCCGGAAAAGACGCACAGGGGCACATCCAGGCAGGCATCGCAGACATAGCTTTCGTCCATGGCGAAATCCGCCCGCAGCAGCGGCCGGAACATGCGCATGAGATCCGGCTCGCGCAGGATCTCTTCCGGGGTCCCTGCCAGCTGCCGCAATTCCGCGTCGAAAGCCTCGTCGGGAAGGTCGCTGAGCAGTTTGCGGGGCGGCATGTGGACGGGGCGGCTCCCCGAGACCAGCAGCAGAGCGGGCGGACGGCCCTGGAGGACAAGGCGGCGCGCCACCTCGAAGGCGATCTTGGCCCCCATGCTGTGGCCGAAAAGGATGCAGGCGCCGTCGAACCAGCCGCGGCCTTCCTCGGCTTCGAACAACGCATCGGCCAGACGGTGGATGCTGTAATAGCGCGGTTCGCGGAAGCGTTCCTCGCGACCGGGCAGCTGCACGGCCCGGACATCGGCCAGGCCCCGGAGGTTCCTTTCCCAGTTGCGGTAAAAAGAAGCGCCGCCTCCCGCATGGGGAAAACAGAACATCTTCGGCCGGGCGGGGGAGGCGCCGGCGTTCCCGGAAATCTCCTGCGGCCCCGCGAGCCATTTGCCAGTATCCATGGTTCCTCCTTGTCGTCATGCTGCCCGTGCCGGGTCGTCCCCGGCACGGGCAGACCGGTTAGGCGTGTTTTTTCAGTAGACGGGCCAGTCTGGCGGCGATGGCATCCACGCTGCCGGGATCATGGAGCAGGTTCCAGTGGTCGGCATCCACGGCCAGCTCCTCGAAGCCCGATCCCGCCAGTCCGCGCCAGTAGGCCGTGCGGGCGTCGTCCTCTTCCATGCTGTTGCTGCGGACGTAGAGCACGGGCAGGCCTTCCAGGGGCTGCGGCGCATAGGAGCGCAGGGCCCTGAGGTTGGCGTCGATGATCTCCATGACCCGTCCGGCCATTTCCAGGTCGTCCTTTTCCACGGCAAGCTGTCCGCTGCTGCGCAGGGCCTCGGCCAGGACGCGGGCCCGTGCGGGGGCGTCCAGTGCGGCCAGGTCCCCTTCGCTCATGCCCAGGGCCGCAAGGGCCTTTTGGGGCGCGGGGGCCACCAGCCCGAGCAGGGCGGCAGGATCATGGGCGCGGCTGTCATAGAGGTTGTCCCAGGCGGGCTTTGAAGGCGGATCGAGCAGGACCAGCGGCAGCAGGTGTTCCCCCTGGCCGCCGGCCAGCAGACGGCGGGCCGTTTCCCAGGCCAGGAAGGCCCCCATGGACCATCCGCCCAGCAGCAGGGGCCGCGGGAGCCCCTCCACGGCCTCCAGGGCCGCGGTGACCATGTCCGGGAAGGCGGTACGCAGGGGACCACCATCAAGACCGGCGCTCTGGAGGGCATGGAAGGAGACCTCTCCGAGCTTGGCGGCCAGCGGGGCATAGGCGTTCACGAGGCCTTCCACGGGATGCATCATGCACACGGTCGCGGGGCCGTCAGCGTCATGCAGGCAGACCAGTTCGCCGGCAGAGGCACCCGGCTTGTGGTCCACGAGGGCGGCCTGTGCGGCCACGGTGGGGGCCTGCAGCAGGTCACGCAGGGTCAGACGGCAACCGAACTCCCGCTCCAGCTGCCGGAGCAGCTGGAAAGCGGAGAGGGAGTCCCCACCGCTCAGGAAGAAGCTGTCCGTCACGCCCACGTCGTCCACCCTGAGGACGTTTTTCCAGATGGCGGCCACGGCCTGTTCCGTCCTGGTCCGGGCGGTGACGCCCGTACGGGGGCGCTGCCGTACGGCACCGCCTGACAGGCGTTTCCTGTCCACCTTGCCGTTGCGGGTCAGGGGCATCCTGTCCAGCAGCGTCCACGAGACGGGGATCATCCAGGCAGGCAGGTGCCCGCGCAGATGGTCTTCCAGAGGACGGGGCGTGAAGCGTGCCACGGACGACGGGCCTTCGCTGAGGATGACCTCCAGCCCCAGACGGCTTTCCAGGGAAGCGGGGGGCATCAGGAAGGACGGCCGGGAAAGGCCCGCCTCCGTCAGCGCCTTCGTCCACAGTTCACGGGTCAGCAGCGGCTGCTCGGGACGGAATTCCTCGTCCCGGGCGCTGTCGAAGCCCTGCTGGAGCCCCATGCTCAGGTCGAAGGGCAGCTGGAAGACGGTCTCCTCCTGCATGAGCAGGACCCCGGACGGCTTGAGCAGGCCCGCCAGGTACTTCAGGCTCCGCCTGATGTCTGCCGCGTCATGCAGGACATTGCCCGCAAGGATGAGGTCATAGCCATGCGGCTCGAAGCCCATGAGGCGGGGATCCTCATCAAGGTCCAGCAGACGGTAGTTGACGAAGGGATAACCGGCGAACTCCTCGCGGGCCCTGTTCAGGAAGAAGGGGGAGATATCCGTGAAGTCATAGGTCACGCCGTCGTCCGGCAGGCCGGGCAGGACGAAGCGCGTCACGGTGCCGTAGCCGCCGCCGACTTCGAGGATGCGGAAACCGTTCCCGGAAGCCGCCGCCAGCCCGGTCACCAGATCCGCCGTCAGCCGGTTGCTGGCGCCGAAGATCTTCTGATAGAAGCCGGGCACTTCCGCGGACGTGTAGAATTCCGCCGAGTGCACGTCTTCCCTGAGGATGGCGGGGAGCTCGCGCACGGTGCGGGCCAGCAGGGCCATCTCCTGCGGGCTGTAGCCCAGTTCTCCGGCCCTGTCGGCGCAGAAGGCCAGGCAGGCTTCCCTGTCGGGAGCCGTGCCGCGACGCTGCCATACGCCGTCCCCGTCCCTGTCCGCGAGGCCCAGATCGTGCAGGGCCTTCACGGCCCGCGCCAGCCAGCGCCCGTAGCGGGGACTGATGCCGCTGTCGTGCAGGAAGGTCTCCGTGTCACGGTAGCCGTGCCCGAAAAAGCCGAGCTCTTCCAGGGCCGCGGTGACGGCAGCCGCATAGAGTTCCTTCATCTTGTCCCAGACAGGCAGGAAGCGTTCCTCGTCAAGGCCTTCCCGGCCGTCCGTCCGGAGCGGGAGCCCGTCCTCCAGACGGCTTGCGGCGCGTTCTTCCCGCACGATCTCGCCCCGGTGTCCGGGATCGGCTTCCACATAGGCTGCCAGCGACAGCTCGCCTTCCGCGCCCTTGTGGAGCAGGACGGCCGCATTGTTCACCGCAGGATGGGCCTTGAGCACGGATTCGATCTCGCCCGGTTCCACGCGGTAGCCGTGGATCTTCACCTGCTCGTCCTTGCGGCCGAGGAATTCGAGGGTGCCGTCGTCGTGGTAGCGTGCCGTGTCTCCCGTGCGGTAGAGACGGGGATGCCCGTCCCCGGCCGGCAGGAAGGCTCCGGCCGTCTTTTCGGGATCGTTCCAGTAACCGAGGGCCAGGCCGTCTCCGCTGATGTAAAGGTCTCCGGCGACCCAGTCGGGACGCGGCTGGAGACGGTCATCCAGGACGGCGAAGGCCTGGTTGGCCAGCGGTCTTCCGTAAGGCACGGAGGCCCAGCGGGCATCGTCCGGGCCCGTCTCGTGGAAGTTGGACCAGATGGAGGCCTCGGTGGCGCCGCCCATGGCCATGCCGGACAGAGCGCCGCCCACGCCGGCCCATACCACCTGCGCCACGCTGTCCAGGTACGCCTGCTTCCGGGCCTCGTCCTCGTCCATGCCCATCAGCTGGTACTGCGTCACCAGCTGCTCGAAGTCGGAGGATTCCCCCATGATGGCGGTGTCCGACAGGATGTTGGCGATCTCCGTCAGCATTTCCTCACTGGCCTCCGTGCCCGCCTGCTGGGCAGTTGCCCGCAGCAGGTCCTTCACGCTGTTGATGGTCTTGGCCTCCAGCAGCTTCTCAATGCTGAACCGCTCGAACACCGCCTCCGCCGCGCCGGCGGCCAGACCGCCCCAGAACGCCTGGGAATTGCTGCCGCCCCGCTCCAGCACGTTCACGGCCTGCTGGCTGGCCGCGCTGGCGCCCATCAGGTACGTTGCCCACGGTCCCAGCAGCGCCACTTGGGAGGCGCTGTCTCCGATGGACATGCCGGTGTTGTAGAGGAAGGACGCCACGTTCTGGCCGAACAGCTCCCAGTCTGTGTTATCCGCGATCCTCTTGGACACCGTGTCCCGTACCCCGGTTACAAAATTGCTGATGATGGCCGCGTTCGGGTCTGCCGGGGTATAGGTCCGCAGGTCGTCCTCGCTTCCGCCTCCAGTGGCGATCAGGCGGCAGGGCCGATGCGCCCACGGAGGCGAGGGAGGCCAGGACCGGATGCTCGTCCGCCCACGCTTCCGTCTGCTGCCGCTGGCGCTCCGCCTCCGCCGCCCGCTCCTGCCGCTTCTGGTACTCCGTCATGCGCTCGTAGTCATAGCCCGCCGCGCTGATGCGGTCCGTCTCTTCCAGCAGCTGCGCCTCCAGCGCCTTCCGGACGGTGGTCAGATTCCGGCTGTCCTCCCGGGACAATCCGTACTGCCCGGCGATCTCCCGCACAGCCTGGTTGACGGCATCCTCCGTCACGGGGCCCGGTGCCGCCACCCGGGTCTGCTCCAGGGTCTGGATGCGGTTCAGTGCGCCCCTGATCTCGTCCGCCCGGGCAAAGCTGGCCTGCATGGAGGCATCTTCCGCCAGCCGCGCCCGCTGCTGTTCGTTTTCCTCCTGATAATAGCGGTTTCGGAGTTCCGCAAGCTGCCTGTCGTAATCCTGCCGGGCGCGGTAGGCTTCCTCCGCCGTGCGGTATCTCTTCCCGGCATACGACTCTGTGGGCATCCCCGCAGCCCCTGCGGTGCGCAATTTCAGTTTTTGCCTTGTTGACGGCAAGGTGTATTACCGGGAAAATTCCC
>OGQA01001045.1_pt1 | contig 13317 bp, 9 predicted proteins | sample 1553011 | NCBI WGS metagenome assembly OGQA01 (sample SAMEA2580256, study PRJEB22360) | human gut metagenome | biome: human gut; feature: human-associated habitat; material: faeces | place: Denmark | collected 2008/2010 | reverse complement strand
CTTCATGGTAACGGTTGATGAGCATACGCATATGTCTGAGCTCAGCTGTGGTCAAAAAGATCACTCCTTATGTAAAACAATAATTATTATCTGATTTATCTGAATTCAGCACTGTTTCATTACCCGTGTTTACTAAAGCCGAAATACGATGCTCACCTCGCAATGCAAGTGTAGGTCATGTGCGGCGCGTCAAACTCCACGCCGAAGGACCCGTTTTCGCCCTGGCGCTGCTTGGCCACCCGCACCACGATGTACTGATATCCCTCCCGCGCCTCGATGGCCCCGCGCGTGTCGGCGTCATACGAGGGAATGCTGCGGTCGCTGCCGCTGGTGGGATGATGCAGAAAGATCACGATGTCCGCGTCCTGCTCAATGTTGCCCGATTCGCGCAGGTCGCTCAGGTCTGGCATCACCGGCGCACGCTCGCCGCCGGCGCTTACCGTCTGCCGCCCCACCTGCGCCATGGCCACCACCGGCACCTGCAGATCCAGTGCGATGTCCTTGAGGGCGCGGCTCACATGGCCCACGGCCTCGTAACGCTTTTGCAGGCGCGCGCTGGTGCGCAGAATTTGCAGGTAATCCACCACCAGCAGGTCGAGGTTTCCCAGATCCTTTTCCCGCTGGGCCTGCACGCGCAGCTCCTCCACCGTGGCGCTGTCAAAGGTAAACGCCAGCGGCAGGCGGCCCATCTCCCCGCAGCACCCGGCCAGCTCGCCCCATTCCTCCTGCGACAGCGCCCCTCGGCGCAGCCGGGCGCTGTTGATGCCCGAAAGGTGGGCGGCGATGCGGTGCGCGTACTGCATCTGACGCATTTCGCGGCTGCACACCAGCACATGCCGTCCCTGCCGGGCGGCGTTGAGGGCGATCTGCATGCCGAAGGCCGATTTGCCCACCGCGGGCCGCGCGCCGATCACCGCCAGATCGCCCGGTTCCAGGCAGAAGATCAGCCGGTCCAGATCTGGAATTCCGGTCAGAATCCCTGTCATTTCGCCGCGGGACCGCCGTTCCACATCGTCGTATACGCCGCTGGCCAGCTCGTCCATGCGCACGATGCGCCCGGATGGCGCGTCCAGTCCCCGCAGGGCGGTGCGCAGCGTGTCGGTGCAGGCGTCCACGTCCTCGCCCTCGGTCAGTTGGCGGCAAAACGCACTGGCCATGGCATAGGCGCTCCGGGCCCGGCAAAGGCCCCGTAGCCGGGCGATGTAGTGCCCCGCCAGCATCGAGCCCAGCAAAAAGGCCCCCGCACCGAACGTACCGTAGTAAAGGCCGATCTGCTGGTTCGTAAGACCCAGACCGCCAGCGGAGGCGTCGGCTTTGAGGAACAGCGGCACGATCTTCATCACGAACCCCTCGCCCAGCCGATACAGGATGATGAAGGCGATGTAGTACCAGATATGCCGCTTGGTGAAGAACGCCGCGATAACCTCTTTCAGGCCCGAAAGGCCCTCCCGAAGCGAGCGGCGTTCGGCGGCGCCGCCGCCCGAGGGGAGCGCACGCAGGTGGTAGGCCCCCAGAGCGACGAGCGCACCGCACAGGATGACAAGCACCGCCGTCCACGAACGCACGTAAGCGCCGAACGTCGCCGTACCCTCCGCCGAGAAGCTCTCGTAGAGCCACCCCGCCAACCACACGAGGCCGCCCGTGGCGACAAGTTTGGCAAGGTTGTAGAATGCCCCCTGCCAACCGATATACTTCGCCTGATCCTCCGTCGAGAGTTCAGCCATATAGACCCCGTCGGCCGCGATGTCGTGCGTGGCACCGCTGAAAGCAACCGCCGCGAACAACGCGACCGTAACGGCGAAGAACGACGGCAGGTGCAGCGACAAGGCCGCCAAGCCGAACAACACACCGCTGAGAAACTGCGTCGCGACGACCCAGAATTTCTTCGTACGGTAGAACTCCAAAAACGGACTCCAAAGAAACTTGATCGTCCACGGCCACATGATCAGCGACGTCCAGAAAGCAATCCGGGCATCCGTGACGCCGAGGTCCTTGAACAGCACTGCCGAGACCATGTTCAGAACGACGAACGGCAGGCCCATGGCAAAGTACAGGCTCGTGACCCAATGCAAAGGGCTACGAGGTATCGTCTTCATTTTATTTATATCTACCAGGTTGACAGGTGTAAATGAACCTGTTCGGGGTTAGTCAAACATATTATTCAAAAATCGCGCAGGAGGGAAAAATCATTCCCGACACTGCGCGATTTTCATAAAACCTCAGGGCATCGGTAAATATCTCGAACAATGCCGCATCAATCCGTCAACCCGACCACCAGGCAGCCGGAATACAGGATATCGGTCTGAACATAGAAGGTCATCCACACCGTCGAACCATCGACTTTAATCACTTCGACCTCCGCCTCGACTTCATCGACCAGAATCTGTTTATCCTTTCTGTAAGCCAACTTCAAACCGGGCTTTTTACCCAACGTATTCATGTCATACTCCGGTTTGGTTTTACTCGTAAGATACAAATAATCAGTTGTCATATTCACCGAGTAAGCCCCATAAACGTAGTATCCCCACATAAGATCGTCGTATCCTCCCATGTCCAGTTGCCCTTTGATCTTTTCGCCATTGACCAAATACGTGTGAAGAGGCAACGACTTGAATTCCTCCAATTCCTCATCCGTAAACGGACTTGTCGTTACCGTATTGGACACGGTTACGGCAGCCGTCAGATTGCGGGAATCCGTGACGGTAATCGTCGCTTCTCCCCCGCTCAGACCCGTCACCGTGACCGTCGCGCCGTCTTCGCCGATTTCGGCCGTGGCTATTTCGGGAGCCGAGGAGCTCACACGATAAGCCGGATTGCCGTCCGTGATTCGGAACGTCGTGGTGGCCGGTGCGCCCATCTTCAACGTCAAATCGATATGTTCGGTGTCGAGCGTAACGACGTCCGAATTGTAGACGTTTATTTTCAGCGATTCGTAAGATCCGCCCTTGTCGGAAACCACGACCTCCGTCTTGCCTACGACAAGTCCCGTAACCGTCAGCAGATTTCCTTCGACGGTCGCGGAGGCAATGCCCGGATCGAGCACATTGACCCGATACTCCCCTGCTCCCGATGTGATTTGCAGGCTTTTCGAAGTCTCTTTTTTCAAGTCGAACGATTCCGATTCCACGTTCAATTCGGGAAATTCCGGCAATTCGGGAACGACAATCGGCGAAGGTTCGGGTTTTACCAGCGCATCGTCGTCGCTGCAAGCAGTCACTCCCAGCATAAGAGCCAGAGAGAGGACGGCATATGTCAAATAGTTGTTTTTCATCGTTGATCTTTTTTCGACCGCAGCACACAGGAAAAGGTTCACAAAAAACTTTTTCCTGCGGCTGCGACCTGTTACTGTTACCAATCTTTCGTATAGGTATGACCGTCGAAGAGCATCTCCTCTCCGTAAAGCGTACTGGTCACTCGCTCCAACGCCTGCACTTGGGTCATCTTTTCACTACTCCCCACAGGCGTCGTATCGAACGACCCCGAACGATGGTACGGATTCAATCCATACAGGAAAAGCGTTTTGTAGGTATCTCGCACCTGCTCCAATCTCTCCACGCTCGGCCATAAGGGAGTATAGCTGTTAAAATCAAAAGAGTGAAGTCCGAACCGGCTGGCCGGAAGCCCCGGGAACTGCGCAAGCGATGCCCAGGCACTTTCACTGTAATCGACCATCACATAGTCGATATAATCGCCCGGCAGCCAGGTCTTATCATCCGCCTCGAATTCGCATCCCTCGCCGCTGAGGTCCCAGATCGCACCCAACTGATAGGCGACGACCCATCGGTCGGGCATCATACGCTTTACCCGGAACATCAGATCCGCAGCGGCCTCGGCCGTATTCTCGGAATAGAACCCCGTGGGAGGAGGCGATACCAGAGCGGTATACTCATCGTCGAAGAATACACCGTCCAGTTCATACGTGTCGCAGATGATCTTCAACTCCTTGGCAAAAGCATCGGCCGTCGCGGGTTTGAGGTTGGCCACTCCGGCATGGGTATGATACGGCGTGATGGCCAGAATGACCTTCATGCCACGCTCCTGCAAAGGCGTAAGATACTTCTCAGGATATATTTGATATTATCGTTGACCAATGCATGTACCGTTCCGGTCGTCTCATCGAGAATGATGTTGTCGGAGAATAAGACAAGGGCATCGAACAGATATTTGCCGGAATCATCCAACGTAAAACTGAGCAGATTGAGCGGATTCACGTCGTTGGTTTCCATCACACAGAAAACCTTGGCCGCATCTTCGCCCTTATCGCAGTCTCCGGGATTTTCAACCACATTGAGGAAAATGAGATACTCCGCATCTTCGGATTTCATTTTCAGTTCACCCGAAACGACCTCGGCACGCACCGGAATCACATAGGTGGCTCCTACGGTCTGCTCCGTCGTGAGGGCATAGTCCAAAGTCAGCTCGCCGGATTGCTGGGAACCGGCCGCCAGAGAAAACTTGCCGGACGAAAACCCGACAGCCGTTTCGGGCAGCGCCTCGAACGAGTTGCCCGTCTGCTCGTTGTAAGCCTCGAGCACTTCGGGCGCATAGACCAGCGACACCTCGCTCGCCGTCCCTGACTTTTTCGTGGCACGGAGGTAAAGCGACACACTCCCGCCGCCCCGCTCTCGGACTTCTACCGTCACGAATTCACGCTGCGCATTCTCATCGGTCAGATACCCCATCTGAGTATCGGTGGACACGATGCCGCTCTCATCGGCCGGAAACATATCGATCTCCGTTTGGTTACAACCGCCGGAGAACCCCGCGGCCGCCGCCAGCAACAGGAGGAGAGCATTCCGTTTCAAAAATTCGTATGTCTTCATATAAATTTCGATTTTTCAGGGTGAAACACGTTATTTGGCCGGGAGTTCCACAGCGTTCCATGTCAGCACCTTCGTAGCCGCGGCATCGTTACCGTACTGCGAATAATCCCCGACGGTTGCGCCGCCGCCTTCGTTGAACTTCCAGTAGGCTACCAGATTGCCGTTCAATTCCGGATCATAGAGCTTGTAGAAATGATTTTTCCCGTTGATATCCTCCTCAGCGAGCACCTTGTTCCAGACGCGCACCTCCGAAATATCGCCGTCGAGATAACGCGCATCTTCGTAAGAGTAGCCGATCCAGAAACTGCGCTGCGTTTCGGTCTCGGTGGCATAGTAGCGTCCCCAATCCACGGCGTCCGCAAACCGTGCGAATGTCTGCGGCGTCTTTTTCACTCCGTCGATATAGACGTTCACCTCATGGGTATCGCTATCGTAGGTAACGGCAATATGCGTCCAGCGTCCGGTCTTCACCGTCCAATCCGAGGAGGTCAGCTTTTCGTCGACGGTCGTTCCCGCAGGCCGTCCCACGACCTGCAACTGATTGTTCGGAGCCGTATCGCCGAACCGCAGCAGGAAATGGCCTTCGACGCCCATCAAGGTCGAAATGTTCGATCCGCGTCCGTCGGCGAATTCGTCTACCTTGACAAGCGCTTCGGCCGTGAGGCTGCGAAGATTCCGGAGCGGATCCGGATTCCGCCATTCGACACTTACCGCATTCTCCCGCAGGTTGGCAACGACATTGACGAGCGATGCTTCCTTCACCACGAAATAAACGGTACGACGGCTGGCCAGCGTCGCGACATCGGCGCCGTCGATCGAAACCGGAAGCACATAAACCTGCGTTTTGTCGAGCGACAGCAGGTTCCTGAACCGGATCTCCACCTCGCTCGAAGCCGTTTCTCCCGCAGGAATCACGGCCTCCGGATCGGGAATCTCGTAATAATCCGCAGGAAGCATCCCGGCGGAATCCGAATAGGCCGTATTATACCACTCGACCTGCTCCGGATCGGCGACATAGGCGAACGAAATGTCCGAATCGGCAGGCATCGCGAGCTGCGCCTGCAACGTGCGCACATAGCTGTCGGCTTCCTCCTCGACGAAGACCGTAGAGGTTTGTTCGGCCGTATTGTAAATCTTGTTGTCGAAATGCTCCGTATCGTCCTGGCAGGAGACAAGCGCTCCCGATCCGACCAGCAATACGGACAAAAATCCGATATGACGTTTCATGTTCAATAGGTCTTTTTATTTGATCGACGGGTTGAGCGTCGAAATCATGTTACGCATGTTCTTGTAGGTATTGTCGGCATTGAAATAATCCCCCGAGAAATCATAGACCCCTACGGCACGAATCCCCGCTCCCTGCTGGGGCGTGCAGGCCCAGGCTGCCACGGCGTCCATCGCCGGCGTACCGTCGGAGAACGTAGCGTATTTGTTCGTTCCCAAGAGCGGCGTACCGGCTACGACCATGCCATAACGACCTGCATAATCGGCGATCCAGTTCCGGGTCATCAGCGTCGTCAGTTCATTGGTCGCCGTAGCGGTCCGGCCGTCAAGCAGAATGGTCGGGCACCGATCCAGAATGGTTTTGTCCAACAGATTGTCAGGCTGCCCGAAGAAAGTCAACTCCACCCCTTCGTTACGCGAGCACCAGTCTTCGAGAATGCCGATAAAACAGTTCTCGTTTTCCATGTACTCCTTTTTCTCGGCATCGTCCATCAGCACGGTGGATTTCCCCGTATAACTGATGCAAATGCCGTCATAGGGATACTTTTTCAGCAAAGACAATGTATAGGAGAGCGTATCGGTGAGGTACGACCGGAAATCCCGGTCGGGGTCTGCGGGCTCCACGATATTCGTATAGTCGGTTTTCATCCCGTCGAAATCAATCGTATAGACGATCTTCATCCCCTTCTGCTCCCGCAGATAATTCATCTGCTCGATCTCGCTCTGCGTGAGACTGTCGGGATGGATCAGCCCCACGACGTCGATGCTGTCGGGGACGTCGCGCAGATAATGGGCCCGCGACACCGGCACTTTCACGCTGTTGTCGTACCATGCGTAAACCAGCGTATGATCGGTCTTGCGGTATTCGCGCAACGAAGCGAGATACCGGGAATAGAGTTCGGGGTTCTGCTGCTCGACATTCTCATACTCCACCGAGAGGTTGTCCACATCGGTCCAGTCCTCGCAGGAGGGAAGGCCGAATGTCGTCGCCAACAGCAGAGCAGCAGCTATTTCGATTTTTCTTTTCATCGTTCTCAAAAGATTTATTCGTTAACCAATTTCGGATTGCAGTCCCACCAGACATGCGTGGAAAGCCTGTCGCCACCATTGGAAAGGTCTTTGCCGACAGCCCTGTTCAGATTCACTCCGTTGGTTTTGTACTCGTCCGAAGGATAGATCAGACGACGGGCGAATTTCCCGTCGGCGACATCGCCTCCGCTCCGATTCACGGGCGCAGCCGCCAACTTCGGATAACCCGTGCGGCGGAACTCGGCCCAGGCTTCGTGTCCCAACGGGAAGTTGGCGATCCATTTCTGCGTGATGATCTGCTCGAGCTGCAACTCGGGATCCAGAGAGTTCCATGCGGGCACGCACTTCGTATCGGGCACGAATGCGTATTGCCCCTTGGGGTCGTTGTAGGCGCCGACCCTGTTCTGCGAAGAGAGGTAGGAGGCGGCATCTCCGACATTCCACTTCGCGAACGAAAGTTCGACTCCGCGACGATAGAAGTTCTCGGCCGTATCGCCCGTATCCCAGCCGTAAAGCGCCGCTTCGGCCCGCAGGAACATCACCTCCGAAACGTTCATCCACAACAGCGGATCGCTTTGACCGATATTCAGATTCGAATAAGCCTGTCCGCTGGTGATGGGATATTCGTTGCCGATGCGCAGCCCCCAATAGTCATTGGCCGCGTCGGTGAACGTGGACTTTTTGGCATAAGCGCTGATCCGGGGATCGTTCCAGCTCTTCATGTAATTGAGCAGATCGGCCGAGATGCGCGTTTCGCCTCCGTTGTATTCGTAGGCCACCTTGTAAAACGGATTGACGTTGATTCCCGAAAGCTGAGCGTTGTCATCGTTCGAAGTCATTACACCCAGTTTTCCGTCCGTTGTATCCACGGCCTCTTTGGCTCGTTGCTCGGCCGTCGCAGGAGCCGCATAGACCAGCCGCATGGCCATCCGCAGCTTGAGCGAATTGGCGAACTTGATCCATTTTTCGATATCTCCGGAGTAGACCTTGTCGGCAGCCGCCGAGATCGACGAGGTGCGATGTTCCGTCAGCGTGGCAACCGCAGCATCCAGCTCTTCGAAAATCTTTTCGTAGACCTCCCGCTGGGTATCCAGCGGAGCCGTAACCTTCCCGTCCGAACCGATCCGGCTGTAAGGGATCGGCCCGTAGGTGTCGGTCACACGCTGGAAAGCCGCAGCCTTGACGATCTGACCCACGGCAAGGATCGCTTCGTCTTTCGTTGCAGCCTGCAAGCTGAGCCAGTTGGAATAGACGTTGGGAATGATTTCCAGATACATTTTACCCAGCCAGTCCTGCGAAGGATTGAAATAGGAGAACGAGTTGGCCCACACCTGCGAGTCGGCGAAATAGCCGCCCCACACACCGCCCATCAGGCACTCGGTGAACTGATTCAGATGCTCCTCGACGGGAATCACATTGCTCTGCATACCGCCGAGCAGCGAGCTGACGAGGTATTCGTCGCGCTCCGTCTCCTCCGGAGAAACCTCCGCCCAGTTGCGGTTGTAGTCCATGTAGTCTCCGGTACACGAACCCGCCAAAGCTCCGCCCAGGAGGCAGACGCCGAAGCATATCTTGTTGTATGTCGTTTTCATGATCTTCGTTAGAATTTAAGTCTGACATTGAAACCCAGGTTTCGCGTGCCCGGCATCATGAAGTTGTCGATTCCCTGGTAATAATTGCCCGTGGTGGCCACGGCTTCGGGATCGAACGGCGCCTCGCAGTAGATCATCCACAGGTTGCGGCCCACCAGCGAAACCGTGACATCGGCGATGTTCCAGAGCTTCGCCTTCGGAATGGTATATCCGATCGACACCTCCTGCAAGCGGAAGTTCGTCGCCGAATAGGTGTAATATTGGGGAAGGCCCCCCTGTCCGGCGACCACCGAATACCAGTTCTCCGCATCGATCAGATCGCCGTTGACGACGACTCCTCCGAAATCGCGCGCGGCGGCCGTGGCTTCCGACACCCCGTAATAATCCATATAGGCCTGGGTCGCCGAATAGACGATGCCGCCCAGACGGGCCGAAAGCATGAAACCGAAATTGAAGTTGCCGTAGTTGAAGTCGTTGCGCCAGGCCAGATTCGCCTTCGGGAATACCGAGCCGAGTTTGATATCCTTTACATTCGTCGTGTTGCCGACCACCTTGCCGTCGGCATCGACATAGATGTTGCCCCGGCTGTCGCGCCGCAGATCGGCCGTGGAGTACAGATCCCCCAGGCTGCCGCCCTTTTTCAGCAGGAACCGTGCGTAACCCAGCCCGCCGATGTCGAGACGGTCGAGCGTCATCGGTTCGTTGATGACGGGAATCACATAACCCTCCATCAGCTCCATGATTTCATTGCGGTTGGCGCTGAACGTGAAGTTCGACGACCAGCCGAATTTACCCCATTCGTTCGAATAGCCCGCCGAAAGTTCGATACCTTTGTTGCGTACCGATCCCGTCTGAATGTACATCGTGGAATAACCCGACGACGGCGAAATGCCGGGGTCGAAAGTCTGGTTGTAGGTCTTGGCCGTATAAAGGCTCAGGTCTACGTTGAAATGGCGGAGGAAACGCGCCGTCAGTCCCACTTCCCACGAATCGGTGCGCTCGGGTTTCAGCTCGCCCATCGGATAATGGGTTTTGGAAGCCCATTGCTGGTTCGCGTTGTCCCACTCGTAAGTCTGTTGCGCGAGGAACCGCGGAATGGGAAGACCCACCGAAGCGAACGAACCGCGTACTTTCAGATAGGAGATCCATTTCGGCATCGGAAGCGCCTCGGAAAGCACGACAGAAGCGCCTACCGACGGATAGAAGAACGCCGTCTTGGCGGAATAGGGTCCTGCAAGCTGCGAAGGCCAGTCTCCGCGGCCGGTGAGGGTAAGGAAATAGGTATTCTTGAAACCGGCCTCGACCGACGCGAACAACGACTGCGTCTGGTCACGGTACCCCGACTGGATACGCTTGGTCTTCGTATTGTCCAGCTGCATTACGTTGAAGACATTGGCGATTCCTGTGGACATGATCGGCCCTTCGTTGCTGAAAATACTCTGCTGCATGTCCGAATAGGAGGCCCCGATATTGGCATTCAGCGACCAGTTCTCCCCGAACGTCTTGTTGATGTTCACCAAAATATCGGCATAGGTCTGCTTGTCGATCGTACGCTCCAGCATGAAGGAACCTTTCGACAATGCGTCGGAACCCTCGTTCGTCAGCGTGGTGTTCGACGTCGCATAGAGTTTCTTGGTGTATTCGTTGTTGGAGTTGTCGATCCGCACGCGTCCCGACACCGACAGCCAGTCGAGAATCCGGTAATTCAGATTCGCATTCAGCATGTAGCGGTCTTTCTTATTCTCGCGCAGGTTGCGATAGGCGATCCAGTAGGGATTCTGTCCGGTCAGCGCCGAGAACATCTTTTCGGGCCAGTATTGCGTGGCGAGCTTCCGGTCGGAGTCCCAGCGTTCGTACATCCGAATATCCTCCCAGTCGTTCCCGCGCGGGAAAAGGTAAGCCGTCACCAGCGGATTCGAATAGGTTCCCTGGTTCACCATGTTCATGTCGCTCTGCTTGATGTAGCTGGCTCCCACGTCGAGCGTCATACGGTCTTTCAGGAACGACGTAGTGTTACGGAACGTGAAATTGTAACGGTCGTAGTCGTTATTGGGAACCATCCCCTTCGAATTGACCGCCGAAGCCGAGACATAGGTCTGGTTTTTCTCCGTGCCTGTCGAGAGAGCTACGGTCTCGGTCGTCACGACGCCCGTTTGCAGGAAATCGTCGGCCGGGTCATACCCTCCGATCGTAGCGGCGTTCAGACGGGCTCCCCAGCTCTTGTCTACCGACGAGGCGGACGAAGCGAGGCTGCCCGTGCCGTAACGGTTCTGGAATTCGGGCATACGGAACGGACGCAGAAATTCCGTGTTCTGCGATACGGTGACGCTCAGCGCTCCGGCCTTGCCCTTCTTCGTGGTGATGACGATGGCTCCGTTGGCGGCATTGTTGCCGTAAAGGGCCGCTGCGGCGGCTCCCGTCAGCACCGAAATCGATTCGATGTCTTCGGGATTGATGTCCGCGATAGCTTCCGTCGTACCCCGCGAGTCGAACTCCGTACCGCCCTCGCTGCCCAGATTGAACATCGGGATACCGTCGATCACGTAGAGTGCATTCGACGACTGGCTGATGGCCTTGCTGCCGCGCATCACCACTTTCGAAGCGCCGCCCACACCCGACGACGAGGCGTTTATGTTCACGCCGGCAACCTTGCCGTTCAGCGAGTTGATGAAATTGGCGTCTTTGTTGCCGACGATATCTTCGGAATTCACCTGCTGCACGTTGTACGACAGCGCCTTCTCCGAACGTTTGATACCCAGAGCCGTTACCACGACGGCATCGACGGTCTGGGCCTCTTCGCGCAAGGCGAAGTCGATCTGCGAACGCTGACCGACGAGAATCTCCATCGGAGCATAACCCAGGAAATTGACAGTCAGCACGGCCGTCGCGGCAGGTGCAGGAATCTCCAAGGTGTAAGAACCATCGAGCCCCGTGCTCGTACCGATCGTCGTGCCCTTCACAAGAACCGCCGCCCCGATCACCGGAGCACCGGTACGATCCGATACCCGGCCGCGGACCGTAAAGGGTTCGTCAGTATCGGTTCCGGTCAAAGACAACAGGATATTCTGTCCCTCGATACTATATGCGAGCCGCGATCCCCGTATCAACTGATCGAGAACCTCGCGGAGCGGTTGCTTCTCGGCATGAACGGAAATGAACTCCGCAGAGGCATCGATGCCCTCGCCTAACATGAAAAGATAACGGGACTGTCCTTCTATGGCAGCAATAGCTTCGGAAAGAGGAACCTTGTCCAGATTGACGGTCAGCAAGTTATCCTGAGCTCTGGCTGCCAACGTACACACGCTCAGACAAACACATAACACCACCCGTCCGATTAGTCCCTCGATTTTACGAAAAACTTGTTTTTTATTCATACATTTGTAGAAAGATTGGGTAATAGGTTTTGTAGTCTTTCAATGGCGGAGCCGATTACCGGCCTGCGGGTCTGCCAACCCGCAGGCGTTTTTATTTTCAAATTTCAAAGCTCCCTACCGATAATAAACGAGGATCAGGTCATAGGCGACAAACGGTTTTAGGCTGGTTATACAAAAGGGTTTCAATGGATCGTAACAACGTTTTTCTTCGGATCGTGCGTGAAGGTGAAATCCGAAGTATGCTGCAACACGCGCAATGCATGGTCGATGCCGTCTGAAATCCGGATCTTTCCGCTCGCAAAGCCAATGACCGGCATTGTCTGACGGGCAATTTCAATACGCACATTATACGCAGTTTCAAACTTCCGCATCAGTTCCTCGAATGACTGGCCGCGAACGCTGATCAATCCCTCCGTCCAACAAACAGCGTCGAAATCGCGGACTTTGCTGACGGAGAAACGCCCGTTCAACCAATGTGCTTCGTCTCCGGAGTTCAACACGGCACCGGCCCGGGTCGTCCGCTCGGTCAGGCGAAGGGAGCCGTCCAACAAAATCGTCGAAAAGCGTCTCGATTTCTCATCCGCGACGACATTGAAACGGGTACCCAGAACCTCCACATCGGAAGCGAAAGTCCGGACGATAAACGGATGATCCTCGTCGTGTTCCACTTCGAACATCGCCTCTCCCGTGAGTTTCACCATACGCTCATGACGCCCGAAAACGACCGGATATTCGAGACGGGCACCCGAGTTGAGCCAAACCCGCGAACCGTCCGCCAACGTGATATCCACCCGTTGTCCCGCCGGAACGTCCAGAGACGTATACTGCGAGGAAAAGCTATTGACCGTATGCAGGTATGTCAGATAGCCTGCACCGAAGAACAGCACGACCGCTGCCGCCACTCCGCCCAGACGCCGTACGATCCGCGGAAGCCGTCCCCCAAGCCGCACCTTCATGGGCTTATCGCTCCGCTCTGCTAAGAATTCCCTGCACTCCGAATCGTATATCTTCGTCATTTCAAAGACGAACCGGATCTCCTCGAATTCTTTCACATGGTCGGGGGAGGCATCCAACCACTTCACAAGTTTCCGCTTTTCCGCCTCCGAACTTCTGCCTTCGAGATATTTCAATATGTCCGTAGATTCCATTTTTTCAATTTCACGTTTCGTTTCACCACCGGAAAGCTATCGTTCTGCCGGTCTTCTAAATAGTATATTGCACAAGGGGGGGGGTAAGGACAAAAAAATCGGCCGTTTTCCGCAAACAAATATTTTT
>OGQA01001023.1_pt1 | contig 13450 bp, 10 predicted proteins | sample 1553011 | NCBI WGS metagenome assembly OGQA01 (sample SAMEA2580256, study PRJEB22360) | human gut metagenome | biome: human gut; feature: human-associated habitat; material: faeces | place: Denmark | collected 2008/2010 | reverse complement strand
GGCACGTCGGAGAGCAACGTCTGCGGCTACCGCAACGACACCTTCGATCTGCTCGTCGGCGTGGCGGAATCGACCGGCGACCTGACTGCCCGCGCGGCCTTCCTGCACGACGCGGAGGCGATGCTGCTTGAGGACAGCGCTGTTTCGCCGCTTTGCTTCTCCGGCACGGCGTACCTTCTGCGCGAGGGCCTCACCGGTGTGAGCCACGACTGCTTCGGTCACAGCTACTTCACCGCAGTCTCCCGCGCGGAGACGGGACCGGCTGCGTAATAGACACAACAAAAAACCGGCGTCCGCTTGAAACGGACGCCGGTTTTCTGCACTGTTTAGAGGCCCTGCAGCAGGATGATGACGATCAGGATCGGCAGCACCCACTGGAAGTAGGGCTTGAGCCAGCGGGCGAACCTGAGACCCGTGCCCTTGTTGGCCTCGGCAAGATACTTGTCGAAGCCCCAGCCCCACTTTGTCACGCAGAAGAGGAGGTAGACGAGAGAGCCGATGGGCAGCAGGAGGTTGCTCACGAGGAAGTCCTCGCTGTCGAGCACATCCTTGCCGAGGATGGGACGGAAGTCGCTCCAGATGTTGTAGCCGAACACGCAGGGCAGACTGAGAACGGCGATCAGGATGCCGTTGATGAGCACGGCCTTCCTGCGGCTGATCCCGAAGGTGTCCATGCAGATGGCGAGGATGTTTTCAAACACCGCCAGCACGGTGGAGAAGCTCGCGAAGATCATGAACAGGAAGAACAGCGCGCCCCAGAAGCGCCCACCCGCCATGTTGATGAAGACCGGCGGCAGCGTCTGGAAAATCAGGGAGGGGCCGTTGTCCGGTGTCACGCCGAAGGTGAAGCAGGCGGGGAAGATGATGGTGCCCGCCATCAGCGCCACGAAGGTGTCGAGCGCGCAGATGCGCACGGCTTCGCCGGGCAGGGTGTGCTCGTCGCTCATGTAGCTGCCGAAGATCTCCATGGCGGCAATGCCGAGCGAGAGCGTGAAGAACGCCTGATTCATCGCGTCGGTGACGAGACTGCCGAAGCCGTTTTCGCGGATGGAATCCATCGAGGGGACCAGATAGAACTTCATGCCCTCCGCCGCGCCGGAGAGCGTCAGGCTGTGAACGGCGAGCACGAGAATGAGCGCCAGCAGGCAGAGCATCATGACCTTCGTCACGCGCTCAAGGCCCTTTTGCAGGCCGAAGGAGCAGACCAGAAAGCCCGCGACGACCACGACCTCGGCCCAGAGCGCCATTTCGCCGGGGGAGGAGAGCATCGCGCCGAAGGCGCTCGCAACCTCATCCGTGCTCATGCCGGAATGGAACGCGCCGGTGAGGAACTTGCCGAAGTAGCTGACCATCCAGCCGGAGACGGTGGTGTAGTACATCATCAGCAGGTAGCAGCCGAGCAGACAGAACCAGCCGTGGATGTGCCATTTCTGACCGGGCTTTTCCAGCGTCTTATAGGAGAGCACGGCGCTCCTGCGGCTCGCGCGGCCGACCGCAAGTTCCATCGTCAGCACGGGCACGCCCATCACGAGCAGGCAGAGCAGGTAGAAGAGAACGAAGTAGCCGCCGCCGTTCTTGCCGGCGATGTAAGGGAAGCGCCACACGTTGCCGATGCCGATGGCGCAGCCCGCGCTCACCAGCAGGAAGCCCAGACGGGAGCGGAAGGATTCGCGTTTCATGCTTTCTGAACACCTCGTTTGTTGATAAACTCGACCGCCGCCAAGGCGGCAGTTTGATTATTCTACCGCAAAGAGCCGCCCTTTGCAAGGGCGGCTCTCGAAAAAAATGCACAAAATTGCCGTTTGGTCGTTTATCCGAATTTCGCGCGGAAGCGCTCCTGCGCGGCGCGGCCCGCGTCGGTCAGGCCGTCACGGTCGCCGAGCAGATAGGTGACGATGCGGGAGAACATATCGAGGTCGTAGCTGTCGGTGAGCGAGGCGCGGTAGGCGCTCAGCCTTTCGAGCGCGCGGTCCTGCTCGGCAGCGTCGTATTGACCCAGCCAGTTGAGGAAGCTAATGCCGCTGCTCATCGCCTCTTTCAGCCTGCCGCCGTCCAGAGCGTCGGGGCGGAGGACATTGTTTTTCGCCAGCAGCGCGGTCAGATCGGAATAATAAGCGGGGCTGCCCGTGCTGCAATCGCCGCTCATGCTGCCCTCTAACATGCGTCGCGTGCCGCCGTCCATGAGGCAGACGATATAGGGACCGTCCAGGACCGTGTCGCCGTCCAGAATGGCCCAGCCGTCCTCGTCCACCTCAGTGCCGCCCGCGAGCAGGATATTTTCCGGCTTTTGCGCGTGGTAATGCTGGCTGAAGCTGTAAACCTCCAGCGTCAGACCCGCGTAGCGGGTCTCCGCACCGAGGAAGGAGACGTCTGTGTACCAGTCGTCGTACTGCGCGGCGCTGCCCGCAAGGGTGTCGTACCGCCGCTGGACGAGCTGCTTTGCCCGCGCGGCGATTTCAGCGGGAACGCTCGGATCGGCAAGCGTCGCGTCGGCGACGTGGTCGGTGTGGCTGCGATCGGGCTTGTAGAGCAGCAGACTTTCACCGTCGAAGTAGAGATAGCGCGTGAAGTTGACCCCATCGCCGGGAGCGTCGCCCGCAGACAAGCCGCCGAGGAGGATCGAGCGACTGGCGGGAAATGTGTAATCCCAGTAGCTCATCTCCGGCCACGCGGCGGTGATGACGCTTTTGAGGTCGACGCCGTAGAGCTGACCGCCGCGCTTGTAGTAGATCGCGGGGAAATCGGAGCTGTTGACGATCTCACACACGCCGTCGCCGTCCATGTCCATCTGCGTGAGCCAGTCAAGGGCATCGGAGGGGATGCGGCGGTCGGCAATGCGCTGTGCCTTCCCGGCAAGGGGAATGGTCATCCACGGCTCCCGCGCGGGCAGGATGTCCGCGAGCGGCGTCGGCGCGGCAGTCTCAAAGTCCGGCAAAGGCGCGGGCGAGGCTTCCAGACTGTCGATGCACGCCATCAGCGCGGGGCTGTCGATCCAGAGCGTCGGGCGGTCGCTGGGATAGCTTGAGGAGAGCCCCGGCTCAAAGGTGGGATGCAGGAGCCGCACGCGGTCGAAGCCGCAGAGGAAGGTGTATTGCGTGCCGTCCCGCAGATTCACCGTGAGCGTGTAGTACGCGGAGTCTCCGTAGCCGCGCTGCGTGTAAAGCTCCGCTTCGGTGAGGGCGTTGAGGGCGGGTACAAGCTGCGCCGAAAGTGCGGTCAGCTCCGCATCGACGAGGAAGCGCGAGCTGCTGCCGCTCTGAAATCGCAGGTTGAGAATGTCCTCTGCGCGCAGAGCTTGCGCCCAGTGCAGGAAGCTGTCGACGGCGTCACGCTGTGCCGCCGTCAGACCGTCAAGAAGTGCGGGGCGGAGCAATCGGTACAGAGCTTGTGTCAGTTCCGCGTTGTCCACGACGGCGACGGCCTTCATGTAGGAAAATGGTTCTCCCTCGGTTTCGTACTCCGCGGGTGCGTCCAGCGCAACTTGCCCATTCTCGCTCAGCGAAAAGCCATAATAGCCGGCATAATCATCGTTGAAGGTGAGCGTATAACGGACTTCTCCATCGCGGGCTGCGAATGGAGTAAGCTCCTCCGCACGGACGCTGCGGAGAATGCCCTCGAGTGCTTCGATCTGCGCGGATGTATCATCGGAGGGCTCCTCCAGAAGGAAGCGGGCTGCGCCGGTCTCGGCGTCCCATGCGCCGCAGCCTGTTATTTTGCTGCCGTCAAGCTCCGCCGCCCAGTCGAGAAATTCGAGACAGGCCTGCGCGTCCTCGGTCGTGAAGCCCGCGTCGTACCATTCCTGCGTGACCTCGGGCGGCGTATCCGGCGCGCCGGTGAAGCTCACCGCGCACACGAGCGCCGCGAGCGCGACGACGGCGAACACCGCCGCGGCCTTGGCCTGCCGGTTCTCCGCGATGCGTGTGATGCGCTCCTTGAGGCTCCTTTTGCCGCTGGTCATGGTCGTCGCGCCGAGCAGCGGGTTCTGCGGCTTATCGCACACGGGCACGAGCGCGAGCAGTGTTTTGCCGTAGGCGGTGCGCTCGTCCGCGCCGAGCGCGTGGAGCGTCCCCTCGTCGCAGGCCAGCTCGCAGTCCTCGCGCGAGAGCACCGCCGCGAGCCACACGAGCGGGTCGAACCAGTAGACGGTCAGGCACACGCCGCGCAGCAGCGACCACAGCGGGTCAAGGTGCCGCGCGTGCGTCTGCTCGTGCGCGAGCACGAAGCGCAGGGCGTCGGGGCTTTGCAGCGCCTTTTCGTTCAGGTAAACGGCGGGGCGCAGCACACCGAACAGGCACGGGGAGGGAAGCGCGGACACGAGATAGACCGGATAGCGGCAGCCCTCGACGCGGTAAGGTGTGCGCGCCTTGCGCAGCGCGCGGGCGAAGCGCAGGTTGGTGAAAAGGAACCACGCGCCCACGCCGGCCATTCCGGCGTACCAGACATAGGTGAGCGCTTCGGAAAGCGTGACGGTTCGGTAGGTCGGTGTCACGATAGAATATTCGTCGGCAGGGGCGCTCTGCGCTGCGTCGGACGGCGGAGACAGAGGATCACCCTGCGGCGCATTGCCGTTTGCAAGCTGCGCGGGGCGGCGCTCCGTGCCGTCCTGAACGTACAGCACGGGGGTATCCAGCCGCTCCTCCACAACGGCCTGCACCGGCGCGGCAGCAGAAAGGACATTGTGCGCCAGTGTGCCGACGTTCACCGGCACGAGCAGCCGCACGAGCACCAGAAGCCAGAGCGCGTACTGCATCCGGCGCGAGACGGTGCGGCGGAACAGCTGCCGCAGCGCCAGCAGCGCAAGGATCAAAGCCGAGGAAGTCAAAAGGATCTCTTTCATTTCGTGTTCCCTCCCGCTTGCTCCAAAATGGCGGTCAGCTCGTCGATGTCTTCCTGTGTGAGCGCGCGGCCCTCGACCATGGCGCTCATCATCAGGCCCAGGCTGCCGCCGTAGACCTTACCGAGAAAGCTCTCGGTCTCGGTGCGGGCGGCGTCGCTCTGCGCGACGGCGGGATAGAACTGCTTGGCGCGCCCGCCGGCCTCGTGGCGCACCGCGCCCTTGGCCTCCAGCCGTGTGAGCATGGTGATGACGGTGTGCTTCTCCCATCCGGTTTCCTCTCGCAGGGTGGTGGTGAGCTGTGTGATGGTCTGCGGGGACTGCTCCCAGAGACGGTGCATCAGCTTCCACTCCGCGTCGGTCAGATTGCAGGACACGGGACATTCCTCCTTTCGGTATACAGCTGTATACCTGTCTGAGCCCAGCATAGCAGAAAGGTATACGGTTGTCAACCAAAATTTGCAAAGAAAAGCCGCACCCGTGGGAGCGGCTTTGGCACAGATTTATTTTTTCCGCCACACGGACGGCAGGAACAGCACGAGCAGGGGCATGATCTCCAGTCGCCCGAGGAGCATCGTAAACGAGAGCACGAGCTTTGAGAGCGGCGAGAGAAAGCCAAAGTTGCACGTCGGGCCGACAAGGCCGAGGCCGGGGCCGACATTGCTGATGCAGGTCAGGGATGCCGTGAAAGCGGAGGTGAAATCCAGCTCGTCGAGCGAGACGATCAGCGCGGAGAAAAAGAGGATGATCATATAGGCAAAGAAGAAGAGGGAAACGGAGGAGATGGTATCCTCCTCCACGCGCTGCCCGTCGAGCGTGATGGGGCGCACCTCGCGCGTGTGCAGGATGCGGCGCAGGTCGCGCTTGAGTCCCTTGAAGAGCAGCACGATGCGCGAGACCTTGATGCCGCCGGCGGTCGAGCCGGCGCAGCCACCGGCGAACATCACAACGAGCAGCACAAGACGGCTGAACTGCGGCCAGAGGTCGAAATCCTCTGTGCAGTAGCCGGTGGTGGAAATGAGCGTTGTGACCTGAAAGGCCGCGTGCTCGATGGCGGAGCCGACGGAACGGCCCGTTTTGAGAACAAGATCGAGCGCGATGAGCGCGGACGAGCCGAACACGATGCCGGAGTAGACGCACAGCTCGTCGCTGCGCAGGACCTCCCGCCAGCGCCGTGTACCGGCCAGAAACAGAAGCGTGAAATTGACCGACGAGACGAACATGAAGACCACGATGATCCAGTTGACCGCCGAGGACTGGTAGTAGGCGATGCTTTCGTTGCGGACGGAGAAGCCGCCGGTCGAGATGGTCGTGAGCGCGGTGGTCACCGCGTCGAACCACGGCATCCGCGCCGCGCGGAGCGCGAGCGTTTCCGCCGCCGTGAGGAGAATGTAGATGCTGTAAAGCATTTTGGCCGTGTCGTTCGTGCGCGGCAGCAGCTTGGAGGAGATGGGGCCGGGGCTTTCGGCCTTCATCAGGTTGACGCTGCCCTCGCCGAGCTTCGGCATCAGCGCGAGCAGCAGGACGAGAACGCCCATGCCGCCGAGCCATTGCGTCAGCGCGCGCCAGAGCTGGATGCCGCGCGGCAGCGAGGCCGGCGCGCCGAAGATGGAGGCGCCCGTCGTCGTGAAGCCGGAAACGGTCTCAAACAGCGCGTCCACATAGCCGCAGCAGCCGCTGAGCGCATAGGGCAGCGCGCCGAAGGCGGACAGCACGATCCAGCCGAGCGCCACGGCGACATAGCCGTCGCGGTTCTGCAGGCGTGATTTGGCCGTATGCAGCCGGCTCAGCGGCAGACCGACCGCGAGGCAGAGCAGCGCCGTGACGCCGAAGACGGCGGTATTTTCCCGGCAGACGAGCGCGATGACGAAGGGAATGAGCAGGGACACGCCCTCGATGCCCAGAATGATGCCGAGAATTTTGAAAATGAGCTTTTTGTTCATGTCGCGCCTTCCTCCGTGCAGCGGCTCAACGGACCAGAATGTCGTTGAGGTCCTTGAGGAACAGGGATTTTGCCACCACGATCACGCGGTCGCCCTCCGAGATGATGGAGTGGCCGCCGGGAATGAGGAGCTTGCCGCCGTGGACGATGGCGGCGACCAGCAGCCCCGGCTTGAAGTTCAGGTCCTTGAGGGGCGTATTGAGGAAGTGCGTCGCGCCGGTCGCGGTGAATTCCACCGCCTCCATCGCGCCGCCGAGGATCTTATGCAGGCTCTCCACGGCGCTGCCCTGCGAGTTGGCGAGGCCGCGGACGTAGCTGGAGATCTGGCTGGCCGTCACGTCCTTGGGGGAGATGACGGTGTCGATGCCGAGGTCGTGCACCAGCGCGGTGTAGTTCGGGCGCGACATCTTCGGCAGGACCTTGGCAACGCCGGAGTCCTTCGCGGTGAGCGCCATGAGCAGATTCTCCTCGTCGCGCCCTGTGAGGGAGACGAAGGCATCCGCGTCGAAGATGCCCTCGGATTCGAGCAGGTCATGGTCCGTGCCGTCGCCGTGGAGGATGGTCGCCTTCGGCAGCTTCTCGGCGATCGCCATGCACTTTTCCTCGTTCTGCTCAACGATGGTGATGTGCATCCCCATGCCGTCGAGCGCCCAGGCGAGGTAGAGCGCGATGCGCCCGCCGCCGATCACGCTCAGCTGGCGGATGGGCGAGGTGTCCCGTCCCATGCTGCGCAGCACGCGGGCGGTCTCGGTCGGCGTGCCGATGGCGTAGACGCGGTCGCCGGCCTGCGGGACAAAGTGGCCGTTCGGCACCAGCACCTCGCCGCCGCGCTTGGCCGCGCACAGCAGCAGCGCGTTGGGATGGAGCTTGTTGTATTCGATCAGGCTCTTGCCGGCCATGCCGTCCTGCTCGGTGATCTGGAAGCCGATGAGCTCCACGGTGCCGCGGGCGAAGCTCTCCACGCTGAACGCGGCGGGCACGCGCAGGATGCGCGCGATCTCCTGCGCGGCGGCGTATTCGGGGTTGATGATCATGTCCAGACCGATCTCGCGGCGCAGGATCGGCGCGTCGCGGAAGTATTCGGGGTTGCGCACGCGGGCGACCGTGTGCTTGGCGCCCAGCTTTTTCGCCATCAGCGAGCAGACGAGGTTCACCTCGTCGTCCGCCGTGGCGGCGATGACCAGGTCGGCGTCGCGCACACCGGCGCGCAGCAGCACGCTCGCGCACGCACCGTTGCCCTCGACGCACATAGCGTCGAGCGTGGCGTCGGCGTGCTCGATCACGGCGGCGCTCTCGTCCACCAGGATCAGGTCGTGCTCCTCGCCGACCATCTGCTGGGCAATGGCGTAGCCGACCTTGCCCAGACCGACAATGATGATCTTCATGCTTTGTTCTCCGTTCTGCCGCGCACCGCGCGGCGCGTAATATCCCCGGTATCCGCGCGCCTCATCCGCGCGCAGTCTTCATTTCCATCAGAACGCTGTTGAATTCCGCGCCCATGATCATCATGGTCGCCGAGAGATACAGCCACAGCAGCAGCACGATGATGGCGCCGATGGAGCCGTAGATGACGGAATAGTTCGCCGCGTTTTCCACATAAAGCGAGAAAAGCAGCGAGAGGACCATCCAGGCCGTGAGCGAAAAGAGCACGCCGGGCCAGACGTAGTGAACGCTCCGCGTCTCCTGTGCGAGGCCGTAGAGCACGGCGAGCGCGAGAAAGACGATGCAGCCGAGGAACACGAAGCGCAGCGTCGACCACAGCTCGATGAAGCCGTCGGTCAGGATGGCGCTGAAATGGAAGTAGTCCGCGCAGAGGTTCAGCACGCTGCGGCCCACCGTCACGAGCACCAGCGAGAGCAGGATCGTGAGGATCAGGCAGATGGTGTAAAGGAACACCTTGGCCTGATGGCGGAGGAACTGCGTGGGACGCCCCATGCCGTAGGCCTTGCGCACGCTCAGCAGCAGCGCGTTGGCCGCGCGCATCGGGAACCAGATGGAAAAGATCAGGCTGAAGGTCATCAGCGTCCGGCTCGATACGCGCGAAACGTAGCGCAGGTACTGGATCAGCAGGTCCAGCACCTCGGCGGGGATGATGGTGCCGAGCTGGCGCAGGAAGCCCTCAATGTCCACGGCGAAGAAGCCGACGAGGTTGCTCAGGAAGATGAGCAGCGGGAACATCGCAAAGAGCAGGTAATACGTCAGCGCTGCGCTGTCGCGGGCCACGCGGTGGTCGAAGTAGCGGCGCACGAACAGCGCCGTGCCGCGAAAAAACCGATTGTGCATCACGCGCTCGAGCAAATCCCGCTCACCTCCGCCCTGTTTATTCTTCACGAAGCCCTATAAAAACAACAATACTATAGCACAGCAAGACCGAAAAGGAAAGAGAAAGATTTCCGCGCCGCCGCGGCGGGGAAAACGGGCCGAAAAAATCGGGAAAATGCTTGACAAAGAAAGAAAATGCGCATATTATGATAAGGTAAATAAATATTCGTCCGGTAGGTAAGGCTACCATCAGGATATGGACTGCTGCCGCAGAGTCGTGGAGACACGATGCGAGGGTTTGAACAGTTGGCATCGAAACCAAGGTGCCATCTAATGCAGTTTCACCGCCTGGTGATGCTAAAGCTTGAACGGTAGGGAAGATCGCAAAGCGCGATTTTTATCATTGTCGCTCCCGCAGCCTTGGTACCGGAGGAAGGCCTGCGGGCTTTTTTTATCCCTTGGCCCGTGCCGGTCAGCTTTGGAGAAAGGAGGAACAGCGCATGATCGATTTTGAAGAACGCCGTGACGAGCTGCTGGAGGAAATAGAGGAGATGACCCGCCGAAAGCAGTATAAGGCGCTGCGCGACATTTTAGTCGAGCTGGAGCCCGCCGATATCGCAGACCTGTTCGACGATCTGCCCGAGGAGATGCTGCCGCTGCTGTTCCGCCTGCTGCCCAAGGAGCCGGCGGCGGAGCTGTTCGTCGAGCTGGAGCCGGATGTGCAGGAAATGCTCATCCGCGGCTTTTCCAACACCGAGCTGAAAGAGGTGCTCGACGAGCTGTATCTCGACGACGCCGTCGATATCGTCGAGGAGATGCCCGCGGGCGTGGTCAAGCGCATTTTGAAGCACGCCGACCCCGACACCCGCAAGAGCATCAATGAGATCCTGAAATATCCCGAGGATTCCGCCGGCGCGCTGATGACGACGGAGTTCGTCGACCTCAAGCGAGACATGACGGTGGAGGACGCCCTCAAGCGCATCCGCCGCACCGGCACGGACAAGGAGACCATCAACGTCTGCTATGTGGTGGATCCCGCGCGCAAGCTGCTCGGCATCGTTTCCCTACGCACGATCCTCCTCTCCGACGAGGACGATATCATCGAGGATATCATGGAGACGCATGTCATCTCCGTCGGCACCCTCGAGGATAAGGAGGACGTCGCCCAGACCTTCTCGAAGTACGACTTCATCGCCCTGCCGGTCGTCGATAAGGAAGACCGTCTCGTCGGCATCATCACCGTTGACGACGCCATGGACGTCATGGAGGCGGAGGCCACCGAGGATATCGAAAAGATGGCGGCCATGCTGCCGACCGACAAACCCTATCTCAAAACGAGCGTGTTCGAGACCTTCAAGTCCCGTATCCCGTGGCTCCTCCTGCTGATGGTCTCGGCGACCTTCACCGGCCAGATCATCGCGAAATTCGAGGACGCCCTCGGCGCCTGCGCTATCCTGACCGCCTATATCCCCATGCTGATGGATACCGGCGGAAACTGCGGCTCGCAGGCGAGCGTCACGGTCATCCGCGGCATTTCGCTCGATGAGATCGAGTTTTCCGACCTCCTCCGCGTCATCTGGAAGGAGATCCGCGTGGCGGTGCTCTGCGCCGCGGTGCTCAGCGCGGCGAACTTTGTCAAGCTGTTGCTGGTGGATAAGATGATTTTCGGCAATCCCATCACGATGACGGTGGCGGCGGTCATCTGCCTGACGCTGATCGTCACGGTGTTTGCCGCCAAGCTCGTCGGCTGCACGCTGCCGCTGCTGGCCAAGAAGATCGGCTTCGACCCCGCGGTCATGGCCTCGCCGTTCATCACCACGGTGGTGGACGCGATCTCGCTGGCCATCTACTTCCGCTTCGCCGCGCTCCTGCTGGGCATCTGAGTTTTCCGGCCTTGCCGCCGAATTTCCCCTTTCCAAGCGCGGCGGGGCGTGGTATTCTGTTCCTATGAAAAGCACCGTAGGGTAAGCATACCCGATTTTCAAGGAGGTATTTTTGTGGAAGAAAAGCTGCGCGAATACGCGCATCTGATCGTTTCCGTCGGACTGAACCTGCAAAAGGGGCAGACGCTCATTCTCTCATCCCCCGTGGAGTGCGCGCCGTTCGCGCGGCTGTGCGCGTCGGCGGCCTATGACCTCGGCGCGGGCGAGGTCGTGCTGAACTGGACGGACGACTATATCACCCGCGAGCGCTTCCTGCGTGCGCAGGACGCCGCCTTTGAAACGCCGCGCCCGTGGCGCAGGGCGTTCTTTACCGACTACGCCAACGAGGGCGCGGCCTATCTGCGCATCGACGCGGAGGACCCTGAAACGCTGCTGGGCGTATCGCCTGCGCGGCTCGTCGCCGCGCAGCGCACCTCGTCCGTCGAGCGCGAGACCTTTGACCGGCTCCAGATGGCGAACGGCTTTCCGTGGTGCGTCGCGGGCGCGCCCATCGCCGCGTGGGCGAGGAAGGTCTTCCCCGATCGGAGCGAGGGCGACGCGGTCGCCGCGCTCTGGGACGCGATCCTGAAAACCGTGCGCGTCACCGGCGACGGAAACGCCGAGGCGCGCTGGCGCGAGCACATCGCGCTGCTGACCGCGCGCAAGGAAAAGCTCAACGCGCTGCGCTTTAAGAGCCTGCACTACACCAATTCCCTCGGCACCGACCTCACCATCGCGCTGCCGGACGATCACCTCTGGGCGGCGGGCAACTCCGAAACGCCCGCGGGCGTCGGCTTCGTCGCCAATCTGCCCACCGAGGAGATCTTCACCGCGCCGCTCAGGACCGGCATCAACGGCACGGTCTGCGCGGCGCTGCCGCTGGTGAACAACGGCAGCATCATCGAAGACATCCGCTTCACCGTGAGGGAGGGCCGCATCGTCGAGGCTAAGGCCTCGCGCGGCGAGGATGTTTTGAACGCCGCCATCGCGGTGGACGACGGCGCACGCTATTTCGGCGAGGTCGCGCTGGTGCCCTACGACAGTCCCATCCGCAGCAGCGGCCTGCTGTTCTACAACACGCTCTACGACGAGAATGCCTCCTGCCACCTCGCCTTCGGTGAGGCGTACCCCGAGTGTATCGCCGGCGGTGAGCGGATGACGCGCGAGGAGCTGGATGCCCACGGGCTGAACCACTCGCTCACGCACGTCGATTTCATGGTCGGCACCGCCGACCTCTCCATCACCGGCACGACGCACGACGGCCGCGAGCTGCCGGTGTTCCGCAGCGGAAATTTTGCCCTGTAAGGGCGCAGATACAGAGAAAACGGAGGAGAACACGATGAATTTCAAGCCCATTGAAACGGACGAGAACGTCCTTGTCATGCCCGGCGCGGTGGTCTGCGGCGATGTGACCGTCGGCGAGGGCACCGCCTTCTGGTTCAACAGCGTCTGCCGCGCGGAGCTGCAGCCCATCAAGATCGGCAAGCGCTGCAACATTCAGGACTGCGCGGTGATCCACAACCTCTGCACCCTCGGCGACGATGTATCCGTCGGCCACGGCGCCATCGTCCACGGCGCGACGGTCGGCGACCGCGTGATCGTCGGCATGGGTGCCATCGTGCTCGACGGCGCAAAGATCGGCGACGACTGCATCATTGCCGCCGGCGCGGTCGTGACCGGCAAGATGGACGCGCCTGCGGGCAGCCTGCTCGTCGGCTCTCCCGCCGTGGTCGCAAAGCCCTTGAACGACAAGCAGAAGGCGTCCTGCCTGGAAAACAGCGAGCTTTACTACCGCAAGAGCGTGGAGTACCGCGCGTTCCTTGCTCAGCAGGGCAAATAAGCGCGGACGGAGAGGAGAAAACGCCATGAAAATTCTGGTCATCAACGGCGCGAACATGAACCTGCTCGGCAAGCGTGAGCCGGATATCTACGGCCGCGAGGACTACGCCGCCCTCTGCGCCTGCATCTACGCCCACGCCCAGAGCCGCGGCATCGCGGTCGAGTGCTTCCAGTCCAACCACGAGGGCGCGATCATCGACGCCATTCAGGAGGCGGACGGGATGTTCGACGGCATCGTCATCAACCCCGGCGCTTACGCGCACTACAGCTACGCCATCCGCGACGCCATCAAGGCCATCACCATTCCGGTGGTGGAGGTCCACATCTCCGACATTGAAAAGCGCGAGGAGTTCCGCCATCTCTCCGTCACCGCGCCGGTCTGCATCGCGCAGATCCGCGGTCACGGCTTTGAGAGCTACACCATGGGCATCGACCTGCTCGCGGGCGCAAAGCAGTAAAAGCAAGATCAGAGGAGCCGTTCTCCGCCGGGGGACGGCTCCTTCTCCATCAATTGTTCTGCAAAAACCTTGGACGAGGCCGCCCGCTTGGCCAGATATGGCCTGCACCGCTTCCTGCAAAGCAGAACGAAGCTGGACGCCAACACCGTGGCCATGTTGCAAAGCCTGGTTTGTGACCTGTCGGTCTGCCAGC
>OGQA01001021.1_pt1 | contig 13461 bp, 4 predicted proteins | sample 1553011 | NCBI WGS metagenome assembly OGQA01 (sample SAMEA2580256, study PRJEB22360) | human gut metagenome | biome: human gut; feature: human-associated habitat; material: faeces | place: Denmark | collected 2008/2010 | reverse complement strand
TATTGGGATAAGCATGCAAAATAGAGTCTGGTATACGAGCCAGAAATCCGGCCAGCACATCCCGGAGGAAGTGCTTCATGGGAGTATCCTCCTTCTCGGAGAACGCGCCCACGCAAACCTGATGCCAAAAAGCCGCAGCCACCGCAACGCAGAAAGGCCGGGATCACTCCCGGCCTTTGTTGTGTCTGTGGTGTGGTACCCCGCCTTTTTTCTTTCCTAAACTCCCCACGTCGCCATCTGGGCGGCGCCTTTTTCTCTCTGGTCCCTGGTGGGCCTGTTCTCCCGCCTGCGTGCGGCCACACGCCGCAGCACGTCCTTGGGCATGATCTTCATGGCCGGCTTTCCTTCCGCTTCCATCTCCTTGTTCCACGTCTGCAATTTTTTCTGCAGCTCGCGCATCATGTACGGACGTCCTTTGCTTTCAAGGTCATCCAGGGCCTGGTTGGTGAAGTCGTCCATCCTGTCGCTACGCATTGACGTGCGCCTTTTTTCAGCCGCATAGGCTTCATAACTCTTGGTACTGCTGGTAGACTGAAAGCCCAGCGCCTGGCCAAAAGCCTCTCCGGTGGAGAGCCTCCGGGCGCCGGGCTGGCCCGGGCTGTTGATGGGCCGTCCGCGCAGGGTGGTCTGGCCTTCCGTGGAAAGGCGCCAGGCCTGCATCGCGTTGGCCACGAAGGTCGGCACAAGCGCTTCCACCGCCCTGTAGTCAGCGCCGAAGCGCCTGGCTTCCAGGAATTTGGACGGCTTGTTCACGGCCAGATCATACGGGATGCCCAGCAGATCGCCCAGGCTTTCCGTCATGGCCTCCTTGAACGTCCCGCCACGCTTCATGCCCTCCGTGAAGGGCGTCTCCATGCGCAGGGAGCCGCCAATATTCACCCCCAGCAGGGATGGCAGTCCATAACAGGCCACATCCCGCAGCAGGTTGTTTTCCGGCAGGGCGTTCCTGATCTTCGCGGTCCAGTCCTCGTCATCTCCGGAAGCCGCGGCGCACAACGCCGCCAGCGTCGCATAGAAGGGGAAGGCCGTCAGCCCGCCAAGGGCCACGGTCGCCCCCAGGCTCTTGGCGACGAAGGTGCGCCCCTCCTTGCCCTCATAGAGCAGGGCCCGCCACCAAAGGTTCAGGATGTTGGCTCCGAAGCTGCGGAACGTGAACACGGGGGAGAGCATGCGTCCGGCCACATTGCTGCGCAGGAATTCCGGCTGGTTGCCGCGCCCGTATTCAAAGTGTGTATCGCGCACCAGCGTGGCCGCAAAGTCCCTGGCCTGCTCGTGGGTCATCTTCTGGCCCGGCTCAAGCCCGTATTCTTTCAAAGCCTTGGTCTTGAAGGCCCCGACACGGGCCGCCCGGTAGGCTGCCAGAGCAAGGGAGGCCCGGTTGAAGATCTCCACCTTGCTCATGGGCCAGCCCAGCAGTCGCGTGAAGCGTTCCCACATCCGCAGGGACGGCGAAGCAGAGATCTGCCCGCGGATTTCTTCCATGTAGGCATCCGTGATGACACTGTTGCCGTACAGTTCTTGCAGCATGGCCGTTTCTTCGGCAGTCAGCTTCTTGGCACCGTGCAGTCCCTTGCCAGAGTAGGTCAGGCCGATGGTATCCATGGCGCTTTTCAGCCAGTGGCCCCCGCCGCCGGTGACATACTGCTGCAAGCGGGGCACGCCCACCACGGCATTCTGGGTCAGGTTGACCACGGCGGTCTTGATATTCCCGCCCAGATACCAGGCAAAGGCCACGGACTTGATATTGCCGGTGATCCTGTCGATCTGGTCACTGTTGCGCAGCATGTCCTTGGTGTACTGCGCAGCATATTCCCACAGTCGGGGAGAGGCGCTGGCATCAATCTTGCCCAGGGCCCGGGCAAAGTCCGCAGCGGCTTCCATCTTGGTCAGCCAGCCGTTGAGACCGGCCATGTAGCTGTAAAGGACGCCCTTCACGTCCTGGGTCTCGAAGCCGGGGATATTCTGCCGGTGGATGCCATGGGCCCCGAAACCGCGGGCTTTCAGGACGTCGGCCACGCCAGAGAGCAGGGTGGAGCGCACGCGCTCGGCCTGTTCGCTGTCGCCCAGCCGGGACGCCGCGGCGGAGATGATCTGTTCCATGGCTTCCGGATCAATGGGGGCGCCCAGGATGTCATCCGGCAGCTTTTGGGCTTCGCGCGGATCCTCCCATGTGGCGTCGGGAAAGTCCTTCCTGTGCTCGGCAACGATCTTGGCCCATTCCTCGCGCACCGACGAGCCAAAAGGTACGTCAAAATGCTTGCGGAAGACCGTTTCCTTGCCCACCTTTGCCACTACGAAATATTTCCCTATACGCTGATGCGGGAAGTAGTTGTGGATGTTTCCGAACTCCGTCCGGTACATTTCCAGGTCGGTATCGGCAAGGTCTGACATGGCGGCCATTTTGTTGTAGGCACGCAGGAAGGCGGCATCCAGAGCTTCGCGCACCTGCCCAAAGGCCTGCTTCACACGCTCCGGCTCCGGCTGTTCCCTCAGCCATGCCCTGAACTTTTTCTGGTAGTCCGGGTTCAGCTCCAGGACGTCGCGTCCGTTCACAGTCTGGTCAACGACGTTGAATTTCTCGATGGCGTTCAAGGGCCCGATCTGCTTCCCGTCCCACTTCCAGATCATGGCAGCCAGTTGCTCCTGCTCCTTCTGGCCCAGACGCTTGCTGGCATCACCATCAAAGAGCAGAGGCACCTGCTCCAGCGTGGCCTTGAGAGCGGCGGAGCGCTCTTCCACACGCCGCAGCTGTCTGTCATAGACCTTGGCGAATCCGGCATGGTCCTTGGCCACCCAGTGCGGCAGCTTGAACAGGCGTTCGGCCAGGCTCAGGTCATGGCGCGGGATCAGCTTGCCCATTTCTTCATTGGACAGGACGTCCTCCACGTCGGCGCTCACACCACGGCCCATGACTTTTCGCAGTGCCCGGATGCCGGAAGCAACGCTCTCGGCAAGACCGGACGGGCGAGAGGCGAGGGAGGCCAGGGGAGTATTTTCCCCGCCCCTTCCGGGATCCGCCGGCTTGACCACGTCCTCTTCCGTGAGTATCCTCTTTCCAGAAAGCCTCGCTGGGAGTTTGCGCACTCTGGGCAATTGTAGCCTGTTTGTCCGCGCCCATGCGAGGCTCTTCTTTTTGTCCTGGTACAGCAGGCGCCCTTCCTCCAAGGCCGCGTCAGGCATGGCAACAGGCCTTCCCTCCATCACATGCCCCTGCAGGGCGTCCAGCAGCCGCTCCATCTGGCTACGGCCCATGCGCCCCCTGCGACCGGTCAGCGTGTAGACCATGCCGTTCCAGGCACGCACAATGGCATCGACGACCCGGCGCCACAGGCTTTGTTCCTGCGTGCTGCGCAGCATCCCCTGGGCACGGCGTTCCGCCAGATTGGCCAGTGCTTCTTCCATGATGAGCAGCCTGGCAGCTTCGTTGCTGCGCGGGTCTCGTCCATACCGGCTGGCGATGTCGCGGATGCTACTGTTTCCCATCCCGCCCATGATCTGCCAGAGCTGGTTGAGCAGCAGTCTACGCTGCGCCGGTGCCAGTGCAGAGCGCAGGCCATGATGCACCACGTTCTCGTGCAGCCAGACCTCTGCGGCCCGTTCAAGGCTTTCCAGATTCTCGACCACCAGCCACACGGTATCCGTTGTCGGATCGTACAGGCCTTCAACGCTGTCCGCCTGAGAAGCATAGGCATCGCGCAGGTTCTGCGGCAGGGCCCCGGCATTTTCCACGATCTCCACGCGGGCGGCATTGGCGGCCATACTGTTCATTTTGTCAGCCAGGCGACGCACAGCCTCCGTGCTCGGGGCGCGTCTCCCCTTGAATTTGGGCGGCAGGAACTGGCCGGCGACCCGGAACAATACCTGCCCCGTCCCGTCATTGACGCCCAGACGCTCCCGGAGTATATTCATCACATCACCCCGATTGGTCCGGTGTCCCAAGGCTTCTTCGGAAGTGTCTCGGCCCGGCTTTAGCCAGTCGGGGGAAATGCCCCGATTGGTCCGGTGTCCAGACGACCCTTCACTCGAAGGACCTTCATTTGAAGGATGGCCCGGTACGAGCCAGTCGGGGCTTATTATTTTCGTCAGCTCGTGATCGTAAAAACGGTTGCCGGTTCTGTCTTCCCGCAACACGAAGCCCACCACATAATCCTGACCGTCCAGCCTGATCTTGTTCGCAAAGATATGCGACATGAGACCAGGCTTTTTTTCTATGGAGTCAAGATGGATGCCGCCTTCGATGATCTGCGGGATGAAGGGCACGGATCGGGCCAGCAGCTCATCATACCCATGATGAAGGCTGGCCTTGATACCAGATGGTGTCACCTGCACCCTCCATCCGGTATCCGCATTGGCCACCGTCGTCCCTTGGGGAAAGGCGGTACGCGCCCAGTCGTGTACGGCCTTGCGCATATTCCGGCTGTCCGCATCAATAGCCTTTCCCGGCCCGAACCACTGCGTGCTGTCGGCTTTGATCAGGGGCATGTCGGCAAAGCGTGAAGGCAGACTGTCCGGCCTGCGCGCAGGGCGTGAGGCCAGTGACGCCAGGACCTGACTGTCAGTATCAGCCATGATTTTGCGGGCTTCATCCCGGTTGTTGTCGGCTACGAATCCGTAGCCCTGGCCTGACAGCGCCTGCAGGATGCCTGCGGCCTGACCTTCGGAAAGATGCCGCAGCACCATGCTCTGCCCAGAGCGGATGAAGTCTTGCCCCGCAGCCTCAAGCACGTCCCTGTTCAGGAAATACTGCGCCCCCTTGGCCTTGGACGAAGGGACGGAAACAGTGAAATCACTCCCGTCATGGGACAGCACAAGGAGCTTGTCCGCCGTTTTGACAGCAGCCTTGCCGGGCAGACCCCGCAAAAAGCGTATGGCCGCATCGGGCGACAGGGAAACATCCATCCCGTCAAGAAGTTTCTGGGGATCGGTGTCCTTGGGCAGCATGATGCCCGGGATCGTATTCCCCTCATGATCCTGAAAGGTGATGACATTGCCCTTTCCATTGACTTTCTGGAAGGCGGCCAGGATGTTGCCGGTGATGATATGGGCCTTTTCCCTACTTTCTCTCTGGGCAGAATCGAACATCCCATACAGCACGTCAGGATCGCGATGCGATGGAGTGACCGTAAGGGCATCTTCCTTCCGCACGGTCTGTGACAGCGGGATGGTGATCTTTCGGGAGGCATCCGGCAGGGCAATGTCCATCTTCCAGGTGCTGAGCGCCAGGGGATTCTCCGCGCTGCCCTTGTGGTACAGCCTGAGCATGACCCCTTCCATCAGCAGGTTTTCCCCAGAGATCAGCACCGGTGTCCCTGGGCGCATCCTGGCCGCATCAGCAATGACATCCCGGGCAAGGTTCAGCCGGTTCTGCTGGTTTGCTGCGGCCTCGTCGCTCATGTCCCTGATCTTGCCGTTATGCCAGACCTGGGCCTCCTGAAACAGCTTTTCCGTATCTGGAACATCCGCAGCCTGCACCATCTCCTTCACCTTCGCGGACGGCCAGGGCTTGCCCAGTTTCTTCACGTCATACGTCCCGATTCTGGCCGCCCCGGCAAAGGGGGTATCCTTGCCCACATCCTTGGCCGGCACTATCTCCACCTCATCCAACAGGCGGGCATCCAGCGGCAGGCTCTTGGCCTCAAGGCCAGTGCCGCCCATGGCTTCAAGCTGGGCAATGAGGTCGTTGTACTCGGATTCCAGCAGAGCATAGAGTTGTTCTTGCTCCTTGACCGGCAGCAACGGGATGCGTCCCGTCACTTTGCGCATGGCGTCCTCGCCGTCTTCCTTGACCGGAGACCCAAGTTTTTTGGAAAGCTCGGGATTCTCGTCCATGACTTGCTTGGCGACACGATCCCCGTACTTGTTGAGGAAGTCAGGGATATTTTTGAATGACGTGTCGGATTCCTTGGATGCCGTTGTGTTGGCATTCAGGCTGCTCATTTTCTTCGCCAGGACAGCGGCAGGACGTTTTTCCGCTGGCAAATCGGACATGATGAGCTGATAGGTTGGCGGCACGACCTGACCGGTGCGGAAAACTCGGCCCAGCGTCTGCATGAACACGTCTATGTTGGATTCCGCCTGCGCGATGATCATGTTGCGCCGACGCTGATCCTTGAACCGCTCTGATGAATGCAGGCTGATGCCCGTGCTGCCCGCCTGGTTGAGGATGACCACATCCAGTTTGCCGGAATTGAATTCGTCCACGACACGGATGCGGTCAGAAGGGCCAGTGGCACGCTTGGCGTAGGTCGGGACGTCTGTGGTGTAGTCGATACGCTCGGTACGCCCGGTGATCTCGTCCGCCTTGATACCTCTGGCTTCAAATTCGGCCAGCATCCTGTCGATGACCGAGACCTGAAGACCGCCAAAATCGGAGTTGCGAATAACGGCCAGGGCATTGTTGTAGGCCTGCACGCCGTCGGGCCCCAGCTCTTCGTCCGTAAGGCGGCGCTTCGTATCGGCTTTTTTCTGTCCGGCTTTTTTGATCGCGATCATCCGCGATTTTTCCAGATAGCGGACAAACATGTCATTGAAGGTGAAGTTGATGGGGGAACCGACGGCAATGCCGTTCTGTTCCGCAAACTCCTTGATCATGCTGCCCATGGTATTGGACAGGGCGATGACGACTTTCTCCCCTCTGGCCACGTCATTTGCCGCGGCTTCGACCACAGCATCCACTTTCTGGGCCAGCAGACTCTGGGCAATGACGTTATGCATGACAGCCGTGAAATTGGTGCTGGAAGCACCTCCCTTGCCGGTGCTTTTGTTGTCACCAACAGAACCGCCAGTCTTTGCCGCCGCCTTGTCAGCCGCTTCCACAGCCGCTTCCTTGGCATCGTCAAAGGCCATGATGGCCCGCATGATGTCGGCGGTCTTTTCAGCACGGTCTTTGTTGATGGAAACCGTGGATGTCTGCACCTCCGCCCCTTCAAAGGAGCGCTCCCGGCGCAGATACTGTCCTGTCTCGGTCAGCTCCGCGGCCACGGCCTGCTGCATGGGGATGCCGCCACGTTCGATGGCTTCGGCCAGCTTGCCCATGTCATCGGCGGCGTACTGCATGTCCGTCTTGAAATACAGGGACATGACGTCAGGGCGCTTGGCATAGGTGGCGCTGGAATAGAATGTTCCCTGTCGCGAGGATTGCAGCATTTTACGCACGAACTGCGCACGGTCGTCTGCGGCATTGGCTTTTTTGCGGGTGGAGGCCTGCCCGCCGGCATTGTGGGATTCATCCAGGATGAAGACGGCATTGGGCGCGATGTCCATCATGAACTGACGCCGGAAGGTATCCTGCCCCTTGACGGGGTTGAGCTGGTCGTATGTGGTGAAAACGGCATCATATGCTCCCATGCCGTTTTGCATCACGTCGCGCAGGACCTTTTCATGCGCTTGCGCAGACCTTGTCTTCAGCTCTCGTCCGTCAGGGAGAAGGATGGCGTCGTCACCGGAAAGGCCCGCGTTTGTGGGCAAGGGGTTGAATCCCTCCATGCCGATATCCGCCAGGTCGCGGACCATATCGGCATAAAGGTCAGGCTTCATGGTCACAAAGACCGGGATGTAGCCCTGACGCTTTGCCCAGCGGATGATGCCGGCATTGACTCGGCCCTTTCCGATGCCGGTCTGGTCGCCAATAATGAAGCCGGAACCATCGGCAATATTGCTGATGGCCATGCCCAAGGCGTCCACCTGCTCGGCGGCAAAATAGTTGCCGAGCTCTGCGGCAGGATAGCCGAGCTGATCCGCCACATACTGGTCAATGCCGCCGTGACGTTTTTCAAGGTCTGCCAGGGCTTGTCTGGCAGCGGTAGCCATGTTTTTGGGCACGAGCGTCCCCATGCTCTGCATGGAGCTGGCCGGTTCATAGGCTACCTGAAATTCTGTGGCTTTTGGCTTCTGGGCAGCCGCTGGCTTGTGACCGGTCTTTTGCTGCCGGGCAGGGGAGCTTACTCCCAGCTCGGGACGTACATCCCCGCTGTCACCGAGTTCGCCCACTCTTCCAGCGTCATCTCGTCCGCGCCGTTCTCCGGTGTCTCTTCGGTGGCCGTCTGCGGCCAGGTCAGACTGTCCTGTCCCTCCGGCACGCCCGCCTTCTGTATCAGCAGATACGTCATTTCCGGATTCGCCAGCAGGCCGTTCACTTCCCAGTATTCGCCCTCCGCCAGTTTCCGCAGATCGGTCATCCCGTACCCGAGGATCGAGGCGTTTTCCAGATCGCGCACCATCTGTCCCAGCGTCTCTTCCGGATCGTACGCGTCCTCTATCAGCGTCTGCAATTTCAGCGTCAGCAGCTCGATCAATTCGTCCTGACTGGCTATCTGGTCCGTCTCCCACTCGTCCGGTATCTGGACCGTCAGCGCCGGGCGTTCGCTCGGCGGCGTCCACCACTTGCCCATGCAGTACCTCCTCAAGGTCACCAAAAGACGTGTAATGACGCGGCAGGGCGGCGCCCGGGAACACGCGGCCACGAGAGGGACCGCTGTTCTCAAGAACAACGATGTCTATGGGGTATCCTGCCCCCTGACGCTCATACAGTTTACCATCGACGCTGAAATGATCCAACACCCGGTAATGCTCGAACAGCCAACCCCAAAAGTGTACCTGATCGGCGGCACGGTACTTTTTGCTCCGGCTGTCGTCGTCACCTTTCTTCCCGCCGATGATCAGTACGGCACGGCCATCTTGTTTCAGCGAGCTCAGAGCACGAGCGACGATGGCATGATCAAGTTCTTTCGTCGTGAGACCGTTGGCGGAAAATTCTTTGGTCTGCCTGCCTGCATCCTTCACGCGACCAAAAGGAGGGTTGGCGATGACCACGTCCATGCCGGAAGGCGCGTAGTCCACAGCATCCCGTTCGGAGACGGTGAAGCCCTGGGAGCGCAGGCGCTCTGCCCGGTCAGCGTTCAATTCGTTGGCCGTGGTATTCTTGGGGGCTGCCTCCATCAGCAGCATACCGTTACCGGCTGTGGGCTCGAATACCTTGGTGCCCGTATCGATACCCGCCAGACGCGAAGCCAGGAAGGCGATGGGGGCCGGTGTGCTGTAGGCCTGCTGGGCCACACTGGTGCTGGTGCGCACGCTCAATCGGGGCTGACGCTGGTACAGGTCCACCAGTGCCCGATAAATGGCCGTATCGTTCTCCCGCCGTTCCCGCATTTCCGCCACAGTCTTGCGCGCGGCAAGTGTCACTCCCAGCTCGATAGCTTCATCCACGGCCTTGGCCGTTTCCGTGGCCGGGCGTACGGCGCCGCCCAGCAGCGAAGCTGCCTCCCTGCGGGCTTCGACGATGGTGCCGAATTTCCTGCCTGTCAGGAAAGCCGCAGAAAAATGATGGGCAAGAGCGATGGTATCAGGCTTGTCCACCGTGCCGTATGATGTGCCGTTTGCCGCAAGCTGATCTTCTGGGGAAGATTCCTCGTTACGTCCATGCTGCGCCGCCAGTTCTTTCAGCTTGCTGAGCGGAGCCCCTTTGTGAGCCTTGCGGAGGTCTTCCGGCAGGCTTTGCAGAATGGCTTTCCGCTGCTCGGCTACTGATGATGTACCGGATTTCTGCCTTTTCGCCGGTGTCCCTTCGGATTGTGGCGGCGTCGGTGAGCCTGCGGGGCCGGTAATGGTCGCCACTACGAGATGCTCCCGCAGGAAATCATCCTGTGGAGACGGCTGCTGCGTCGCGTCGTGGGCATCTCCCGCGGCATAGGGGAGAATATCGCTATTGATGCGCTCCCAGAGCGCGTCATGCGTCACGCCAACATACTTTCGCTCCTGCTGGATCTCTGCCACGGCCGCCTGCATCCGCGCGTCGCCTGCACCCTTTGCCTTCTGTTCGGCGGCCCGAAGGATGTTGTCGGCCTGACTCTCCCGCCTGTCGTCCCCGATGGGCATACGCGAGATGGGAGCGCCCCTGTACATGAGAGGAGCCGCCCCTTCGGGAGCCGCCTGCACGGAAGCGGGCTTCTCCTCTTTGCGAGGAGAGGCGTCAGGGGCTTCCTGACGTGGCGCATCCATCGGCGCCATTTCAGGCATGGGGACGACAGGGCGTGCCACAGGCTGCTGTACCGGCATGGCCGAAGGCGCCGTCATATCGCCGGCTTGCGGCGCAGGCTGTGCTTCCCGCGGTATGGCATCGGGAGCAGGCATGCCCAGCGCCTCGGCAGGGGCCGTGGTATCAGCCCGCGGCGTGGCCTGGGTATTCAGCACTTGGGCTTGTGTAGGCACAGCCGTGACAGGAGGCTGCCGTTGAGGTCCTACCTGTCCCATTTGGGAGAGCACGCCACCAGCGGGCAGGGGAGAAGGTCCCACCGGGAATGCCGGCGCGGCCATGCCCTGCTGGTTCGGCTGGGCATGGATGCCGTTATCGCTCCGGGGGGACAAAAGCGGTGAAGTTTGGCGTGGAATATCAGGCCCGGGAGCAGGAGCATGCACGGCCGGAGCGGATTTTACAGGGGCGCTCGGCCGCCCGGGTGCCGGGCTATCTTCCTGCTGCGGGGGCGTAGCGAGCAGGTCGACGGTTTTTCCCTGGTCAAGAGATTGTGCCATACCGGTCGTATCTTCTTCTGCCGCCTGCTCCGCCTCCTCAAAACGCCGCACAAAGTCTTCGGTATCTTGGGCCGCAGCAGGATCCGTGAACGGATCGCCGGGGATGAAGGCAGGATCTGGCTTGGGGGCATCAGTGCGCAGGTGGTTCCAGCCCCTGGCGGATGCCTCCCGGTTCCACATGGCTTCGTCGATGCGAGCTTCCGGGGCGTTCCATTCCGGTCCGCTGAGGGAGCCAAAGTCGCTGGCAGGGGCAGAGTTATTTTGTCCGGCAGCCGGGGCCTCTTCGACCTGTTGGCCACGTCCATAGCGGCGGGAGATAAGGTCCAGCCCCTTCTTGCCGCCGGCCATGAGCGTCGTCTGCCAGAACGTGGCCGGCGCCACTTCTCCCAGCGCCTGCAAAACGCCGGGGGCCTCGTCACGCAACCCCAGATCGGCCTCGATGGATCCTTGTCCCATCTGGGTGATGGTTTCGGTCGCCATTTCCTCGCCATACAGGCCGGCCACACGTTTTGCGGCGTTACCTATGCCACCCGAGAAAACCCGTTTCCCAAGAGGGCCCAGCAGCTTGGCCATAAAAAGATTGCTCAGGGCTTCCGGCCCGGCTTCCCACAGACCGTACTGCGTCGCCTCGCTGTCAAACTCCTGGGCTATCCTGTCCCATTCGCCCTGGGTCGGCGTGCGTCCCAACACCTTGGTGGTCTCGGCCAGCATGTTTTCCATGAAGTTCTGCTTGCTGGCCCGGTAGGCGACAGCCCCGGACGCTGCCATGCCTGTAGCACCGCCCACCACCGGTCCCGCAGCCATAGTCGCCGGGATACCGGCCCCCAGACTGGCTCCCATGGTCGCCAGGCTGTAGGGCATGGAGATCATGGCATCAGCCACACCATCAAAGGCTTTCCCCTGATATTTCTGCACATAGGCAGCCTGCTGGCGGGCGCGCTCCTCACGTTCCCGCATGGCCTCGGTGTCCGTCACATCGATGTCACCGCCGTGCCAGGTATCGCGCACCGTGTCCACGATGCCGCCGGGCAGCATGGTCAGCCCCTCGCCGATGGCAAGGGCCGTGTTTCCCAGACGTGACAGAAAGCCGGGCTCGTCAGTCTGCTGTGCCGCAACATCGGCGCCACGGGCACTGTCCTGTCCCGCATACTGTGAAAAATCGACGTTGGAAAAGTCGAACAGGTAGTCCTGATAATTGGTCTTGGTCGGGCGATGGGATTCTCTGGCCATCTATGTTCTCCATGGGTATGGACAACGGCCGGAGGAGAGGGGAGGGGGGCAAGAATGGCGCCGCTTAGGCTCCCGCCACGGCTTGCCGCACGGCATCTGTGATAAACGTATTAAGAGACTTCCCTTCCGCAGCGGCCGCCACCGCCGCACTGTGGTACACGTCTGGGGGAAGGCGCAAGGCAAACTTCCCCTGTGTCTTCTTGGGCTGCACCCCATCTTCGGCGCACATGCGCAGGAAAACATCAAGAGAAGTCTTGCCTTCCCGCTTCAGGGATTCGGCATCCTTGACGTAGAAGTCAGCGCCGCCATTCAGGCCCACAAATTCCCCTCGGAACATCTCGATTTCCGGGTCATAGGTAATGACGGCCTGGTAGCCGCCTTCAAATTCCAGCACGTTTTTCATACGAAAACTTTTTTTTCAACGTAACGGTATACCCAAGAGCATCAGCAACCTTCCATAACGTGCTGAATGCCGGATTCCCCTTTTCAGATAAAGAATGATACAGGCTCTCCCGGGGGATACCCGTTTCCTGTGAAAGTCTTGACATTCCTCTTGCGCGGGCAATGGTGCTCACCGCCTGTAAAAAAGCCTTAGGGTCGTTCTCGCTGACGACTTCATTGAGATATTCGTTTATGTCCTCATCGGATCGCAGATAATCCGCCGCATCAAAACGCGAAATTTCAAGCAATTCTTTATCCATCAATCTGCCTCCACATTTCTTCAGCAAGTTTTATGTCTGCCTGCTGAGAAGATTTGTCGCCTCCGCACAGCAGCAGATACACAGCGTTCCCCTTGCGGGCATAATACAAGCGGTATCCGGGGCCGTAGGCGATACGCATTTCCCAGATAGGGCCGCCAATATTTTTATGATCGCCAAAATTGCCCAGCTCAGCCCGTTCTATCCTGCGCACGATTTTGACTCTCGCCTTGCTGTCCCGCAGTGAGCCCAGCCAGTCGGCAAAATATTTTGTTTTCAGGAAGGTGTTCATGGAGGATGTGTAATATATCTTACACTCTGTCAAGTTTCCCCCTTGACATTCCCCGCGTTTTGTGGCGTTGTCTCCACATGGAGCCTCAGAAACTCCTACACGACGGACGCCAACCCGTGAGATTTGGCTATTTTGTGCCCTGTCAAGGCTGTCTGACACCTTGGGAGTGGTGTATACTATGACCATCATGGGTCGGGAGTAGGCTAATACAATACCTTGCCGTAAGGTGGGGGAATAGGCCTGGCTGTTCGTGTACAGTTCTGAGCTCCCGGCCCTTTGCTTTTGCAGGGGCCAATCAGAAACTACACGAGGTTACTATGTCACAGGCCCAACTCATTCCCGAAGCATTTTCCCCTTCCGTCTCGCTACACTCCGGCCGTCCGGCCACCACATCCCTTGAAGTTGCCAAGTTCTTCGGCAAGCGCCACGACAACGTTTTGCGCGACGTAGACGCACTTTTGTCGCAACTGCCTGAAAACTCCTTACAACTCAATTTTGAGGAGACGTATCAGGAGCAGGAAACGCCCCTTGGCGTGAAGCAGGCTCGCATGTTCATCCTTTACCGTGACGGCTTCATGCTGCTGGTCATGGGCTACACCGGCAAGAAGGCCCTGGCCATGAAGCTGGCCTACATCGAAGCCTTCAACCGCATGGAAGAAGAGCTGGCCCGGCAGAAGGAAGCCGCCCGCCACATCACACAGGACATCGTGG
>OGQA01001016.1_pt1 | contig 13482 bp, 13 predicted proteins | sample 1553011 | NCBI WGS metagenome assembly OGQA01 (sample SAMEA2580256, study PRJEB22360) | human gut metagenome | biome: human gut; feature: human-associated habitat; material: faeces | place: Denmark | collected 2008/2010 | reverse complement strand
TCTTTGACCTTTGAGGAGGGGAAGATCTACGGGCTGCTGGGCAACAACGGCGCCGGCAAGTCCACGCTGCTGAACATCCTCACCGGTCGGCTGTGCCCGGACAGCGGCACCGTCGCCGTGGACGGCGCACCCGCCGACAGCGACGCGGCGCTGGGCAAGCTGTTCCTGGTGGGGGAGAAGAACCTATATCCCGACGACATGAAGGTGAAGCGGGCCCTGGACACGGCGGCCGTGTTTTACCCGGACTTCGACCGGAGCTATGCGGAGAGCCTGGCAAAGCAGTTCGAACTGCCGTTGAACAAGAAGATCAACGGCCTCTCCACCGGCTACGGGTCCATCTTCCGTCTGATTTTGGGTCTCAGCGTCAACACCCCCTATGTGCTGTTTGACGAGCCTGTTCTGGGTCTGGACGCCCAGCACCGGGACCTGTTCTACAAGCTGCTGGTGCAGAAATACGCGGAGCACCCCTGCACCATGGTGGTCTCCACCCACCTGATCGCGGAGGTGGCGGACCTCATCGAGCACACGGTCATCATCCGGAAGGGACGCATCCTGCAGGACGCGCCCACGGAAGAGCTGACCGCCGCCTGCTGGGCGGTGTCCGGCCCTGCCGGGGTGGTGGACAGCTGGGCCGCCGGGCGGGACGTGTTTACATCCTCTGTGCTGGGCGGACTCAAGACCGTCTGCATCCGGGGCGGGGGGACAGAGGACCTGCCCGCCGGGCTGGAGCGGCGGCGCGTGGGGCTCCAGGAGTATTTTATCAGCCTGATGGAAGAGGAGGATCAGAGATGAACACGCGATTCGGCCGGGCCTTCCGGTATGAGGTCCGGAATTATTTCCGGGCAGTGGCGATCCTGTGGCTGGTCATGGCGCTGATCCCGGCGGCGATGCTGGCAATCACCTATTTCCTGGCCGGAGAGACGGCTATGGAGGGCAGCTTCAACGGCTATTCCATTGCCGTGGGGATGTTCGGCCTTGTGTTGGGCATGGTGGGCCTGCGGGAGAATCAGCGGGTGCTGAACCAGAACGGCGTGTCCCGTCGGTCCGCCTTCCTGGCGGACGTGGCCGCCCTGGCGGTGGCGGCGGTGCTGATCCGGCGGATCGGCCGCCCCCCCCTGGGGGGGCCCCCCCTTCCGTTTTTGGGCGGTTTTCGGCGCTGCGGGCGGCATTGGCGCGCTGCCGCACCGCGGCGGGCCCCGCCGGCGCGGAGACGGGCTGAGCGGCCGGCAAAGCAGAGGGGGGAAGGCGCTGCGGGCGCCCCTGAAACGGCGGTCGCCCGTATGCGGGGGAGAAACGGGCGGGGCGCCGGGATCATCCCGGCGCCCCGCCCGTCGCAGCGCGCCTGCAGGCGCGCTTACCGCACGATCAGTTGCTTTCCGTCGTAATCGACCGTCAGGCGCGTGTCGGGCGCCGGGTCGTTTTGCAGGATGTAGCGCGCCAGGAGCGATTCCACATGCGACTGCAAAAACCGCTTGAGCGGACGCGCGCCGTACACCGGGTCGCTGCCGGCCTCGATGATGTACGCCTTGGCGGCCTCCGTGACCGTGATGGAGAGTTGCCTTGCGGCAAGGCGCTTCTGCAGTTCCTTCACGAGCAGGTCCACGATGGCGGAAAGGTTATCGTGCGTGAGTGGCCTGTAGAACACGATCTCGTCGAGCCGGTTCAGGAACTCCGGCCGGAACTGCGTCTTGAGCAGCTGCTGCACGGCGCTGCGCGCCTGCTCGCTGATCTCGCCGTTTTCGCCGATGCCGCCGAGGATCACGTCGGAGCCGAGGTTGCTCGTGAGGATGATGATGCTGTTCTTGAAGTCCACCGTGCGGCCCTGCCCATCGGTGATGCGGCCGTCGTCGAGCACCTGCAGCAGCACGTTGAGCACGTCCGGATGCGCTTTCTCCACCTCATCGAACAGGATGACCGCATATGGCTTGCGGCGCACGGCTTCGGTCAACTGGCCGCCTTCGTCGTAGCCGACATAACCCGGCGGCGCGCCGATGAGGCGGGACACGGCATATTTCTCCATGTACTCCGACATATCGATGCGCACCATCGCGCGCTCGTCGTCGAACAGCGCCTGCGCCAGCGCCTTGGCCAGCTCCGTCTTGCCCACGCCCGTGGGGCCGAGGAACAGGAACGAGCCGATGGGCCGGTTGGGGTCCTGGATGCCTGCGCGCGAGCGCAGGATGGCGTCGCACACGCGCTCGACCGCCTCGTCCTGCCCGACTACGCGCTCGTGCAGGATGCTGTCCAGCCGCAGCAGTTTTTCGCGCTCGCCCTCCATGAGCCGCGCCACCGGGATTCCCGTCCAGCGGGCGACGATGCGGGCGATCTCCTCCTCCGTCACGCGGTCGCGCAGGTACCGGCTGCCGTGCAGCTTTTCCTCGGCCTTCTTCTCCTCCTCCTCCAGCTCCTTCTGCAGCTGGGGCAGGCGGCCGTATTTGAGCTCTGCGGCACGGTTGAGGTCATAGGCGCTCTGCGCGCGCTCGATCTCCGCGCTTGTGCGCTCGATCTCCTCGCGCAGGTTCTGCACGCGGCCGATGTCCTGTTTTTCGTTCTCCCATTTGGCCTTCATTTCGCCGAATTCGGCGCGCAGGTCGGCCAACTCCTTCTGGAGCTCCTCCAGGTGTTCGCGCGAGAGCTTGTCGGTCTCCTTCTTGAGCGCCGCCTCCTCGATCTCCAGCTGCATGATCTTTCTCGAAATATCGTCCAGCTCGGTGGGCATGGAGTCCATCTCAGTCTTGATCAGCGCGCACGCCTCATCCACAAGGTCAATCGCCTTGTCCGGCAGAAACCGGTCGGAGATATAGCGATTCGACAGCGTGGCTGCCGCGATGAGCGCCTGATCCTGGATCTTAACGCCGTGAAACACCTCGTAGCGCTCCTTGAGGCCGCGCAGGATGGAAACCGTATCCTCCACCGTCGGTTCGGCCACCATCACCGGCTGGAAGCGGCGCTCGAGCGCCGCGTCCTTCTCGATGTACTGGCGGTACTCGTTCAGCGTGGTCGCGCCGATGCAGTGCAGCTCGCCGCGGGCAAGCATCGGCTTGAGCAGGTTGCCGGCGTCCATGGCGCCCTCGGTCTTGCCGGCGCCGACGATGGTGTGCAGCTCGTCGATGAACAGGATGATCCGGCCATCCGACGCCTTGATTTCGTTGAGCACGGCCTTCAGCCGCTCCTCAAACTCCCCGCGGAACTTCGCGCCTGCGACCAGCGCGCCCATGTCGAGCGCAAAGAGCTGCCGGTCCTTCAGGTTATCCGGCACGTCGCCGCGCACGATGCGCAGCGCCAGCCCCTCCGCGATGGCCGTCTTGCCGACGCCCGGCTCACCGATGAGGCAGGGGTTGTTCTTCGTCTTGCGCGAAAGGATGCGGATGACGTTGCGGATCTCGTCGTCGCGGCCGATGACCGGATCGAGCTTCTGGTTGCGCGCCAGCTCCACAAGGTCCTGCCCATACTTTTTGAGCACGTCGTAGGTGCTTTCCGGATTATCGGATTGCACGCGCGCATTGCCGCGCACACGCTGCAACTGCTCGAGGAAGGCCTTTTCCGTCACGCCGAACGTCTGAAACAGCTTTTTCGTCTCGGCCGACGGTTTTTCCAGCAGCCCCAGGAACAGATGCTCCACGGAAACGTAGGCGTCGCCCATCTTCTCGGCGCGCTTTTCGGCGGCGGTCAGCGCCGCGTCCAGCTCGCGCGAGAGGTAGACGTTCTCCGCGGCTGCGCCGCTCACGCCCGGCAGGCGCGATACGGCCTGTTCGCACGCGGCGGTCATCGCCCGCACGTCCAGGCCCATGCCGCCGAGCAGGCTGCCGATCAGCCCGTCGGGCTGGGCGAGCAGGGCGTGCAGCAGATGCTCCTGCCGCACCTCGGCGTTGCCGTGTTCCACGGACAGGCCGTGCGCCGCCTGTACCGCTTCGATGCTTTTTTGCGTCAGTTTCTGTACGTTCATGGTCTCCAACCCCCTTGTGTTGCGTCAAACGACGAACCGCCGACCGCCGAGGTATTCGGCGTACAGCCGCCGGATGAGTGTCACGGCGCGTTGCGGGTCGTCCAGGTTTGCAAAATAGGTCTTGAGCGAGCGGTCGAACAGGTCGATGTACGCGGCGATCGCTTCGCCGACGGCCTCGTTGTCCGCATCGCCCGTGCCGCCGCGCAACACGAGCGTGCGCAGGAATCGCCCGTCCTCCACGGTGCTTTCGGTGCGCCCGAGATATGCCTCCTCCACGCGCACCCAGAGCTTGAAGAACTGCAGCAGATACAGCAGCAGCGTGCTGTTCTGGCTGCGCAGCGAGACGCGCAGCTCGCCCAGCAACGGCTTGCGGTTGCGGTACAGCTCCACGCTGTACCGGATCGTCGGGTTGTACTTGTATGCAAGCGCGCTGCGGAACGAGAACATCGATTCCGACGGCTGCAGCAGCACCTGGAACGTATTGCTCCCGGCGAGCTGCTGCTCCACGGCGGAAAAGATCTCGCGCATGCGCTTCTCCGGCGTCGTATAGGATACGTACTCCGCCAGGATCTGGTTGATCATGTTGGACCGGCTGGTGTTCATTTCATAGGCCACGCGGTCGATCTGCTCCACCACATCGTCGAGCAACACCAGCGAGTACACGCTCTTGTTCATGCCGTTCTCCCCTCGCTTCCTGCCAATATTTTAGCATATGGAGCATAATTTGCAAGAGAAATTATATAACAGTAACATCAATTTTGCAAAAAGGACAAAATTGCGCTATGGTAAAGGGGGCCAGAGAGCTTCCGCCCATAGCATGACGCACGAAAGGGGACGCTATGCACTGCGATTTTGACGAGATCATCGACCGCGCCGGCACCAATTCCATCAAGTTTGAGGCGTTTCGAGAGGGGCGTCCCGGCCTGCCGGCGGATACGATCCCCATGTGGATTGCGGATATGGATTTTGCCTGTCCGCCGCCGATTCTCGACGCCATGCGGAAGCGGCTCGAGCGGCGCATCCTCGGCTACAGCGCGATCCTGGACCCGGCCTATGGCCGTGCGGTCGCCGGCTGGATGGAGCGCCGCTTCGGCTGGCGGGCGGACCCTGCGCAGTTGGTGACCAGCAGCGGCATCGTCACCGCCGTGGAGCAGAGCGTCGCGCGGCTGACAAAGCCGGGCGACGGCGTGCTGATGTTCACGCCGACCTATCGGCCGTTCCTGACCGCCGCGGCGGAGCAGGGGCGACGGCCGGTGTTCTGCCGCCTGCGGAAGGACGGCGGGCGGTATACCGTGGATTTTGAGGCGCTTGAGCGCCTTGCGGCGGCGCCCGACGTCACGTTGCTGCTGCTTTGCAGCCCGCACAATCCGACCGGCCGCGTTTGGACGGAAGCGGAGCTGCGGCGTATCGGCGAGATCTGCTTTTCAAACGGCGTGTTCGTCGTGAGCGATGAAATCCACGCCGACTTGACGCGCATCGGCGTGCGCCACATCCCGTTGCAGATGCTCTTCCCGCTGGAGAAGCGGCTGATCACCTGTACGGCCCCGAGCAAGACCTTCAACATGGCGGGCAACCAGCTTGCCAACCTGTTCCTCCCGGACCCGGCCATCCGCGACGAATGGCGGCGTACGGCCTGCTGCGGGCATCCCACGCCGCTGGCCATCGACGCGGTGATCGCCGCCTACGACGAGTGCGAGGACTGGCTGGAGCAGCTGCGCGCCTATCTGGATGAAAATTTCCGCCTTGTGGAGCGGACGCTGGCGCAGCGGCTGCCCGGCGCGCGTTACGCCGCGCCCGAGGGCACGTATCTGATGTGGTTCGACGCCTCCTTTACCGGCCTGGACGAGGCGGCTCTGCGCGCGCGCATGGAGGCCGCCGGGCTGTGCGTGGAGTATGCGTCGGATTTTGCGGATAACGCGGACGGGTGCATGCGCATCAACATCGCCTGCCCGCGCAGCGTGCTGCGCGACGCGCTCGGACGCCTCGTGCATGCGCTTGCATGAGCGGGCCGGTCTATGCGCCGCTGCTCTCGGCCGTCGGCGCGACGTTTGTCCGCGAACCGCTCCGGCGCGGGGTCGGCACGGTGCTCTACGGCAGCGGGGGCAGCGTGCTGCTGCGCTACCGGCCGGATGCGCTGATGCTCTATACCGTCGATGCGGCGGATGCGCGGCGCGCGCTTGACGGCGTAGCCGCCTGCGCGCTGCTCACGACCAACGACCGCACCGTGGCGGAATACGCCCGGACGCGGTTTTCCCTTGCGGGGTATGGCGACTGCCATTTTGTCGTGTATGAGCGGCGCACGCCGCCGGCCGTCCCGCAGCGGCTGGAGATCCGGCCGCCGGATGTGGCGGCCATGCGGCTGATTCGGGAGAACTATGCGCTGGCCTCCGACGGGGAGCTCGCGGCGGTCCGGGCGCGGGGCGACCTGTTGTGCGGATACTGGAAAAACGAGATGGCCGGCTTTGTCGGCCGCCATCTCGAGGGAAGCCTGGGCATGCTGTTCGTGTTTCCCGCCTTCCGGCGGCAGGGGTTTGCGGAGGAGCTGGAGGCGCGCGCCGTCGCGCGCTGCCTTGCGGCGGGCGATACGCCCTATGCGGATATCTTTTCCGACAACGCCGCCTCGCTCGCGCTTCAGAAAAAGCTCGGCTTCACGGTACGGGAGGACATGCGGAGCTACTGGGTACACTGAGCGGGGGCGCGTTCCGGGACGAGCGCCGTGACGCCGACGGGCCGGATGCTTACGCGATGGCAGCAGCCCCGGCCGAACGTCTGCGCCATGTACGCGCAGTAATCCTCCGCCTGCGCAACGGGAAGGAGCGTCTGGATCGTGCCGGCAAAGCCGCCGCCGTGGACGCGCGTCGCCCAGCGACCGTCCCCGACCCCGGCGGAGACAAAGAAGCGGTCCGTGAGCGCGAGGGCGAGGGCAAGGCTCCGTTCGCCCGGGTCCGTCGGGCAGACGTTTTGCAGCAGTTCAAACGAAGAGCGGCCCGAAGCGCGCGCAAGCGCGAGTACTTGCGCCGCATCCCCGCCGCACAGCGCCGCCGCCATGGCGTCCACACGGGCGTTTTCGTCGAAAAAGTGCAGCGCGCGCAGCAGCGCCAGATCCGGCACACGGCCGCGCAGCGCGGGCAACGCGGCGGAAAAGGCCGCCGGGTCCGCCTCGCCCAGCACCTCCGCGCCCAGCGCGTGCGCCACAAGACGCATGTCGCGTGGGATTGCCGCATACGAAGCCGTCAGGCCGGCATGGCTTCCGCCGGTCTCCACGAGGATGACCGCAAGGCCGCAGCGCGCAAAATCCGCATCGAGGCGTTCCACGTGCGGCGCCTGCGCCTGCGCAAAATCGATCTTCACCAGTCCGCCCACTGCGCTGGACAGCTGATCCATCAGGCCGCTCGGCTTGCCGAAGTATTCGTTCTCCGCCGCTTGCGCCGCCTGCGCCAACGCAAGGGGCGGCAAGGGACGGCCGGCGCACGCCGCCAGGCAGGCGCCGAACAGCACGCCGCACGCAGCCGAGGACGAGAGCCCGGCCCCGCCCGGCACGTCGGAACACATTACGGCGTTGAACCCCGCCACCGGGCCGCTGCGCGCCAGCCAGGCCGCCGTGCCGCGCAGCAGCGCGGCGGGGCTGTTTTTTTCCTCCGGCGCCGGGCCGAGCTGCGCAAGCGACAGCGCGACGGGCGCATATCCTTCCGACTCGAGCGCAACGCGCATCGTTCCGTTCGGCGCGGCAACGGCCACACAGTCAGCCGCCACCGCCGCCGCGAGCACACGCCCGCGCTGATGGTCGGTATGATTGCCGCACAGCTCCGTGCGGCCGGGCGCGGACAGGAGGAACGCCTTTTGCGCGCCGTCAAAGCGCGCGGAAAAGTGGTCGAGCAGCGCCGCATAGCGCGCGCGCTGCCGCTCCGTATCCGCAGCGCCATACAGCCACGCGAGCGCGCCGTCGAGCGCGCCGCCGTCGAGCAGCGTCCTCCATTCCTCCACGGTTGGCAACACGCGCATCCCCCTCTCCGCCGGCGATGCCGGCCCTGCCCAGAGTATACCATACGCCCGGCAGGAAAGAAACCTTTGTGTTTTGACCGTCGTTCGTGTATACTGAATACCCGTAGGCGTTATGCCGCAGGAAAGGAGAGCCTTCCATGCGAAAGGACGGTAAGCGCGTGCGTGGTGCGGACGCGATGTATACGCTGATCCCCTATATCATGAAGCACCGCTATGATGCGATGAACATGATCGAGGTGGATATCCCCATCGCCGCCATGCAGGCCTATCTCAACCGCAAGCGCAACGAGGGCGTTACCATGTCGCATCTGGGCGTCGTGCTGGCCGGTTACCTGCGCACCGTGGCGGAATTTCCCCTGCTCAATCGCTTTGTGGTGAACAAGCGCATCTATGCGCGCAACGAGTTTCCCGTCGCCATGGTGGTCCTCAAACCGGGCGAGACGGAGGGCACCATGTCCAAAATGCGCTTTGAGCCGGGCGACGATATCTTTACCGTGCACCGGAAAATGAACGAATATATCGAAAAAAACCGGCAGGCGGGCGACACCAACGCCACGGACGACCTCATGCGCCGGCTGCTCAGCGTACCGGGGCTGGCCAATGTGGGCGTCGGGCTGTTCAAACTGCTCGACCGCTACGGCCTGCTGCCCAAGAGCCTGATCGACGCGAGCCCGTTCCATGCGAGCCTCGTCATTACAAACCTGGCGAGCATCCGCACCAACCATATCTTCCACCACCTGTACGAGTTCGGCACCTCCAGCGTGTTCATCGCCCTCGGCAACATGCGCGAGGTCGCGCGCCGCACGCTCGACGGCATTTCGTTTGAGCGTTGCCTGCCCATGGGCGTCGTGACCGACGAGCGCATCTGTTCCGGCAGCTATTTTGCACGCGCTTTCCGTCGGTTTCGCCAGTACCTGCTCGACCCGTCGTTGCTCGAGGGTCCGCCCGCCTTGGTCAACTCCGACGGCTGACAGACGGGACGTTCGTCCTTTTTCAAGGAGGGGCGTCTTTTTTCTTTGGACGGCCAAGGGGCGCGCCGGAAGCGGGGAATCGTGCCGGAAGGACAGGGGAAGCGGGCGTGCGCACCCGCTCCTTCTTTCCTCCGTGGACTTTCTTTTGGTTCTTTTCTTTCGGGAAAAGAAAAGAACGGGAAAGAAAAAACAAGGCGCGTCCCCTTTGGCAGCCCCTTCACCGGATGACGCGCGCACGCCGCAGCGCGCGGCAGAGCAGCCATGCGCCCGCAGCGCTGGCAGCATCCTTTATGAGATATGGGGCGCTGACCGCGAGGAACGCGGCGCCCGGCCCCATGTGTCCGACCACGCAAAACCAGGCCGTGCCAAGCGCATGGCAGGCGGCGATGGCCGAAAGCGAGAGCAGTACGCAGCGCAACCGCCCGGGGCGCGCCGCTGCCAGCGCAAACAGCGCGCACATGGGTACAAATCCGACCAGAAAGCCGCCGGTGGGCCCGGCCAGCGTCCCCACGCCGGCGCCGAACCCGGCATAGACCGGCGCGCCGGCCAGGCCGAGCAACAGGTATGCGGCGGCGCTGAGCAGCGCAAAGCGGGGCCGCTGGCAATAGCCCGCCAGCGCGAACGCGAAGGTTTGCAACGTCACCGGCACGCCGGTCGGCATGGGCACGGCGATCTGCGAGAGCGCCGCCATGAGCGCCGTACAGAGCGCCGCGCGCAGCAGCGCGGCGGAGCCGTCGCGCAGGCCGTCGGCCCCGCCATGGGGCGACCGATCCGGACGGGCGTTCACTGCAAACCCCGCACGCTTACCTCGCCGGAGGAGAGCGTCTCCCGCGTGCCGTCGGCGTATTGTACGACGAGACCTGCGTGGTCGTCGATGGAAAGCGCGCGCGCCGGTTGCGGGCCAGCCTGGCGCAGCACCTCGATTTCGCGCCCGACGAGGAACGAGCGACGCCGGTATCCGTCCAGAAAGCCGGTATCCGGCAGGCGGCGATACGCTTCGAAAAACCGGTTCCATACGTCCGCCGCAAACCGTCCCATCGCATCGCCCGGCGGCGGAGCATCGAACAGCGCGCCGGCAACGTCCCGGAGCTCGACCGGGAACCCGCCCGCAGGCGGCGCCAGATTGACGCCGATGCCTACGATTGCGTACGACAACGCGCCCGATTCGCAGTCCAGGGCCGCTTCAGTCAGGATGCCGGAAACCTTTTTCCCATCCAGATACACGTCGTTGACCCACTTGATACCGGCCGGGCGGTCGCAGACGGCCTCAACGGCCTCCGCCACCGACACGGCGGCCAGCGAGGTCATCAACGCCGCATCCTGCGCCGACAGGCGCGGCCGGAGCAGAGCGCTCATGTACAGACCGCCGCCCGGCGGCGAAAAGAAACGGCGCCCACGCCTGCCGCGGCCGGCCGTCTGCGCCGTGGCAACGATCAGCAAGCCCTCGGCCTCGCCCGCCTCCGCCGCCTGCCGCGCCAGCGTATTGGTGGAGTCCACCTCGCCGCACATGCGCACGCGCATCCCCGGCGTGCGCAGATGTTGCTCGATGCTCGGCGCCGACAGCAGCCGGCATTCGCTGGAGAGCGCGTAGCCGCAGTTGGATCTTGCTTCAATCGCATAGCCGGCCTGTCGCAGCGCGCCGATTGCTTTCCATACCGCGCTGCGGCTGACCGACAGCCGCGCTGCGAGCGCCGCGCCGGAGACGTATGCGCCCCGGTGCTGTTCCAATGCCCGCAGCACCGCATCGCGCACGTTGCTTCGTTCCGGTTCCATCGCTTTTCCTCCTTCCGGTCCCGTACCCTTCCGCCGGCCGCCCGCACGCGCAGGCGGCCGTATGACGTTTTGGCGCGTTCACGCAGCTTTTGCCCGCACGTGGCGCCTGACGGCTTTGCGCTTCCGCGCGTGAACGAATCGCCGCCGGCGGTTTTGCGCCCGGCGAGACCATGTCCGCCGCGTCATGCCCACCCTGTCCGGGCCGGTGCGCCTGGCAGCCCCCGCCATGTTTCTGCGGCGTGCGGGGAAATCCGGTCCATTCGCAAAGGATGTTTTTACTATTGTAGCATGGCGACCGGGCAAACGTCAACCAAATACAATAATATGGTTGACAATCCGCCGAAACGACGGCCGGAACGCAGGAAAAACGGCGACCGGAAAGCGGGCTGCGGCGCGAAGGATCGAGGTCGCAACGATTGTACTGGAAAAACGGCGACCGGAAAGCGGGCTGCGGCGCGCGCGACCGGAACGGCGTCCCCGGACGTCTGCCGTTCGGCCCATACTCGTTTCGATCCCGGCTTTCACCGGGGCGTATGTCGCAAACGAGCGGGGAAGTAGCCGGACGTCCACCACGGGAGCGCGACGATCCCGACGGGAGGGGGCAGCCCTTGAGACAGGACCTCCCCTTCGGGAGCGCGATGCGGCCGTGGAAGGACAAAATGCCGCCGGGGACGGTTGGCCGGAACGGCGCTTCCGCTCGGGAGGATACAGGCGCCAAGGGGCGCGCCATGCCCCGCACGGGCGGGTTGGGCAAAACCGCAGGCGACAGGCGGCGCGGACTGTCCCGGGCGGCGACCTTGACAGCGCCAGGAATTTTGATTATGCTCATTTGTATCGCCATTTTGCAGCGGGCCCGCCGTTCGACGCGGGCGCTGCCGAAGGGATGTGAGCGCGCCATGCGCATCAAGCTGGCCCATCGCCGACTGCCGGATTATACGCGGGGCGAGGAGCTGTTCAACATGATCTCCCATATCGTAGGCGGCGCGTTTGCCATCCTTTCGCTCGCGCTGTGCGTGGTGCGCGGCGTGCAGCGGGGCAGCGCGGTGACGATCGTATCCGGCGCGGTGTACGGGTTCTGTATGCTGTTGATGTACAGCATGTCCAGCATCTATCACGGCCTGCGACCGCCGCTGGCCAAAAAGGTGCTGCAGGTGCTGGATCACTGCGCCATTTATTTCATGATTGCCGGCACGTATACGCCGATCCTGCTCGTGGCGGTGCGCCCGCTGTACCCAGCGCTGGCGTGGTCGGCGTTCGGTGTGGAGTGGGGCCTGACCGCGCTGGCGGTGACGCTGACGGCGATCGATCTGCGGCAATACCGCGTGTTCTCGATGGTGTGCTATATCGTGATGGGCTGGGGCGTTGCCGCTTTTTTCCCGCAGGCGGCGCAGGCGATGACGGAGACGGGCTTTTACCTGCTGCTGGCGGGCGGCGTCTGCTATACGGCGGGCGCCGTGCTGTACGGCGTCGGTTCCAAGCGCCGGTACTTCCATTGTGCGTTCCATGTCTTTGTGCTGGCGGGCAGCGTACTGCATTTTCTGGCCGTCTATCTGTATGCGCTGTGAGCAGCGGTTTGGGAAAAACGGCGGATAACTCTTGACATGACGGCGCACGTTTAGCATAATATGCACTGTGCAAGCCCGGGCAGGTGCCGCTGGCGGCGAACCGGCGCACGCAATCCCATATCCGTTCGCCTTGCAGGGCGTTGCCCGGCGGGCGGACACACCGCATGACTTGAGGGAGACTGGTTGCTATGGCATTGAGAAAGTGCCCCAAATGTGAATTGAACTATATCCGCGACGGCGAAGAATACTGCAACGTGTGCCTGCGCGCGATGAAGAACGGCCGCATTCAGACGGAGACGGTCGTCGAGGAGGAGACGCTCTGCAGCGAATGCGGAGAGGCGCCGGCCGTCCGCGGCTACGACCTGTGCGAGGCCTGCCTGCGCGAACAGAAGCGGCAGGCGGAGCTGGAGAGCGCGGGCGCACTCGACGATGAATTCGAGGACGTCGACGAGGAGGAAGAGGATTAACCGGAAACGGGGGAGGCGGCATGCGCGTTTTTGCCATCGGCGATCTGCATTTGTCCTTTGGCGCGGATAAGCCCATGGACATCTTCGGCGAGGCATGGCGCGACCACGCGCCGCGGCTGGCCGCCGCATGGCGCGCCGCCGTCGGCGGGGACGACCTCGTCCTGATCCCCGGGGACATCAGCTGGGCCCTCCATCTGGAGGAGGCGGCGCCGGACTTGGCGTTCATCGGCGGGTTGCCCGGCCGCAAGCTCCTGCTGCGGGGAAACCACGACTACTGGTGGAGTTCGCTGACGAAGGTGCGCAGCGCGCTGCCGCCGTCGGTGCGGGCGTTGCAGAACGACGCGCTCGCCGTGGGCGGGGTTGTCGTGGGGGGGACGCGTGGCTGGTCGCTGCCGGGGGCGGACGGCGCACAGAGCGAGACGGACGCGCGCATCTACCGCCGGGAGCTGGTGCGGCTGGAGCTGTCGCTCTCGCGCATGGGGGATGGCCGCCGCATCGTCATGCTGCACTACCCGCCGCTCGATCCACAGCGCATGGATACGGAGGTGACGGCGCTGCTGGAACGCTATGGCGTGGAGATTGCCGTCTACGCGCATCTGCACGGGCGCGCGCATCGCGGCGCGTTCGTGGGGATGCACAACGGCGTCCGGTATGCGCTCGCTTCGGCGGATTATCTGGATTTTGCGCCCTTGCTGCTGTGCGAAAGCGCGGCATAGAAACAACGGCGGGGGGGGGGGAAAAGCCCCCCTGCGCACCGA
>OGQA01001014.1_pt1 | contig 13488 bp, 11 predicted proteins | sample 1553011 | NCBI WGS metagenome assembly OGQA01 (sample SAMEA2580256, study PRJEB22360) | human gut metagenome | biome: human gut; feature: human-associated habitat; material: faeces | place: Denmark | collected 2008/2010 | reverse complement strand
TTTCACACCTATTATAATACTTCATTTTGCCCTGTTTGTTAAGTGCCGCGTCCTAAATTTCCAACAAAGTTTTCACCATGCAGAAAGGACCGGTTTCCCGGTCCCTCACTGGTCTTATTCCACCTCAGCGTGATCCTCATGGTCCTCATCGAACCCGTCATCGCTGTCCTCATCGATAATGATCGAGCTTGTGTCCACAACGCTCTCGTTGTATGTGTGTCTGGAACGAAGGTCCCACTTGTTTTCGAGCACATTCACGAAACGGTCGTCGAGAGAAAGATCCCCGTAAAACTGTGCGATGTTGTCTTCTTCCTGCGCAGGCGTGAATCCCATGATCTCACTGACTTCCTGCCACAGTTTCAGAAACACGACCGGTTTTTTCTTTCTCGTCATCAGGTCAAAAGCAACATCAACCATCGATTTTTTCATGTTGAATCCTCCTACATCTTTTCAGGCGCTTCCACGCCGATCAGTTCAAGCGCATTGCCCAGTGTGATCCTGGCTGCCTTCACCAGATCAAGACGCTGCGCACTCAGTTCCATATCCTCGCGGTCGATCACCTTGCAAGCGTTGTAAAAGCTGTGGAACTTCTGTGCCAGCAACGCCTGGGCCACCGCGTCAGATACGTCCGTGGCGGACTGGACCAGGAAGGTTTCCCCGTTTTCTTCCACGGAGGAGACGCCCGGCACGCCCTTGAGCGCCTCGGCCAGCGCGTTGCCGCCCGGCTCCGCGCCTACCTCCAGGCGGAAGCCGCTCTCCTGCTCCAGCTGCTTGCCCAGCTCGCCGATTTCGCCGCAGGCCACCAGCTTTCCCTTGACAAAGATGCCTACGCGGTCGCAGATCTGCTGAATTTGGTGCAGCTGATGCGAGGAAATCAAAATGGTTTTTCCATCCTTGTCCGCCAGCTCACGGATCAGGGCCATCAACTCATGCATGCCTTCCGGATCGATGCCGTTGGTGGGCTCGTCCATGATGAGCACATCGGGATCCTTGATGAGGATGTCCGCGATACCCAGGCGCTGCTTCATGCCCTTTGAATAGGTGCCCGCCCGGCGGTCCACGGCCTCGGTCATACCCACGCGGGCGACCAGCTCGTCGATGCGCGCCTCCAGATAGTCGCCGGAGAGGCCGTTCATCGCGCCGGTCATGCGCAGGTTCTGCCGGCCCGTCATATCGGGATAAAAGCCCATATTATCCGGCAGATAGCCCACGAAGCGCTTGACCTGTATGGGGTTTCGGGTGCAGTCCACGCCGGAGATGGAGGCGCTTCCGGCAGTGGGCTCGGTCAGGCCCAGCAGCATCAGCGTGGTGGTGGTCTTGCCTGCACCGTTGGGTCCCAGCAGGCCGAACACCTCGCCTTGCCGCACGGTCAGGTTCAGGTCGTCCACCGCGGTCAGTGCCCCGTAGCGCTTCGTCAGCGCCTTGGTTTCAATGATCGTGCCAGCCATGCTCAGCGCCTCCCGTATTTCCGCATGACCAGGATAATCACCACTGCCAGCACCACGATGATGCCGATGCCCGTCAGGCCCCACTTGGTTTCAGTCTTGACGGTGATGCGGAACTCGGCGCTGTCGCTGGCATCGCTGCTGCTGGCGGTGAGGGTGGTCACGTAGTCGCCGGACATGGCCTCCTCGCCGGGGGTGATGTAAGCGGTGGTTTCCACCGTGGCGCCCGGCTTGATCACGTCGATGGTTTCCGTGGAGAAGCGCACATTCCAGCCGGTGGGCGCGCTGGAGGTGAGGTTGACGTTGGTCAGGTCGCTGTTGCCGGTGTTGGTCAGGCTCAGCTGCACGGCGCTTTCCTGATTGGCGTAGGCGTCCAGACTCAGCCGTCCGCTGGGAGTCGAAAGGGACATCGCATAGGAACCGGTGATGGTGACCGACAGGTCGATGGTCATGGTTTCATTGACCGAGGTGGCGGTGCAGGGTATCTCATAGGTGCCCGCCTCGATGTTTTCGGGCGGCGTTACGGAGATGTCTACCGCCTGCGTGGTGCGCGCCTCAACGTCCAGTGCGGCCACCTTGGTGGTCTCGCCCGACGGCAGGAAGCTCACCTGCCAGCCCGTGGGGGCGTTGGCCGTAAAGGAGTAGGTCTGGCTGGAAAGCGTGTTGTTGATTAAGGTGGCGCTGAAGGTGAAGGCCGTGTCCGCGTCGCCCTCTTGAGAAGGATATTCCGCCGTGAAGCTGCTCTCGCCGATTTCTTCGGCGCTCACGGTCAGGGCAAGGTCCATCGTGTCCGCGATGTTCTGGCCCTGTGCCTTCAGTCGGATGGTGTAATCCCCGTCGGCGGCGTCCAGCGGCACATCCACCGCGAAGGTCACGGAGTCATCGGTCTGCTCATTTTTCACATGGACCACGCTCACCTGGTTGCTGCTGGCGCTGAAGGAGCCCTCCCAGCCCTCCGGGATTTCCTCCACCGAAAGGGTAAGATCCTGCGAAGCGCCGCTGTAGTTGTCCAGGCTCAGGGCAAAGGTCAGGCTGTCGCCCGCCTTTACGGTCATGGCGGGATACTGCGTGCTCAGCTCGATGTAGGGGTCCGCGGTTTTGGTATCGACCGCTTCTGCCGCGGCGCAGGATACCAACAGCAACAGGGCCACCGTCAGGGCGGCCAGACGGGTGAATGTGCGAATGCTTCTGTCCTTCATTTCAATCACTCCTGATTGTATTTCGCTGTTTGAGCGTATCCAAACGATACGTCACCAAGCTATGACAGACTTAAAAACCCCCTTGAACGAACTGTGAACAATATCGGACTTTTGTGCGAAAAGAGCGCAAAGGAAAGGGGGTCTGTGGTGAAGGGGAAGCGTCCACCCTGTGGGCTGCCGGCACCGAAGAGACCAACGTGGGCCGCAGGCGTAAGCAAAGATAAGGGCTGTGCGCAAAAGCGCGCAGAACCCCGATGGTTGAGAGGGCGGTCAAGCAAGCTAGGGACACGGCCCGGCGTTCCAGGCTTCAGGCTGTGGACTCTGGGTATCCAGACTTCGCGGGCAGGTTTTTGGGGAGCAGCGCCGCCTGAAGGACAGGCGGCACGAAGTGGCCGAAGAACAAGAAAAAACCCTCAAGCCTTTATGGCTCAAGGGTTTTTTGCTGGTGGAGCATAGGAGATTCGAACTCCTGACCCCCACAATGCCATTGTGGTGCGCTACCAACTGCGCTAATGCCCCATCTGTTGGCGACGAAAGCCATTATACGATACTTTTGACAAAAAAGCAACCCCCCGGCGAAAATTTCTTTGGCACGGCAGCCCCGGGCAGAAGGGGAACGCCGTGCGCATACGGCGTCATCGCAGGAGGGAGCGCAGCAGCCAGAGGATGGCCAGATGGCCCGGATAGGCGGCGTACATCAGCCATCGGGGCGTTTTGGTGCGCCCGGCCACGGGCCAAAGAATCAGCGGCAGCACCAGGATGGCCGCGGTCTGCAGGCGCACCCGGAAAAGGGACGTCTCCCAAATGACGGAGCCCGAAGCGCCCCACATCACGCAGTAGGCGGAAAAGCAGACCGAAAGCGCCAGCGGATGGTCGTGCAGCATCCACAGCAGCAGGATGCACGCCACCCCGCGCAGGCCGTAGTCCATGTCGATGAACTGTGTAGCCAGCAGCGCCGCCACGGTCAGCCATTCCTTCTTTTCCTTCAGCCCCCAGATGGACAGCAGGCCCAACAGCAGCGTGGCGAAGATGTTGAGCTTGTCGAGCGGATGGTTGAGCGCATACATATAGAAGGGCTGGGAGACGATGCCCGCCGCCAGCAGGCGAAGCGCGTAGCGGGGCAGGCTGCGCGTGTGCTCTGCGCCGATGGCAATGCCCCAGGCAAACAGCGGGAACGCCAGGCGGCCGACGACGCGCAGCCACATGACGTTCGGCAGGAGCGCGGAGCCGACATGGTCGAAAATCATGCAGATGACCGCGATGATTCCCAGCAGACCCGTGTCATGGTTGGCATAGGCGCGAACCGATATGGGCCGGAAACCGATTTGCCTTTGCACGGCGGGACACCTCCGGAGATTCTTAACGGGTTCTTCCCAGTATACACCATGGGAGGGGAGTTTGTACACTTGCAATTTGAAGGCGCTATGCTATAATGCGGATATGCATGATAAAGGAGAGTTTTTGACGAATGCGCATTGTCATTGTCGGTGACGGGAAAGTCGGGTATACGCTCACCGAACGCCTTGCCTCGGAAGGCCATGATATTGTCGTCATTGATAACAACAGCCGCAATCTGACCGCCCTGGGCAATTCCCTGGATGTCATTACCGTCCTGGGGAACGGCGCGTCCTATGCCGTGCAGCGGGAGGCGGGCGTGGAACACTCCGACCTGCTTATCGCGGTGACCTCCATGGACGAAATCAATATGCTCTGCTGCCTGCTGGCCAAGAAGCTGGGCGTAAAGCATACCATTGCGCGCGTGCGCAATCCGGATTACGCGGAGCAGCTGCTGTATCTGAAGGACGAGCTGGGCCTGAGCATGGCCGTCAACCCGGAAATGTCCGCCGCGCTGGAGATTGGCCGCATGCTTCGCTTCCCGTCCGCCATCAAAATCGAGACCTTTGCGCGCGGGCGCGTGGATTTGGTGGAATACCGCATCCCGGCGGAGAGCACGCTGTGCGGCATGGCGCTCTGGCGGCTGCCGGACGTGCTGAAGGTGCACCTGCTGGTCTGCGCGGTGCGCCGCGGCGAGGAGGTATACATCCCCACGGGCGACTTTGTATTGCAGGCGGGCGACCATATCCACATCACCATTCCGCTCAAGGAGGCGGGCGCGTTTTTCAAGCGCCTCGGCGTCTATCAGCAGCGCGTCAAATCGCTGATGCTGGTCGGCGGCGGCCGCGTGGCGTATTACCTGGCCAAGCAGATGACGGCCCTGGGCGTGCAGGTCAAAATCATCGAGCGGGAGGAGGCCCGGTGCGCGGAACTGTGCGAACGCCTGCCGCGCTGTGTCATCATTCACAGCGACGGCACGGACCCCGATACCCTGCAGGAAGAGGGGCTGGAAAACGCCGACGCGTTTGTGGCGCTGACCGGCATTGACGAGGAGAATATCATCATCTCGCTGTACGCCCGCACGCGCACGGACGGCAAGGTCATCACGAAGGTGGACCGGCTGTCCTTCCTGGGCGTGCTGGGGGATATGGGCCTGGACAGCCTGATTTCCCCGAAAACCATCACGGCAAACGCCATCGTGCGCTATGTGCGCGCCATGCAAAACGCCCACGGCTCCAATGTGGAAACGCTCCATCGCCTGATGGACGGCCGCCTGGAGGGCCTGGAATTCCGCGTGCGGGAAAGCGCGCGGCATCTGGGCGTCCCGCTGCGCGATCTCCCGCTCAAGCCCGGCCTTCTGATTGGCTGCATCGTCCGCGAAGGCAAAACCATTATCCCGGGCGGCAACGATACCATCGAGGCGGGAGACAGCGTGGTCGTGATTACCACCAATCGTTTCTTCGACGATTTCAACGATATTTTCAAGCCTCAATCCTGACGGGGACAGAAACCGTATGAACCATCGAATGATTCTGTTCATTCTCTCCCGCGTGCTGCTTGCGGAGGCGGTGCTGCTGGCCGGTTCGGCCTGCGTGGGGCTGCTGTATGGAGAGAGCGTGCTGCTGACCTTTGGCGTGCCCGTGGCGCTGCTGCTGGCCTGCGCGGCCGTGATGTGGTGCTTCAAGCCCCGCTCGCACAATTTTTATGCCCGGGACGGGATGGTGGCCGTCTCGCTCGCGTGGATTCTCATGTCCGCCTTCGGCGCGCTGCCCTTCTGGCTCAGCGGCTACATGCCCTCGTATGTGGACTGCTTTTTTGAGACCGTTTCCGGCTTTACCACCACGGGCGCTTCCGTGCTGCCGGCCGTGGAGCACCTGCCCAGGGGCCTGCTGTTCTGGCGCTCCTTTACGCACTGGATAGGGGGCATGGGTGTGCTGGTGTTCCTGATGGCCATCATCCCGCTGGCGGGCGACCGCTCCATGCACCTGATGCGCGCGGAATCGCCGGGGCCGTCCGTGGGCAAGCTCGTGCCGCGCGCGCGAACGAGCGCGCTGATTCTCTACGGGATGTACTGCGCGCTGACCATCGCGCAAATCATCTTTCTGCTGGCCGGCGGTATGCCGCTGTTCGACAGCGTGGTGCATACGTTCGGAACGGCCGGAACGGGCGGATTTTCCATCAAAAACACCAGCATCATGGCCTATAACAGCCCATACGCCGAGATAGTGATTACGGTGTTCATGCTCCTGTTCGGCGTAAACTTCAGCCTGTACTATCTGGTGCTGGTGCGCCGCCCGCTCGAGGCGCTCAAGAGCGAAGAGCTGCAATGGTACCTGGGCTTTTTCGCGGCGGTGACGCTGCTGATTGCCTTTAACATCCGGGACATGTACGACAGCTTCGCCACGGCGCTTCGCCATGCCGCGTTTCAGACCTCGTCCATTATCACGACGACCGGCTATGCCACGACGGACTTTAACCTCTGGCCCGAGTTTTCGCATGCGCTGATCATCCTGGTCATGATTGTGGGCGCCTGCGCAGGCTCGACGGGCGGCGGCTTCAAGGTCTCCCGCGTGGTCATCCTGGTCAAGAGCATCCGGCGCGAGGTGTATCGCATGCTGCATCCGCGCGCGGTGGCGCATATCAAATTTGAGGGCAAATCGCTGGACACGGAAATCGTGCACGGCGTGCTGGTGTATCTGGGACTGTACGTGATTATTGCCATGGTGTCCGCGCTGCTGGTGGCGCTGGACGGTTACGACCATACCACCACGGTCACGGCGGTGCTCAGCGCCCTGAACAACGTCGGCCCCGGCCTGGGCGAAGTGGGGCCGATGGGGAATTACGGGCTCTTTTCCGCCGTGTCGAAGCTGGTGTTGAGCGCGGATATGCTGATTGGCCGTCTGGAGATTATCCCGCTGATTGTGCTGTGCACGCCGTCGGTGTGGCGCAGGCGCTGAGGAACAGGAGGGGGACGATGAAAAAGCTGCGTGCCATGCTCTGTCCCGTGGCGGTGCTGCTGGTGCTGTCGATGCTGGCGCTGTGGAACGTCACCGTGCAGGCCATCGCCTACTTCGGCTTTATCTGGGACGTGCTGCTGGGCGCGGCGCTGGGCATATCGCTGGCGCTGCTGCCGACTTTCTGCGGGTTCGGCGCGCGGAAGAACGCGTCGGTCAGCATGTTCTGGGTTTGCGGGTTTGCGGCGCTGCTGCTGATTTTTGTGCAGTACATGTCGCTGGTGACGGACCTGGCCCTGCCCGACCTGCCCTTCCTCAGCAGCAGCTATAACGGCCGCATCCTGGTGGTAGAGGGCGCGCTGCTGGGCTATTGCAGCGTGGTTGCCGGCCGGGGCAAGCTGTAAGGCGCGCGGCCGGAACATGATGTTTCCTTCGCTGCAAGGCGGCTCCCAGCCTTGCAGCGAAAGACCGTCGACATGTCGACGGTCGGAAGCCTTGACAGGCTGCCCGTTAAAACTCCTTTTCCTCAAAGCGTCTGCACAGCACATATTTGGACACGGCGCTTCTCTGGGCGCTGATGCCGTGGAGCAGGGCGCGGATATGATCCGGCAGGACGCGGTTGAACTTGACCTCCATGACCACAAGGTTATGGTCCAGCACGGGCACGGTCGGGAGCCGGGGGTTGAACATGTCCAGCCGGCCCAGGCCCGTATGCAGCTGTTTATCGAAGGTAATGCGGACGTCTTCGGCGGGGTGGATGTAGGCCTCGCGGATGTAATCGACGATGACCACCGGGTGCAGAAGCCGCGTGCGCATCAGGCGATACAGCTCGCCCAGCAGCGGCACCGCCGCCCGCTCCAGGCCGGTCGGATCGCCCGCGATAATCTGCTCGGCCAAATCGCGCGGGATGAGCAGGCTTTCCTTGGAAATCAAATCGCCCCGTTTGGCCTTGCATTCCAGCTTGATGTCCTTGTCGGAATACCGGTAAATCCGCAGGCGATATTTGCGGCGGTTGCCCACGCCGCTGATTTTTTCATGAAGGAAATCGTCAAAGATGGTATCGAAATACAGCGAACGGATGGCGTACTCGTTGTACTCATCCCCCGCAGGGTCCCGCTGCAGAACATAGTCCAGCGTGCGGCTCAGATGGGTATACTCGCCGTAGCTGATATAGTATTTCAGTTCGTGCCGAAGCGACGCGCGGACGGCCATGTTATGCCCCCGCCTCGTTCTGGCAGGCGACGAGCGTCGCGTCATACACGCCGTCAATATCCAGCATCTGGCTGATGATGTCCTGACGCTCGCCGATACGGACTTCCACGGTCATTTCCGCGCCGTTTTGCGTGACCGTCTTGGAGCGCAGGCGGCGGTTTTTGACGCGGGAGAGCACGCTCTGAATTGCGTCGGTGGCCGCTTCGTCATAATGGAGCACCAGCAGGTAGCTGTTGGCGCTGGGCAGCTTGACAAAGGTGAGCAGCAGCACGATAATCGCAATCCCCAGCACCACCACCAGCGCGATGGTATACAGCCCCGCGCCCAGCACGATGCCCGTGGTCAGCGCCCAGTACATATAGGCCGTGTCCATGGGGTCCTTGACCGCCGTGCGGAAGCGCACAATGGACAGCGCGCCGACCATGCCCATCGACAGCGCGATGTTCGAGCCGATGCACATGACCACCGGCGTGGTGATGAGCGTAAGCATGACCAGCGTGATGGCGAAGGACGGCGAATACAGCACGCCCCGATAGGCCCGGCGATATACGACCGCGATGACGATGCCTGCCAGCAGCGCCGCCAGCAGCGCGATGACCACCGACAGCGGCGTCATGTCCGACATTTGGACGGCCAAAGTATCCAGCACGCTGCTGCGAATAACGTCCGCCGCACTGAGCGTTCCCTGATTGTCCATGTTCCGATCTCCTCCTTATCGATCCTCCGTATTCTCCGGCCTGGGGCCGAAGTAGGCGGTCATCTCTTCGTCCGACAGCTCAAACCATTCCTGCACGTGTCCCCAGACATAGTACGGACGCGCGCGGATGACATTGTAGGTGTAGGTATAGATGCGGTTGTACCAGTAGTTATAGGCTGCGGTGGGGTCGCTGGGCGGGTCAAAGGCGATGAGCTTGCTGGTTTCGCCGGCCCAGCGGTTGAAGTGCAGCCCCATTTCCGGCTGAATCTCGGCCACCATATCGTCCATCAGCGCGAGGATGCGGTCGGTATCGCTGAGGAAGTTCTGGTAGAGGTATCCGTAGCGCGTGAGGAACTTCTCCTCCAGCTCGGGCACCTCCAGCAGCGCGCGGATGAGCGTGTTGTCGAAGTTGCGGCTGCCCGAGCCGTCGGGATCGAGCCAGATGAAACAGCCGTCGTTGTTGCGGTTGTACAGGCCCCAGTCCAGGTCAAAGAGAATCCACTTCCACTTTTCGCCTTCGGCGTTGCGCCGGTAGAACTTGATGTTGCCGGTGTCCGTATTGCCGAAGTACATTTCAAAAATCATAAAGTCGAAGTAGTTATCCACATCCACCCAGTCCAGCACCGTCTGCAGGGCCTCGGCATCCGTGGCCAGGTCATGGGATTCCACGAAATCCAGCAGCTCGCCGTAGTTGTCATACGAGCCGTTGAGCACATCGTTGTCGCCCTTGATCAGGTCCACGTTTTTCGGATCTGACCAGCCCTCGTAGGCGGCGATGGAATGCTCGTTGATGCGCTCGCGCAGGTTATAATGGCCCCAGTATTCGCCGTTGAGGTACACGATGACCGGCGTGGAGGCCATATGGATGATTTCGGAATCCGTCCAGTCCACGATTTTCGATTGCAGGGAATCGATGATGCGCGTGTACGCGCCGTCGTTTCCGCCGTTGCGCAGCAGCACCGCTTTGTACTCGGTAAAGGGGCGGTCCTCAAAGAACGGATAGGCCAGCGTTTCGGAACCGTATTTGGCCTTGGCCGTGATGCGGAAGCTCTTTTGCGCCAGGTCCAGGCTGAACTGCCCGTGCAGCTGCACGGCCACGCCCTGGTTGAGGAGCTGCTCGCCCTCGGCGGTGTACATTTCAAAATTGCCCGCCTTCTCGCGCAGGGAGGTGTCGTCCTTGACTATCCAATAGGTGGCCTCGTCGAACGGCGGACTCTTGAGCTGGTTGGAAGGCAGCGTGCCGTAGACGGCGTCGATGTCGATGCCGTCGGCATAGATGCCGGTCGACGGATCCCACAGGTCCACCGGGTCCACCGTCAGGCAGATGACGGGCAGGGAATGATAGGTGTTGAGCAGATAGGTTTCGGTGGTGATTTCCGAAGCCTTCAGCCCGTCGGCAAACCCGCGCGCGCGCAAGACCGCGACCTTATCGATGGCGATGGGTCCTTCATAGAGCGTGCCGTTTTCCGCCGTGGGCTCGGAGCCGTCCAGGGTATAAAGAATCGTCACGCCCTCGGGCGCCTGCATGGACACGGTGACAGAGCTGGCGTATACGCCCCCGGCGGGGCTGACCGTCGGCTGGGCGGCATAGCCGGAGAACCCTTCGCCGTTTTTCGCGCCGGGCGTTGGCGTCTCATAATAAAAAAGACCGCCCTGGTCAAAGTCGCGCCCGTAGGAATTGTCCGTTTCCAGCTTGGGCACGACCAGCTTATCCAGAATATAGCCGGAGCTGTTGGACAATACAATGGTTTCGCCCAGGGCGCTGAGCCGGTAATTCGCATGGATGGCGCCGCTGCCCGTCGGCGATTCGGAAAGCCCGCTGGGGAAAATCAGCAGATACTCCCCGGGCTGGATGGTAACGTCCGGAAGTTGCCATTTGCGGGGCCGCCCCAGGTTGTCCGACAGCCCCCAGTCCTTCAGGTTGACCGCGGTCTGGCCCAGGTTGACCAGCTCTATCCAGTCATAGGACGTCCAGCCGAGCGGGGTGTCCACGCCGGTGGAGGAGGTCATCACCTCGGAGATGAACACGCCGCTGCCGTTGCGCTGGCGGATGCGGGCGTCGGCCGACAGCTCGCCCTCGTAGTTGTTGGGATAGCCCGGCGTCGGCTGCAGATAGGTTTGCCAGCTGCTGGTCAGCCCCTCTATCCGGCCCCAGGAGACGTCGTCGTCCAGGTTGTCATAGGTCGCGCGGTCCACCGGCTGCCCGAGGATGTCCGAGAGGATGACCGTTTCGCCCTCGGCCGACAGGCGGAAGTTGGTGTGCGCGTACAGGCCGTCCCCGCCGGTCCGGTTCTTGCCGGACGCGAAGACGACGTAGTATTCGCCCGGCTGCAGCACGACGTTTTGCGGGAAGCGCCACTTCACCGGCTCGGTTTCGTCGTCCGAAAGGGCGTAGTTGGACAGCGTGACCGGCAGCGTTCCGCCGTTGTATATCTCAATCCAGTCGGAAAACTCGCCGTCCTCGTCCTGCAGGCTGGTGCGGTTGACGGCAAGCAGCTCATTGATGACCAGGCCGTCCGAAGACCCAAGCGCCGCCGAGCGCATCTGCTCATAGCCCGCCGGGGTGTTGGGATAGCCGGGGGTGAACTGCTCGGTGATAATCCAGCCGTCGCCCGTGTCGGCGTAGCTCATGTCCGAGCTCATCGCCGGCAGCTCAACGGAGTCGACGACGATGGCGTTGCGGTCAAACAGATACACCGTTTCGCCCAGCGAGGAAATCTTAAAGCGCGCGTGCAGGGGCGAACCCGCTTCGGCCACGTTGGTATCGTCGCAGAAGACCAGGGCGCGCTCGCCGGGCTCCAGCGTCATATCGGGGAACAGGAACAGCACGCGATCCTCGCGATCGGACAGGCCGATGCCCTTCAGATTCAGCGCCGTTTCCCCCTCGTTCACCACCTCGACCCAGTCGGGATACGCGCCCGTCTCATCGGGATAGGCGCTGCGGTTGGAGGACATGACTTCGCTGATGCGCAGCAGGATTTCTTCGCCTTCGACCGCGCCGCCCGTTCCTTCGGCGCCGGGGGCCAGCACAACGGCCTGCTGGCCGGAAGAAAGGGTGGGCAACAAAAGCACAAGGGCCGTCAACAGCGCGGCAAAGATGAGAATCAGCAGGCTGTTGCGGATGGGCGTGCCGGGTTTCTGCGGTTTTATTGTATCCCTGCGGCGGGGTTTCTGCTGGAGTCTGGGCAAGGCTGTGTTTCCTTTCCGCTTTGGATGTCTGAAGCATACCGACCTTCATTATACCATACACAATCAAAACGAACCAGCCTTTTGCCGTCTTCCCGGCAAAAAACATGAAATTTCGCGCCCAAGACAGGCATATGCTGCATCGGTGGAGCCGAAAGGAGGGATGGGAATGCGTCTGGGGGTGGCCATTGAGTCCGGCGGAGCGCGGTGCGCGGCGGCCGCGGGCGTGCTGCTGGCGCTGCAGGAGGCGGGCATTGTGCCGTGGGCGTATGCGGGGTGCGGCGCGGGAGGGCTCGTCGCGGCGCTGGCCGCGTGCGCGGTGCTGGCCATCTCCATCCCGCTGGCCGTGCGGAACCTTGGCTACAAGAGTGCCGCCGATGCCGAAACGCCCACCACGGAATCCCCGGCGAGCGATGAAAAGCCTGCGGAGAACGGCATTTCCGGTTCACCCGACCCGTCGCGCGACGGAAGCCCCGAAGCGGACGGCGGCTGGGAGGACAGCGATTCCGTGGCCGCACGCATTCTGACGACGGAGCTCGGCGGGCTGCGGCTGGGGATGAAGCGTGAGGACGTGCAGGCCATGCTCGGTGAGCCGGACAGCGTCAGCAACACGGGAGAGATCCAGCGTGAGGACGGCGTGTGGGAAGTCTGCTGGTTCTATAATACCTCCGGCAGCGCGGATGTGCAGTATGATTTGCGTCTGCGATTCACGAACACCGGCATGCGCGACGGCAGCGGCTCGGTACTGAGCGAGGTCTGGGCGCAAAGTCCCTGCGATTGGACACTCGATACCGGCATTGGCATCGGCAGTCCGCAGGAGGCCGTCGATGCTGCGTATCCGGACGCCGTGTGGACGCATGAAACGATGATCGAAAACGATCAGGAGATCCCGTATGACTTGTACGAGCTCACGTCCGGCGACCTGTTCATGCTGATCCGCGTCGAAGCGGGTGAAGTCTCACACATCAGCTTCGGCGGTCTGAACGCCTATCACTTCTGGGACAAGAATGAACCGGCTCCCGCCGACCCGTACACCTTCACCCCCTACGACACGCTCTCCGGTGGGACGGTCACGGCCTATTCCCGCACGGAAAGCGGTTGGGAAAAACAGGTTCTGACGGAGAAACGGGCGAAGCTGCTCGTGATCACACTCAACATCATGGACCCGGAGCCGAGTGCTGTACAGGGTGAGCCCGTGATCTGGCTGGAATTTGAATCCGGCGGCGTCGCGGCCCTGTACGACGAAAGCAGCGCAGGCGCGATCTACCGTCTGGAAGACCAGTCTGCGTTCGAAGCCGCGCTCTCGTCCGGCGAAGACCCGACAGACGCGCTGACGCTGATCGAATATTGCATCTTCCCGGGCGTCTGGGACGATGTCCTGTCCGCGCTCGAAGCATAAAAACAGACTCTCCGGTGCGAAAAAGGCGTTTGGGCTGCCGGAGGATGATCGCGCTGTACGG
>OGQA01001009.1_pt1 | contig 13520 bp, 9 predicted proteins | sample 1553011 | NCBI WGS metagenome assembly OGQA01 (sample SAMEA2580256, study PRJEB22360) | human gut metagenome | biome: human gut; feature: human-associated habitat; material: faeces | place: Denmark | collected 2008/2010 | reverse complement strand
ATGGGCGTTATGCCGGAAACTATCACGTTGCCGACGTCGGTGCCCAGCCATATTTCTCCCAGTCTTGCCGCACCCGCTATGACTGCGGATGCGACAAAATATGAGATGAATTTAGGCAGCCGCAGTCTGTCCAGAAGATAGTACAGAACCATTCCGCACAGTGCCGAGGCGAGAGTCACGAGTGCATCGCCTGTGCCGCCGCCGAATACAACAGAAAAGCAGGTGGCGGAGCCCGCCGCAAGCGGTACTTTCTTCCAAAGCGGCATCGGAGCGGTATGTGCCGTCAGACGTTTGCGCGCCTGCGATGGAGTCATGCTCCCGTCCGTGAGCCCGCGGGATACCGCTATGGCGTCATCAAGGCGGCTCAGATCAGTGCCGCGGTCCATTATCGAAGCCGAGCGCGTTATATAATCGTCCCCGCAGCGCACACCCAGAGTAAGTGCTGTGGGCAGCGCAATGACGTCTACGGTATCGGCACCGTTGGCGCTGAGTATTCGGGTGCAGCACTCATTTGCGCGATAGGTCTCGCCGCCGCATGCCAGTATGGTACGCGCCGTCAGCAAGGTGATATCTATCAGTTCTTCCGATATTCGGGCGTTTGTTCGCTGCCGTTCCGGTTCGTTACGGCCGGCTGCGTTTGACAGCTCCTCAGACACTTAGTCAAGACTCCCCGTATTGTAGTATTTGACATACTCGTTATGATAGTCGTCGGTTCCTATTATATCAGGTGCATAGTAGTGGGAATATGCGAAAGTCACGTATCCGCTCACGTATTTTGAGGCTATATTCATTTGTCTCACAAAGCGCTCCAGAGGCGCCGGCGTCCATGTGCTCTGGTCGAAGTTTTCGTTATTTGCCCAGAATACAAGACCGTCTACGGTGTCGCAGGCCCGTTTGAGCGCGGCGAAATATCCGTCCATCTGGTCAATGGTTATGTGACCTGCGCCCACGGCGTCCTGACAGCAGAAAATATCGCCCTCTCTGAAGCGTGTTTTTGCAAAAATAGCTTTCCATTCCGCTTCGGTCGCTTGGACATCCACGCTGTTTCTCACAAAGGGCGAGAGCATCAGCGGAAGCTCCGGATCGATAAGAGTGAGCTCGTCAAGGTACAGATTGAGAAATTCGGCAGCCTGATCGACATATCCGAGACCGTTGTAGTATTCCCATGCGAAATACCATCCGGCAAATGCGTTGGGATATTTTTCCTTGTAAAGATCGTACAGGGAATGAGCGACCTGCTTGCCGACTTCAGCCTGGTTGCGGTACCAATCCGGCTGAGAGGCTGCTTCGGTCCACCACTCGTCCGCAATGTTCAGACCGAGAAACACTTTTACGCCCATCTCTTCGCTTACCTTCAGCAGCCTCGGTATCATCACGGCGTATTCGGTGTAGCCGCCCGGGGCCTTCTGGTCGTCGGAAGGTGCGGCGTTGAAGTAGGCGTCCGAGAATTTGCCGTAAGGAGTGGTGCAGCTCCACTGCACTATCACAGTGTCTATCCCCGCCTCAAGCAGTGTTTCAAGATGGTTTTCCCATTTTTTCTCCGTATACCCCGAAAACGCCCAGGGCTGAATAAATGTGCCGGTCACATAAGGCCAAGTTCTGTCTATCATATCTGTAGATTCCTCCGTGGAAACAGTATCGGATGTTTCGTAGCCGGCAGACTGCGCGTCGGATAAAGCTTCTGAGCCGTTTTGGCTTTCCGTGGGTGCAGTCGTACAGGCAGTGAACGTAAACAGTGCGGCGAGCACGCACAGGAGTATGACTTTAAATGAGCGTTTCATATCGGTTTTCCTTTCATGTCGGATAAGCTTCCGGAATATGCACCGAAAAGCTTATGTTCGATGCAGAGAGATGCTCGAAGTCCCTTTCACGGCTGCCCAGTCGACCGGTTCCATGCCGTTGGCGACGAGAAAAGCGTTCGCCCGCGAAAAATGGTGACACCCGAAAAAGCCGCGTGACGCCGAAAGAGGACTCGGATGCGGAGCGGTGAGCACCAGATGGCGCTTATTGGTGATAAGTTCCATCCTCCGCCTTGCGTATGCGCCCCAGAGCATGAAGACCATCGGCTTTTCACGTTCGTTGAGCAGTTGGATGATGCGTGAGGTCAGGTACTGCCATCCTATACCGTCGTGGCTCCCGGCTGCACCTTCCCGTACGGTGAGCACGTCGTTGAGCAGCAGTACGCCGCTCTTCGCCCAAGGTATCAGGCAGCCGCTCTGCGGCGGCGTTATGCCGAGATCGCCCGACAATTCCTTGTAGATATTGCATAGTGAAGGCGGGACGGTGACTCCTTCCGGAACCGAAAATGCCAGTCCGTGAGCCTGACCGTATTCGTGATACGGGTCCTGTCCGAGTATGACCACCTTGACGTCGTCATAATCCGTCAGCCGCAGTGCGGTGAATATGTCGTTCATCGGCGGGAACACCCTGTACGGATGCGAGCCGAGATACTCGTCCTTCAGAAAGGCGCGGAGCTTTTTGTAATAGTCCTTTTCAAATTCATCCGAAAGCAGCTCCTGCCAGTGATTACCGAGCTGTACCATGGTTATTTCGTGCCGTACAGCCTGTCGCCCGCGTCGCCGAGCCCGGGGACTATATATGCGTGTTCGTTAAGACATTCGTCAAGCTGTGCTATGAATATGTCCACGTCCGGGTGGGCTTCCTGAACGGCCTTGACTCCCTCGGGCGCGGCGATCAGGTTTATCATTTTTATGTTTGAGCAGCCTCTTTGCTTGAGACAGTTTATTGCAGCCACCGCGGAGCCGCCGGTTGCGAGCATCGGGTCGAGCACGATCAGCAATCTGTTTGCGGCGTCGTCCGGTATCTTGAAGTAGTACTCTACCGGCTTCATGGTCTCATGGTCTCTGTACAGTCCTATATGTCCGACACGTGCCGTAGGCAGTACCGATAAAAATCCGTCTACCATACCGAGCCCCGCTCTGAGTATCGGTATTATCCCCACCTTCTGGTCCGAGATGAACTTACCTGTTGTTTTGCCGATCGGAGTTTCTATCTCCATTTCGTATGTCGGCAGATCGCGTGTGGCTTCATAAGCGAGAAGCATCGTTATTTCGCTCAGCAGTTGTCTGAAATCCTTTGAACCCGTTTCTTTGAGCCTCATTATCGACAGCTTATGACTTATGAGCGGGTGATCGAGTATGACAAGTTTGCTCATCGTGACAATTCCTTTCGTTAACGGCGAATTTTACCTGCCGCTGTCTCATTTTTAACATCTTACCACACGTGCACCGGTTAGTCAAGAAAGTTCGACGATTTGACACTTATTTTTCTCTTCCCACTTTATTTTAACCATGTCGGGTTTGTTGTACCGTCAGGAAGGCGCTAAAATATCTTGAACTTTTGTGTTGCGTTCATGATCGGCGTGTGGTATAATACTATGGTATTATGCCTGAGGAGGGGAATATGTGAAGCGTGCTCTGATCCTGACGATACTGTTGATCACATTGCTGTTTGCACCGTTCGGTGTCATCTCTGCCCGCACGCCGGTGCTGACCCTTGAGGATACGGTCGTCGAGTATTCTCCGGACGGATATATGCCTCAGGCTGAGGTCAGCATGCCGGAGCTTGCGGAAAAAATAAAATATCTGGCGGTGGACGTGTCGGATTCCCGCCCCGTGCCCTTGCCGCTGACTCAGGCGGGAGAGTATAGGGTAAAAGCATATATCGACGACCCCGGATATGAGGACGTGTCTGTTACCGCGACGATAAAGGTAGAGCCGGTGCAGGTCAGTCTTTCCGTCAAGTATCTTACGGAAGCTTATACCAGCGAGCCGCTGATGCCCGAATGCACCGTATTTCCGGAGTGGGCGGCGGAATATGTGAGTCTCGACTATTCGTTCATATATTTTGAGGAAGACGATCCTTCGGTTTCATACGCGGTAGATGCGCCGCTCGGTCTGGGCACGTATCTTACGCACATATCGCTGGGTTCGGGTGACCCGAATTTCGTATGCGACGGTAAAACGTTTATTTTTACCGTGGATGAGCATCGTGGCAGACGACAGTACGGTGACGACGCGCTTTTGCCTGTCGACCCGCTGATAACATGTCGTCTCGAGGGGCTCACCGTGACGTATGACGGCAGTCCGCATGTGCCGGCTTGCGAGTGCTTCCCGGCGGTGCTTGAGCCGCAGCTTACCTATCGGCCGGTCGATTACACCGGTGCGCCTTCTGCACCGGCGACAGATCCGCCTGTAGAGCCGGGTGAATACGAGGTGACGGCTTCCGTTTGCGGCGTCGAGCTCGCTACCGGGACACTTGTGATAAGCAAGATCGTTCCCGAGTTTTCACTCGGAGTCACCGAATATGAGTACACGCCCGACGGCGTTATGCCTCTTGTATCCGATACTTCGGTACCGTGTACTCTCATTGCGTACAGCGTCGGGGAGGATGACAGCGTTATCGAACAGGTCCCGCTGCCTTTGGTGGAGCTCGGCAGATATCTCGTGGTGATCAATCCCGCCGATACCGCACATTACGAATCCGTATATACGCTTGAATACATTACGGTCAAAAAAGCAGATGTGGAAATAAATACGGCGTCTCAGACCTTTGTTTATGACGGATTTGAAAAGGCTATCGAATACGAGGTTTCACCTTCGTGGGTGCCGTGTGAGGTGCGGTACTATACGCTTGAGCCGGACGGCAGCGTGAGAAGCCAGCTTGGCACCAAGCCGCCTATAAATGTGGGATCCTATATGGCAACGGTACACGTCACTGATACTGCAAACGTGGAGCCGCGCGCAGTGTCCGTATATTTCAGCATAACCGATGCTGATTCGCATTCATTACCTGCACCTGCCGATACCGGAGGTCAGTTTACTTTCATAGGACCGACATCCCCGGTGTTCGTGTTGACGGCGCTTGTTCTCCCGTTGGTGCTTATTGCGGCGTTTATCACATATATAAGTATGCGTAAGCGTGGGATGTTCAACGGCACGCATCACGGAAAAAGAGGAGGAAACGGCGGCATATGAGTATCATTGAAGCATTGCTTTACGGCATAATACAGGGAGCGGCGGAATTTCTTCCGATCTCAAGCTCTGGGCATCTGGCGCTTGCACAGAGCATATTTGGCGCGAAAAACATTGAGACCGATTATTTTATGTTCAATGTACTGCTGCATCTTGCAACTCTCGTTGCCGTGGCTATTGTCTATTACCGCGATCTTTGGAATGTGATAAAGGCATTCTTTTCGCTTGTCGGAAAGTTATTTAGCGGCAGATTGAAAAAGGAGCCGTTGACTGCTTCCGAGAAACTTACATTTAATCTGATTTTGGCAACCGTGCCTTTGGCAGTGGGTGCGCTGATAAGTGACAAGGTGGAGGCGTTGAGCGGGATGCCGAAGGTTATAGGCGCGCTCCTGATACTCAACGGGTGTATGCTGTGGCTGAGCGATCGGATAAAGGCTTCCGGCGCGGTGGAATTACGGCCGCTTCAGGCGCTTGCGGTAGGTTTGATACAGCTCGTGGGCGTGCTGCCCGGTATTTCCCGTTCCGGTTCCACTATCACAGGCGGCAGGCTGTTTGGGCTTGACAGACAAGAGGCGGTTCGCTTTTCGTTTTTGCTGTCTGTACCGGCAATATTGGGCGCAAATATACTTTCTTTGCGAGATATAGCGGAAAATCCCGTGGAGACAGAGTTGTTGCTTCCGTTCGCCGTCGGAGCCGCAGCGGCTATCCTTGTCGGCATAGCGGCGATAAAGCTTTTGCAGCTCGTTGCCAATAAGAATAAATTCGGAATATTTGCGGTTTATTGCGCCGCGGTCGGTGCCGCAGCGCTGATCTTCGCTTGAGTGAAGTAACGTCATGGAAGGAGACTGATGCCTGTAATGGCGCAGAAAAAACAGACGACCGAAAAAAAGCCGGCGCCGGCAGCACGCAGTGCCAGACAATCCGAGGCCAAAAAGCGTGCCGAGCGTGAGCAGGCGGAAAAGCAGGAATTGCTGCGCAAGGCGCGGCGCAGACGTATGCACGCCGTCGTGCCTCCCGTACTGTGCGCAGTGGCGATCTATATCATAGCCTGTTATATCGTGCATTTCAGTTCTGACGAAACTACGGGGCTTGTCGGGTTCGTGGGTTCTACCGTGATACCGTTCAGCTTCGGGCTTTTCGGAGTGGGCGCGCTGGCTATCCCTCTCTATCTGTTCAATATTGCGATATTTTATAAAAGTTCGCTGGAAAACGGAGGAGTTCGTTCTAAGGCGACCGCTTCATTGCTCAATCTTGTGTTTATTGCGATGCTGCTTCACCTTGTTACGGGTTCGGAGCTTAAGACGGATCTTTCGGGCGATTCGCTCCGCGCGCTTTACTATGCCGGTGCGGATCTGCGCGGCGGAGGAATATTGGGCGGTGTGCTGTGCGGTCTGCTGAAGGCCGGGACCGGGTACGTGGGAACTCTCATCATCACCGGCGTGCTGACCTTTGTAAGCCTTGTGTTTGTGTTCGGAATGACTCCCGGTGAATTGGCGGAAAGGTTATCGGATTACGCCAAAGCAAAACGCAGCGAAAGACGTGAGCGGATGCTCGTAGAGGAATATGAGCGCGAACTCGAGGAAAAGAAGCTCGCCGCCGGTCGTTCGGATGCCGAACGCGCCGGTACGGTCGCGCCGGAACGTACGCGCCGGAAGTCGGGCTTCGTGCTCCCGACCCTTCCGCAGACCAGCCCTCAGGATGCTCCGCCATGGGATGAGACGGCGCCTGATGTTCAGGAAACGGCGGCAGACGACGCTCCGGTCGCCGAGCCGACGCCGGACGAGCCCATTGCGACGATAACCGAGCTTGCAAGCAGCGGAAGCCACATACCTCAGGCTGAAAAGCAGGATGCGCAGCAGGTGGATGCCTCGCAACAGTTCGAGACACAGCAAGAACCTGTCGGGGACGACGCGGTGGTAGATGCGAAATCCGAAAAAGTGGATTCGGAGGGCGGTCAGGACGGAGTACAGCCTTATGTTTTTCCGCCCGTGACGTTGCTTTCACCCGGGGAGACATTTTCGGGCGAGACTCCGGCACAGATAGCGGCCGTTTCCGCAAAACTTGTCAGGGTGCTTGAGAGCTTCAAGGTCAAGACCACCGTTATCAACGTATGTACCGGACCTGCCGTTACGAGGTATGAATTGCAGCCTGCGGAGGGCGTAAAAACAAAATCGATAGCCAATCTGGCAGAGGATATAGCTCTGCATCTGGCGGCACGCAGTATAAGGATAGAAAGCCCCATACCAGGGAAATCAGCGGTCGGCATAGAACTCCCGAATGAAAAGGTGTCCATTGTCAGGCTGCGTGACCTGATAGAGACAAAACAATTCCGGGATTCCCGCAGCAGCACTTTGACGTGTCTGGGCATGGATGTGACGGGCAACCCGGTGTTTCTCGATATTTCGAAGATGCCGCACCTGCTTATCGCCGGCGCTACCGGTATGGGCAAATCGGTCTGTATCAATTCGATTATAATATCGCTGCTTTACAAGTCGCCGCCTTCTGAGGTCCGACTGATTCTGATCGATCCCAAAAAGGTTGAACTCAATATATACAACGGCATACCTCATCTGCTTGTACCCGTGGTCACCGATCCTAAAAAGGCGGCCGGCTCGCTCAATTGGGCGGTCGTTGAGATGGAGCGCCGGTTCTCGCAGATACAGGATGTGGGAGCTCATGACATTACGGAATATAACGAGCTGACCAGAGATGATCCCGAAAAGGAGCATATGCCGATAATCGTGATATTCATCGACGAGCTTGCCGACCTGATGATGTCGGCTCCCGACGATGTTGAGACTTCGATCTGCCGACTTTGCCAAAAGGCGCGAGCGGCCGGGATACACCTTGTCATAGGGACACAGCGTCCGTCGGTCGATGTCATTACGGGGCTTATAAAGTCAAACATTCCTTCACGAATAGCGTTTACCGTGGCATCACAGGTCGACTCACGTACGATCATAGATATTGCCGGAGCGGAAAAGCTGATGGGGCGCGGTGATATGCTTTACAGTCCCGTGGGGATGCTCAAACCGCTCAGGGTACAGGGCGCGTTTGTCGAAACGCGGGAAGTCACTGCGGTCTGCGAATACGTCAAGCGTTCGGCAGAGGCGGGTTACAGCGAGGACATAATGGCAAGCATTGAGCGTGAAGCGAGGATGTGCGGCGAAAAATCCTCAAAGCGTTCGGGTGCCTCCGGTGGTGTTGCCGGCGGGGGAGACGAGCTGCTGAGCGACGAGATGGTTTTGCCCGCGTTGCAGGTGGCTGTCGACGAACAGACGATATCCACTTCGCTTCTTCAGCGCAAGCTGAAGCTCGGATATTCGCGCGCTGCCAAGATAATAGATATCCTTGAATCAAACGGCTATGTAGGCAAGTTTGATCCTGCGATAAAAGGCAGAAAAATACTAATCACGTCCGACGGGCTGGCTGAACTGAGAGCAAAGCTCGACGGTGAAGATCAAGGAGAAGACTGATAATGGTAAATACCGAAAAAACGATGGAGAAAATCGTTTCCTACTGCAAGGCACGCGGCTTTGTGTTTTCGGGCTCTGAAATATACGGCGGGCTTGCCAACACCTGGGATTACGGCCCTCTCGGCTGTGAGCTCAAAAACAACATCAAGCGCGCATGGATGAAAAAGTTCGTGCAGGAATGTCCGTATAACGTGCCGCTCGACAGCGCCATACTGATGAATCCGAGGGTGTGGGTCGCTTCGGGACACGTCGTGAATTTCAATGACCCGCTGATAGATTGCCGCGCGTGTAAGCTTCGCTATCGTGCGGACAAGCTTATTGAGAACTGGAACAAGGAACACGGCATTGAAATGCAGGTGGACGGCATGAGCAACGAGGAATTGTCTGCTTATATTGCCGAGCATGGGGTCAAGTGCAGCTGCGGACGCTGTGATTTTACGCCCATACGCAAGTTCAACATGATGTTTAAAACACATCAGGGCGTTACCGAGGACAGCAGCACGGAGGTATACCTCAGACCGGAGACGGCGCAGGGGATATTCGTGAATTTCAAGAATATCCAGCGCACTACCCGCAAAAAGCTTCCGTTCGGCGTGGCTCAGATAGGCAAATCGTTCCGCAATGAGATAACTCCAGGGAACTTTACGTTCCGTACAAGGGAATTCGAACAGATGGAGCTTGAATTTTTCTGCAAGCCTGGCACAGACCTTGAGTGGTTTGACTACTGGCGCGGATTCTGCCGTGATTTTCTGCTTTCGCTTGGAATGCGTGAGGACTCGCTGCGGCTTCGCGACCATTCACCGGAGGAGCTTTCGCATTATTCAAAGGCTACGACTGACTTTGAGTTCCTTTTCCCGTTTGGCTGGGGCGAACTGTGGGGGATCGCAGACCGTACCGATTATGATCTTAAAGCACACCAGACAGAGTCGGGCGAGGATATGACATATTTCGACGATACGGACGGCAGCAAGTATATTCCGTATGTTATAGAACCGTCGCTCGGGTGCGACCGCGTTTTGCTCGCACTTCTCATCGACGCGTATGATGAGGAAAAACTGATAGCAGACGGGAAAGAGGAAGTGCGTACCGTACTGCGGATACATCCCGCGCTCGCACCGTTCAAGGCGGCTGTGCTGCCGCTTTCCAAAAAGCTTGGTGAAAAGGCTGTTGAGATACGAAATCAGCTTTCCGCGTTCTTCAATGTCGATTACGACGATGCGGGAAGCATAGGAAAACGCTATCGCCGTGAAGATGAGATCGGTACTCCGATGTGCATAACGTATGATTTTGAGTCGGAAAATGACGGATGCGTAACGGTACGTGACCGTGACACCATGGAGCAGGTCAGAATACCGATATCTTCGCTTCGCGATTATATCACCGAAAAGGTGTTTTTCTGACGGTAAAACAAGATATCATGCCTTTCCGCTGTGATTCAGAGGAAAGGCATTTTTCTCGCTTTCCTCAAAAAATCGGTTTTATGCCGTGAGGTCGTCTGAAAATGTGGCGCGCGTTTTTGTATAATATTGCGATTTTGTGTAGTATTTTGGCGTTTTTCGGACTGTACGTTGACATTGCACCTCGGGCAAGTATACTATTGTTGAAAATCGTATTGGAGGAAACAGATATGAAAAAAGTTTTAGGATCGGTTCTTGCGTTGCTTCTCGTATTTGTGCTCTGCGTTTCGGTATCGGCTGAAAAGATTCAGAAAAACGTAGCTGTCGGTAAATCTTATGTCGTCGTCGGTCTCCATGATGATGTGACTTATCCTGACGAGGACGGAAAATCTCTGACCGACGGTGTGTCCGCTACGGGTGGGTATTCGGATCCAGCATGGGCCGGTTTTTCCTTGGATTCACCTGATTTTGCCGAAGCGGATAACAAAGTTGCTTCTGTTACGGTGGATCTCGGCGAGACGTTTGAAGTTACGGGTCTCTCCATAGATTTTGATATTGGAGATGTTGCCAGTGCTATAGATAGGCCTCAGACAGTGGTGTTTTATTCCAGCTCGAACGGAAGTGAGTGGACGGAACTTGGTGCGGGTATTGCGGGTGAACCCGGGAACGGCGGTTATACGACAGAATATGTCCTCAGCGATGTGTCCGCCGTGGCACGTTATTTCAAGGTGGAATTCGTGATTACAAATTACTGGTGCTTTGTGAGCGAATTTCAGGTTTTTGCTGACGTTGAGTCGAGCGATGAATCAGAAGTTGAGACACCTACTACTGGTGACTGGACCGTACCGTTCGTCGTAGCGGCACTGCTTTCGGTGGGGGGAGCTGTGACTGTCGTACGGCGCAGACGCTGATAGAGTGCGCGCCGGATAATTGGTGGAGTCCGACATACGTCTGTACCGCAGCACCGTGGATTCGGTGTCGTGACATTGCTTCTCGGTGCTGTTGCTCAAAATATTTGTGCCCGTCGTAACAGAAACGGCGGGCATTGATTTTTATGGTTATGTCGTGTTTGGTGCACCAACCGACATGAGTCGGCTTACAAATTTGAAAATTGGCTCTGCGCGGCAATGGATGTGTACAATTTACTTTTGGTTCTACTCCAATTATCGTAATGGATTAGGGAAAGCAAGAGAAAGTTTAGCGGCAACGAGATAAATCATGGAAGAAAAGCCTTCAAAAGTGTGGTAGCCTCTGGCTTTGCGCTTGGCAGCTTGGATCATGCTATTGATTCCCTCACAAATGGCGTTCGTAAGTCTGGAACGAAAGAAATTGAGGATTTCCTCGGTATAGTTACGAAGCGTTTTAGCGGTTCGTTTCATAGGCTCCAGCCTGCTGCGGCGCATCCATCGGTATAATGCATTAAGCTTTTCTTCTGCGGTTTTTACATCAGTGCTGGCATAAACCGTATCGATTGCCTGAACGATTCGGAATGCTCTTCCCGTTTTGGGATATTCTTTAGAAAGTTGTTCCACTTTGATTTTCTGCTCTTCGGTTTGTCTTGCCACGGGAATCATGAGTAATTTTCGGCTGATCTTTTTCTTCGTGTTTTGCGCCTGCTGTTCGCTTTTCCTTACTTCATCCAACGCATCGAGCAACAATTTCTTTACATGAAATTTATCTACTGTATGTCTCGCGTTCGGAAAGCAAAACTGAAAACCCGAGCGATACGCCGACGACAGATCACTGCTTACAAAAGCGATATTCCCGCAACTCCCGCCTTTATTCTCCAGCTTGTATGAGAAATCTATTATCTGTTGCTCTGATCGTCCGTTTTCTACATCAATTACTCTCCGCTTTTCTGCGTCGATGACAACCGTCACATAACTCTGCCCACGTTTGAAAGACGTTTCGTCTGCCGCTATGCTTTTGACTTCTTGCAAATCATCTTCCTCTACTGCTTTTTGTACCCAGTACCGCAAGATACGTGTTAGTGACTTTTCATTGCACCGCAGCATTTTGCTTGCTTTTAAAATCGGCATATCTGTCATCATCAGCATAGCGTACCCTTCAAACATCAAAGTGAAACGACTGCTCTTCCTCGCCCAAGGCGCTTCTACTACTTTTGTCTTGTGTTCCACGCATTTTATCCGTGGTCGTCGACAATGTACATAACATGGATAAAACAGACAATCTCCATGTCGCCACACCCGTTCTGTTTTCTCATACCCCGCTCTTTTGCACATCTCTCCGCATTCCGGACACGGTAAAAATTTTCCTTCTCGGATATCCACATATACATGGACTTCCGCATCCTTCGTCTCTATGCTCCTGATGTACCACGGCTCTTTTATTCCTATTGATTGCTCGAATAACTTCGTCAATCCGCTTATTCTTGTCTCCATGTCTTTCATTATATCACATTTTTACGATTTTGGGAGTAGAACCAATTCAAAAATTAAATCTTGACAAACACTTGTCCGTGGTTTAAAATATAAACAGAACATTTGTTCTTTTGCGGAGAAGGTATGCCTATGAAATGCACAACTGCTGTAATAAACGATCGATTGAACACAACCAAACGGGAACGAGTCATACTTCATTGTGACTGCAATTCTTTCTATGCATCTGTAGAAACAGCACAGGATCGGCGATTGGCATCTGTTCCTATGGCGGTATGCGGTGACCCGGCACAGCGCCACGGGATCATTTTGGCGAAAAATGCTCTCGCTGCTTCGGCAGGTGTGACGACGGGGGAGCCACTTTGGCAGGCAAAACGAAAATGTCCCTCGCTTGTAACGGTTTTGCCGAGATTTTCTTTGTATTCTGAGTATTCTGAACGCGTCAACGATATATATCGGAGATTTACTGATCTTATTGAACCTTTTGGAATAGATGAAAGTTGGCTTGATGTAACTGAAAGCAGAAATCTTTTCGGCGACGGTAAAATGATTGCTGATAGATTGCGTGAGCTCGTAAGAAATGAAGTGGGCATTACAATATCAGTAGGGGTATCCTTTAACAAAGCGTTTGCTAAACTTGGAAGCGATATGAAAAAACCAGATGCGACCACAGTGATAAAACGGGAGGATTTTCGGCGTATAGTATGGCCGCTTGCGGCTTCAAGCTTGCTTTTTGTGGGTCCGAAAACGGAACGTACTCTTAGGGAAATGGGGGTTTATACCATTGGTGATATTGTCAGGCTGGGAGAAAAGGCATTAGTTTCACGTTTCGGAGCCCGCGGCAGGGAGCTGTTTTGTCTTGCTAACGGACAGAGCAGTGAGACCGTAGCGCCCGACGGTTTCGAGCGCACTCCGAAATCGGTCGGATGCGGCCTGACCTTTGACCATGATCTTACAGAACCCCGTGAAATATCGGCAGCCGTTTATGCTTTGTCGGATCGCGTGGCAACACGACTCAGGACGAAACATCTGAGTGTTTCCGGCGTAAAGCTGAGCGTAAGGACAGCGGATTTTCTAACACGGACCAAACAACGTCTTGTTGAACTTCCTTCATCCGGCAAAAGTATAGCGCCCGAGATTCTTGCGTTATTACCGTTATGCGGGATCGGCAGAGCTCCCATACGTGCGCTTACTGTGACTGCAATGGTTTCGGATACGGAAGATTGCCGAATAAGTCTTTTTGATGACGTGTCA
>OGQA01001004.1_pt1 | contig 13544 bp, 8 predicted proteins | sample 1553011 | NCBI WGS metagenome assembly OGQA01 (sample SAMEA2580256, study PRJEB22360) | human gut metagenome | biome: human gut; feature: human-associated habitat; material: faeces | place: Denmark | collected 2008/2010 | reverse complement strand
CGCGATCAGTGCGAGCGGCGAGCCGTCCGCCAGCACGACGATCTGCCCGTCCAGCACGCAGGAGGCAGCGCGGTCCGGCCGCTCGGTGAGCAGCATCTGCGGCGCGAGGGCGAAGGGCCGATCTTCGATGAGCTGTTCAAGCTGGCCGATCCCCTGCACCGCGGCGGCGGTGACGCCCCGTAGGCGGCTGCGCATGCGCTCGATCCAATCCTCGCGCGCCACGCCCTTCATGTACAAAAGCGCAATGCGCGTGGGCACGCTGGTGCCCACCGTGGTCATCTCCGTGATCAGCGATGGAGACTGCACATAGCGGCGCATGAGCGTGATGTTCGTGCGCAGGCTTTCGACAAAGCCCTCCTGCGAGCCGATGACCACGCTCTCGCTGATCGTGCGCTGTATCTGGCGCTTTTCAAAGCCGCGCGTCTCCAGCAGCAGCGCGTCCGTGCTTCCGTCCACGATGAGCGCCGTCATGCCGCCCACGATCTGCTCCACCAGCACGCTCAGGCGGTTTTCCAGCTTTGCCTGCGGGATGGACACTGCGTTTTTGAAAAGGAACGTCGCGCGGTCGCAGGGCAGCACGTCCTGCATCGGCGCATCGCAGGCCTGGCAGGCGCGCAATATAAAGTCGGCGATCCTCTCCTCGCGCGCCATGCCCTCTGTGTAGACCGCGCAGAGCGCAAAGCCGCCCGCGGTGAACTCGCGAAATACGATGTCCATGTTCTCCGGCGCGTTGAGGATCGTTCGGAGACGATCGGTATCGGTCTGTATGGAGCCACTCACCAGCCGCCTGAGCAGCTCTGCGTGGGGCGCTTGTGCCATGTATATCCCTCCGAGACGCGTTTTGGACATAGTATCCCGCATGCGGACGAAGCTCATGCGCGCCGCGACCAAAAAGCAAGCGCCGCCCCGTTTTGGGGCGGCGTCCTGCGCCTTTATCTGAGGCTCTTTTTGCGGCTCACATAACTGCCGCCGTCCTTTACCAGGACCTTTCCGCCCTCGGCCGAGAGCACACCGCGCAGGAATACCGCCTTCGGCAGCCCGTGCAGAGCCATGCCCTCCCAGGGGCTGTAGCCCGCCAGCATGTTCATGTCCGCCGCCGTCAGCACCGCCTCGGCTTCGGGGTCCCAGACCACCACGTCCGCATCCGAGCCGGGCTCCAGCGCGCCCTTCGCCGGATACATGCCGAAGGCCTTCGCCGGCTCCGTCGAGAGCAGGCCGCAGAACGCCTCCGCACTCAGCTTCCCCGCCGCGACGCCGCTCGCCCAGACCACCGCCGGGCGATGCTCTATGCCCGGCAGGCCGTTCGGTATCTTCGAGAAGTTGTCCCTGCCCAGCTCCTTCTGCTCAAAGGTGAAGGAGCAGTGGTCGGTGGATATTATGTCAACCTCTCCAGCCCCTATGCCCTGCCAGAGGGCCTGCTTGTCCGCCTCCTTGCGGATGGGAGGCGAGCAGACGAACTTGGCGCCCTCGAAGCCGGGCTTTTCGTAGACCTCGTCCGTGAGGGTGAGGTACTGCGGGCAGGTCTCGACGAGGACGGCCTGGCCCGTGCGGCGGGCGGCCTCGATCTCGCGCAGTCCCTCGGCGGTGCTCAGGTGGACTACCCAGGCGGCGCCTCCGGCCTCGCGCGCCAGGGCGAGGCAGCGGCGGACAGCGAGGGATTCGACCTCGTTCGGCCGGCTGCGCGGGTGCCACTCGGGCCCCGTGTGCCCGGCGGCGAGATTTGCCGCGACGCGGGCGTTCACCTCGTCGCCCAGCTCGCAGTGCACGCCGCAGACGCCTATGCCGCCCGTCGCCCCGAAGAGCTCCAGCAGCTCGCGGTCCGACAGGCGCAGGTTCTCATAGGCCATGTAGGCCTTGAAGCTGGTGACGCCGGCCTTCTCCATGTCGGCGAGCTCGGCCTTCGTGGCCTCGTTCCAGTCCGTGACGGCCATGTGGAAGCCGTAGTCGCAGGCACAGTGCCCGTCCGCGCGGCCGTGCCAGGCCTCAAGCGCCTCCGCCAGCGTGTGCCCGCGGTCCTGGGTCGCAAAGTCCAGGATGACCGTCGTGCCGCCCGCCAGGGCCGCCGCCGTGCCAGAGGCGAAGCTGTCCGCCGTCACCGTGCTGCCCGTGTCCATCTCCAGGTGGGTGTGCGCGTCGATGAAGCCGGGAAACAGCAGGCAGCCCTCGGCGTCCCAGCTCTCGTCATAGGGCAGCCCGCCTCCGACGGACACCACCTTGCCGCCCTCTATGTAGAGGTCAGCCTTCTTCCGCCCCTCAGGGCTCACGATCGTGCCGTTTTTGATGCAAAGCATGGCTCGCATACCTCCCATTTAATGTTCTCTGAGCCGATTATACGCCCTGTTGCCAAAAATAACAACGCCACAATCGTATATTCTCACAAAAATTTTGTTTTTACAAAAAGTTCTTGCATCGCTCTGAGCTCTTTGTTATTATAGTGTTGTGAGTGTTAAATATTTGATGACCGAAACTAAGTGTTGCGCGTACGGGTCATTTTTCGCCGTTTTTTGGGTATTTTGAATCTGTCCGCGCACCATGGCGGGGCGCGAAAGCGTCCCGCCTTTCGTTTGGCTAAAAATTTTTTAGATAGAGGTGTTGAAATGCTTATCATCGGGAACGGAAAGCTCATAACCAGGGACGCCGGGCATCCATATTTTGAGCGCGGCGCGGTAGTCTGCGACGGCGGGACGATAGTAGAGGCCGGCCCTGAGGCGGAGCTGGCGGCGAAGTATCCCGGCGCGGAGTATCTGGACTGCCGCGGCGGCGTCATCCTGCCGGGCCTCATCAACGCGCACACGCACATTTACTCCGGCCTTGCGCGCGGCCTGTCGATAAAGGGCAACGCGCCGACGAACTTCCTGGAGGTGCTGGAGGGTACCTGGTGGAACATCGACCGCCATCTGGATATGGAGTCCACGAAGGCCAGCGCCTACTGCACGGTAGTTGACAGCCTGAAGATGGGCGTGACGACGATCTTCGACCACCACGCCGGTTTCGGCGCCATCCGCGGCAGCCTTGCGGCCATCGCCGAGGTGACGCAGGAGCTGGGCATCCGCGCCTGCCTCTGCTACGAGGTCTCGGACAGGGACGGCGAGCAGAAGTCCCTCGACTCCATCGAGGAGAACGCGGAGTTCATAAAGTGGGCCAAGGCCGAAAACAGCGAGATGATAAAGGCCATGTTCGGCGGCCACGCGCTGTTCACGATCTCGGACAAGACCTTTGAGCGCATGGTGAAGGCCAACGACGGCATGACCGGCTTCCACATCCACGTTGCAGAGGGCATGAACGACGTGTACGACAGCCTGCAGAACTACGGCCGCCGCCCGGTGCAGAGGCTGCAGGACCACGGCATCCTCGGCCCCATGACGGTGCTGGGCCACTGCATCCACCTGAACACGGCGGAGATGGACATCGTGAAAGCGACGGACACGATGGTCGTGAACAACCCGCAGAGCAACATGTCGAACGCCGTGGGCTGCTCGCCGGTGCTGCAGATGTACGCGAAGGGCATCCTGGTCGGCCTGGGCACCGATGCGTACACGCACGACATGATAGAGTCCTGCAAGACCGTGGTCGGCATCCAGCGCCACAACGCCTGCCATCCGAACGTGGGCTGGTGCGAGGCGACCGATATGCTCTTCAAGAACAACCCGAAGATTGCCGGCAAGTATTTCGGCCGCGAGTTCGGCGTGCTGAAGCCCGGCGCGGCGGCGGACGTGGCGGTGTTCGACTACCGGCCCTTCACGCCCTTCTCGGACGAGAACATCGACGGGCACATCCTCTTCGGTTTCGAGGGCAGGCGCTGCATCCACACCGTGGTAAACGGCAAGGTGCTGGTGAAGGACCGCGAGCTCGCCTGCGCGGACGAGGCCGCGATAAACGCGCGCGTCATGGAGAGCGCGAAGCGGCTCTGGGGCATACTCAACGCTTGAGCGTAAATTTTGTGTACATATAGGAGGAGTTAAAATGAGCGACCGTATGCACTGCATCCCCTTCCGGAACCTGCTCGGCTGGGTCCTGGGCGAGTGGGAAGAGAGCGGCTCCGTCTTCGGCTGCAAGAAGCTGTACAAGGCCGGCGACGGCGAGCTGCGCCCCGTGCCCTTCATGGGCCGGTTCCTTGAGACCCCGATAGGCCCGGCGGCGGGCCCCAACACCCAGCTGGCCCAGAACATCGTGGCCTCCTACGTCTGCGGCGGCAGGATGTTCGAGCTCAAGACCGTCCAGATCATCGACGGCGAGGACCTGCACGTCTCCAAGCCCTGCATCCTGGCCGAGGACGAGGGCTACAACTGCGAGTGGAGCACCGAGCTCACCGTACAGCAGGCCTATGAGGAGTACATAAAGGCCTGGTTCCTGCTGCATCTGCTGGCCAAGGAGCTCTCCCTGGGCAGGCAGGACGGCTTTGTCTTCAACATGAGCGTGGGCTACGACCTCGCCGGCATCAAGAGCGAGAAGATAGACCGCTTCATCGAGGGCCTGAAGGACGCCTCCGGCAGCGATATCTGGCGCGAGTGCCGCGAGGCCCTGCTCGAGGCCCTGCCGCGCTGCAAGGCCATGACCGCCGCCGACGTGGACGCCATTTCCCCGAACGTGTGCAGCAGCATCACCCTCTCGACGATGCACGGCTGCCCGGCCGGCGAGATCGAGGGCATCGCCAGCTACCTCATGGAGGTCAAGGGCCTGAACCTCTACCTCAAGTGCAACCCCACCCTGCTCGGCTACGAGTACGCCCGCAAGGCCCTGGACGACCTGGGCTTCACGGACATCAGCTTCGGCCGCGAGCAGTTCGAGTCCGACCTGCAGTACGCGGATGCGGTGCCGATGCTCGGCAGGCTGCGCGAGAAGGCGGCGGCGCTGGGCCTCTCCTTCGGCGTGAAGCTCACGAACACCTTCCCGGTGCAGGTGCTGCGCGGCGAGCTGCCTGACGAGGCCATGTACATGAGCGGCCGCACCCTGCTGCCCCTGAGCCTCGGCGTGGCGACCGCCCTGACGCGCGAGTTCGACAGCGAGCTGCCCATCAGCTACTGCGGCGGCGCGAACGCGCAGAACATCGCGGAGCTCTACGCGGGCGGCCTGATGCCGATAACGGTCTGCACCGACATCCTCAAGCCGGGCGGCTATCACAGGCTGAACTCCATGGCCCTGGCCCTGGAGCGCGCCTCCATCAACCCGCCTCCGAAGCCGGACGCCGAGACGCTCGAGCGCCTGTCCAAGACCCTCTGCGGCCCCGCCGGCGCCGTGCGCAACGGCCGCAAGCGCAAGTCCAGGGCCGAGTTCGACGAGTTCGCGCCCCTGTGCAAGACGGTCTGCGGCAGCTGCGCCACGCTCTGTCCGAACCGGGCCAACGTGGTCATCCCGGTCGAGGGCCGGACGCAGATGCTCCACATCGACGGCATGTGCAACGAGTGCGGCAACTGCGCGAGCTTCTGCCCCGAAAAGCACGCGCCCTACCTCGAGAAGCTCACCCTCTTCTGCAACGTGCAGGAGATGGAGGGCAGCGCCAACAGCGGCTTTGCCCCGGTCAACGCCGAGAAGACCAAGTTCGCCGTGCGCCTCGCCGGCGAGAGCTATGAGTACGAGCTGGGCGCCGAAGGCAGCAGCGTCCCGGCCGAGGTGGCCGAGGTCATCGAGGTCGTCGCCAAGCGCTTCCCCTGGCTGATGTTTGACTGATTCGGAGGTTTTTGAAAAATGGACAAGATCAAATGGGTAGCGAACGGGATGCCGAAGACGGCGGATCTGAGTCTGCCGGTGATGAGTCTGGAGAACGTCAAGAAGGCGCGGGCCTTCCACAAGAGCTTTCCGCAGTATTCGGAGACGCCGCTGGCGAAGCTGGACGGCATGGCCAGGGAGCTGGGCCTGAAGAAGCTCTTCGTGAAGGATGAGAGCTACCGCTTTGGGCTGAACGCCTTCAAGGTGCTGGGCGGCTCCTTTGCGATGGCGAACTACATTGCGGAGGCGGTGGGCAAGGATGTGTCCGAGTGCGACTACGCCTACCTGACGAGCGAGAAGCTGCGCGAGGAGTTCGGCCAGGCCACCTTTTTCACGGCGACGGACGGCAATCACGGCCGCGGCGTGGCCTGGGCGGCGAACAAGCTGGGCCAGAAGGCCGTCGTGCTGATGCCGAAGGGCAGCACGAAGACCCGCTTCGACAACATCGCCAAGGAAGGCGCCAAGGTCACCATCGAGGAGGTCAACTACGACGAGTGCGTGCGCCGCGCGAACGCTCTTGCCGAGGCGACGGAGCACGGCGTCATGGTGCAGGACACGGCCTGGGACGGCTACGAGAAGATCCCCGCCTGGATAATGGAGGGCTACGGCACTATGGCCTCCGAGGCCTCGGAGCAGCTGGGCGAGCGTCCGACGCACATCTTCGTGCAGGCGGGCGTGGGCAGCCTTGCCGGCGCCATCCAGGGCTACTTTGCCAACCTCTATCCGGACAACTGCCCGACGACGGTAGTCATGGAGGCTCAGGTGGCAGATTGCCTCTACCGCAGCGCGGCGGCCGGCGACGGCAGCATCCGCTTTGCGACCGGCGACCTGCAGACCATCATGGCGGGCCTGGCCTGCGGCGAGCCGAACACCATCGGCTTCGACATACTCAAGAACCACACGAGCTTCTTCGTCTCCTGCCCCGACTGGGTCTCCGCCAAGGGCATGCGTATGCTGGGCGCGCCGGTGAAGGGCGACCCGCAGGTCGTCTCCGGCGAGAGCGGCGCCGTGGGCATGGGCCTTGTGGCGACGCTCATGACCGACCCCGAGTACGCCGAGCTGAAGGAGGCCATAGGCCTTGACGAGAACAGCGTAGTGCTCATGTTCTCCACCGAGGGCGACACCGACCCCGAGAACTACAGGGCTATTGTCTGGAACGGGAAAAACGTGTAAAATAGCGGTAAGCGGGGGGAACCCCCTTGGTAGGGTTTCCCCCCGGCCCCCCTTCCTGACCTTTTTCAGCATTTAGGATTCCGCGCTCTGCGGAGCGCGGCCAGAGGGGCGCTGCCCCCTGGACCCCCGCCGCCTTTTGAAAAAGGCGGGCGAAAACTTCACATCTGGGCCTAACCACATTACATAGGAGGATGAGCAAAATGGACTTTGAAAAAATCAAGGCGGCTGCCGAAGGCTACAAGGCGGACATGACCCGCTTCCTTCGCGCAATGATCTCCCACCCCAGCGAGAGCTGCGAGGAGAAGGAAGTCGTGGCCTGCATCAAGGCCGAAATGGAAGCCCTGGGCTACGACAAGGTCGAAGTCGACGGCCTCGGCAACGTCATCGGCTGGATGGGCGAGGGTGAGAAGATCATCGCCATCGACTCGCACATCGACACGGTGGGCATAGGCAACATCGCAAACTGGACGCACGACCCCTACGAGGGCTATGAGGACGACGAGGTCATCTACGGCCGCGGCGGCTCGGACCAGGAGGGCGGCATGGCCTCCGCCGTCTACGGCGCCAAGATCATGAAGGACCTCGGCCTCATCCCCGCCGGCTACAAGATCATGGTCGTCGGCTCCGTCCAGGAAGAGGACTGCGACGGCATGTGCTGGCAGTACATCTACAACAAGGACAAGATCGTCCCTGAGTTCGTCATAAGCACCGAGCCGACGGACGGCGGCATCTACCGCGGCCACAGGGGCCGTATGGAGATCCGCGTCGACGTCAAGGGCGTCTCCTGCCACGGCTCCGCCCCTGAGCGCGGCGACAACGCCATTTACAAGATGGCCGACATCCTCCAGGACGTCCGTGCCCTCAACGAGAACCCCGCCGACGACAGCGTCGAGATAAAGGGCCTCGTCAAGATGCTCGACCCCAAGTACAACCCCGAGCACTACGAGGACGCCCGCTTCCTCGGCCGCGGCACCTGCACCACCTCCCAGATCTTCTACACCAGCCCGAGCCGCTGCGCCGTGGCCGACTCCTGCGCCATCTCCATCGACCGCCGCATGACCGCCGGCGAGACCTGGGACAGCTGCCTTGACGAGATCCGCAACCTCCCCAACGTCAAGAAGTACGGCGACGACGTGAAGGTCAGCATGTACATGTACGACCGCCCGTCGTGGACCGGCGAGGTCTATGAGACCGAGTGCTACTTCCCCACCTGGATAAACAAGGAGAACGCGGCGCACGTCCAGGCCGTCGTTGACGCGCACCAAGCGCTGTGGGGCGCCGAGCGCATAGGGCCCGAGGGCGCCATGCACCTGCGTCACCGCCCGCTCATAGACAAGTGGACCTTCTCCACGAACGGCGTGGCGATCCAGGGCCGCTACGGCATCCCCTGCGTAGGCTTCGGCCCCGGCGCCGAGAGCCAGGCCCACGCCCCGAACGAGATCACCTGGAAGCAGGACCTCGTGACCTGCGCTGCGGTGTACGCCGCCGTTCCCGGCCTGTACAAGGAAGAGAACAAGACCGCCGACGTCAGCCAGTTCCGCGCCACCCTCACCGACAACGACATTAAGTAATTTAGAAAGGGAGTAATAGAAATGGACAAGACTCTGCAGATGTACATAGACAAGCTGAACGCTCTGAACTTCAAGGACATGTACGAGGGCGACTTCTTCCTGACCTGGGACAAGACGGACGACGAGCTGGAGGCCGTGTTCACCGTCGCTGACGCCCTTAGGTACATGCGTGAGAACAACATCAGCACGAAGATCTTCGAGTCCGGCCTGGGCATCAGCCTGTTCAGGGACAACTCGACCCGCACCCGTTTCTCCTTTGCCTCTGCCTGCAATCTGCTGGGCCTTGAGGTGCAGGACCTGGACGAGGGCAAGAGCCAGATAGCCCACGGCGAGACCGTGCGTGAGACTGCGAACATGATCAGCTTCATGGCGGACGTCATCGGCATCCGCGACGACATGTACATCGGCAAGGGCCACACCTACCAGAAGGAAGTCGTCGAGGCCGTGACCGAGGGCTACAAGGACGGCGTGCTGGAGCAGAAGCCGACGCTGGTCAATCTCCAGTGCGACATCGACCACCCGACCCAGTGCATGGCTGACATGCTGCACATCATCCACGAGTTCGGCGGAGTGGAGAACCTGAAGGGCAAGAAGCTGGCGATGACCTGGGCCTACTCCCCGAGCTACGGCAAGCCGCTGTCTGTTCCTCAGGGCGTCATCGGCCTGATGACCCGTTTCGGCATGGACGTGGTGCTGGCGCATCCGGAAGGCTACGAGGTCATGCCGGAGGTCGAGGAGGTCGCGAAGAAGAACGCGGCAGCTACGGGCGGTTCCTTCAAGAGGACGAACAGCATGGCCGAGGCCTTCAAGGACGCGGACATCGTGTATCCGAAGAGCTGGGCTCCGTTTGCGGCTATGGAGAAGAGGACGAACCTCTACGGCGAGGGCGACACGGACGGCATCAAGGCTCTGGAGAAGGAGCTGCTGGCCCAGAACGCGGAGCACAAGGACTGGTGCTGCACCGAGGAGCTGATGGCCACGACGAAGGACGGCAAGGCCCTGTACCTGCACTGCCTGCCTGCGGACATTAACGACGTCAGCTGCAAGGACGGCGAGGTCGAGGCCAGCGTGTTCGACCGCTACCGCACCCCGCTCTACAAGGAAGCCAGCTACAAGCCCTACATCATCGCCGCCATGATCTTCCTGGCCAAGAGCAAAGACCCCGCCGCCGCCCTCAAGGCCCTCGAGGACCGCGCCGAAAAGCGCAAGTTCTGCTGACAGCGACAGGACTTATAAGGCACAGATAAAACGCCCCTGCCCTCCTTGACGGGAGGGCAGGGAGCCTCGCTGAATCGGAGGAGAATCAATGGACGAAAAGAAACTCAGCGGCCGGGAGCTGCTGTTCACCACGCACGGCATCCCTCCCATGGGCGCTTCGCTGTCCCTGGCTTTCCAGCACCTCGTAGCCATGATAGTCGGCTGCGTCACCCCTGCCATCATAGTTGCCAATGCGGCCGGCCTTGACATGCGCGACCGCGTAATACTCATTCAAGCCTCGCTCGTCGTTTCGGCGATCTCGACCTTTTTGCAGATATTCCCCATCGGCGGCAAAAAGGGCGGGTTCCGTTTCGGCTCGGGGCTTCCTGTCATTATTGGCGTGAGCTTTGCCTACGTCCCGAGCATGCAGGCCATCGCCGGCGTCGGCGGGCACCTCGGCGTTGCGAATATCGCGGGCGCCATGCTGGTCGGCGGCGCGGTCGCAGTCGTGGTCGGGCTCTTCCTCAAGAAGATACGCAAATTCTTCCCGCCGATAATCACGGGCACCGTGGTCTTCACCATCGGCCTGTCGCTCTATCCCACGGCCATCAACTACATGGCCGGCGGCACCTCCAACACCTACGAGCTCATCGTCGAGACCAAGGGCCTGACCGAGGCGCTGGTCTACGGCTCCTGGCAGAACTGGGTGGTCGCGCTGCTGACCCTCGCCATGGTCGTGTTCCTGAGCAACTACACCAAGGGCATCACCAAGCTCGCGGCGACGCTCTTCGGCATGATCTTCGGCTACATCGTTGCCCTCTGCTTCGGCATGGTGGACTTCTCCGGCCTGTCCAGCTCCGGCTGGTTCGAGGCCCCGCACCTCGTCCCCTTCGGCATGAGCTTCGACGTCGCGGCCTGCATAGCCCTGGGCCTGCTCTTTGCGGTCAACTCCGTGCAGGCGATTGGCGACTTCACCTCCACGACCGTCGGCGGCATGGACAGGGAGCCCACGGACAATGAACTGCAGGGCGGCATCCTCTGCTACGGCGCCACCAACATGCTCGGCAGCTTCTTCGGCGGCCTGCCCACCGCGACCTACTCGCAGAACGTCGGCATCGTCTCGACGAACAAGGTCATAAACCGCTTCGTCTTCGCCATCGCCGCGGGCTTCATGCTGCTGGCCGGCCTCATCCCCAAGTTCTCCGGCCTGCTCACCACCATCCCGCAGTGCGTCCTCGGCGGCGCGACGGTCTCCGTGTTCTCCACCATCGCCATGACCGGCATGAGGCTCATCACCTCCAAGGGCCTCAGCCCGCGCACCGTCACCGTCGTCGGCCTCTCCGTGGCCCTCGGCGTCGGCGTCTGGCAGGCGGCGGACTCCATCGGCCAGTTCCCCGAGACCTTCACCATGGTCTTCGGCAAGTCCCCTGTCGTCGTCGCCACCATCGTGGCCCTTATCCTCCACAATATCATCCCCAAGGACAAGGACTCGCTCAACGGCTGACAAGGCATAATAAGGCCCGCCCGGTTTGCTTCCGGGCGGGCCTTCCGCTTTATTCCCGCTCAGCCGAAGACCTTCCGGCCGCCGACGAAGACCGCCTTTACGTTGAGGTCTGCGTCCAGCACCGTGACGTCCGCGCGCTTGCCCGGGGCGAGCTCGCCGCAGTCCGCGAGCCGCGCGGCCCTGGCCGGTATGCTCGTCGCCGCCGCTATGGCGCGCTCTGCCGGTATGCCGAAGCTCACGGCCCGGCGCACCGCCTCGCCCACGCTGATGCAGCTGCCCGCCAGCGTGCCGTCCAGCAGCCGCGCCACGCCGCCGCCGAGCTTTATCGGCAGGCCGCCCAGCTCGTAGTCGCCGTCCGGCATGCCCGCGCAGCGCAGCGAATCCGAGACCAGCGCCAGCCGGCCCTCGAAAAGCTGCATAGCACAGCGCACCGCCGAGGGATGGATGTGCAGCCCGTCGCAGATGAGCTCCACCGTCGCGCCAGAGTCGAAGGCCGCGCCTATGACGCCGGGCTTCCTGTGGTGCAGGCCGGGCATGCCGTTGAACAGGTGCGTCGCGTGGCTCGCGCCCGCCTCGTAGGCCTTCATCGCCGTGTCATAGTCCGCCTCCGTGTGCCCCACCGACACCGTGCAAATGGGCGACACGCGCTTTATGAACTCGATGCCGCCCTCCTCCTCGGGCGCCACGGTCACGAGCTTCACCGCCCCGCCCGAGGCCTCGTTCAGGCGCATGAACATGTCCGCGTCCGGCTTGTGCAGGTTGTCCGGGTTCTGCGCGCCGCGCTTGGCGTAGGACAGGAAGGGCCCTTCCAGGTGTATGCCCGCGCACCGCGCCCCAGGCAGCGGGCCGTGAGCCTTCACGCAGGCCATGGCCGGCATGAGCTGGTGCTCCTTGAGCGTCATCGTCGTGGCCAGGAAGCTCGTCACGCCATTTTCCGCGTAGTAGCGCGAGGCCACGCCCAGGGCCTCCGGGTCGCCGTCCGAGAAGTCGCGGTCCATGTTGCCGTGGCTGTGGATGTCCACATAGCCGGGTATGACGAAGCAGCCGGAGGCGTCGTAGCCCTCGCCCGCAAATTCGCCCACGCCCTCCACCGTTTCGCCGAAGCTGAGCGTGCAGTCGTGGAATTTCCCGTCGCGGAGGAATACCTTGCCGTTTTTAATTAGCATTTTTATCACTCCATACCTTATTTTAGTTGACGAAAGCCGCAAATGAGAGTATTATTTTTCTGTTATGAATACTTGAGGGAGGCCTGTTAAAATGTCAGGTGTTATTTCAAGAGGCGTCCGTGCTCCTATCATACGCGAAGGAGACGACATAGTCAAGCTCACAGCCGACGCGGTCGAGGCCGCAATGGCTTCCGAGGGCTTCCAGCTGCAGGAGAGGGACATCGTCGCCGTGACCGAGAGCGTCGTCGCGCGCTCCGACGGCAACTACGCCTCCGTGGACGATATAGCGGCGGACGTGAAGGCCAAGCTCGGCGGCGGCACCGTCGCGGTGGTGTTCCCCATCCTCTCGCGCAACCGCTTCGCCATCTGCCTGCGCGGCATAGCGCGCGGCTCGAAGAAGGTCGTCATCATGCTGTCCTACCCCTCGGACGAGGTCGGCAACCACCTCTTCGACGAGGACACCATGGACGACAGCGGCGTGAACCCCTTCACCGACGTGCTCACGCTTGAGCGCTACAGGCGCATCTTCGGCAGCATCCGCCACCCCTTCACCGGCGTGGACTACGTCGAATACTACGAGAACATCATACGCGAGGAGGGCGCCGAGTCCGAAATCGTCTTCGCCAACCGGCCCGAGACCGCCGCGACCCTCGCCGACAACGTGCTCTGCTGCGATATCCACAGCCGCTTCAGGACCCAGCGCCGCATCATCGCCGCCGGCGCCAAGAACGTGCTGACGCTCAGCGACATCCTCAACGCCCCGGTGAACGGCAGCGGCTACTGCCCGCAGTACGGCCTGCTCGGCTCCAACAAGGCCACCGAGGACAAGGTCAAGCTCTTCCCGAAGAACGCCCAGGCCGTCGCCGAGGGCATCCAGGCGGAGCTGCTCAAGAGGACGGGCGTCAAGGTCGAGGCCATGGTCTACGGCGACGGCGCGTTCAAGGACCCGGCGGGCAAGATCTGGGAGCTGGCCGACCCCGTCGTCAGCCCAGGCTTCACGGACGGCCTGCGCGGCCTGCCCAACGAGCTCAAGCTCAAGTACCTCGCCGACAATGACTTCTCCGGCCTCTCGGGCGAGGAGCTCAAGAGCGCGATACAGGACTCCATCCGCAAGAAGGACGCCGACCTGAAGGGCCAGATGGCCTCCGAGGGCACGACGCCGAGGCGGCTGACCGACCTCATCGGCTCCCCCTGCGCACCGGAGAGCCGGAGGGGGGGCCCGCTCGC
>OGQA01001002.1_pt1 | contig 13550 bp, 8 predicted proteins | sample 1553011 | NCBI WGS metagenome assembly OGQA01 (sample SAMEA2580256, study PRJEB22360) | human gut metagenome | biome: human gut; feature: human-associated habitat; material: faeces | place: Denmark | collected 2008/2010 | reverse complement strand
GTAAATTAATGGCAGGGAGAAAAATACTCACCTGCCATTTTCTGAAAGGAAGTTTTTATGGCAAAACAGTATGTTGTAACTCCGTCACAGATGAAAAAAGCGGAAGCGATGTGTGAGCAGAAAGGTACGTCATGTGCCGTTCTTATGCGGAATGTAGGCTCTGCCATCGCCCTTCACATCTCCCGTATCGTAAAGCCCTGCCGTGCGGCTGTCCTTGTCGGAAGCGGAAACAATGGCGGCGACGGCTTCGCAGTTGCCCATAATCTGCGTAAACGGGGCTTCTCCCCCCTCATAGTCCTCGTCGCCTCCGCCCCGAAAACCGACCTCGCCATAGATTGCTTTAACGAGTACAAACCCGATTACGAAGCCGTTTTAAGCTACCCCGACCAACCGGAAACAGTGCTGAGTGAGCTTGGCTCCTGCGGCATCATCATTGACTGCGTCTACGGCACAGGCTTCCACGGCGAGCTTGCTCCCCCGGTCAGAAGGCTCTTCTCCTACTGCAACGGGAGCGCCGCCCTGCGCTTCTGTGCCGACATCGCTTCCGGCTGTAACGCAACCGACGGGAACGCCGATGAATACTCGTTTCGTGCGGATATGACCTTTGCGCTCGGAGCCGTAAAAACGGGTCAGCTTTACGTCCCCTGCAGTGAGTTTTCGGGCGATATTGTACTGCTCGACATAGGCATATCCGAGGCCTGCTACAGCGAATATGACGCCGAGTTGAACGGCGATTCCCTCGCCTCTCACTTTGTCAACCGCAGCCGTATCACCCACAAGGGAACGTTCGGAAGGCTACTGAATGTTTCGGGCAGCGAGAGCTGTATCGGGGCGGCGTGGATGTCCACCAATGCCGCTCTGCGAACGGGTTCAGGGCTTGTTACGCTTGCCTCGGTGAGCGAGGTCACAACAAGCGTTGCCACCTCGTTACACGAATGTATCTACTTTCCGCTCGGCAGTAAAACGCTTACCTCGGACTGTGCGGACAAGCTGTGCAAAAATGCCCGTACCGCCACTGCGATCCTGTTCGGATGCGGGGTAGGCAACAGTGACGAGGCCTACCGTCTGCTCTGCGCCTTGATCGACAGTACCTCCTGCCCGATAGTTATCGACGCAGATGGAATAAATTCCCTCGCTCCGCATATAAATGAGCTGAAGGACAACACAGGCAGGCTCATACTTACCCCTCATATCAAGGAATTCAGCAGGCTGAGCGGACTTGACACCGACTACATCCTCCGCCACAAGCTGAGCTGTGCCAAAGATTTCGCTGTAAAATACGGCGTTCACGTTCTGCTCAAGGACGCATACTCCGTATATGCCTCGCCGGACGGATTTGCCGCCGTAAATATGAGCGGTAATGCGGCTTTAGCCAAGGGCGGAAGCGGTGATACGCTTGCAGGAACTATCGGCGGACTGCTCGCACAGGGCATTGAAACGGGCAATGCGGTAAGGCTCGGAGCGTATCTTTTCGGCTTATCCGCACAGTATGCCGCACGGGAGCGCAGTATGAGCGGAATCCTGCCGTCAGAGCTGCCGCAGCTTTACCCATATATCCTGCGTGAATTCTACGGAATAGCTTAACTCCTCACGTTGTCCTATATTACTTTACAAAGGACGACGTATTATGAGTAAAAGAATGATTATCACGACAGCAGTTTTATCCTGCCTTTTATGCACATCCTGCACTGCCGCAGAAAAGACGGAAATCCCCGATCTGAAGGGAGATATGAGCATCAGCGGCTGGGTCGCCTGCGACGGCGTTACGGCACAGGCAGAGTTTACCCGTAGTGCAGGTGTATGGACCGTATGCTTTACTTCGCCGGACAGCGTGAAGGGGCTTACCGTCACCGATGACGGCAACACCGTAAGGTACAGCCTTGACGGGATAGAGTATGAATACGGCAGTTCCTCGCCGCAGTTTGCCTCAGCCGCAGAGCTTCTCACGCAGTGCATTGACAGTGCAGGAACAGCCGAAAACGTCACCGCCCGTAAAGGCACCGACAAGCTGACCTTAAGCGGCACGGCAGGCGATAGCAGCTATACGCTGACGCTTGACGGCAACGGCGAAATAACCGGAATTTCGGTCGGCGGATATACGCTTGACTGCTCGGGTAATCCCGCACCTGAAACCTCTGCGCCTGCTGTCGATGTGGGTAAATACTTAAAGTAAAACCGATATACAAGACCGAATCCCCATTGCCAAAACAGGCAGTGGGGATTCTTTTTATGCTTTCCGATTCGGGTTAATTGTCGTCGTTGGGAAGTGTGATGGCGAAGGAGAGGTTTATTGTAGTTGTGGGAAGGGTGGTGTAGCAATCCCTCCGGTAGTCGCCCGAATTTTTTTAGGCGACAGCACCTCACCTTTGACAAGGGAGGCAAGTGTGTTGGCGATTTTCGAGGGATAGTGCGGTTTTGGAAGGGTTGGCGAGGGGCGAGGGATGGTGGTGAGGCAATCCCTCCGGTAGTCGCCCGAATTTTTTCGGGCGACAGCACCTCACTTTGATAAGGGAGGCAAGCGTGTTGGCGATTTTCGTGGGATAGTGCGGATGCGAAAGCATATCGGTGCATACAGATGTTTGCATTACGAAAAGTGAGGGGAATAGTGCGGATTTGGAAGTTTGGTGAGGGGCAGTGGTGCAAAGTTTGAGCAAAAAACGCAAGTTTTGCAAAACGGTTGAAAACGGAGGGTGAAGAGTGTATTCTTGAATCAGGATGGCAGTATTAATAATCGTATTATACTGTTGGTTTTTATTCTGAATTATAAGGAGAGGTTTCTATGAAGCTGAAAAGAACAGCGGCTGTTGTTGCGGCGGTAATGGCTTTTACTGCGGTCGCTACACCGCTGGGCGACAATATCCCTGCGCTTGAAGAAGCGTTTTCCGCAGGTGCGTATTACAGCGTTAAGGATAACTTTTACCCTGTTGCACTGACAGGTGACGGCGCTGTGGATATGGTCAATGTTGCCGTGGCACAGGCGGGCAGAAAAGACGATGATGACGGATGGTATCCCAGCAGAGAAGCGTGGTGTGCCGATTTCGTCCTTGACGTTGCCAGAGTTGCCGGTCAGACAGGGGCAGTTCCGGACGCACCTGCTAATGCGGCTTGCGGTACTTTCAAAAACGCACTGCTTAATGCAGGCGCAAAGGAGGTCGAAACCGCACAGGCAGGCGACCTTGTATTCTATTGCAGTACAAGCGGTGATACTACATATCATGTAGGAATAATGAAAGACAGCAGATATTCTGTTGAGGGCAATGCACTTTTGAACGGTGTATTTCAGGTTGTAGACAACAGGGATACAATGACATACACTACCACCAAAGGTCTGTCTATTGCCAACGGTGATATTAAAAGGGTATTTATAAGACCGAACTACAGCAATTCTACAAATGATGTTGCGGTTACAAGCGTCGTTGCGAGCGAACTTGCAAATAAAATAAACTGGTTAAGCACACAGTATAAACATGGCGAATACTGGAATCAATATAACGGTTCATTGGATAAAACCGGTCCGAATCCGTGCCCATGTAAAGCAATGGGTTATACATGGTGCGGACAACAACATAACGGATATTGTGACTGCAAATGCGGTGTATTCCACGGCGGTGAGCAGTGTTACGGCTTTGCTTCCAAAATGTTTTATTTAACATTCGGAATATATCAGGAAAACGCAGAGAAAATATACAGCATAAATGATGTGTGTGCCGGCGATGTAATCAGATACGGAGGAACAGCAGGACATTCCGTATTTGTTATTAAGGTAATCGGTGATACGATCTATTATGTTGACTGTAACGGAAACGGAGTTCCTTGTCAGGTAAGATGGAACGCTACGGTAAACAAATGGGGAAAAGTTGCAGGATATTCATTTGGATACAGATACCACATGAGCGGTAACACAATAAAGAATCCATGGGGAGAGCCTGATCCAACACCCGATCATGTCGTTCCCAATCCTTCAAACTATCCTGTTGCCAACAACACATATACAATCAAGAACGTTGCTACAGGCAAGATGATGAATGTATATGCAGGCACTGACAAAGACGGCACAAAGGTTACACTTTGGGACAGAGACGGTACTACAGAGCAGAAGTTCAGACTTGAACACATAAGCAACGGTTCATATTGGATTTTTGCAATGTGCTCATCAAACGGCAGTAACAGAGTAGTAGATACAAATATCGGTTCAGACCATGTATGCAATGTCGGAGATTATATTGATATTTGGGGCAGAGGAAGTTATGACAACTGCCAGAAATTCAACGTTGTATCTGTCGGAAACAACAAATATGTATTTGAGCTTTCAACAATAGATAATGCTGTTATTGGCATATCGGGCAGCGGAAACGGCGATCAGCTACAGCTACAGAAATATCAGGAAAACGATAATCAGTTTTGGTATTTCTGTGATATGAACGGTAATGTTGTAAACCCTGCGCCTCACACCCATTCCTACGGCGCATGGTATGATAAAACAAAGCCTACCTGCACGAGTGCCGGTGTTCAGGAACAGAAATGTTCATGTGGTGCAACCAAAACAAGAGAAACGGCGGCACTCGGTCACAGCTGGGGCGGTTGGGCAACAGCAACAAAGCCCACCTGTACGGCACAGGGCGTTGAGCAGCGTACCTGCTCCAGATGCTCGAAGGCAGAAACAAGATATATTACGGCACTCGGACACAATTATTCTTCTGAGTGGACGATAGACAAGCAGGCTACCTGCTCGGCAGAGGGTTCAAAGTCAAAGCACTGCACACGCTGTGACGCAAAGACAGAAGTAACCGTTATACCTAAGACGGCACACAGCTACAAGACTACTGTAGTAGCACCTACTCTGACTGCACAGGGCTACACACTGCATGAATGCACGGTGTGCCACTACAGCTATAAGGACAGCTACACCTCGCAGATTACACTGCCTGCTGTTACCGGAGTGAAGGTAAAGACGCAGGGTAGTACCTCGCTGACACTTGCGTGGGATAAGAACGCAAGTGCAAACGGTTATGTCGTTGAGCAGTACAAGGGCGGCAAGTGGATACAGATTGCAAAGACTTCAAGCAATGCGGTTGTATCGTACACAGTAAGCGGACTTGCGGCGGATGCCACCTATACGTTCAGGGTAAGAGCGTATAAAACTGCGGCAGGCAAGACGATATACAGCGAGTATACAAGACTTGCGGCTAAGACGAGAATAGCGAATGTCGGCACGTTCAAGGGTTCGACGGTTTCCGACAGTGAGGTAAAGCTTGATTGGAGCAAGAACGATAAGGCGAGCGGTTATATAATCGAGCAGTACAAGGGTGGAAAGTGGACGGCACTTGCTACCACAAAGAATAACACCACGCTTACGTTTACTGTCAAGGGACTTGCAAGTGCGACTGTATATTCGTTCAGAATAAAGTCGTTCAGAACCGTAAACGGCAAGACAGATTACAGTGAATATACAAGTCTTAAGGCGGCTACTTCATTCGGCGGCGTGAATAACCTTACGGTAAAGAGCTATACGGCTTCGGCAATTACGCTTGCATGGAACAAGAACGCAAGCGCAAGCGGTTATGTTGTTGAGCAGTACAAGGGCGGTAAGTGGACGCAGATTGCAAAGACGAGCAGTAACGCAACGGTTACATATACTGTAAACGGACTGAAGGCGGATACCACCTATACGTTCAGGGTAAGAGCGTATAAAACTGCGGCAGGCAAGACGATATACAGTGAGTATACAAGACTTGCGGCTAAGACGAGGATAGCGAAGGTAGCATCGTTCAGAGTGACCGGCACTACAACAAGTGCGGTTGAGCTTTCGTGGAACAAGAATGATAAGGCTACGGGCTACGTTATCGAGCAGTACAAGGACGGAAAGTGGACGGTGCTTGCTACTACCAAGAACAACACCACGCTTACGTTTACTGTGAAGGGGCTTGCAAGTGCGACTGTATATTCGTTCAGAATAAAGTCGTTCAGAACTGTAAACGACAAGACGGATTACAGCGAATATACAAGTCTTAAGGCGGCTACTTCGTTCGGTAACTTAAGCGGATTAGCTGTAAAGAGCTATACGGCTTCGGCAATTACGCTTGCATGGAACAAGAATGCAAGTGCAAACGGTTATATAATCGAGCAGTACAAGGGCGGCAAGTGGGTACAGATCGCAAAGACGGCAAGCAATGCGGTTGTATCGTACACGGTAACCGGACTTGCGGCAGATACCACCTATACGTTCAGGGTAAGAGCGTACAAAACTGCGGCAGGCAAGACGATATACAGCGAGTATGCAAGGCTTGCGGCTAAGACGAGGATAGCGAAGGTAGCTACATTCACAGGTTCTGCTGTTTCTGCAAGTGCGGTAAAACTCGACTGGAGAAAGAATGACAAGGCTACAGGCTACGTTATCGAGCAGTACAAGGGCGGAAAGTGGACGGTGCTTGCTACCACAAAGAATAATACAACGCTTACGTTTACTGTCAAGGGGCTTGCAAAGGGTACTACTTATTCTTTCAGAATAAAGGCGTTCAGAAAGACGGGAAGCACGACCGAGTTCAGCGAGTATTCTGGTCTTAAGGCGGCTACAAGGAAATAATCGTAAATATATGACAGGCATCGTGCAGACGGTGCCTGTTTTGTTTTGCGGCGGGTTTGGAAGGGTTGGCGCGGGTGAAAATAATGCGAAATTTACCGAAAACTGCGTTATTACACTTGCAAAAGTATCGGATTTCTGTTATAATGTCTATCGTGTAGGCATAGGCTTTGATTTTAATTTCCATAAAAAGCCATATTACATAACCATATTATAATTAACCGACGCAGGAAAAATGCGTGAAAGGTCGTGTTATCAGTGGAACGATTCGGTTCCATCGTCTTTGCCTGACGGCGAGATCAAATACAGGATAATAAATAACGAGGAAAGAATAAAGGTATGAAAGAACAGTTACAGAATATAAAGGAGCAGGCACTGAAAACTATCGGCGACTGCGTTGACGTTAAGCAGCTTGACGAGCTGAGAGTAAAGTACCTTGGCAAGAAGGGCGAGCTTACAGCTATACTCAAGAGCATGGGTAAGCTGTCCGCTGAGGAAAGACCTGTTATGGGTCAGCTTGCAAACGATGTAAGACAGTCGCTTGAGGGCTTTATTGCACAGAAGCAGGCACAGCTTAAATCTGCGCTTATGGAGCAGAAATTAAAGAAGGAAACGCTGGACGTTACCATGCCCGGAAAGCAGCAGGCGATGGGAGTGCGTCATCCGCTGAATATAGTTCTTGACGAGCTTAAGGAAATATTCAGAGGAATGGGATACACTGTAGTAGACGGTCCTGAGGTCGAGGAAACGAAGTACGTTTTCGATATGCTTTTAACAGAGGACGGTCACCCTGCAAGAGATGAGCAGGATACATTCTATATTACTGATGAGATCCTTCTGCGTACACAGACATCTTCCGTGCAGATAAGAACAATGCTTAAAAACAAGCCTCCTATAGCTATCATAAGCCCCGGACGTGTTTATCGTCCCGATGCTGTTGACGGCACGCACTCGCCTATTTTCCACCAGTGCGAAGGCCTTGTAATAGATAAGAATATCACATTCGGTGATCTTAAGGGTACGCTTGAAACGTTTGCTAAGCGTCTTTACGGCGACGAGGTAAAGCTCCGCTTCCGTCCTCACCACTTCCCGTATACAGAGCCGTCAGCCGAGGTTGACTTACAGTGCTTCAAGTGCGGAGGCAAGGGCTGTCCGCTCTGCAAGGGCGAAGGCTGGATAGAGATGCTCGGTTCAGGCATCGTTCATCCGCAGGTACTTATCAACTGCGGAATAGATCCCGAAGAATACAGCGGTTTCGCTTTCGGTATAGGACTTGAGCGTATTGCTATGATGAGATATAACATAGACGATATGCGTCTGCTGTACGAGAACGATCAGCGTTTCCTCGCACAGTTCAGATAAGAGAATTCAGAAATACCGATAGGAATCGTAAAAGGAGATATTAACGTGGATTTATCAATGAGATGGCTTAACGACTATGTTAAAGCCGATATGCCAATAAAGGAATTCGTAGCGGATATGACGATGAGCGGTTCAAAGGTTGAAACCTATCATAAGATGTCCGATCCTATAAATAACGTGGTAGTTGCAAAGGTGCTGAAGCTGGAGCGTCACCCCGACAGCGAAAAGCTGTGGATATGCCAGCTTGACGCAGGCAGGGATGAGCCTGTGCAGATAGTTACTGCGGCGCAGAATCTGTTCGAGGGGGCTATAGTTCCCGCTTGTATGCACAATAGTACGATCGCAGACGGAACAAAGATCACAAAGGGCAAGCTGAGAGGCGTTGCAAGTAATGGTATGATGTGCTCTTATGCGGAGCTTGGTCTTACAAAGGATGATTTTGACTATCCCGTAGCAGACGACGGAATACTTATACTGAATAACGATCCCGATGTTGATTCTTTCAGAATGGGTATGGATATATGCGAGGCTTTACAGACAGACGATACTATAGTAGAGTTTGAGATAACGAACAACCGTCCCGACTGTCTTTCCGTACTCGGACTTGCACAGGAGGCAAGCGCAACGTTTGATATTCCTATGAACTACACTGAGCCTTCGTTCAAGGGCGTTGACGGGGATATTACAAAGGAAATCAGCGTAAGCGTTGAAAATACAAAGCTCTGCTCACGCTATATGGCGGCGCTTGTAAAGAACGTAAAGATAGGACCTTCGCCCAAGTGGATGGCAAGAAGGCTGAGAGCGAGCGGAGTAAGGCCTATCAACAACCTTGTTGATATAACGAACTTCGTAATGCTTGAATACGGTCACCCGATGCACGCATTCGATTTAAGATATGTCGAGGACAACAGGATAGTTGTAAGAAACGCAAAAGAGGGAGAAACATTAAAGCTGCTCGACGAAATGGCAGAGCCTGTAAAGCTGACTCCCGAAATGCTGATAATCGCAGACGGAAAGAAGCCTATCGCCATAGCCGGCGTTATGGGCGGCGAGCATAGCGGTATTATGGAGGATACGACTACTGTCGTATTTGAGGCAGCCTGCTTTGACGGCGTATCGGTAAGACGTACAGCAAGAAAGATAGGCGAGCGTACCGAGGCAAGCTCACGTTTTGAAAAGGGTCTTAACCCGGTAAATGCAGAAAAGGCTCTCAAGAGAGCATTACAGCTTATCGAGATGCTGGGCTGCGGCGAGGTAGTGAATACTATCATTGACGAGAACCACAGCGAGTATGTTCCCGAAAGATTAAAGCACGACTATAAGTGGGTGAACGAGCATTTAGGCTCGGATATAAGCGAGAACGAGCAGATAGAGATATTAAAGAAGCTCGGCTTCGGCTATGAAAACGGCGAGATAATCGTTCCGCCTACCCGTATAGATATGCACCGTGCGTGCGATGTTGCGGAGGAGGTTGCCCGTATATACGGCTACAACAGAATCCCCTCGACTATACCGAAGCTGTCATCACAGGGCAAGAGAACGCCCGAACAGATATTCGAGGACAAGGTAATTTCACTTGCGCTGGCACTCGGATTCTACGAGGTAATGACTTACAGCTTTATTTCGCCTAAGGACTATGAGCTTCTGCGTATGGACGAGAAGTCAAGAAAGAGCGTTGTGTTAAGACGTCCGCTCGGCGAGGATACAAGCGTAATGCGTACTTCTGCACTTACATCAATGATGGAAGTTGTAAGAAGAAACTGGAGCAACAGAAACCTTGAGGGCAGATTCTTCGAGATAGCAAGAGAGTATTTCCCGACAGGTGAGAATCAGCTCCCTGTTGAAAGAGATGTTCTGTGCTATGCGCTTTACGGAAGCGGCGAGGATTTCTTCACGGCAAAGGGCGTTGCCGAGGAGGTTATGGCAAAGCTCGGACTGAAGAATGTCGTATACACGGCTGAAAAGAACAATCCGACATTCCACCCCGGAAGATGCGCAAAGGTCACTGTAGACGGCGAGCTTATCGGCTATGTCGGTCAGCTTCATCCAGAGGCTGCGGCTAATTTCGGTGTAAATACAGAGGTTTACTGTGCTACGCTCAGCATGGAGGTAATGTTCAATAATGCCAACGGCGATGTAAAGTACACCGCACTGCCCAAGTTCCCCTCAACATACAGGGATCTGAGCCTTGTGTGCAACGAGGACGTGCCGAGCGGAGATATAGTTGCTGTGATAGAAAAGACCGCAAAGCATCTTGAGGCTGTACGTCTGTTCGATATGTACAAGGGTGAGCAGGTACCTGCAGGTATGAAGAGCCTTTCATACAAGCTGATACTCAGAAAGAAAGACGCTACGCTGACAGACGATGAGGCGGACGCAGTTGTTGCAAAGGTGCTTAAGGCACTTGAGGATATAGGCGTTACATTAAGATAACGGCGGAATTTGCAGAAATAATCGGGGCACAGCCCCTTATAAACAGTAAGGAGAAAAGCAATGAAATATTTTAAAAGGCTGGCAGCGGCAATATGCGCCGTGGCAATCACATTAAGCGTTGCAGGCTGTGCGGATGTATCGACTATAGGCTCGGTTGACAATCAGACCATAAATGCGGGCATATATCTTCTTTATGAGCAGACGGCTATAGGCGAGGCTCAGCAGGAGGTTGACGATCAGCTTAAGGCTATGGGAACAAGCGCATCAAAGATAGAGAATTTCAGCTACTACAACTACAATGTACAGGACAAGACGTTCTCGCAGTATGTTCAGGATCGTACATTAGAGCAGGTAAAGCAGTATGTTGCTATCCAGAACAAGTTCAAGGAGCTGAACCTTTCACTCACAGACGAGGAAGAGGACACCGTAAAGACCTCTGTAAAGAAGATGTGGGATACGGAAATCTCGTATTACGGATACAGCACAGGAAAAACCTACGGTCAGAACTATGAGGCAGGCGGAATAAGCAAGAAGTCATACGAGGCTGTTCAGCTTGTAAACAAGATGAGCGAGAAGGTATTTGACGCTTACTATGAGAAAAACGGCATATCCGCAACAGACGAAAAGGATATAGCTACTTATTTCTATGACAATTACGGCAGATTCCAGATAATACAGGTTTCTCTTACAGAAGGCAACGGCGACAAGATAACGACCGACGAGGGCAAGAAGGCAAAGAAGGAACAGGCTCAGGGCTATGTTGACAGACTGCTTGCCGGCGAGGACTACGATAAGGTATATCACGAGTATCAGGATCTTGTGGCAAAGGAAAAGGCTGAGGCTGAAGCCGAGAGCAACTCGGATGCCGAGAGCAAATCGGGCAATTCATCGGCGGTTTCTTCTGCGGCATCATCTGTAACTTCTTCGACAAGCGAAACCGCATCGGACGATACAACGAGCAGCGGAACATCGGGCAGTGAAGAAGAGGAGCATGACCACGAATTCCTGCTCGGCAAGACGGATACTTCACCGAGCGAGGAGTTTGTAAAGTGGGCATTTGAGCTTGACACAGACAAGGGCGGAGTTTACGAGGACGACAGCGTTTATTATGCGGTAGTACGCCGTGATATAAAGGAACGTGAGGACTGGCTCACGGAGAATCACAGCAACGTGCTTCACGTTATGAAGGACGACGACTATAAGGCTATGCTCAACGAAACGGCTAAGGATTATGCGCTTGATCTCAACAATGACGCACTCAACAAGTACAAGCCCGAAAATTTAAAGAAGTAAACGCAGTATAAAGAAAAGTACAAAGATATGCGGTCAGAGCAGGAAATACTCTGACCGTTATTTTTCGGAAAGGACAATGCGGTATGATAGTATTATCCGGTAATGATATTTCGGTGTCCTTCGGCGGTGAAACGCTGTTTCACGATGTGAATTTCCGGCTTGAAGAAAACGGCAGAGCCGGACTTGTAGGTGTAAACGGGTGCGGAAAAACCACGCTGATGCACGTTATAAACGGCAGGCAGGAGGCTGAAACAGGCGGTATAAGCAAGGCGGCGGGGATAAAGATCGGCTGTATGGAGCAGTATGTTATCCGTGACGATAATATCACTCTATATGACGAGGTACTGGAAATATTCCGTCCGCTTATCGACGCTGAAAACGAGCTTGCGGATATAGCGGTTGCGATAGATACGGGTGACCACAGCGAGCAGACGCTGTCAAGGCAGATGCAGCTGCAGGAAAGATTTGAGCGTGAGGGCGGACTTACCTATAAATCAATGACTTGCTCGGCGCTTGTCGGTCTGGGATTTTCGGAAGAGGATTTCGGTAAGCCGATAAGCGTGATGAGCGGTGGTCAGAAAAGCAAGGCACAGCTTGCGAAGCTGCTTCTTTCGGGGAGTAATATACTGCTTCTTGACGAGCCTACGAACCACCTTGATATAACCGCTTGCGAATGGCTCGAAAAGTTCCTTACGGAATATAAGGGCGCATATATCGTAATATCGCACGACCGTTATTTTCTCGACAAAGTCACCGACACGACTTTTGAAATGGAAAACAGGACGCTTCGTGAATATAAGGGCAACTATACACGCTATCTTGAGCTGAAGGCTGAGGCGAGAGAGGCTCAGCAGAGAGTGTACGACAGGACGGTAAAGGAAATAAACCGTATCGAAGGCATTGTAGAGCAACAGAAGCGGTGGGGGCAGGAGCATAACTTCATCACGGCGGCATCAAAGCAGAAGCAGGCGGACAGGCTGAAGGAAACGCTCGAAAAACCGGAGGATCTGCCGGAGGCTATAAAGTTCACGTTCAGGGCGAAGGAAGGCGGCGCAAACGATGTGCTTATCGCAAAGGGCTTGTCGAAATCGTTCGACGGGACGGCGGTTTTCACAAATGCAGAGCTTGACATAAAGAAGAACACGACAACATTTATATTAGGTGAGAACGGCTGCGGAAAGACTACGCTTCTGAAAATCCTTACAGGAGAATATCAGGCGGATAGCGGAGAGTATAAATTCGGCAACAATATACAATTTGGATATTACGATCAGGCACAGACGGATCTTGACCCGTCAAAGACGGTGATTGACGAGGTGTGGGACAGGTATCCCGGAATGACGCAGACGCAGGTGCGTTCTGCATTGGCGCAGTTTTTGTTCAAGGGCGACGATGTGTTCAAGAATGTGGGCAAGCTCAGCGGAGGAGAAAAGGCAAGGGTGTCGCTCCTTAAGCTGATGCTTAGCAAGGCGAATATGCTGCTGCTCGACGAGCCGACAAACCATCTGGACATACATTCGAGAGAGGCTCTGGAAAACGCACTGGCAAGCTACGGCGGAACGCTTCTTATCGTGTCGCACGACAGATACCTGATCAACAAGCTGGCCGACAGGATAGTGTGGCTCGGAAAGACGGGTACTGTAAACATAGACGGAAACTATGACAGGTATATCGAACTCAAGGAAGCGAAGGCACAGTCCGAGCAGGCGGTACAGGTAAAGGCGGCAGAAGGCAAGAAGAACGACTACAAGGAGCGCAAGGAGCGTGAAAGCACGCTCAGAAAGCTCAGCGGTGCGCTGAAGCGTTGCGAGCAGGCGATAGATGAGATCGGGCTGAAAACGGCGGAGCTTGCACAGCAGATGTCACAGCCGGAGATAGCGAC
>OGQA01000997.1_pt1 | contig 13570 bp, 10 predicted proteins | sample 1553011 | NCBI WGS metagenome assembly OGQA01 (sample SAMEA2580256, study PRJEB22360) | human gut metagenome | biome: human gut; feature: human-associated habitat; material: faeces | place: Denmark | collected 2008/2010 | reverse complement strand
AGGAGAGATTGTCCGATGGGAAAAGAAATACAGAATATGTTTTGTTTCCAATGTGAACAGACTGCAGGCTGCGATGGCTGCAGCGGAAAGGTAGGCGTTTGCGGTAAAACCGCGGAGGTGGCAAATCTGCAGGATGAACTGACCGGTGCATTGATCGGACTTGCCCGTTCTTTAAACGGAGCCGGGAAAGTAGAGCAGAGGACAAGTGATCTTGTGATCCGTTCTTTATTTGCCACACTGACAAATGTCAATTTTAATGAAGCATCTATCAAAGAAATGATCGCAGCGGTGCAGCAGGAAAAGGACAGCTTAAAGCCCGGCTGCAGGAGCTGCGCCAATCCATGCGGAATGACAGAGGATCTGCAGCTTGACAGCATCTGGAAAGCAGAGGAAAACATCAGATCCTTAAAGTCCCTTGTATTATTCGGACTGCGTGGTATGGCAGCTTATGCTTATCATGCCATGGTATTGGGATTCCGGGATGAAGAGGTAAACTTCTTTTTCATGAAGGCACTGTTTCTGCTTGGCGAGAAGCTTACGGTAGAAGAACTTCTGCCACTTGTAGATGAAGTGGGAGAAAAGAATCTGCTCTGTCTGGAACTGTTAGATCGTGCTAACACGGAAAGCTATGGAAATCCGGAGCCGACGGAAGTACCGCTGAAGATCGAAAAGGGACCGTTTATCGTCATATCCGGTCATGATCTGCTGGATTTAAAGCTTTTACTTGAGCAGACAGACGGGAAAGGCGTAAATATCTACACACATGGCGAAATGCTGCCTGCCCATGGTTATCCGGAGCTGAAAAAGCATCCGCAGTTAAAAGGAAATTTCGGAACTGCATGGCAGAATCAGCAGAAGGAATTTGAAAATATTCCCGCGCCGGTGTTGTTTACGACTAACTGTCTGATGCCGCCGAAGGAAAGCTATGCAGACAGGATTTTTACAACAGAGGTTGTTTCCTATCCTGAGATGGTGCATATCGGAGAGGATAAGGATTTTACACCAGTCATTGAAAAGGCGCTTGCGTTGGGCGGCTATCAGGAGGACAAACAGCTTCATGGCATCAACGGTGGGGAAAAAGTAATGACAGGCTTTGGACATCATGCAGTGCTCTCTCATGCGGCGGAAGTGGTGGAAGCGGTCAAAGCAGGAAAGATCCGTCATTTCTTTCTGGTGGGTGGCTGTGACGGTGCAAAGCCGGGTAGAAACTACTATACGGAATTTGTCAAACAGACACCGCCGGATACGATCGTACTGACGCTGGCTTGTGGAAAGTTCCGTTTCAATGACCTGGATCTTGGGACGATAGCAGGGCTTCCGCGTATTATGGATGTCGGGCAGTGCAATGATGCCTATGGTGCGATCAGGATCGCACTTGCGCTGGCAGAGGCATTTGGCTGCAGTGTCAATGAACTGCCGCTCTCCATGGTGCTTTCCTGGTATGAACAGAAGGCAGTCTGTATCCTTTTGACACTGCTTCATCTGGGCATCCATGATATTCTGCTGGGGCCTACACTGCCTGCGTTTTTATCCGGGGATGTGTTGGATATTTTAGTAAAGAACTATAATATCGGCAAGATTTCCACGCCGGAAGAAGATCTGGCAAAGCTGCTGCACGCCTGACGCAAATTTTACTTTCATTTTACCGGTATGTGATATTGCATATTTCTTCCTGTTGATACTCTGAAGAGAGTGTACCGGATAAAGGAGAAGAATTGAATGAAAAAGTACAGGTAATATTTGGTCTGGTGGGCGACCTTGCACTGTTCTTATATGGTATGAACAGTATGAGCGACGCCTTGCAGAAAGCAGCCGGCGAAAGAATGAAGAAGCCGCAGGATCGGATCACAGATTATATATCCAAAATGTTTGCCAGCGGTAATCTGACCGAAACACAGGCAGAACAGACAGCAGGTCTGCTGGTCATCAATAATAATGTGGACAGAATTGCAGACCGTTGTCAGGAAATGAACAGTTTCATTGAAAAAATGGAAGAAAAGTACAAATACTTTTCAGAAGCGGTTGTAAAGGAATTAAAAGACTGTATGCAGATCCTTGAAAACCTGTTCCGGTAAGCTGACAGGAACATACGCGTCTATCCTTTACAATATGGACAGATGGCTGATAACTGCGCTGCGATCGCTGAGGAAGCACTGGAGCACATTACATTTGACAGATTTGCGATCGACAGTGAGGAAGAAGACCTGATCAGAAGAAGCCTGCAGGAAGCGGCGGCAGAAGGAAGCCCGGCATAGGATGAACAGAAAGAGAAAACGGACAGGATCTTAATAAAAGATAGTAAAATAGTCCCTTCTGTGTTACAATTTTGGTTAGAAAAGACTAACATATAACACGGGAGGGATTTTTATGCAGCAGAGAGAAAGCAGAAAACCGGATCTGCTCTGTACATTGGAAGCGGAAGGCTTTCTTGGCAGTTTTTATCAGGGAGACCGTTATGTGGATAAAGCGGTCATTTTTGTGGGAGGCAGTGGAGAACTACGGAATGTGGTAGAGGCAAGAGCTGCAATACTGGCAAGAGAGGGCTACAGTGTGTTAGCAGTGGGCTACTATCTTTGGAAGCCGCTTTCCAGACAGACCGTAGCGATCCCGCTCGATTATGTGGAACGTGCGATCGACTGGCTGTTGCAAAAATGTCCGGTAAGGATCACAAAGATTGGCATGACAGGTCTTTCGCTTGGAGCTGCTTATACCGCGCTCTGCTGCGCTTACTTTCCACAGATCAGCTGTGCTGTCGTGGTTTCTGGCTTTGATTTTGTGGTGGAAGGATGTAAAAATATGGTCATCAGGCAGCACAAATCCTATTTTACCCTGCATGGGGAAGAAATTCCGTATGAACCTGCCCAGGCACTTTCGCACTTGCCTGCTACATTAAAAAAATGGAAAAAAGATCCGCGTTATGATTCTAAAGCAATGAACCGCTTCTATTATAATGAGTGCTTCGAAGGCAGAACGGATGCAAGCCGGATCAAGGTAGAAAACGGAAGCTGTGACTGGCTGTTTCTGGCACCGGGTTATGATGATACATGGCCGTCTGATCAGGCAGTGAAGCGTATGATGCAGGTTCTGCAAAAGAAGCAATATCCGCATCGCTATGCGTGCATGATCTATGAAAAAGGCAGCCATCTGCTCGGAATGCCGGAGGAAGCACTTGCTGCCATGGGCGGAGGCGATATAGAGAAGTTGCACCGTATGCTGGGACACTTTCTGACGATGGAAAAGAAATATCCCAAAGAGTGTATGGAGGCAAGAGAAGAAAGCTATCGGAAAATGCTGTCGTTCCTTCATGAGAGCCTGATCGGGACGTAACACAAAATCGCTGCTTCACGATCACAGATGCAAACGGAAAATCCGTGACAATATTTGATGAGAATGGTAAGATACTTGCGGACGGCGAAAGTAAGTATACGATTACAGTGGCTTCTCTTTCGCAGGCATAAAATGGGCAGTATCACAGGGCATATGAATAAAGCGCGGCTGAACCGTTGTATATACTGGGTGCTATACTGTCTGAAAAAAGCAGGGAGATATACAAATGAATATAAAAAACAGCATACAAACAGAACGGGGAGCCGAGATTTTATTGATTTTTGTACTGGTTGCCAGAAGTACATCCTTTGTGATGTCGAAGGTCACAATGAACGCGATGAATCCGTTTAATCTGCTGGGAGTCAGATTTTTGCTGGCATTTCTGCTTCTCTGTATCCCATTTGGGAAAAGGCTTGTGAAGATCAAAAAACAGACCCTGCTAAAGGGATTGCTGGTCGGACTGGCCTTTTTCTGCGTTATGACGGCAGAGCTTTTTACGCTCCGGCTGACAGCCTCATCTACATCATCTTTTTTGGAAAATATGGCGATCGTATTTGTACCGATCTTTGAAGCGGTGCTTTTGCACAGACTGCCTGCAAAATATAGTGTGGCAGGTGTTCTGATTTCTATGACCGGAATTGGATTCCTGACGCTGGAAGGTGGCAGGATCGCACTGGGAACAGGAGAACTGATCGGTATTTTATCCGGTATCTTATATGCGGTTGCAATCATTATCACAGACAGATTATCGCACAATGATGATTCACTGCTGATCGGAATGGTACAGGTCGGAACGATTGGTGCGCTCGGAATGATTGCATCGTTCCTGTTTGAACAGCCGACATTGCCACAGGGACAGACGAGCTGGCTCATGGTCATTTATCTGGCAGTTGTCTGTACGGGCTTCGGGTTTACCCTCCAGCCGGTGGCGCAAAGCCGCCTGACTGCAGAACGGGCAGGATTGCTTATCGCAGTCAGCCCGGTAAGCTCTGCAATCATGGGTAGTATTTTTCTGAAAGAGCATTTGGGGATCAGTGGCATGATCGGGGCAATATTGGTTGTTGGTGGTATCATCATATCCAAGGATCCTTTCCATAAAAAAGCACAGGTCTCTTCGTAAATTTTGCAGGAACTTTTTGAAGATTTGTTTAAGATTCCTTTTTTCGCTAGGAATTTTCAGAAAGGCATGCTATGATTTTCGAAGGGTGATAAAGATGAATAAGGATTCGATTGAAGAAAATAAAGCAATACAGGATGGGCTGGAACGCTTTTTGGACGAAGAGCTGGCAGGTGTCCGCAAGGAGCAGGTGGCACCGAACAGAACCATCATATACAACGAAGAGCCAAAGGAAAAAGAACTTAAGACTGAGTTTGCCACAGAAGTAACGCCAAAGAGACAGGCAAGCTATGAGAGAAGGTCCGCAGGCGGCTATACAGCTGCGGCGGGACAGCCGGAACATAGAGGCAACGTGGGCGAAAGACAGATGAGCCATGCTGCAGATGCGGCAAGCAGGAGAAGAACGTCCGAAGAGACAGACAGATATCGTAACATAGACAGGGAAGCGTCAGCTCACCGGAGACAGGAAACTATCTCTGACCGCCGGAGCATAGCACCTGAGAAAAAGCACCGGGGATATGAACCGCCTGTATCTGAAAATAGGAAGAAACAGCATAAAAAGTCCAACAGAAAAGCCGATAAGAGACAGAAAAAGAAAGACGGCAACAAGAAGGACAGGATGTCCAAGCCAAAGAAAATACTGCTGATCATCGGTATTGTCATTCTGGCACTTTTCCTGTGGTGGTATCTGACCATGGGACGGATCTACCATAAAATGAACTATGAAAAGTCAGATGAACTGGCAAGCGGTCCTTTAAAGGAGCAGGGCGTGATCAATGTGCTGCTGATCGGAAACGATTCCCGTGAAAACGGAGAAGACGGCCGCTCCGATGCGATGATCCTGATCTCTATCAGCAATAAAACGAAGACGATCCACATGACTTCTCTGCTGCGTGATATGTACGTGGACATTCCCGGGCATGACGGCAACAGGTTAAATGCGGCTTACGCCTATGGCGGACCTGCGCTTTTGTGTGAGACGATCAAGCAGAATCTGGATATTGAAGTAAACAGATATGTACTTGTGAACTTCCAGGCGTTTGCAAGTCTGGTAGATGCAGTCGGCGGCGTAGATCTGGAAGTGACGAATGAGGAAGTCCAGTGGATCAATGCATATTTGAATGAATACAACCTGCTGGAAGGAAAAGAGATGACGACCGACTATCTGGATACCTCATTAAGCGGGGAAATCCATCTGAACGGTCCGCAGGCACTTGCTTACAGCAGGAACAGATATATCGGAACCGATTTTGGCAGAACAGAAAGACAGAGAAAAGTACTCTCTGCCGTTATGAAAAAGCTGCCACTTGCCCTAGCAACCAATTCCGGTGAACTGATAGACGGTCTGTTCCCGAATCTGACAACAAACCTGACACAGACAGAAATGTACAGCTTATCAACGCAGGCAAGTAAACTTCTGACCTATGACGTGGTACAGAGCACGGTTCCGGCAGAAGGCACTTATTCCAATGCCACGGTTCGCAAGATGGCAGTTCTGCAGGTTGATTTTGAGGCAAATAAAAAGCTCCTGAAGCAGGAGATTTACGGACAGGAAGAGTAAAAAGACAAGTTGCGGGCAATCGTGTGCAAGAGGTACAGAACGGAGGCTTACATGAGCAAAACTTTTAAAGAACGATATCTTTCGCATGAGATAGAACTGGAAGCAATCGATGATTACATCATCGAATGGAACAATTCCGATACAGAGGAGACTCTGGCAAAGTTTCTGGGACTGAATAAAGAGGAAGAGACCGCGTGGGTGGAAGACAGTGATGATGCCCTTTTTGATCTGCTGGAAGCACAGAGAAAGTAAAAGCATGAAGAAAAGCGGAATGCACGATATTGTAGAGAGAATAAAAGATGATCTGAAAAAGAATGGGATAGGATGTGCTGCAGTATTGGCATGTCTTATCCTTTTTGCGCTTATTTTCCATGATGTATGTCCGGTGCAGATCCTGTATGGACTGCCATGCCCCGGATGCGGTCTGACGAGAGCAGGGGTCCTGCTTCTGACCGGGCACTTTGCAGCAGCATTTCAGATGCATCCGTTTATTTACGGATGGGCAGCGCTTCTGCTGTATGTCCTGCTCTGCCGCTATGTCAAAGGCTGCAAACCAAAAGGAGCATTGCAGCTGATGATCGTTCTCATTGCTTGCATGCTCCTGTTTTATATCTATCGTATGCTGCTCTATTTTCCGGATGTGGAACCGATGACCCGCAAGGACGGACTGCTTCTACACTGGAATCCAGACAGAAACTGATCTGCCGTGAACCGGGAATGTACCGTTTCCGTCCGCATCGATCGTAATCATATGGCGATAGCCGAATAACACGTCAAAAAACTTCTGTCCGCTATGTTGTTTTCCGACATACATGGTCTTTTGGGTATCATTTTTGGAAGAAAGGATGCAGGCAAGCCCTGTATTTTCATCTTCTGCAAGCCCTTCCCGGGTAAATCCGATACAATGATAGTCATCAAAGTAATCATGCTGTGCTCCGTAAGCATGGGAAGCTCTGACAGAGAGCAGATTGGTAAGCGTTTTGCCGACCGGAGCCACATTCTGGGACGGAATACCGTAGCAGTCTCCGTAAAAGACACACGGATATCCCGCTTCGCGCAGCAGGATGAGCGCATAGGCAAGCGGTTTGAACCAGCTGTCTACAAAAGAGCAGAGTGCCTGCCCCGGCTCTGTATCGTGATTGTCTACAAAAGTAACTGCATTCTGCGGCTTTGCAGCAACAAGACTGCCATCAAAGATCTTGCGCAGATCATAGCCTTCACTGTTATACGATGCATAGTGGAAATTAAAATGAAGCGGTACATCAAACAAAGACAGTGCATAATTTGTTTTTTCCAGATAGGCTTCGAGTGCCCAGCATTCCCTGTGCCAGTATTCACCGACAGTAAACAGTTCGCGTCCTGCATAGCTGCGCATGGCAGGAATCCAGTCGCGGTAAAAATCATAGTCAATGTGTTTTAATGCATCCAGACGGAATCCATCTACCTGTGTCTGATCCAGATACCATTTTCCCCATTTGGTAAGTTCGGCAATTACCTCAGGTTCGCTGAAATCAATATCTGCCCCCATCAGATAATCATAATTTCCGTTTTCTGAATCCACATCCTTGTCCCATTCTTTTCCTTCAAAGAGATAAATACTGTTCTTTTTCTGTTTATCATCCCAGTCTACACCGTCAAAGCATTTGGATGTCCAGACAAAATCGGAATATTTGCCTTTTCTTCCCGGAAAATTAAAAATGGTCCAGGCGGTGATCTGTTCGATGCCTGTTGTTTCCTGTTCCCTGTTTCCTGTATTACATTCTTCGGCATTTATTATTTCTGTTCCGTCAGCACCAATCTTATGATTCAGTACGATATCAGCATAAACATCAATTCCGTATTCCTGACAGGTATGGATTGCAGCCAGATATTCGGCCTTTGTGCCATATTTGGTAGCAACACTGCCTTTCTGGTCAAATTCACCAAGGTCATATAGATCATACACCGCATAGCCGACGCCGTTTGTACCATAGGCATCTTTGTAAGCCGGAGGTAACCAGACTGCGGTAATACCTGCTTCTGCAAGCGCAGGAGCTTTTTCACTAAGCTGGTTCCATAAAGAATCGTCGGATGGCAGATACCATTCGAAATATTGCATCATTGTTCCGTTTTTCATCATTTGCCTCTTTTCTCCGTATTCGTTCAAAATATATCTGAATCCAAATTATGCGTCCATACTCCATCTGCCGCTGGCACCGCATGGCAGAACCAGCCCGGATCTTGTGACCGGTAATCCGATTTCATCCGCAGCAACACATCCGCCAAGCTTCTTCGTCAGTACGGTATTTAACATATAGGAGAGAACTGCAGGCTGCAGTCCGGTCGTATAAGAATTGATCAAAAAGAAAACAGGATCCTTGGACAGTACTTTGGAAGTCAGTTCAATGAATGGGAAAATGCTTTCTTCGATCTTCCAGATCTCGCCCTTTGGTCCTCTTCCATAAGATGGCGGATCCATGATGATGCCATCGTAAGTATTGCCGCGCCGGATCTCACGCTCTACAAATTTGGCACAGTCGTCTACCAGCCAGCGGATCTTATCGCCGGGAATATTGCTTGAAACCGCATTTTCTTTTGCCCAAGTAACCATTCCTTTGGAGGCATCGACATGTGTGACATTTGCACCGGCATTTGCTGCGGAGATCGTAGCACCGCCGGTATAAGCGAACAGATTTAATACCTTAAGCTCTCTGCCCGGATCCTTTTCTCTGGCTGCCCGGATCTTCTGTGCACACCAGTCCCAGTTTACCGCCTGCTCCGGGAAAAGTCCCGTATGCTTAAAACTGAACGGCTTGAGATGGAAGGTAAGCTCCCGGTAGGAGATCGTCCATTCATTTGGCAGATCAAAAAATTCCCACTGACCGCCGCCTTTGACACTGCGATGGTAGTGTCCGTTTTTCTGTTTCCATTCTTTGGCATCATGCCCTGTGCTCCAGATGACCTGCGGATCCGGGCGCACTAAAATATAATCACCCCAGCGTTCCAGCTTTTCGCCGTCTGAGGTGTCCAGTACTTCATAATCTTTCCAATTATCTGCTATCCACATGGGTGTAATCCTTTCTGTACATTTTATTCTATTGTGGACTACGCATTTGAAAACGTCAAGGGATATGTAAATGAATTGCAAGAAAACGCTGTCCAAAATCCGCGAACGAAATTTCAGGGATACTCTGGCGGTGGATGCTGGTAAACATTGACAGGCAGAGAGATATCTCTTATAATTTTCACATATGTTGATACTAAAAGTACCGGCTGCGCAAAGCGGTTTATGGGAAAAATATGGTGTTTGGCAAAAACGACGGAAATGTGTGAAAGGAAAATAAAATGATGGAAAAGAGTAGAAACAGAGCAGTCGGCAGACAAGTCCGAAAAATGATCGCAGCAGCTATGGCAGCAATGCTTGTGTTTACCTCTGCAAATGTGGCAGACGTAAATGCAGAAGAAACAGTGCTGGCAGTCAGTGAGAATGCTGTTACAGGGGAAACGGGAGCGGGAGTAGTAGAAGCAAAGAAAACAGGTGAGCCAGAAGTAGAAAACGGTGGAGCAGAGAAAAGGGAAGCAGAGAACATAGATCTGGATGCAGAAACAGCAGATCCGGACACAGAAACCGCGGACGGAACACACACATATAAAAATGGTTTCTGCACAGACGACGGCTGTGACGCATACGAGCCTGCAGTACTTACAACCGGCAAATATGATATAGATGCCAACGGCGAAATAACGGACAGTGATGAAGCCTACGAAATCGGAAATGCAGGGCAGCTCTACTGGTTTGCCGGGCTTGTAAACGGAACATTGACAGACGGAACCGCGCAGAATCTGAAGGCGAACGCAGTTCTGACAGCAGATATCATTGTGAATAAAGATCTGCTGGCAAGCATTAATACAGATGATGACGGAAATGTTACAAACGGAAAATCCTTCCGGATATGGTTACCTATGGGAAAGATAAATGGTGATAATGGACAACGGATGCTGTACGCAGGTATTTTTGATGGAAAGGGGCACAGCATCAGTGGGTTGTATGCGAATCTGTATGATGCGCCGGTTGAGGATTCGGATTATACCAGTAATAAAAATTGTGCAGGTTTATTTGGTTCTCATGCCGGAGTGACCAGAAACTTGGGAATCATGGATTCATATATAAGAGGAGATATGTGCGTGGGTGGTATCTGTGCTTACAATGATGCAGGAACTATCCAAAACTGCTATAGTACGGCTACAGTATATGGGGAAAGTTACTTAGGAGGCATTTGTGGTCGTAGTCGAAGTAATAGTATAATAGAAAACTGTTACAATGCAGGATATGTTTATGGAGCTGCTAGAAGTATAGGTGGTATCTGTGGAGATAATTATTCAACAATAGAAAGCTGCTATAATATTGGAATTATAGAGGGAAATTTTATGGTTGGTGGAATTGTTGGAGGAAGTTCCGGATCTGGTAATACAATATGGATAAAAGATTGTTACAATAGAGGAAACGTGATAGGGGATACAAAAGACATTGGTGGTATCGGGGGATATATCGGTTACAGTCTGGTTGAAAATTGCTACAGCCAGGCAACTGTCAGCGGAAATACAAATGTTGGGGGTATTTGTGGTAATAGTAATAAGGTTGACTTTCAGAATGCATACTATGATTCAAATTTGTACACAGGAAATGCGATTGGATATTTAAAAGATGCAACAATCAAACAGACCGAAGGAAAAACCTCGCAGGCATTTGAAAGTGGCGAGATCGCATATCTGCTGCAGGTAGGTCGTGAGGAACCGGTCTGGGGACAGACACTCTCCGGAAATGATGTGCAAGCTTATCCGGTATTAGGCGGCGCAAAGGTATACCAGAATATCACCTATCAGGACTGCGCAAAAGATGAGGCGCATACAGTTTATGCCTATGCGAACGAACAGAAACAGGAAAGTTATGATTATACCTTACAGGAAGTAAAAGCCAAAGAACCAAAGTGTACAGAAGCAGGAAACAAGGCTTATTACAAATGCAGTGTCTGTGGAAAACTTTACACAGATCAGGAAGGAACGAATGAAGTGTCAGCAAACACAGTAGTGGTTCCTGCCAAAGGGCATAGCTTTACATGGATTATTGACAGAGAAGCAACGGAGCAGGCAGAGGGAAGCAGACACGAGGAATGCAGCATTTGTCATGAAAAGAAAGCTGCAGTTGCAATCCCGAAACTGCCATCCAGTACACAGCCAAGCGAATCGCCGAGCGGATCACCAAGCCAGAAGCCAAGCGAGCAGCCAAGCCAGAAGCCGAGCGGATCGCCGAGCCAGAAGCCGAGCGGATCACCAAGCCAGAAGCCAAGCGAATCGCCAAGCCAGAAACCAAGCGGATCGCCAAGCCAGCAGCCGGGGCAGGATATAAAAGTACCTGCAAAGGGCACAAAGCTGACAGCGAAAGGTGCCAGCTATCAGGTAACAAGCGCTGCAGAAAAGAATCCTACGGTTGTATACAAAGGCAGCAAAAAGCAGAAAGCTTCCGTAACGATCCCTGACACTGTTACAATTGATAAGGTGACTTATAAGGTAACTTCGATCGCAGCAAATGCATTTAAAAATAATAAGAAGCTGAAAAAAGTTGTGATTGGAAAGAATGTTACAAAGATCGGCAAAAAGGCATTCTATGGCTGCAGTAAATTAAAGAAGATCACGGTGAAAACAACAAAGCTGACCAAGAAAAATGTTGGCAGACAGGCATTCAAAGGGATTCATAAAAAAGCAACCTTTAAAGTACCAAAGAAAAAGATAAGCAGCTATCGTAAAGTGTTTAGAGCCAGAGGTGCAGCAAAAACGACGAAAGTTACAAAATAAAGCAGAAAAGGTGTTTGCGGTGCAGACACCTTTCTGTTTGCCTAAAATTGTATACACGTATCCTTGACGAAATGCTATCTCATACATTATAATAGGTAACAGTTTTGTACTTTACCGTAGCAAAGAGTAGTCAAAACAATCGAAATTCTTACATATGGGAGGAGAACATGAGTAATACATTAGGTTGGATCATTGTAGCGTTTGTACTCTATCTTCTGGGCATGGTAGCAGTCGGAGCTGCTTACGCAAAGAAGAACAGCAGTGCAGAAGATTATTTTCTGGGAGGCAGAAGTCTTGGAGGCTTTGTGGCAGCGCTTTCCGCACAGGCATCGGATATGAGCGGATGGCTTCTGATGGGGCTTCCGGGCGGCGTATATGCGCTGGGAACAGGACAGTCGTGGATCGCGATTGGTCTTTTCCTCGGAACGGTTGTAAACTGGCTGGTTATTTCAGGACCGCTTCGCCGTTATACGATACGGGCGAACAATTCCCTGACACTGCCTACTTACTTTGAGAACAGATTCCATGATAAGAAGAAAGTGCTTCTGCTGATCTCTTCGATCACGATTGTTATCTTCTTCCTTGTTTATACCGCATCAGCACTGGCATCCGGTGGTAAGCTTTTCAATTCCGTATTTGGTGTAGATTACCGTATTGCACTGACGATCGGTGCACTTGTTATTCTGGTATACACATTCCTTGGCGGGTTCATGGCAGTCTGTGTGACAGACTTTATCCAGGGAACACTGATGCTGATCGGCCTTCTGATCGTTCCGATCATGGCATATGGGATCATTGGCGGCAACCTTTCCGCAGCACTGGATGCACAGGGCGTCGCGGGCGGCTCTTCCGCATTCCTGAGCCTTGTCAGAAATGGAGATAAGACATATTCAGCGATCGATATCATTTCACAGCTTGCATGGGGACTCGGTTATTGTGGTATGCCACATATCCTTGTACGTTTCATGGCAGTCCGCGATGAAAAAGAATTAAAAAAATCCAAAACAGTAGCGATCATCTGGGTTGCACTTTCCCTGTTCTTTGCATGCTTCATCGGTGTAGTCGGCAGAGCATTCCTGACAACTCCACTGGAAGGCGGCGATACAGAAAAAGTATTTATTAAGATGATCCTGCAGCTCTTTACGGAAAACTATTATCTGCCGGTGGTCGGTGGTATTTTCTTATGCGGTATTCTGGCTGCGATCATGTCAACAGCAGATTCCCAGCTCCTTGTCAGTGCTTCTTCCGTAGCGGAAGACATCTACAAGGGTGTATTTAAAAAGGATGCGGATGATAAGACAGTTCTGAATATCAGCCGTATCACAGTACTCGTCATTGCAGTACTTGCTTACTTGATCGCACTTGATCCGAACAGTTCCATCATGGGACTTGTATCCAACGCATGGGCAGGCTTCGGTGCAGCCTTCGGACCGCTTGTTGTATTATCCCTGTTCTGGAAACGTACCAATCTGCAGGGCGCAGTTGCCGGTGTTTTATCCGGTGCGATCACAGTTATCGTATGGGACTACTTAAAGATCGTCTCTACTGTAGATGAAGCAGGTAATGCGATCCGCGTAACGATCGGCGGCTACACAGGTCTTTATTCCCTGTTGGTCGGTTTCATTATCAGCCTGATCTGCATCGTCGTTGTCAGCCTTCTGACACCGGCTCCTGACGCAGAAATCCTCCAGGAGTTCGACGATGTAAAAAACAAACGCGTATAAACATTCTAT
>OGQA01000994.1_pt1 | contig 13604 bp, 17 predicted proteins | sample 1553011 | NCBI WGS metagenome assembly OGQA01 (sample SAMEA2580256, study PRJEB22360) | human gut metagenome | biome: human gut; feature: human-associated habitat; material: faeces | place: Denmark | collected 2008/2010 | reverse complement strand
GCGGCCTACATTGGCCCGCTCGTATGGCCGCGAGTGTCCGTTGCTTGCCGTAGTACCTCACCTCCTCCCCTTTGATGGTGATCCTCGCGCCGGTGCCGTCGTAGGCGGTGCCCTGAATGACGATCACGCCGTCCTCACGCTTGCAGCATGAGCAGGGCGGCGCCAGCTCGACAAACAGGTGCGCGATGATGCAGGACGCCTCTGCGGGCGGGATCGGCGTGTAGCCGTAGCCGTCCATGGCTTAGCACTCGAGGCGCTGAAGCGTAGCGTTCCAGACGCCAGAGGTGAGGGTGATGCCGTCCAGATTGGCAAAGGTGATCTGGAAGGGGTTGGTCGTGATGTCGCCGAACACAGCGTCCCACAGGGTCGTGATCTTGCTGGTGTTCTGCTGGACGACGTTGCTCAGGTCGACCACGGCGGCCGCGGCCTGCTCTGCGATCCCGACGGCCTGCTGCGCGAGGAGGATGGCCTGATTGGCCGTGGCCTGCGCCGCGAGGGCGATGGCCTTGTAGTTTTCGTAGTCCTCCTTGGTGGCGTAGGCGTCCGCGGGGATGTAGGCGGTCACGTTGGTGGCCGTGCCGATGGCGGTGACGATGTCGATGGTTTTCTCGACGATGGTGGCGCCGCCGGTCGGCGGGATCCACTCGGCGAGGTCGCCGCAGTTGCCGTAGCAGTACAGCACCTCGCCCACGTCCTCGTCGGGATCGTCCGCATAAAGGCCGAGCTCGCGGTAGTAAAAGCCGTCGTTGGTCTGGTCGTTGGTGAACACGCCGCCCACGGTGACGGTGCCGTCGCCGTTCACGACGCATTTGGTGATGTCGATGGTCGCCTTCGGGCTGACCACGCCGGTGAGGGAGCGGGGCGTCTGGCCCTCCTCGAGGTAGCCGTCGCCGAGGACGATCTTGGTGTAGTTGATCTGCTTGCCCGCCACGCCCTTCGCCAGAACGAGAAGGCCCGCGGCGGTGATGTCGTTGTTGATAAATGCGGCCATGTCTTTCTCCTTTCCTTAGTCTGAAGCGAGGACGCTGGTGCCGATGGTGACGGTCTCCCGGTTGTTGTCGTGGACGACGGCCCTGTGGTAGAGGTGGATCTCGTCCGTCCCCATGACGTGCCGCTCCTCGCCGTGCTCTCGCACGGCCATCCCGGCATAAAGGAACATCTCGCCGGTCAGGCAGATCAGGATCGCGTCGAGCCATGCGCTGCGCCGCTTTACGGTGCGCAGCAGCGAGAGGAACAGGTCGAGGTTTTCGTTGACGAGTCCCGGGTTGTCGCTCAGCACTTTGAAGTGGTAAGGCTTGCCGCCGTACTGATACCACTCCCTGACCTCCCCGGTGCCGAAGTAGTCGGCGATGATCTGCGCCACGGCGTAGGGGGTGCCGAGCTTGGCATAGACGCGGTCACTGTTGCGGATGACGGCCCGCTTGGTCTCGATGGGTGCGGTGCTGTCATACCACTGGATGTTCAGCTCCCACGCCATCTCGTCCAGCTCGGCCTCGCTGAGCTGGTCGATCTTGTCCCACCTGCTCAGCAGCTTCAGACGGGCGAAGGCGTCCCGGGATAGGGTGTCGCAGCCGGCGGCCAGCCCGCGGTCGGCGCCGTCCTGTGCCATCCACGAGGGCAGGAGCTTGATCATCTCGACTTCGCTGAGTCGCATTTAGACCACCTCGCTCTCTGTCTTATGGCTGACAGTCAGGTGCCCGCTGAACTTGGCGACCTGCGTGTCGCTGACGGGTGTGTAGACCGGCTTGGTCACGTCCACGCGGAAGGCGCCGGTCAGGTTTTCGCCCCACGACGGGCAGAGGATCCGCTTGCGGAGCTGGTCGGGGTTGATGTCCCGGCCCAGCGCGCCCACCTGCCACTCGTTGTAGCGGTCGATGGCGCCGCCGGTGCCTTCCACATTGGCGACGACCTCGGCCTCCGTCTCGGGGGTGGTGTAGTAGACGATCTCGATGTCGTAGGTGATGACCTCGGGCGCCACGGCCGTGACCACGTCGGTGAGCGGCCGGATGTCCGAGGCGTTGCACGCCTCCAGCACCTTCTCGAGGATGCTCTCGTCGGGGACGGCGCCGCCTTCCAGCAGGGGGACGATCTTGACGCAGCCCTCGAGGGTGCGGGTGATGGTGATGTCGAGGCTCGTGGCGTCCGCAAGGGCGCCCTTGAGCTCGATGGTCAGCAGGTCGTCGGTGTAGTCCACAGTGTAGTCGGTGTCCTCCACGCCGGCCGTGCTCTCCCCGTGCTCCTTGACGATCAGGGTGTCCGGCAGCAGCCGGCCGCCGCCGATGAAGGCGTGGCCGTCGTAGACCGTGAGGGTGCGGCTGATGGTTTCCGTCTCGCTGACGGCCCGGGCGTCGATGATGGAGCTGTCGGCCGTCATGGCCCAGTAGATGTAAGCCTGTTCCGGCCCGGCCGTAGACCGGGACGCCGGCGCCAGTCGGATGCGCTCGCGCAGCCGGTTGTCGCCTTCCTCGGTGTAGGGCTCGCCGTCGTCGCCGCCGGCCGTCGCCGTGATGTTGGTGACGCTCTCGATGTAGGGGATCAGGTCGACGAGGGTGGTGATGGTGCCCGGGGCGTACCCGTTGTACTCGGTGCCGTTGCTGACGGCCGAGGTCGGGATCTCCACGGAGTAGGCGCCGGCCTGAAGGACGGCGATCTCGTCGGTGGCAAAGTAGTGGTCGCTGTCCGGCGTCACCTTCGTCCACTTCGGGATGATGATGTTGTTGGGCTGCGGCGTGCTCACGGAGAAGCGCATGGTCGTCTTTGCCGGGGATCCTTCCAGCCGGTGGACATCCAGCCGCTCGCCGATGGCGTCCAGCACCTCGCCCCGCGCATAGCGGAGAAGGGTCTGCCGCCCGGTGTCGTCGAGGCTGTTGTAGAGGGCGACGAACACGGCCACGAGCCCCTCGCCGAAGATCCGGCGCTCGTCGCCGGGGTACAGAGGCTCGCCGGCGCCCTTTTCGAGCGCAGCGATCAGGGTGTTGTAGATGGCCGTCGCGTCGGTGATGGTGAGGTGGATGTCGTCGCCGTAGGTGTTGGTCTCGTCGCTCATGCTGTTCACCTCCTTCAGAGTGTGTTGTCAATGCTGGCCCGCAGCTCGAAGTCGCCGGTCTGCGCGACCAGCGCGACCAGATCGGACGAGCTCAGGCGCACGCGGGGCTCGTAGGTTTCCACGACGAACTCCACGTCGGCGGCCAGATCGTTGGCAGCCGTCCCGCTCGGCTTGTCGATCAGGGTGCGGTCGATCCCCTTGATGCGCTCGTATGGCACCTCGCCGCGGATGGTCTTTAGGAGGTTTTGCACGCAGGTCTCGGGCGCTGCGTTGCCGCTTGCTTTCATGGGATCACCTCGCTTTAGGTCAGTTGGGTGTTGTTGGGTTTCTTTGCAGCTTTGTCGCTGCTGGATGCGCCGACGGTGATGGCGCTCAGGCGCGGGCCGACGCCGGTGGAGACTCCGGCCGGGGACGAGCTGCCCCCGTTGGAGCTGCCGGCGGTCGCCTTCTTGCTGCTGGCCTCCTCGGCGTACTCGGTCAGGTTGATGGTGATCTTGCCCTTGAGGATCCGGCCGAAGTTGTCGACCGTGGTGTCGCCGAGGCTCACGCCAGTGAGCTGAAGGTTGGCCGGGCCGAAGCGCGTGCCGCCGAGGTAGAAGGGGGCGTACTGACCCACCAGCGCCGTCCACGACTCGTACTCGCCGCGGACATCGCAGCCCACGGCGACGCCGAGATCGAAGTCGAAGCTCATGCTCTGGAGCTTGAGCGCCTTGGTCTTGGTGGCCGGGGATCCCGCCTTGTCGTCGCTGTTCTCGGTGTCCAGCTCCACGCTGGCCGAGACGCCATTCAGGGCGGCGATCCGCTCGGGGGAGACGCCCCATGTCTTGCCGTTCCACGATGCCATGACGGACATGATGCTTGGCCTCCTTCCTTAGTGCGGGCCGGTTGTCTCTCCGTGCGGTGCGGTGTGGGTGTGACTGGTCAGGCTGATGCCGCCGGCCGTGACATCGGCTGACGGTACGCTGACGCCCTTGTCCTGCACGGTGAGCGCGCCCTTCTTGATGGTGATGTCGCCGGGGACGATGCCGGGCCACTCCCCGTCCATGCGGGAGAGGATCAGGCCGGTGCCGTCCTCGAACATAGCGTAGGCGACTTCGACGCCGGGGCTCAGGTTTCCCATGTCCCCGCGCAGATACCACGGGATCGTCAGCGGCCTCGTGACGAGGCTGTCGGCGGTGCTCGGGAGCACCCGGGCCGTGGTCTTGTCGCCGTTTCTGTCGGGCTCGCCCTCGATGCTCGAGATCTTGCCCTTTTGGATCATTTGGGTGTTGCTGTTTGGCATGGTCAATATCCCTCCAGAGGCTTGCGCAGATAGAGCTTGCTCCGGGTCTTGACGTAGTCGTGCCGGATCCGGCTCACGAAGGCCGTGCCGTCCCACGAGGCGACGCCCTCGGTGGAGAGCGTCACCACGGAGCCCGCCGCGTACTCGCGCAGCAGCGTCCCCGTCCAGAGCGTTGCGACGGTCGCCTCTTTGTTGGCGTCCCGGAGCAGGCCCTTGGCGAAGCGGTCGGCCTCTGCTTGGTCAGTCATGCGGAAAGGGAGGATCTTGCGCAGCACCTTGTCGCCCCCGGCCGGCGCCGAGAAGGTGCCGGTCAGGCCGCCGTTGACGGCCTCGGCCGAGCCGTAGGCGTAGGCGCCCTCGTCCCGGTACTCGAAGTCGTTGGCCGGCGTGATGGTGATGGTGTCGACGGGCTGCTGGCCCTCCATGTATGCCTCGTCGTAGACGACCAGCTTACCGTCATAGACTAAAAAAGCCGCGCCCTCGAGGGTGCAGCGTGCCTGAAGAAAAGCGAAGTCGGGGAGGTTGTTCTGCTCGACGTAGTCGTAGGTCTGGTCGGTGATGCCGTAGGTCTCGACCGTGAGGCCGTGCCGGCCGGCGATCTCTTGGATCAGTTGCAGGAACTTGACCTTTTCCCACGACTTGCTCCTCTTGTCCTTGGTGGATTGCGGGGCCGAGTAGGCCCGCAGGGTTATGAGGCCGGACTCAGGGACGACGCTCTCGACGAACATCTTGCCCGTCTTGGCGGTGCCGTCCTCGACGGCGATGGTGTCGCCCTTCTTGGGGCTCCACCTGTCCCACAGCTCCCGGGTGTCGTTGAGCTTGAGCAGCAGCTCGTCGCTCTGCTTGTCTGCGTACATATCGTGATAGCAGCGGTGGACGCTGATCTCGGGGTAGATGTCCGTCCCCTCGTAGATGATTTTCACAGGGCAGACTCACCTCCTCCACGGCGGCAAGGTGTCGGGCGTCTCCACGGTCTCGACGATGGGGATCCGCACGGCCTCGCCGCCCTCGAAGATCAGCACGTCGCAGAGGTCGCGGTTGGCGTCGATGATGGTGCTCGCCATCCGCTCCTCGTTATAGGCTGCCAGCGCGATGCTGTCGAAGGTGTCGCCGCCTTGCGCGGTGTAATCAATATAGCCGACTATCCGCTGTGACATAGGCGCCGCCCTCCCTTCTTGCGAGTGCTTCGAGGATGAAGTCGATGAACTCCGGCTCCAGATCCCGCAGCTTTCGGATCAGGGCGTCCTCGTCGGTGTTGCCGTCGACCTTGATCGTGGGGCTGAAGGACAGGCCGCTCAGGTCATAGACCACGGACGTGCCCGAGCCGGAGCTGATGGGCTCATAGCTGCCCTCGTCCATAGCGCCGAGCATTTCGCCGGCGCGGGCCCAGTAGGACAGGTTTTGCGCCCTATATGCAGGGTTGAAGCTGATGACGGCCTCGGTCGGGTAGCGCGGATCCTCGCCCGCGATGGACGGGCCGCTCGTGAAGCCGCCGGTTGCGAAGCCGGAAGCCCCGCCACCCCCGCCGCCGCCGAACAGGCCGGCGATGCTGTTGATGACGCCCGCGCCGAAGCTCACGATCTTGCCGATGACGCTGGCGATGGTGCCGAGCACCGACGCGATGGGCTGAAGCAGCCCCAGCAGGGGGCTCAGGATCGGCATGATGGCATTGAGCAGCGACATCAGGGGCGGCAGCAGCGCCTCGACGATCTGCATGAGAGGGGGCACGAGGGGCATGATGACGCTGTTGACGATCTGAAGCGCGACCTCGAGCAGCGGGGTGATGACAGGCAGCAGGGCCGAGATCAGGCTGGTCAGGACGGGCAGGATCGTCGAGATGATCTGCGTCAGCATTGGCAGGATCGAGGTCAGGATGCTCACGATGGGCGGGAGGATGGCCTGCACGATCTGCATCAGCGGCGGGAGTAGCTGCTGCGCCAGCTCGAGGAGCGGCGGCAGGAAGGCCGAGATCAGCTGCGAGAGCAGCGGAAGCAGCCCGGCGGCCAGTTGCGAGACCATGGGGAGCACGGTCTGGAGGGCCTGCCCCATTCCCATGAGGAACTGCTGCACAAACGGCATACAAGCGTTGAGTGTTTCCGTGATGACGGGGGCGATGGCCTCGAAGGTCTCCCGCAGGATCGGCGCCAGAGCCGTCAGGGTGTTGGCGATCATGGACGCCATCGGCAGCAGCGAGACCTCAGCCGACCTCTTGATCGCCTCGAAGGCGCTGCCGAGGTCGTTGTACTTCACGTCGTTGATCTGCTGGAGAGCGGCCGCACCGTCGTAGGCTGCGGTCTCGATACTCGCCAGCACCGGCAGCACACCAGCTTCCAGATCCTCGAACTGTGTGCCGAACAGGGCCACGCCGGCCGCGTTGCGGGCGAGGGGGTCGTCCATACTGTTGAGGGCCTCGACGGTGTCGAAGAACGCGGCCTCCGCGGTGTCTCCACCTGCGGCGAAGGCTGCGAACATTTTGTCGGCGTTGAGGCCGAGGCTCTCGAAGGCTTCCCGGCTCGTGTCGCTGCCGTCCTTCGCTCTGATGTTGAACTCCTTGACGGCGTCGCCGACCTTGTCGATGGAGAACAGGCCGGCGTCAGCGCCCTCCACGAGGGTGCCGATGAACTGGTCGGCGCTGAGGCCGAGGGCCGCAAACTGCGGGCTGTACTCGTTCAGGGTGTCCAGCAGGTCGCCGTTTTTGTCTGCGCCGTTCTGCGCGCCCACGGCGATCAGGCCGTAGGCTTCCTCGGCGTCGATGCCGAAGTTTTTCATCAGGGCCGACGCTGCCCGGGCGCTCTCGCTGACATCGTAGTCGAACACGTCCCGCAGGTTGAAGCCGGCGGCGGTTGCTCGCTCCAGAGCTTCGCCGGTCAGGTCGCTGGCCTGCTGCGTTGCAGCCAGACCGTCGGCCACGTCGGCGAAGTCATCGCCGAGCCCTTGGGCGTAGATGTTCTTGACGCTTTCACCGAGCGCGTCCAGCTCGTCGCCGGTCGCCCCGGTTGCTGCCGAGAGCTGATTGATGGCCGTGTTGTACTCGTTGCCGAGGTCGGCCAGATACTTCCCGGCCTCCACGACTGCCTTGCCTGTTGCGACTGCGATGCCGCCCACAGCGCCGCCGACGGCCACGGCCTTCCAGTTGACGTTTTCCAGCTTGCCGGTGACATCGTCCAGCGCCTTGCCGAGTGACGGGTCAATGGTGCCGGCGAGACTCACGACGGCTTGCAGCATTTTATTTTTGGCCACTGGCGTCACCTCCTCCTATGCGGCCGGATGTGGGGGATCCTCGGCTTCGGGATCTTGGCCCGCTGCTTTTTCGCCTCCTCGGCCGCTTCGTAGTATTCGAGCAGGAAGTCGGTCAGGCGTTCCCGTCGGAGCTCTCCGACTGAGATGTGGAAGGCTCGGGAGTAGTCTCGGACGAGCTCTCCGAGTCGTTTTGCTCGGAGGGTGCCCCCGACCTCGTTGTGGTAAAATTTCGGCCGATCCTCACCAGCTCCATGACATCGGGCCCGCTGATGCGCTCGAGGTCGGCGATGTCGATGTCGGGGTTGACGGCGGTGATCGCCATCATAGCAAGGTAGAGGTGCATGGAGTAGTCGAGCTCGGTGGCGCCGGCGCTGCCGCCCGCCTTGTGGGTGGTGGCGCGCAGCTTCAGCGCCTCGGCCTCGGCGAACATTCCCACGGTGATCGCGCCGGTGTCATAGGTCAGGGTCTTGACCTTCTTGCCGTTGATGGTGATGGGGTTGCTGAGTGTCAGCTTTTCCATGGTCGTTGTCTCCTTTCGTTGATAAAAAGAGGGACGCCGCCCACCTCGAGCGGCGCCCATCTGTTGTTACAGCACGCTGCGCAGGTCTTTGACGTAGTCCACGCCGCCGATGCGCATGATGGTGTTGAGCTGGTCGATCAGGCAGAACTCCTCGCCGGCGACGAAAACCTGATAGCGGCTCACGGCCAGCGTGACCTCGTTCTCCGAAGGGTTGCCCGGATCCACGGACAGGCCCGGGATCAGCTTCGGGACGCAGCGCATGAACGCCTTGCAGCCTTCGGTCTTGGTGGAGCCGTCGGCGTACTTGACATCCTGCGCCCATCTGACCTCCAGCGTCTTGCTCTCGAGCTGCACCATGGAGCGCAGCCCCTTGTCGATGCCGATCTTGGTGATGGCGGCCTCCATACCTTCGATCTGGCCGGTCATGGGTGCGGTGTAGGTGCCCATCGCCTTATAATCGGCGGTCACATGGGTGACGGCCGGCAGGGTGATGGTCACGTCCTTGGCGACGAGGACGCCGTTGATGTACACGGTGTCGGCGAGGATGGGGCCCTTCAGGTCAAGCCACAGATTTGCCATTACTCGTCACCTCCTTCGTAGTAGACAGAGAAGCCGGCGTCGGTGTATGCGACGTACACGCTCGCAGACTTGAGGGGCGGGGTCGGGGTGACGGCGATGTCCCAGCGGAAGTCGCCGTTCATGATGTCGGTGGTGCTGTTCTCGCTCTCGAGGAACACGATCTGCGGCTCGCCCAGCAGCGCGCCCATGCTGACATACCCGTCGAGCTTCTCCTGCTCGCGGTTGATGATCTCGTCCTTGAGCGCCCGGGTCATGGGCTCGTCGATGCGTGGGCTCCACTCCCTCTGGAAGTCGTTGGTGATGTGCATGAGCATACGCATGGACACGTCGAAGATCGCCCGGGGATCCACGTCGGCGCCGTAGGTGTAGGCGGCGGTGTGGTCGCCCCACAGCACCCACTCGCCGCCCCATGCGACGGCCGTGCTGATGCCGTTCTGCGTCAGCTCCTTGCCCTCCTGCTGACTGAAGCCGCGGTTGGTGGCGTTGGCCCCAAAATACTGCTTGATGATGGGGATCGCCTTGTTGCCGCAGGTCTCCATCGGCACGCTGTTGTGGCTGAAGTCGGCCCGCATGAGCTCGACCACGGCCAGCGTGCTCAGATGGTAGACGTTGCCGAGGTTGTCGATGCCCTGCGGCCAGTAGACCTTGGATCTCTCGTTGTCGAAGGCGTTGCTTTTCTTCCACGCGATGGCCTTCTCGATGGTGTCGACCGCCGTGGCACCGACCTGCGCCTCGTCGACCTCGGCCTGCCCGACCGCAGAGGATCCGCTCACAAGGGGCAGATCAGCCACGACGAAGGCGTCCCAGTGGCCGTTGATCTTCTGGCTCGCGGTGAGCATAGCGTTGTAGACCGCCGGGCTATGGCTCCATCCGGGGGCGGCAATCAGGTTGCAGACCGCGAACTGCTCGGGGTAGAGCAGCGCGATGGAGCTCAGGCCGCTGTACTCGCCGCCGGCCGTCACGCCGCCGATGATGTCGTCGTCCTCGATGGCGCTGTCGTCCACCTCGTAGAAGCTGGCCGTCAGGGTGCCGGTGAGCGGGGAGTCCGCGATCAGGCTGGTGATGATGACGGTGCCCTTGGTGAAGTTATAGTCCACAGCGTAGTCGGTGCCCTCGGCGTAGTCGCCGCCATCGCTCTTGGCGATGGTCATGGTGTCGAGGATGATGGTGGAGTTCGCAAACTCGGCCCGGCCGCCCGTGAAAGAAAGCTGCTGGGTGGTCTCGGTCGCCTTGCGGTGCTTGCCCGCAGACGGGTCGAGGACGTTGATGACGTAGATGGGGCCGATGTTCCCGAGGGTGTTGTTGAAGTGCGCGTTCATGACCTCGCAGAGCGTAAAGGTGCCCCAGTCGGCCGCATAGCCGAGCTTGCGCTGCGCGTCGATCATGTTGCTGAGCTTGATGGGCTCATTGATGACGCCGGCGTCTGCGAAGCCGCGCACGAGGTTGACGGGTGCCGTGCCGATATAGACCGGCGTGGTGCCCGCCTGCACGGCGCTCTGTGCCACAGTCTCGCCGATGTGGCCGTATGCGCCGTAGAGGTATTCGTTTGCCATCTGCTTTTCCTCCTTTGCATAAAATTAGAGCAGCCGGCCGGCTGCCCTTAAAGCAGGTGTTGGTAGTCCTTCGGCGTGCGTGTCAGGGGCTCCTCGGCAGAAAACTCCACCCACGCGAACCAGTAGGGGTAGAAGTCCGGGACGGCGTCCTGCTCAGACACAGGGCCGAAGGTGATGCCGTCCTCCTTCATGACGCGCAGCGGGCCGATGTACTCGGCGTTCTCGATCATGCGGAGGGCCGTGTCCACAAAATTCCATGCGTCGCGCCAGCCCTCGCCGTTTTTCTCGAAGAAGGCCGCGGCCTCCTCGTTTTGCCACTGGACGTATGCGCCGCTGCCGTCGTTTTTCGGTTTGAAGATGTCGCGCCCGTGGTAGCCGGGATCCCACGCAGAGAAGCAAAGCCGGATCTTGATGCTCCTCGAGCTCATGGTCAGGCTGTCGGTGCCCTCCACGATCTGCACGCAGACCGAGGGGATGGGGGCCGGCACCTTTGGGGGCAATCTGTCCTTCGACGGGACGAAAAGCGAGAACGCGGTCGGGTTGACCAGCTTGTAGGGGTAGGAGGCGTCGGTCGCGCTGTCGTCGGGGAGCTTGAGCTGCACCATCGGGCAGACGGTGGAGCCCAGCCACTCCCGGACGGTCTCGATGCTGTTGACTATGGACACGGCTGCACCTCCTTTACATGGTCACGGTCTGGCCGAGCGCGATGGTGGCGACGCCCATGTCCTCGCTCCAGTCGTTGACGATATACTCGCGGCCGTCGATGTTGAGCCCTTCGCCCGCCGGGCGCCGGGGCGGCAGATCCTCGACTGCTGCATACAGCATGAGGGACGACTCTGCCACGCCCAGCTCTTGCCCCCCTTGGCGTTCCTTCAGGGCGTTGTCATCCAGCACGACGGTGATGGTCTTGCCGTCGACCTTGTGCTCCTCGCCGAACTCGGCGAGGTTGAGGAACACGAGGCGGCGGTCGTCAGCGACCATTTTCTTGAAGTCGAAGGCCATTAGACGGGATCCGCGGCGCCGATCTGAGGGGGCTCCTCATTGTCGCCGGTCTGGTCGTCGTCGACCTCGTTGGCCGCCGCCTTCGCCTTCTCGATGGCGGCGATGACATCAGCCTTCTTGCGCATGGCAGAGGCGTCCACGCCGTAGGTGGCCGCCACTTCCTTCAGCTCGTCGAGCTTCATGTCCTCGTCGTACTCAGGAGCGGCGGGCGCGTCGCCGGTCTCGGGTACAGTCTCGGGCTCCTGCTCCGGCTTTGCGGCCGGGGCAGGGGCCACGGGCTGCTCGTCGACATACTTGGCGACGCCTTTCTTGACCAGACGGGCCTCGAGCTCGGGGTCGAACTTCTGAGGCCCGTCCGCGTTAGTGATGGGGACGACCTTGCGGCCGTTGTAATAGCCGAAGGTGCCCGCGATGATCTGGATCATATTCGTGCTCCTTTCCTTGGTCTTAGGCGGTGGCGGTTGTCACGGTGATCGGCACGGTGGAGTCGTCCGTCAGCGTGGCCGTACCGCCGGTCACTTTCCCGGTGCCGTCTGCGGTGAGGGTGATGCTCTTAACAGACTTCCCGTCTGCTCCAGCGGGCCCGGTTGCGCCGGTATCGCCCTTGGCGCCGTCCGCTCCGGCGGGGCCCTGCGGGCCAGTTTCGCCGGTGTCCCCCTTGGGGCCCTGCGGGCCGGTTTCTCCGGTGTCTCCCTTGGGGCCTTGGGGGCCGGTTGCCCGGTGTCTCCCTTGGGGCCTTGCGGCCCGACCTGCTCGTTTTGCACGCCGGCCTCGAGCTTGTTCAGTCTTTCGGCGGTGATGATGTCGCCGTCTTTCCACTCGGTAGGTGTGTAAGCCATGTTTGTCACTCCTTTCCTACAATGGCTGCGCCGACCGTCCCCCTGCCGACCGCAGCGGTGTCAACAGGGGGTGTTATTCCCCCAGTACGTCGGCGACGATCCACGGGTTTTTGTTGTTGGGGATCAGCAGCGGGCGGCTGGAGATGGTCAGCGTGCGGGTGTTGCCCTCGGCGCTGGACACATACTTCGGCACGCGGCGGCCGGGGTAGGTGTGGAACTCGCCGTCGGTCTGCTCCACCTGAGACACGGCGCCGTAGCAGGTGCGGCCCGCAGCGGGGGCGGTGAGGATGCACTTGCCGCTCGGGATGTAGAGCTGATCGTTGCCGTCGTCGTCGGTGTAGGTCTCGTCGTAGGAGATCACGCTGATGATGCGGCCGTTGATGTTCAGGCGGGCCATGATGGCAGCGCCCGGCGCCAGCTCCTCGGGGGCCACAGAGCCCAGCTCGTAGCGGCGGTTGTCGAGCATTTCCTTGATGTCGGGATCCTCGACGATGGCGTCGGCCACGTCCGGGGAGCACACGAGGTCAGCAGCACGCAGGCCGCGTCTGGTCAGCATACGGGCCATCGCGCCGAGGTCGGCGCGGATCTTGGCGCCTTCTGCGTCCCACTTGATCGTCGGGGTGTAGGTGGCGGGGTTGGTGCCCTCGGAGTAGAAGCGGATCTCCATCTCGTCGCTCTTGTCGGCGTCGTCGGCGATGTGCTTCATGATGCAGCCGTTGGTCAGCATGGTCTCGGCGGCCATGGCCTCCTCACGGTTGGTAATGAGGTCGCCCAGCTCGTCAGCGTCACGCATGATGAGCACCTGCTGGCGCTGCTCAGGGGTGAGCTGAGAGTACAGGGCCTCGCCGAAGCCGCGCTTGCGCAGCTCGTCGAGGGTCAGGGTGCGACGGGGAGCCACGAAGGGCGGGGTGTACCGCTCCATGGTGTAGCCCTTGCGCAGGATGGTGACGCCGCCCTTGCGGGGAGCGACGAAGGGCGCGAGCTTGCGGGTGCCGTCGCGGTACTCGACCAGCACATCCTCGGTGGCGAAGATGTCGCTCGCGTCGTTGGTCGGGAAATAGCGGTCGCGCAGGAAAGTCGCCGCAGGGACGAGCTGCTGCACGGCCATGAGCAGCGTGTGGGTGTCGTAGAAGTTAAAAGGCATGATCTTGTCCTCCTTCTCTTAGTAGTCCAGCGCGTCGCTCAGCAGGATGCCGGCAGCGCGCAGAGCTTCCTCGTCGGCGGGCTTCAGGGCGTAGCCGGAGCCGCCGAAGATCAGCTTGTTGCGGGCGAAGTGGCCGGTGCGGTAGGCGGTGGCCTCCACGTCGGCGTCAGTGCCGATCTCGGTGTCGTCGCAGAGGATGGCATTGGCGGTCAGGGTCTCGTTGCTTGCGGCGGTGGTGCCGAGGGCGACCATCTTGCCGTCGCCAGCGGTGCCGCTGGAGAGGGCAAGAACAGTGCCGCGCTTGAGGGTAGCCTTTGCACTTGCCTCCTTGCGGATGGTCACGGTGAACACGTCGGCGACGGGCTCGTTGGTGACGATCAGGCCGTCGTAGTCCACGGT
>OGQA01000977.1_pt1 | contig 13722 bp, 15 predicted proteins | sample 1553011 | NCBI WGS metagenome assembly OGQA01 (sample SAMEA2580256, study PRJEB22360) | human gut metagenome | biome: human gut; feature: human-associated habitat; material: faeces | place: Denmark | collected 2008/2010 | reverse complement strand
GGATGTAGTCGCGCACGCAGGTGCCGTCCGGAGTCGGGTAGTCGTCGCCGAAGATGGCGGGAGCCTTGCCCTGCTTGAGGCGATTGAACAGCATCGGGATGAGGTTCAGGATGGCCGGATCCTCAAGCTCCACCGGACCGCAGCCGGCCACGTTGAAGTAGCGCAGCGCGCAGAAGCGGATGCCGAACGGCTGCTCGCAGGCGCGTGCCATCCACTCGCCGAACAGCTTGGTCTGGCCGTAGGGGTTGATCGGCAGCATCGGGACGACGTCCTCAGGCACCACATCGACCGGCGGCACACCATAGGTGGCGGCGGAAGAGGAGAAGACGAGCTTCTTGGCGTTCTTGGACTGGGTCATGCCGGTGAGCACGTTGAGCATGCCGTTGATGTTCTGCTGGTAGTACCACAGCGGCTTCTCCACGGATTCGCCGACCTGCTTGCGAGCGGCAAAGTGGATCACGGAGTCGACGCCTTCGGCATCGAGGATTTCGGCCAAACGCTCACCGGCGCCCGGGGCGGCGATATCCATGCCGTACAGGCGGGAGCCTTCGATGCGAGTGGGCTTGCCGTAGCTCAGATCGTCGACGACAACGACCTTTTCGCCGGCCTGATGGAGTGCGTGAACGACATGAGCGCCGATGTAGCCGCAGCCGCCGGTGACGAGAACTGTCATAGTTGACCTTTCCTTGTGCGGGTTGCAAGTGTCGGCCGTGGGGAGTTCAGCGGCTGTTCACTTTTGGTCCGCTTTGTTACCTTTTGAAACAATTTGAGTATATCACACGAACATAATCGCACAAAACGGTGGTGTCGTCCGGCAATATCTGCATTCATTAGGTCGATTTGGCGTTCATTAGGTAGGTCGGCCCGGAGCCGGCCCGCACGGACACCGGGTAAACGGCTTGATATGGTGGTTGGTATCGCACACCACCTACCTAATGAACGCCAAATCGACCTAATGAATGAACAGCGGTGCGGCGCACAAGGAAAATCCGAGGAATATATGACCAATCCCGAATCCACAGCAATCGATCCCGTCGCCGCGATGGGCACAGACCACACCGAGGCACCGGCGCACCCCCTGCACAAGGTGCTCTCCTTCGTACGCCGCTCCGGACGTTTGGACGATCGCCTGCAGCGCGCATGGGACAACTATGCCGGCACATATCTGTTGGATATTGCGGCCGGCAACCTGTTGGACGTGCGCGAAGGCGTCACGCTCGACCGCGCGTTCGTGGAGTCCGCATGGGGCAACGATAATCCGCTCATTGTGGAAATCGGCACCGGGCAGGGAGAAAACGTGGTGGCAGCAGCCGCAGCCCACCCGGAGACGAACTTCCTTGCTCTAGAGGTCTATGACCCCGGCGTGGCCCACACGCTGCTGCTCGCCGGCAAGCAGGGGCTGACCAACATTCGCGTGGCCCAGGTCAATGCGCCCGAGCTGTTCAAGGTGACCGCGGCCGGCACCGTGGCCGAGGTATGGACCTTCTTCCCCGACCCTTGGCCCAAGAAGAAGCACCACAAGCGCCGCATCGTGCAGAAGGCCATGGCCGGCGACATTCATCGCGCGCTGGTCACAGACGGCGTCTGGCGTATCGCCACCGACATCGAGGACTATGCCCTGCACGTGCACGAGGTGATGGACGGCCTCGATGGCTGGAAGAACCTGGGCAGCGTAACCGTCAGCCTGCCGCTGGAGCACGTGGGCAAGGGCAATGCCGACATGGCCGCCGATATGCCGCACGCCGACTTCACCGAATCCGAGCGATTCGAGGGCCGCGTGCTCACCAACTTCGAGAAGAAGGGCCTGGCCGTCGGCCGCGTGATTCATGACTTCACCTATCAGGCCGTTACCCTGAACTGATTGCGACACGCCGAAATGCCGTCGATTTGCATAACCGAACAACCTCCCGTAAAGTAATTCGAGTTGTTCGCCCCCATCGTCTAACGGTTAGGACACCAGACTTTCAATCTGACAACGAGAGTTCGACTCTCTCTGGGGGTACTTCACTAAAGACCCCGGTCATAGCGACCGAGGTCTTTTCGTATTCGCGGGACCAGGTCTGAAAGCATTCGGCCCGCTTGATATGTGCTCATGGTTTCATCTCAGCACGTGTTCGCGCCCGCCACAAGGACTATCCCACCGTAGACGATGTGACATCCTCCACACTGTGACTTCGCGCACAGGGTCCCGACGCCACCCTCACCCCGTTTATCGACACCATGCGTGTATAACCGCATATGGCATCATCGGCGAACATCGGCCGGCAGACCAGTTGTACAAGGAGAACATCATTCACATGGCAGACACCGCCAACACCAACACCAACGCCTGGCTGCCGGCGCTCAAAGCGGCGTTTCCGCTGACCATACCGATTTGCCTGGGGTTCCTGTTTCTCGGCGCCTCGTATGGCATTCTCATGGGCACCAAAGGCTTCTCCTTCGTATGGCCGATGTGTATGAGCGCGTTCATCTTCGCCGGTTCAATGGAATTCGTCACGGTGAATCTGCTGCTCTCCGCGTTCAACCCGCTCGCCGGCTTTCTGCTGGCCCTGATGGTCAACGCCCGTCACCTGTTTTATGGACTATCCATGCTCGGCAAATTCAAAGGGCTCGGCTGGAAGCGCCCATACCTGATTTTCGGTATGTGCGACGAGACCTTTGCCATCAACTCCACCGCGAAAATCCCCGCCGGCATCGACCGTGGCTGGTTCTACTTCTGGGTTACGCTGTGCAATCAGCTGTATTGGGTGACCGGCGCCACACTGGGCGGGCTGATCGGCGCGCATCTGCCGTTCAATACCGACGGTCTTGATTTCGTACTGACCGCGCTGTTTCTGGTGATCTTCCTCGATCAGTGGCTCGACGGCAAGCATCGCGAGCGACTGTCCGCCGTCATCGGTGTGCTGACATCACTGGCCTGCCTGCTGATATTCGGGGCCAATGATTTCATGATTCCCTCAATGATCGCCATGCTGATACTGTTCGTCGCGCTACGCCCGCATCTGGACGTGTTGCGGCCGGCCGCCGACGCCCCGGAAGCCACGGCAGACCATGCCATGAGCCACGCAGCGGACCAGCAGAAGGAAGGACAGACGCGATGACGATGACCATCTGGCAAGGCGCAATCACTATCGTGACGGTGGTGCTGGGCACGATGTGCACCCGTTTTCTGCCGTTTCTGGTGTTTCCCGAGTCCAAGCAGCCGCCGCGCATCATCGAGTATTTCGGCCAGGTCCTGCCCTATGCGATGACCGGTCTACTGGTGGTATACGCACTGCGCAACACCCCGATTCTGACCGGTTCACACGGCCTTCCGGAACTCATCGCCTGCACCGTCATCGTGCTGCTGCACGTATGGAAACGCAATATGCTGCTTTCAATCGCCGGCGGCACAATTGTATATATGTTGCTGGTGCAACTGGTGTTCTGAGGCACCCGACTCGTTAGTCTCTCCCTCCGCTTCGCTATGCTCAGCACCTCCCTTACAGAGGGAGGTAATCTTCTGTACCTTCCTCTGACGAGGGAGGCGGCACCGCGAAGCGGTGACGGAGGTAGAGACCCGCAGTCGTAAGACTGCGAAACACACAGCATCGGCCACAGGCCGATTCCTACAGCTGCTTCGCCACCCAATCGACGATGTACGGGGCGACTTCCTCAATCTGGTCGATGGCGACCTCGAACTCGTGCTTGCCGCCGTACCACGGGTCCACCAGATCGATCTGATCTTCGCGGCCGGGCTTCGGCTTGGGCAGATTCGGGTCGAAGCTGCGGTACATGTGCACTTCGGCGCGCTTGCCGGCCGGCAGCATGCGCAGCAGGGCGCGCATGTGGGAGGCGGTCATCGGCAGGAACAGGTCGGTACGGTCGATTTCCTCACGCGAGATGCGGTGTGCGAAGTGGTCACGCGGAATCTCATCACCATAGCCACGTTCGCGTAGCACGCGCACGGCACGCGGGTCGATCGGGTGGCTCCACTCCTCGTCGGACACACCGCTGGATTCCACGTTCACCTGGTCGCCAAGACCGCGCTCATTAAAGAAGTGACGCAGAATGATCTCACCCATAGGCGAACGGCAGATATTGCCGGTGCAGACGGTCATTACGGTGTAGGGCTGGGTATTGCTCATAGCTTTGAATCAATCCTCAATCGGGCTTCACCGGGCCGCACACGGCCCGACTGTATTGTTGGGGTCGAATGAATATGAATCCGGCTCATGCCGCTATAAAGGGCATAAGCCGGATTCGCATGCTTACTTGGTTTTGGCCAAGATACGGAAACGATAGGAATCGATGCCGGACTCCTCCTTGGCGGGCGTATGCCACTCGCCCACTTCGGCTTCCCGCCACATCCCGGCCTCGACCAGCGACGCCATATCGGGCGCGTAGCTGTCGGCATCCACGGTGGCGGCCAGATCAGTCACATAGGCTTTGTCCGCGAACGGCAAAGCCTTGGCGAACAACTGGGCGCCGCCGATGATCCAAATCTCCGAACGGTCCAGACCGTCGTCCGGAATCGCCTCCTGACGGGCCATATCGAGCGCGTCGTCAAGACTGGTGACCACAGTGGCCCCCGGCGCACGGTACATCGGATCGTGGGAAACGACGATGTTGTCGCGGTTGGGCAGCGGCCGGTACTTGCCCCCCAGCGATTCCCAGGTCTTACGACCCATAATCACCGGATGGGAGACGGTCAGCTCCTTGAAATGCTTCATATCCTCGGCACAGTGCCAAGGCATGCCACCATTGAGGCCGATGGCACCGGCGCGACCTTCCTTGTCACGGGCTTCGGCCCAGATAAGATTCACCGAGAAGGTCTTGGGATAATCGTCACCCCAGTCTTCTTCAGTGGCAGACAGCCCGGCAGATCCGGGCTCGGGTTCGTGATAGCCGCTACGGCTACTGTCATGCTCCATTTCGCTTACTCCTCCTGGATTGCGGAACTGGGCCTTAGTGTAGTGGACAGCGAAGACTCGGGGGCCGTCACCTTCACAGTATTCGCTGTCCACGAAACGGTAATCAGCATCAGACCGCAACAGGTGCCTTAATAGTGGGGTGATGCTGGTAGCCGACGACCTTGAAGTCCTCATACTGGTAGTCGAACAGGGAATCGGCCTTACGGATCTCGATGGTCGGGTACGGGTAGGGCTTGCGGCCCAGCTGCTCAAGGAACTGGTCGACGTGGTTGTCGTAAACATGGCAGTCGCCGCCGGTCCAGACGAATTCGCCCGGCTTGAGCCCGGCCTGCTGCGCCATCATCATGGTGAGCAGCGAGTAGGAGGCGATATTGAACGGCACGCCGAGGAACATGTCGCAGGAACGCTGGTACAGCTGGCAGCTTAGCTTGTCGTCGGCCACGTAGAACTGGAAGAGCGCGTGGCAGGGCGGCAACGCCATCTTCTCCACCTCGGCCGGATTCCACGCGGAGACGATCATGCGGCGCGAATCCGGATGATGCTTGATGAGGTCGAGCACATTGGAGATCTGGTCGATGGTGCGATTCGGGTCCTCGGGGGTCGGCGCGGGCCAGGAACGCCACTGCACGCCATAGACCGGGCCCAGATCGCCGTTCTCGTCCGCCCACTCATCCCAAATATGCACGTTGTGCTCCAGCAGCCAGTTGATGTTGGAGGAACCCTTCAAAAACCACAGCAGCTCATAGGCCAGGCCTTTGAAGAACACGGTCTTGGTGGTCAGCAACGGGAAGTACTTCGACAGGTCAAAGCGCATCTGCTGGCCGAACAGGGAAATCGTGCCGGTGCCGGTGCGATCGGACTTCAGCGTGCCTTCGGTCAGGATCTTGCGCACCAGGTCCTCATAGGGCATCGGAATGTCCGTTTCGGGACGTGCGGGGATACGGGAGCGAATATCTGCGAGTTGTTCTTCGGTCAAAGCCATGTGCACCAGTGTAGCTTAGGGGCATAATAGAGAAGTCCACTGATGCGGGAGAGCGGCCAGGTGCCGCGCTCCCCCGCTGGCATGGCGATGGGCCAGATCGCCGGCGGCTGAAAATAAAGGAGCAGCTATGGGTAAGCGACTGTGGGTTGAGCGTAACAAGGACGGTTCGTGGGATGCGTTCAGCGACGATGGCGCACACATTAAGTTCGGCAAGGATCGTGGCCAGTTCACGCCGGGCGATCTGATGAAGGTCGCGCTGGCCGGTTGCGCCGCGCTGTCCAGCCAGTTCGCCATCGAACATACGATGGGTGAGGGCAAGGGTGCCAAGATTGTGGTGGATGGCACGTACGACCCGGAAAATGACGCCTACACCGGTTTCGAGGAGCAGGTGGTGATTGATGCTTCCGACGCCGGTCTGTCCGAGGAGGATGCCGACAAGCTCAAGGAGCGCGTCACCCGCCATATCGACAAGGGTTGCACGGTCAAGCACACCTACGTGCAGGAGACCCCGGTGCGCATGAACGTCACCGTCAAGCACTGAGACGGGATATAAATTGAAGAGGCTCCCTGGCGGGAGCCTCTTTCCGTATATTCGGACTTTACTGGCGATCGGGATCGATGGTCTTTTCGATCTGCTGGGCGACTTCAGGCTCGGCTGCGGACACCGGAATCTCCTCGACGCCGGCAATCTCCTCCAGCGACTTGGTAGGCACTTCGGCGGGCGAGCTCGGCACGGTGTCGAGACGCGATTCCGCGGCCTCAACATACTTGCGTGGCACCACGTACACCGGGCCGACCGCATGCTGCAGCAGGCCCTGGCTGGTGGAGCCCAGCAGCAAGCCAGTGAAGCCGCCGCGACCACGGGAGCCGACAACAACCACATCGTGATCGTAGCTGGCCTTGGTCAGGGCGCTCACGGCCGGGCCGGAAACGATCTGCTTGTTGATCTTCAGATCAGGATGCGATTCCTGCAACGGCTTGATGCGCACCTCAAGATCGTCCTTGTAGGACTCCATGACGGCGTCCTCGCCGTCCACACCCTTCAGGTTCGGCACAGCGGAAATCACGTCCAGTTCCGCACCCCAGCACGTGGCGAAGTCGGCGGCAATGTCCAGCGCCTTCAGACCCCACTTGGATTCGTCGGAGCCGACGGCCACCTTGGTGATCGTGTTGTTCAGGTGCATCAGGTTACCGTCATCATCGGTGTACGGCACCACCACAATCGGGCAGTAAGCATATGCCGGCAGCGATGAGGACGTAGTGCCCAGCAGGCGCTCGGCCAGACCGCCCTTGCCACGGTTGCCAATGACGATCAGATTGTAGTTACGAGACAATTCGACGAACACCGATGCCGGATCTCCGGTAACAATCAGTGTGGCGGCTTCGACGCCCTGCTCGTCTGCGATGGCCTTGGCCTTGGACAGAATCTCCTGAGCATCGGAATGCGCGGCGTTATCGTCCCCCATCGCCGTGTAAGTGGCATCGAACGAAACGGCGGCATAGCTCGGCAGGGAATATGCGCAGACAATCTGCAGCGTCAGCCCCGCGTGCTTTGCATAATTCGCGGCCCACCATGTTGCCTTGTAACTGGCATGCGACCCGTCAACGCCGACGAGAATAGCCTTGTCGTTAATCATGACGACCTCCTTGGAGTTATTGCGGCACGAATACCGCGTATCTCAACAATACCCCGCGACACTCGGTTTGGCCGGTATCCTCCGCTCAAAAAGAAATCCGCGTATACGAAAAAGGCACACCCCAAAGGACGTGCCTTAATACGAATTCGCTTACCGCATAATTCTTGTCACATCACGCGGCGAATGGAATATCCAGCTCCACCGAATACGGAAACGTCGCTTACTGCCGTTCCCTGCACCGGGTTCATAGCATTCATCACCTGTCCGTTACCGATGTAAATGGCCGCATGAGTACCATTCGCAAGAATGTCACCCGGCTTGGCATCCGCCAAGCTTGCGACCGGAGTACCCACGGTGGCTTGAGCACCAGAGGTACGAGGCAGGGAGATGCCAAACTGGGAGAAGACGTACTGCACAAAACCGGAGCAATCCCATCCTGCCGGAGTGTTGCCGCCGGCAACATACGGATAGCCTTGGAACTTCAGTGAGAAGCTAGCAAGCTCAGCGCCAGTGCCAGTGCCAGTCATTTTACCCAAGTCAACCTGTGGAATCGACGCACGCTGTTCAGAGCGGCTGGCTGCCGCAGCAGCGGACTGGGCTGCAGCAGCTTCATCAGCGGCTTTCTGAGCCGCCGCCGCTGCAGCAGCTTCCTTCTCGCCCTGAGACTCGGTCTGTGGCACATCAAGAGTCTCGATGCCACCCCATTTAGAGTTCTCATCAACCGAGGTGGAGGTGGATTCGGCGAACAAATTCTTCTTCACCGAACTCGCCTTCGGGAAAGAACGTGAGGACACCACAGCACTCGTCTGCGCGGAATCGGCAGAGGCAAACGGGGCTACGCACGCAAACATGGCACCCGTGGCGATAATCGCCACTGATGTGGAAATAATAGTCTTAACGCTCATCATCAACGCCATACACTAGCACACATGGGTCGATTTCATAACAGGAATAGCATTTCGAAGATGATGTCGCGGGTGCATCATTCGGCAGGAGAACGCAACAGGCCTCGGATACCGATCGGCATCCGAGGCCTGCAATAAATCAATCAATAAGACTGCATCACGGGATACGCACCACGATGGTGAGCTTTTCGGTCATGGCACTAGCGAGAGCCACGCTATAGCCATTCCATCCACCATGGACCGCCTGACCGTTGCCGACATACAACGCCACATGATCGTAGTGTGCACCACCGTTCCATCCACCGGTGTTGGCATAAATCAGAATATCGCCCGGCTGCAGGGATCCGTCTGTGACTACGTGGCCACCAGGAACATTGACGTACTCTTCAGGCCAACCGTGGAAGTTAATGCCACGGGCCGCCAACGCTTGACTGACCAATGCGGTGCAGTCCATGCTCTGTCCGATCAAAGAATACGCACGGTCGATAGAGGCACCGGCACCAGCGGAAACCGAACCACTGGCATCGGAATAAGTAACAGAAGAGCGAGACTCATTACGGCTCGCGGCGTTGGCCTGCTCCTGGGTCGCCTGAGCCTCGACCTCCGCCTGCTTCTCGGCCTCCTCTTCGGCAGCCTTCTTGGCCGCTGCGGCATCCTTTTCCGCCTGAGATTCCGTCTGCGGCACATCGAGGTTCTCAATGCCGCCCCAATCAGCATTGTCCTCAACGCTCGTGGCAGTGGCTTCAGTCGTCAGATCTTTGCGCACCTGGGTGTACGAGGGGAAGGACTTGGTGGAAGTCACAGTAACACCCTCAGCTGCAGTTGCTGTAGGAACAAACATAATCAAGCAGGCACAGGAGACAATCGCGGCAACAATGGAAGAAGCTACAGTTTTGGTCTTCATAGAACTATCACCCTACACGGTGCGCATTAACTCGTACAGGATGGAAGAAATAAAACACCCCGGAGCTATTGGGATATATCGGCGTGTCGGCACAGGTCAGTTCGGACTAATACGCGGCCGCAACACTTGAAATGTCATTTCGCGCGAACGATTGCCGATAGGGCGACGTCACATCCGAACAGTAATCACCGAATGTAAGCCAATGAAATGAATCAGTAGTGAACGTACTGGAACTTACCGGCTTCGGCGGCGCTGAACGTACGGGTCGAAATCACACCCAATCCCTTGGCATTGGATTCGGAGATCTCAATGGAGCCGTCGGCATTGATCTTTTCCAGAACGGCAACATGGCCGTACGCGCCATCGGCATCGGCCTGGCCAGGAGCGAACACCACAGCATCACCGACATGGCGAGGAGTGTTGTCCACCCAATAGCCCAGAGCGGAAGCTGACGCCGCCCACGCGCCACCATTGCCGAAGTTGCCGCTGGAAGGCAGGCCCAGTTCGGCACGACGCTGGTACGCGTACCACGTGCACTGACCCCACGGATAGTTGTTGGAGTTGGTGCCAACGGCATGGTTCGGGTTGAAGCCAGCCGGCACAGCATCGCCATCGGCATCCACGAGAGCCGACACCACAGGATTGTTCGCATTATTGCGATTCATCAGCTTGGCGTCCAAGGTGCTGTCTGAATTGCTCAGCCCCCAGCCGCCTTCATTGGTGGACTGTGCGGTAACGGAGGATGAACTCAAATCAGTACGCGCTTCGGAACGAGAAGCCGCAGTCACATCGCTGATGCGCTTAATCTGCGTGGTCGTCGTGGCCGGATCAGCCACGAACGAGTTCGTGGCGTCTTCATTGTTGGAAAACGCGAGAGCACCTGCGGCCGTGCCGACCAGAGCGGCCAGTGAGGCCGAGGCAAGAATATGGCTACAGCGGTCCACGGCACCAGGGGCCCCCCCCCATCCAAGGCGGGTCTGGGGAGCGATTTCGTTGATCTTCTCGGCGATGGCCGGATCAAGCCCCAAAACAACGGCGTCGCTACCAGCGGATTGCACCGCACGCACAGCACGAACGGAATGAGAACCCTTGCCGGAGGCAAACAATGCCTTCGCTAAGCTGAACTTCTGGCGCGAGACCGTGGTCGCTTTATGCGAAGCATGCTTCATACTACGTTAACTCCTTGGATGGGTTCGGCGGGGTCATTTCGATGACCTCGTATGACCGTCACAATTGAGTACTGTACAACGAACAGAGGTCAATCCTCAATGTGATCCCCCACCATCCGGGTGTGTCAAACGATTTACGTAACCGTGCGGCCGGGTGAAAAAACTGCCTTGTTTCCGCCCGTTCACGAACCTCACTATCCGGTTATCGGAAGAATCACTAACTCATGTCATTCCGACACACCGTAGCCATGATGTGCTGCGTACATTCTGCACTGCATTCCGCATTGCCACCACTGCCGCCCGGCACCCCGGAATTCCGCAGTAACCCCGCAGTAATCCCGCACACCGAGCATTATCCGCGATATTCCCCAACACTGGTCTACCCTTGAAACCATGACTATCACACTGAGTATTCCCGAGTCGCTGAAGCCCGAAGATGGTCGCTTCGGCTCCGGCCCCAGCAAAATCCGCCCCGAACAGATCGCCGCGCTCGACGCCGGCGCCACCACCCTGCTTGGCACATCACATCGCCAGGCACCAGTCAAGCAACTGGTCGCTTCGATTCGTGAAGGTCTGCGCGAGTTCTTCCACCTGCCTGAAGGGTATGAGGTGGCGCTTGGCAACGGTGGCGCCAGCGCGTTCTGGGAGATTGCCTGCGCTTCGCTGATCACCCGTCGCGCCGCATTCGGCACGTATGGCTCGTTCAGTGCCAAGTTCGCCGCGTCCGCCGCGAACGCACCCTTCCTTGAAGACCCGGTGCTGTTCCCCGGCGAGCCGGGCACTTACCGTCTGCCTGAGCTCACCGAGGGCGTGGACACATATTGCTGGGCTCACAACGAGACCTCCACTGGTGTGGCCGCCCCGATTCGCCGCGTGGCCGGAAGTCGTGAAGCTGGTGCCTTGACCGTCATCGACGGCACCAGCGCAGCCGGCGCTTTGCCTGTGGACATCAGCCAGACCGACGTCTACTACTTCTCACCGCAGAAGGCCTTCGGTGCCGATGGCGGTCTGTGGGTCGCCATCCTCTCCCCCGAAGCTATCGATCGTGCGGCAGGCGTCGAATCAAGCGCTCATCTGGAAGGCGCACATCGCTGGGTGCCGCCGTTCCTCTCGCTGACCACGGCACTGAACAACTCCCGCAAGGATCAGACCCTGAATACGCCCGCCGTGGCCACCCTGATCATGATGGAAAACCAGATTCGCTGGCTCAACAACAACGGCGGCCTCGCCTGGGCCACCACACGTTGCGCCAAGTCCGCATCCATCCTGTACTCGTGGGCCGAGCGCTCCGAATACGCCGCTCCGTTCGTCGTCGATGCGGACGCACGCTCGAACGCCGTGGTCACCATTGATCTGGACGAGCGAGTCCAGGCCTCTCAGGTACTGTCCATCCTGCGCGAGAACGGCATTGTGGACGCCGCCGGCTACCGCAAGCTGGGCCGCAACCAGCTGCGCGTTGGCGTGTTCCCCTCGGTGGAACCGGCTGATGTCATGGCCTTCACCAAGTGCGTCGACTACGTGGTCGAGCACCTGTGATGGCATATACGCCCCGCATTGCCGACCATATATGCCATGCACATTGATCGGTCTCAACTGATGCCGATTGAATAAATCGTAGGGAGGGATGTTTGACGCCCCTCCCTACTCTTACTACAGTGCATGAGTATGAAGTTCGCGCCTCTCATTGACCCTGCCGTCCGCAAACCCGCGCCCAAGCCCGTACGGGTGGACCTGCGTAAGGTGTTTGCCATCGGTACCGGTCTATGGATTGTGGCGTTGATTGTCGTGCTGATTCTGCTGGCCGTGGGCTACAGCGTAATGCCGTTGGTGATTATGTGCGTGGCCGGTGTCATTATTGGCTTGCTACTGCTGATTTGGGAATACTTCGACCGCTGGGACTACCGCCGCCTCGGACAGTAATAAAGTTCACTGCGCCAACGGCAACGTCAGGCTGAACGTACTGCCTTGCCCGGGCGCGCTCCATACGGTCACATCGCCATGATGGGTTAGCGCCACATGCTTGACGATGGCCAAGCCAAGGCCCACGCCATCCGCCGTGCGATTGCTCTGTTCCGCACCCCGGTAGAACCGCTCGAAGATGCGCGCCTGGTCCTTCTTCGCGATGCCCGCGCCCTGGTCGATCACGCGAATCACCGCACGGTCGCCATCCTTGTCTTTGGATGCGGACACACTGACCACACCATTTTCCTTGGAATAGCCGATGGCGTTTTCGATGAGCTTGGTCACGGCGCTGTCGATCTGATCCGCCTCACCATTGATGACTAGATCATCGTCGCCCTTGATGTTCAGCTGCACGCCAGCCGCGGCCGCCTGCGGCTCCAGTCGCGCCACCGTGGCCTCGAGCTGTTCCATAACGTTCAGTCGGTTGGCGGAAGACGGCGTAATCGGCTCCTGTGCGCGTATGAGCAGCAGCAAATCGGACACCATATGGTTGAGCTTGCTGCAGCTGGAACGCACCTGGCGAGCATCGGCAGCCACCTGCTGTTCGTCCAGATTGCCGGACTCCAGCGAATCGGCGAGTTTGGCCAGAGCCTCAGTGGGGCCCAACAATTGCTCGGACACATTGGTAATAAACGAGTCACGCACTTGAGCGAAACGAATCACATCACTGACATCGGTAATCAACACGATGACGAACTGCTCGTTGATACGCCCTACAGTCACCTTCAGCCAGTTGGGGCGGTGGACGGACTGCGTGGCGACGTGATCGCCCTTGTTCTGGTCTGCGACGTACCGCTCCGGAGTATCGGTGGTCAAGTCGAACTGGCGCTTGCCACCGGACTTGCGCGCCTCGTGAATGGCATCCAGCACATGCTGCTGGGCAATGGCGTCATCTGACACCACACCCAGGCGGTAGGCGGCGGGATTGCAGCGGACCACCTCGTCGTGCTCGTCGACCACCACGGACGCACCTGGCAGCATGGACAGCAGCGTGGCGGTGTCGTCGGACAGATCGTCATTGTCGTCATCATCGGCCAGCGGCGATTCCATGGACACTCGATGTGTCGCAAATCCCACGATGAGCGTGATGATTCCTACCACAAATAAAACAGCCGTGACAATAAGAGCAATCGCGGCGACGAGCGGCATCTGTGTCATGCCCCCATTCTTTCACACCACACGCCGGGATTGCGGTTTCCCGGATTCAACTTGTAAGTGCAACGGCTGGTTTCGGGTCGGCTTGTTTTGAT
>OGQA01000969.1_pt1 | contig 13788 bp, 10 predicted proteins | sample 1553011 | NCBI WGS metagenome assembly OGQA01 (sample SAMEA2580256, study PRJEB22360) | human gut metagenome | biome: human gut; feature: human-associated habitat; material: faeces | place: Denmark | collected 2008/2010 | reverse complement strand
TAACTCTTAATTTTTTACAACTATGACAAAAGCAGATATCGTAAACGAGATCGCCAAAAGCACCGGTGCCGAGAAGGTACAGGTACAGGCCATTGTCGAGGCTTTCATGGAGAGCATCAAGGGATCTCTGGAGAAGAAGAACAACGTATATCTCCGCGGCTTCGGCAGCTTCATCGTCAAGAAGCGCGCCACGAAGGTAGCCCGCAATATTTCGAAGAATACCACGATTACGATTCCGGCACACGACATCCCCGCGTTCAAGCCCGCCAAGAGCTTCGCCGCGAAGGTGAAATAGGGCCGAACCGGATCCAAACTTAAAGTCAAACCATTAAATTTACAACTATGCCGAACGGAAAGAAGCATAAGCGTCATAAGATGGCTACGCACAAGCGGAAGAAACGTCTGCGCAAGAACCGTCATAAGAAAAAGTAGCACTCTTATGTATTGACAGATAGTAAAGCTAAAGGTCCGAAAGCCTTTAGCTTTAACTATTTTTTCGTAGGCAACTCCGCCCTGCTCCGTTTCCGGTCGGCCGGTCGTTTCGTATTCAGACCGGAACCGGCTGAAAAAGAGGTGGTATGCGTTTCCGGATCCGGAAACGGCGGTCGGAAGCGAATGCGGAAATCCTTCGCCGGCCGGCGGTGTCGCAGAGGCGTTCGCCGCCGCTTTCCGCGAAACGGGTCCGAGTCCGTTCGTGAAGAGCGGGCCGGTTCGCAGGAGTGCCTTTTTGCAGGAAAACCATATGAATCGAGAATTAATCATCAACGTAACCCCGACTGAAATCTCCATTGCGCTGGCCGAAGACAAGGTGCTCGTCGAGCTCAACAAGGAACAGTGTCAGACGGGCTTCTCGGTGGGAGATATCTATCTGGGCAAGGTTCGCAAGATCATGCCCGGTCTGAATGCCGCGTTCGTCAACATCGGACACGAAAAGGACGCTTTCATCCATTACCTCGATCTGGGGTCGCAGTTTTCGTCGCTCAAAAAGCTCGTGGCGGCGCAACAGCCCGGCAAGCGCGGCGTCCGTCTCGAAGGAATCAAGCTGGAACCGGCGCTCGAAAAGAGCGGCAAGATCGGCGCCCACCTCGAAGTGGGGCAGACGGTCATGGTGCAGGTGGCCAAAGAGGCCATTTCGACCAAAGGCCCGCGCCTGACGGCCGACATCTCGCTGGCCGGCCGCAACGTCGTGCTGGTGCCGTTTTCATCGAAGGTCTTCATTTCGCAGAAGATCCGCTCCGCCGACGAGAAGAAGCGGCTCAAACGCATCGCGCAGGGGGTGCTGCCCAAGAATTTCGGCGTCATTATCCGCACGGCGGCGATGAACGCTTCGGACGCCGACGTGGAACACGACATCCGTTCGCTGGTCGACAAGTGGCACACGGCCTTGCAGAACGTCAAGAAATCGACGGCTCCGGCGCTGCTCCTGAGCGAGCAGAACCGCGCCAATACCATCATCCGCGACTCGCTCGACTCGTCGTTCTCGCAGATTACGGTCGACGACGAGACGATGTTCAACGAGATCCGCAACTATATCCGCGTCATCGCCCCCGAGAAGGAGAAGATCGTCAAACTCTATCGGGGCAAGGTGCCCATTTTCGACAATTTCGACATCTCGAAGCAGATCAAGTCGCTCTTCGCCAAGTACGTGTCGCTGAAACGGGGCGCCTACCTCATCATCGAACATACCGAGGCGATGAACGTCATCGACGTCAATTCGGGCAACCGCACCAAGGCCGAAGACGACCAGGAGCAGACGGCTCTGGACGTCAATCTGGCTGCGGCGCGCGAAATCGCCCGCCAGCTTCGCCTGCGCGATCTGGGCGGCATCGTTATCATCGACTTCATCGATCTGCACAAGGCGGTCAACCGGCAGACGCTCTACGACGAGATGACCAAGCTGATGGCCACCGACAAGGCCAAGCATACGATCCTTCCGCTCACGAAGTTCGGTCTGATGCAGATCACGCGCCAGCGCGTGCGTCCCGTGGCGGTCGAGGAGGTGAAGGACGTCTGCCCCACCTGCGGCGGGACGGGCAAGATCGAGCCGACCATTCTGCTCGACAAGAAGATCGAGAACAACATCTCCTACCTGACGATCGACCGCGGGCACAAATACCTCAAATTGAAGGTCAGCCCCTATGTCTCGGCGTTCCTTCACCGGGGCGTATGGTCGCTGCGCCTGCGCTGGATGTGGCGCTACAAGACGTGGCTGCACATCGTCGCGGACCAGAGCGTCGGCATCGTCGATACGCGCTTCTTCGACAAGCGGGGCAAACAACTGCTGTAAGCGGAGCCGGGCGAACGGCGCGGGGCATTGAGTACTAACGGCCTTACTTTTTTATGACTGCGAGCGAGCAGATGCTGGCACTCGTCGAGGGGTCGAAGAACCTCCGGCGGTTGTGCCGCGAATACGAAACGGAAAGCGTCACCGTCCATCTCAAGGAGTTGGTCGGCGGGGCTTTTTCGTTGTATGCCGCAGCGACCATACGCCGCACGGGCGGCGTGCACGTCTTCGTCGCCGAAGACCGCGATGCGGCCGCCTATCTCCTGAACGACCTCTACGCGCTGCTGGACGAGCGGCGCATCCTCTTTTTCCCGTCGTCCTACAAGCGGTCGATCGTCTACGGCGCCGAGGATGCGCAGGGCGTCGTGCAGCGCACGGCGGCGCTCAATGCACTGCGGACGCCGCCGGCGGGATACCTGGCGCTCTGTACCTATCCGGAGGCGCTGGCCGAACGGGTCGTCGACGCGGAGGCGCTGCGGCGCGAGACGATGACCGTGCGGGCGGGCGACCGCCTGCGCCCCGCCGATCTGGTCGAATGGCTCGACGAGAGCGGATTCGTGCGGGTGGATTTCGTCTACGAGCCGGGGCAGTACTCTCAGCGCGGCGGCATCGTCGACGTCTTCTCCTACGTCGAGAGCCTGCCCTACCGGTTCGACTTTTTCGACGAGGAGGTCGACTCGATCCGGCGGTTCAACATTTCGAGCCAGCTGTCGCAGGACAAGTTGCAGCAGGCCGAGATCATTCCCAACCTCAATGCGCGCGAAGGCGGACGGGTGTCGCTCGTCGAAGCGGCGGGCGACGTGTGCTATTGGTTTTTCGATGCGGATTACGCCCTGCGGCGCGTGGACGATCTGCGGCGGCGGATGCTCGCCGAGGCGGACGATCCCGCCGGCGTGGACCGTGCGCTGACCAGCCGCCGGCAGCTGCTCGACGCGCTGGCCGGAAAGAGACTCTTCGCGGCGCGCGATACGCTGGCCGAGCGGCCGGCGACGGTCGCGGTGGAGTTCCGCACGGCGCCGCAACCCTCCTTCAACAAAAATTTCGAGCTGCTGGCCGACGACCTTTCCGCCGCGATACAGAAAGGGTATCGCACCTATATATTATCGGAGAACAAGGCCCAGGTCGAACGCCTGCAAAATATTTTCCACCAGGTCGGCCGCGGCGGGGTGGTCTTCACGCCGGTGTCGCTCACGCTGCACGAGGGGTTCGTCGACCATACGCTCCGTCTCTGCTGTTATACCGACCACCAGCTCTTCGACCGTTACCAGCGTTACCGCATCAACGGCGAGATCCGGCGCGACGAGCAGATGACCGTCGCCGAGCTGAACCAGCTCAAACCGGGCGATTACGTGGTGCATATCGATCACGGCGTGGGGCGGTTCGGCGGTCTGGTCAAGATCAACGAGAACGGGCGCACGCACGAGGCGATCAAGCTGGTCTACCGCGACGGCGACGTACTCTTCGTCAACGTCCATTCGCTGCACCGCATTTCGCGTTACAAGAGCGGCGACGGCGAGCCGCCCAAGGTCTACAAGCTGGGCAGCGGCGCCTGGCAGAAGCTCAAAGCGGCTACCAAGAAAGCCGTCAAGGATATTTCGCGCGAGCTGATCGCGCTCTATGCCAAGCGCAAGGCATCGCAGGGCTTCGCCTTCTCGGCCGACGGGTACTTGCAGCACGAGCTCGAAGCCTCGTTCCGTTACGAGGAGACGCCCGACCAGCAGGCGGCCATCGAGGCCGTGAAGCGCGACATGGAGTCGGCCGAACCGATGGACCGGCTCGTTTGCGGCGACGTGGGCTTCGGCAAGACGGAGGTGGCGATCCGCGCCGCCTTCAAGGCCGCCTGCGACGGCAAGCAGACCGCCGTACTGGTTCCCACGACCATTCTGGCGTTGCAGCACTACCGTTCGTTCATGGAGCGGCTGCGCGACTTTCCGGTGAAAATCGAATACCTGAACCGTACGAAATCGGCCAGGGAGACCAAGCAGATTCTCGCCGATCTGGAAGCGGGGCGGATCGACATTCTGATCGGCACGCACAAGATGCTGGGCAAGAACGTCCGCTTCCACGATCTGGGGCTTCTGGTCATCGACGAGGAGCAGAAGTTCGGCGTGGCGGCCAAGGAGAAGCTCACGCAGCTGAGCGTCAATGTCGACACGCTCACGCTCACGGCGACGCCCATTCCGCGTACGTTGCAGTTTTCGCTCATGGGGTCGCGCGACCTGTCGGTCATCTCGACGCCGCCGCCCAACCGCCAGCCGATCGTCACGGAGTCGCACGTCTTCTCGGAGGAGATCGTCCGCGATGCCGTCGAAGCGGAGCTGGCACGCGGCGGGCAGGTCTATTTCGTCCACAACCGCGTGGAGGATCTCCAAACCGTCGCGGGCCTGATTACGCGCGTCTGCCCCAAGGCGCGGGTCGGGGTCGGTCACGGCAAAATGCCGGCCGAGCAGCTCGAACGGCTCGTCATGGATTTCATCTACGGCGAGTTCGACGTGCTGGTCTCGACGACCATCGTCGAAAACGGCATCGACATCCCCAACGCCAATACGATCATCGTCGACGGCGCCCAGAACTACGGTCTGAGCGATCTGCATCAGCTGCGCGGCCGTGTGGGGAGGTCGGATCGCAAGGCCTATTGCTACCTGTTGTCGCCGCCCGACGAACTGCTCGGCAGCGATGCACGGCGGCGTCTGCGTGCCATCGAGGAGTTCTCCGACCTGGGGTCGGGGTTCAACATCGCCATGCAGGACCTCGACATCCGCGGCGCCGGCAACCTGCTGGGGGCCGAGCAGAGCGGATTCATCGCCGACATCGGGTTCGAGACCTATCAGAAGATCATGCGCGAAGCGGTGGCCGAACTGCGGGCCGAGGGACTCGACGTGGCGGGGCTGAGCGACCGCGAGCAGGAGGTCGTCGAGCAGTTGCGCTATGTGGAGGATGCGGCCGTCGAGGTCGACGTCGAGGCCGAGCTGCCCGACTCCTACGTGAGCCAGACGGCCGAAAAACTGCGGCTTTACCGCGAGCTCGACGCGATGCGCAGCGAGGAGGAGCTGCAACGGTTCGAGCAGCGGCTCGTCGATCGTTTCGGGGCGCTGCCGCAGGCGGCCAGGGAGCTGCTCGACGTGGTGCGTCTGCGTTGGGAGGCGGTGCGTCTGGGCATGGAGCGCGTGAAGGTCAAGAACGGGTTGATGATCGTACACTTCGTGGGCGACGCGGCGTCGCCCTTCTACAAGAGCGAGGTCTTCTCGGAGCTGTTGCGCCGCGTGACCCGACGGCCCGATAAATTTGTGCTCAAACAGCACAATAACCGTTTGGCGATGACCGTTAGAGGGGTAACCGACATCGCAGGGGCATGGGAGATACTGAAATCGTTGTATAAAGAACAAGACGCGTGAACCTGACGATCGACATCGGCAATACGCTGATAAAAATGGCGGTTTTCGACGGGGGTGAAATCGTCGAGAAACTGCTCGCCGAGGAGTGCGACACCAAATTGCTCGACGGCCTGCTGGCGCGCTGGCCGGCGATCGACCGGGCCATTATCGCCTCTACCGGAGGCCGTACCGCACCGCTGGCGCGGATGCTGCGGGTGCGTGCCGTGAAGTGTCTGGAATTTACACCGGCGACGCCCGTGCCGATCCGCAACGGCTACGATACGCCCGAAACGCTCGGCGCCGACCGCCTCGCCGCCGCGGTGGGGGCGGCGCTCGTGGCCGAAGGGCGCGACGCGCTGGTCGTCGATTTCGGAACGGCCATCACCGTCGACTACGTGTCGGGCGACGGCACCTACCGCGGCGGGGCCATTTCGCCCGGAATGGGGATGCGTTTTCAGGCGCTGCACCGCTATACGGCCAGGCTTCCGTTGTGCCGCGAGACTGCCGAAGAGCGCCTTTACGGGACGACTACGACCTCCTGCATCGAGCAGGGCGTGATGAACGGCATCGCCTTCGAAATCGAAGGATACATCGCGCGTTTCCGGCGGGAAAATGCGGATATTTGCATAATTTTTACCGGTGGCGCCGCAAAAAACTTTGCGAAAAGAATTAAAAATGCGATATTTGCAGACTGTGAACTCGTCTTCTTGGGTCTGAATCGGATTTTGGAGTTTAATGCCGAATGCTAAAACGAATGATAGTGAAGAGATTAATGTATAGACTGGCTGTCGCTGCGATGCTGGTCGTGCCGGTTTCGGCAATGGCTCAGACAAGCAGTATCAATGCCTTTTCTCCCTATTCGATGTACGGCATCGGCGAATTGCAGACGCCCGGCGTGGTGGCCCAGCGGTCGATGGGAGGCGTAGGCTTGGGGATGCGCAGCTCGGTGATGGTCAATCCGCTCAATCCTGCGGCGTACAGCCTGACGCCCCGCCAGGGATTTCTCTTCGATTTCGGCGTGGAGGGGGTCAACTTTTACAACCGCCAACAGAAGTATGCCGACGGTGCGCAGACCACGTCGCGCACGAGCTACAATACGTTCAATTTCCACGACATCGCCTTTCAGCTGCCGCTGGCCAGGCGGCTCGGACTGGGATTCAGCCTGACGCCGTACAGCAGCGTCGGCTACCGTGTTTCGGCCGATGAACAGAGCGACGACGTGTGGGGCAATATCGGCCGCGTGCAGTATCTTTACGCCGGCGAGGGCGACCTGACGGAGGTGAAGCTGGGCATCGGCTGGGAGGTGGTCAAGCGCGTTTCGATCGGCGTCGCCGCCCAATACTATTGGGGCGACATCGAGCGGACGTATCAGACGGTGGTCTCGAACAACATCGTCAACGGCGGTTCGGTCAATACGGTGACGGGCACCGACTCCTACGGGATTTCGCGCATCAAGATGCAGCTGGGGCTGCAAGCCGATCTGATCCAGTCCGAGCGGCAGGTGTTGACGCTGGGCGCGACCTACGATATGGGCGGCAATCTGCGTCCGTCGGTGAATCAGACGGTCGTCAACGGCGATATTTACGGCACCGTGGTGCGGGGCGATACGACGCGCATGGCACTCAAATTGCCCGTTCAGTTGGGCGTGGGGCTCTACTACCAGAACGCCAAGATCGCGGCGGGCGTCGACTACATCTACCAGAACTGGGAGAACAACGAGTCGCCGAAGTCCGTTCCCGGAGCGGTCAACGTCGCCTATAAGAACACGAACACCGTCAAGTTGGGATTCGAGTATACGCCCAACCGGATGGATATCCGCAATTACCTGAAACGCTGGTCTTACCGCGTGGGATTCCGGTACGGAACCTACTACCAGACCTTCGAGGGGAAGACCTTGTCGCAATATGCCGTGACGGCCGGATTCGGTATGCCGGTGCGTTTTCTGGGCCGGTCGAGCATCGATTTCGGCGTGGAGTTCGGCCAGCGCGGAAACGATTCGCCGCTTCGGATCGACAACCGGCAGATCGGGCTGGTACGGCAGCGCTATGTGAAATTCTCGCTCGGTCTGACGCTCTTCGGCGAGGATTCGTGGTTCGTGCGTTACAAATACGATTAAACTTGACAAAATCTAAAAATAAGAAGGGAATAGTTAAGATGAAAAGCGTAAAAATTCTGCTCTCTGTAGCGTTGGCCGTCGTCGGAGTGGTGGCGATGGCCCAGGATTTCAGCGACGATGCGAAGTACGGCAAATACGGCGCAACGCCCGAGGAACGGAAAGACAACATCTATTTGCTCAACTTTTTCAACGAGGCGGTCGGCAACCAGGATTTCCAGACTGCTTCGGGGTACCTCAAACAACTGCTGGACAAGTGTCCCAAGGCTTCGGAGAATATCTATGCCAAGGGCGCTACGGTGATGAAGAACAAGATCGCGCGTGCCAAGAGCGTAGCCGAGAAGAAGACCTACATCGACTCGCTGATGCTGCTCTACGATCTGCGTATCGAGAATTTCGGCGATCATGCGACCCGCGGCAAGGCCTACATCCTCGACCGCAAGGCACGCGACTTTCTGATCTATAATCCGCTCGACCACGAACGGGTGTTGGAGCTGTTCCGCGAGGCGATCGCTGCACAGCCCGATCCGGAGTTGGTAGCGATCTATTTCAAGCAGCTCACCGACTACTATAAGGACGACGGCGAAGGTTCGCCCGAGGAGATCATCGCCGAGTACGACCGTCTGTCGCCAGTCTTCGACGGCGCTACGGGGCAGGCTGCCGAGTATAAGGATCAGTTCGACAAGTGCTTCGGCCTGTCGGGCGTGGCTTCGTGCGAGAATCTGGAAGCTATGTTCAAGGAAAAGATCGCCGCCAGCAACAACGATCCCGACGTGCTGGCGCAGGCCGTCGATCTGATGACGCGCGCCAAATGCGACAGCGAGTTCTATCTGACTACCGCCGAGAAATATTACGAAGTGAAGCCGTCGGCCGAAACCGCGTTGTTCCTCGCGCAGGCTTTCCAGAACAAGCAGGAGTACGACAAGGCGATCAAGTATCTGACCGAGGCGCTGGCCGTCGAGACCGACAATGTCGAGAAGGAGAAGCTGCTGGTGCGCATCGGCGTCGTACAGCTGGCTACGAAGAACTATGCCGAGGCCCGCAAGGCCGCGCTCGAAGCGCAGGCGCTCAATCCCGAGGACGGCATGACCTATTTCGTGCTGGCGCAGTGCTACGGCGCACAGGCTTCGGGTGCCAACTTTACTTCGCAGGCGATGTACTGGGTGGCTTACGACACGATGGAGAAGGCCGCTCAGCTGCTCGAAGAGGCCGATCTGAAAGAGACCGCGACCAAGATGATGGCCGCCTTCCGCAGCGCATGGCCCTCGAAGGAGGAGTGCTTCTTCAACGAAGTGCAGGCCGGTCAGCGCTATGTCGTCAACGGCATTGCGACGACGGTTCGCTGCATCCGCTAATCAGGCGCCTGCGAAGATGGCCCGTCTGATCGGACGATATGTTCTGGTAGCACTCCTCGTTGCGGGGAGTGCTATCTTGCTATTCTCGTGCGACAAGCCTCCTGCCGCAGCGAGCGGCGGCGACGAGGCGCTGATGACCGAGTACAGCGAACACCTGTCGGTCATCATGTCCGAGAACGGGCGGCGCTCCTATTTCTTCAAGGCGCCGCTGCTCGAAGGATATACGCTGGTCAAGGAGCCGTACCGCGAGTTCCGCAAGGGGATCGAGATCACCACCTACCAGGACGACTCGCTGACGACGGTCGACGCCGTGCTGACGGCCAACTACGCGATCTATTACGAGAACCGGAAGCTGTGGGAGGCCAAGGGCGACGTGGTGGTCGTCAAGTCCGACGGCAAGACGCTCTACACCCAGCAGCTCTTCTGGAATGCCAAGGCGCAGCGCATCTATTCGAACGTCGATACGAAGATCGTCCAGAACGAAGGCGGCAACGTCTTTCAGGGCGAGGGCTTCGAGTCGGACGAAGCCTTCAAGGAGTGGCGTTTCCGCCGCTTCACGGGGAAAATGGATGTCGATGTGAGCCAGGAGGACGACGAACCGTCCGAATCGGAAGCTGCCGACGGGGAAGACCGGCCGGCCGGCGAAAAGACGCCGCAGTCCGCGACCCGCCCGCCTGCCGGTTCCGCACCTGCGCCTGCCGCTGCGGGCGAACGCGGCCCTGCCGGCTCGGTCGGGAAGGAACAGACCGTTGCCGGACGCGAGCCGGCGCCTGAAACGGGCGGAAAGCCTGCTGCCGGATCGGAGGCTGCCGCAATTGTTTCGAATCCTGCTGCCGAAGGCAATCCCGCCGGTACTGTTAAAAAAGGGCAGCCTGCCGCAGCCGAACATAAACGAGCCGCCGAGGCGGGCGGAAAGCCTGCCGCCGGATCGGGGGCTGCCGTCCCCGGTGAAACCCCGACCGGAGAGAAGACTCCCGATAACGGCGATCCTGCCCCTGCGGCCCTTTCGCCGCAGGCGGGCGAACCGCAAACCGAAGCGTAGCGATGACCGTATCCGTTATCCTGATCCTCGTGATGCTGCTCCTCTCGGCCTTCTTTTCGGGCATGGAGATCGCCTTCGTGAGCAAGAACCGCCTCAAACTGGAGATCGACCGCAAGCAGAGCGGCCTGCTCGATTTCGTGGCGAAGGTCTTCGAGCGGCATCCGGGGCAGTACATCACGTCGATTCTGGTGGGCAACAACATCGCGCTGGTCGTCTATTCGCTCTACATGTCGTCGCTGCTGCGCGCGCTGGCTGCGCTGGCCGGCTGGGACGCCGTGGCGCAGGGCGGGTCGGTGCTGGCCGAAACGCTCATCTCGACGGTCGTCATCATCTTCGTGGCGGAATATCTGCCCAAGTCGATCGTCAAGGGAAATCCCAATTTCTATTACCGAGCCTTCGCGCCGCTGCTCTTCGTCTTTTACATCCTGCTCTATCCGATCGTATGGCTTACGACCGTCGTTTCGTATGTCATCCTGCGGCTGTTCGGCTGCCGGATGAAGAGGCAGGCGCCGGCGGCCGACTTCAACCGCACCGATCTCGAAAGTCTGATCGAGGGGTCGACGGAGGTGCAGCACGACGAGGAGAACGAGATCAAACTGTTTCAGAATGCGCTGGACTTCGCCGATCTGCGCGTGCGCGACTGCATGGTGCCGCGCATCGATGTCGAGGCCGTCGAGCTGTCGACGAGCGTCGAAGAGCTGACGCGCCGCTTCGTCGAGAGCAAATATTCGCGCATCTTCGTCTGGGAGGGCAGTATCGACAATATCGTGGGATACGTCAACTCCAAGAGCCTGTTCCGCCAGCCGGCCGATCTGAGGAAGGTACTGATGACGGCCTATTTCGTGCCGGAGACCATGCCGTTGCAGGCGTTGCTGGAACACTTCATCAAGCACCGCTCCTACATCGCCGTGGTGATCGACGAGTTCGGCGGCACGGCGGGCATCATCTCGCTCGAAGACGTGCTGGAACAGATTTTCGGCGAGATCGAGGACGAGCACGACGAGCAGGATATGATCGAGAAGCAGGTCGACGAGAACGAGTACGTCTTTTCGTGCCGGCTCGAAGTGAAATACCTCAACGAACGCTACGGGCTCGGCATCGAGGAGAGCCGCGAATACGACACGCTGGCGGGTTACATCATCTCGCATCTGGACGGGATTCCTTCTGCCGGTCAGGTGCTTACGGTCGACGGCCTCGAAATCCGCGTGTTGCGCACGACCCGTTCGCGCATCGAGCTGGCGCGGGTCAGACGGTTGTGAGCTTTTTTTCGGCCGATCAGCGGGTTAATTACGAATAATTTACTATCTTTGGAGGCCCGAAAAAAGGACGTTTTCGATAAGCCGGATGCAGAGCCGCACCCGTTCGGGCTGTGCCGAGGCGAAAAAACGTCCGCAGGAAAGCAAACTAATGAAAAAATAAATACAGTTTTATGGCAAGTTTGAACACTTTACGGACCAAGTTCGGCGCGCTTCTGTCGGTGATTATCGCACTCGCCCTCTTGGCATTCATTCTGTCGTTGAAGACCGACATGGGCTTCTCGGACAACGATCCGAAGGTCGGCGTGATCGACGGCGACAAGATCCGCTACTCCGAGTATCTGAATCAGTACGACGCCATCAAGAACCGCAACGGCGGCGTAGAGGCTTCGACCGATCAGGAGTCCGACCAGCTGGCCGCCGCGACGTGGCAGGCGCTTTTCGCCGACCACGTGCTCGTCCCCGGCTTCGAGCGGATGGGGATCGAGGTTCCCGAGCAGGAGCGTCTGGACATGGTCAGCGGCAAGATCCCTTCGCAGGCCTTCTATTCGGCTTTCGGCGATCCGCGTACGGGGGCTTACAACGCTGCCGCCGTGTCGCAGTTCCTGTCGCAGGCCGCTTCCGACGCCCGCGCGCAACAGGCGTGGAACGACCTGAACGAGCAGGCCCGGCTGGAACGCGCCGTGCAGAAATACGCCACGCTGATCGGCAAGGGCGCCTATGTCAACAAACTCGAAATCGAGGACGGTGTCGATGCGGCCAACCAGGTCTTCGGCGGGAAGTACGTCGCCAAGCGTTATTCGTCGGTGCCCGATTCGCTGGTGAGCGTCTCGTCGGGCGAGATCAAGTCGTTCTACAACGCCCATAAGGAGATGTTCAAGCAGTCGCCGTCGCGCACGCTGTCGTACGTGGTCTTCGAGGTGAACGCTACGGACGACGATATGCTGAACCTCGAAAAGGAGGTGCGCGCCGTCGGCGAGAAGTTCGACGCCGCGGAGGACGTGAAACTCTTCGTGCGTCAGGATCGCCACGGCGAGATCGCCGACCGTTATGTGACGGCGGCGCAGCTGGGCGAACAGGCCGAGGCGCTCGTCGCGGGCAAGATGTTCGGCCCTGAGTTGAAGAACAACGTCTGGACGATGGCCCGTGTGGTGGAGAGCCGCATGGCTCCCGATACGCTCGGTCTGAAAATGATCGTGCTTCCGTATACCGCCGAGAAACTGGCCGACAGTCTCAAAACGGTGGCGACGAGTGAGAATTTCGCCGATCTGTCGCGTCAGTATTCGGCCAACGAGGAGTTGGCCGCCGCAGGCGGCGAGGTGGGCGTCTACCCCTTCTCGGCCTTCAATACCGTAATGGCCGAAGCGCTTTCGGACGCCAGAAAGGGCGACGTGGTGAAGGTGATGAGCGGCGACGCCATCCAGCTCGTCAATGTTTACCGTGCCGACAAACCCTCGAAACATTACAAGGTGGCGACGGTAAGCTATCCCGTGGAGGCTTCGGCCGCAACGCTGCGCGACGTTCACAATCAGGCCAGCACCTTCGCCGTGAACGCCAAAGGTTCCGCCGCCGCGTTCAACGAGGCCGCCTCGAAGGCTGCCGTGACGCCGCGCATAGCGACGCTCAACATGGGTGACCGCTCGGTTCGCGGTCTGGAAGGTTCGCGTGAAGTGGCCCGCTGGGCCTACGGCGCGGACAAGGGCGACCTGTCGGAGATTTTCAAGGTCGGCAAGGACTATGTCGTGGCGCTGCTCACGGAGATTGACGACGACGAGTACGCTTCGGTGAAGAAGGCTGCCCCGCAGATTCAGAACCGCCTGCTGCGCGACAAGAAATACGACTATATCGTGAAGAACCTCTCCGATGCGTCGCTCGCAGGCGCCGCCGAGAGCTTCGGCAGCGAGGTGACCGATTTCAAGGACGTGACCTTCGGGTCGTTCTACATCGACGGTGCGGGTGTCGAGCCGGCGCTCGTGGGTGCGATCACCGAGACGACCGAGAAAGGCAAGGTTTCGGCTCCGGTCAAGGGCATTTCGGGCGTTTACCTCTTCGAGGTGACTGCGATCGATCCGGCCGAGCGGCAGCAGACGGCCGAGGACGAGAAGGTGGGTGCCGAAGCGATGGCCGAGGGAATGATGCAGCAGCGCCTCCTGCCGGCTTTGCAGGAGATGGCCGAGATGAAGGATTTGAGCGGCCGTTATTTCTGACGAAAACACCCGATTCGTAAAGTGGTCGGACTCACGTCGTGAGTCCGACCACTTGCGTTTCGGAGGTAAAAGCGGCCGGATTTTCATAAATACATAGGTAAGCGTTTATAATTTGTAGGAAAGCGTTATCTTTGCAGCAGATTTATGTTACGGATCG
>OGQA01000961.1_pt1 | contig 13883 bp, 11 predicted proteins | sample 1553011 | NCBI WGS metagenome assembly OGQA01 (sample SAMEA2580256, study PRJEB22360) | human gut metagenome | biome: human gut; feature: human-associated habitat; material: faeces | place: Denmark | collected 2008/2010 | reverse complement strand
TAAACTGTAAAAAAATGCAGTCAGAAAGATGCAATTGCATTCTCCGTTATATTTCCGAAAAAAGCCGGTTCCGGACAAACTCGCCGGCAGAATCCTGCATGTTTTTTCGAGTCTGTTGCAAAAGCGTGGATTCCGCCGAAAAACCGCCAAGTTTTCCAAAATTCCAGAGTGTTTCTCGTGTAATATTCCATCTTTACAAACGGAACAGTTTGTGGTATCATGAATATGATGAGCAATATCATACGATTTTCAAAGAGAAAGGGGCTTTTATCCATGCAAAATTATGTGATTACAATTACACGGCAGTTCGGCAGCAGAGGGCGGGACATCGGCATTGCTACGGCAAAAAAGCTGGGCATTCCCCTATACGACAGAAATGTACTGGAAAAAGAGGCAGAGGAAATCGACAGCACCCTGCACTCTCTGGTGGAGTTCAGCAAAAACGGCATGAGTTCCTCCGGCTACTATAAAATGGCGTACCCGCTGGGCATCGGCAGTTCTCTGAAAAAGGACCGCATGTTTGAGGTACAGAGCAAGTTAGTGCTACAGCACGCCGAAACGGAAAACTGCGTCATCATCGGCCGCTGTGCGGACTATCTGTTGCGGGAACGGGAAAACGTAATACGCTGCTACATCTTTGCCCCCTATCAGGCAAGAATCCGCAACAGTATTCTGACGCTGGGGCTTGCCACCGCAGAACCCCAGCGAATCATTGAAGAAGTGGACAAGGCACGGGCGGAATATTACCGTTCGCACACCGGCTGTGAAGTAAACAACACCCGTTACCGCGACCTGTTTCTCAACAGCAATCTGCTGGGCGTAGAGGGCACGGCAGACCTGATCGTTGATGCAGTCCGGAGAAAGTTCGGGCTGGAAGCACCGGCAGAAGAACAGATCTAAGAGTCTGTTTCATATCTGACGCATGCAGATTGCGTCGTCAGATTTTTTGAGAGATGAAGGGAAAAACGGAGAAAATCCTTTGTGGATTTTCGAGTATTTTCCCGAAATATCTCGGAAAATATGCACGCAAGATGCGTGTAGGAAGATGCGAAACAGACTCTCATGCACCAGATTCCGGCATGCTGCATACCTTGGTATTGAGGTGATGCGTGATGCAGGAATTCCGCAGAAGTGTCTGGATCGGATTTCTATGGAGCATTGTCTTTGGGACAGTGCTCCATTTTTTGTACGGCTGGACAGGAGAAAATCGGGTCGTGGGGCTGTATGCCGCGATCAGCGAAAGTCCGTGGGAACATCTGAAACTGTTGTTCTTTCCGGTGCTGGTCTACACCGTCTGGGAGTACATCTGGGTAGGACACCGCTGGAAGGGCTACGTCCTGACACGGGCAGAGGGAGCACTGCTGGGCATGCTGACCATTACTGCCCTCTTTTGCACCTATACCGGCATCTGCGGCAGGCACTGGCTCTGGGCAGATATTCTCACATTTGTGCTGGGTGCGGCAGTGACGGCATTCTGGACATGGAAACACACGCCCCACGCCAAAGGCGGTTCATGGTTGGGGATCCTGCTGTTTGCAGGCGTTGCCGTCTGCTTCGGGATCTTCAGTCTGTTCCCGCCGACGGTGGGGATATTTACCGTTCCCTGAAAGAGAGGTGTCACAGATGAACGGATTGGTTTGCCTGCTGGTGTTCGGGCTGCTGGCGATCACGGCACTGGCAGCACTGGGACTGTGCCGGCGGCTGTTTTCCCATGAGCTGCCTCGACATATGGCGACCCTTGCCCTGCTGGAAAATCCACAGCAGTGGGAAACACAATGTGCAGCACTGGCGGCACAGCTGACGTGGACAGACCGCGACATGGTGCGGACAGTCTGGCTGGTGGACGCGACACCGGACGGCTCGCTGGAACCGGCATGTACAGCGTTTTGCAGCCGGCACAAGGACTTTTGCTATTGCCGTCTGTCGGAGTTGACGAAAATTTTTGGAAGCGGCACAGATTGTGAAAAAAGTCATTGCAATTTGTCGAAAAAACAGGTATAATAAAAGAAGTGTACTCTCCCGCCCACAGGAGAGCCAAATTCCGGCAGCCGTAGAAGCAATGCAGAATGCCTGCTGCCGCTGTCAAAGGAGGGACCCGCAGTGACACCAAACGAAAGAAAAACGCTGCACCTGGAAGGCACTGTGGAAAACGTGCTGTACTGCAATCCGGATAACGGCTATACCGTACTGGAACTGGACGCAGACGGCACACTGGTCACTGTGGTGGGCGAAATGGGAGAAACCGAAGAAGGCGAACGGCTGTCGGTAGACGGTGAATACACCACGCACCCCCGTTTCGGCATGCAGTTTCGGGCACAGTACTGGGAACGCAAGCTGCCGGCAGATGCCTTCAATATCCAGCGATACCTTTCCTCCGGTGCGATCAAAGGCATCGGACCATCGCTGGCGAAAAAAATCGTGGAAAACTTCGGGGACAGAACGCTGGAGATCATGGAAAAGGAGCCCACCCGTCTTCTGGAGATTCGGGGCATCTCCCCGAAAAAGTGCGAAGCGATCGCCGCAGAAGTCCGGCAGATCTTTTCCCTGCGGACACTGATGCTGTTTCTGTCGCAGTATGACATTCGTTCCAAATATGCCATGCGTGCCTATCAGCACTGGGGCACCGGTGCCATGGACATGCTTGCCGCCAACCCCTATCTGCTTTGCAGCTCCGGCGTGGAACTGGACTTCCAGAAAGCCGATGCCGTGGCTCAGGGCATGCAGTTTGCCCACAATGCTCCCCAGCGGATACAGGCGGGCATCTGCTACATCTTACAGTACAACACCAACGGCGGCAACCCCTGCCGCTGGATCGGCTCCGTCCTACGGCGTGCAAGTATTTGCAGGTCAACGAGGCGGAATTTGAAATTGCCTATGCGGCAGCACTGGAAGACCACACCCTCTACGTCTATGAAAAGAACGGACGGGATTTTGTCTATCTGGAAGACTACTACATTGCGGAACGCTATATCGCCGACCGCATCGGTGTGATACAGGACTTCAGTGCACCGGAAGATCAGGAGATCTTCGAAAAAATGATCGATACACAGCAGCAGGAACAGGGCATGCAGTACGCGGCGTTGCAGCGAAAAGCCATTGTCACTGCCCTTTCCCGCAGCATTATGATCCTCACCGGCGGCCCCGGCACCGGTAAAACTACCACGCTGAATGCCATTATCGAACTGTACGAAAAGCAGGGCTACCGCGTGATGATCGCCGCCCCCACCGGTCGGGCAGCCAGCCGCATTTCTGATCTCACCGGCTACGAGGCAAGCACCATTCACCGCATGCTGGCGGTGGAATACGACATGTCCGGCAACATGCGGTTCCAGCACAACGAACACAACCCGCTGGACTGCGATGTAATGATCGTGGACGAAATGTCCATGGTAGACGTGCTGCTGTTTGAGCACCTGCTCCGTGCCTTGCGGCTAAGCTGCAAGGTCGTTCTGGTGGGCGACTGCGACCAGCTGCCCTCTGTGGGAGCCGGCAATCTGCTGCGGGATCTGATCCACAGCGACAGAGTGCCGGTGGTGGCTCTGAAAGAAATTTTCCGGCAGGCACAGAAAAGCAGCATCATCACCAACGCCCACAAAATCATTCAGGGCGAACACCCCGATCTGTCCCGCAAGGACAGCGACTGTTTCTTCTTCCAGCGGTTACAGGAAAAGGACGCAACACAGCTGATGCTGGACTTGGTGAAAACCAGACTGCCCAACGCCTATGGCTACTCCCCCATGGAGGACATTCAGGTCATCACCCCGTCCCGCAAGGGCAGCATGGGTGTCATTGAACTGAACCAGCAGCTACAGGCGGTACTCAACCCCAAATCCGTAGACAAGCCGGAATGTCGTTCGATCCTGTACACCTTTCGGGAGGGCGACAAGGTGATGCAGATCAAGAACAACTACGACATCATCTGGCACAAGGACGGCGAAAACGGCACCGGCATTTTCAACGGGGACATCGGGTACCTCCGTGCGATCAACCGGCAAGGTCAGGAAGTCATTGCAGAATTTGACGGCAGACGTGCCACCTATCCCTTTGAACAGCTGGATCAGCTGGAACTTGCCTATGCTGTCACCGTACATAAAAGTCAGGGCAGCGAATTTCAAGCGGTCGTTATGCCTCTGCTGGGCGGATTCCCGAAGCTGTACTACCGGAATCTGCTGTACACAGCCGTCACACGAGCCAGACGGCTGCTGATCCTGATCGGCTCTCAAAACGTCATTTATCAAATGGTGGACAACAACCGCCGTATGAATCGATATACCTGTCTGCGGGATATGCTGGAACAGCAAAAACCCACGCAGACACTTCCGATTTCCCAGTCTGACGAACCGGACGGAGAAATCAAGGACACCCAGAAACAGGAGGAATCGCTATGAGCAAAACAGATATTGGTATCGACTTAGGAACGGCAAACACGGTCATCACCTTAGGAAAAAAGGGTGTCGTGCTTAGCGAGCCCTCTGCCATTGCCTATCACACCCACACCAAAGAAGTACTTGCAGTGGGCAAGCGTGCCTATCAGATGATCGGAAAAACACCGGATTATATTGAGGTCATTCGCCCGCTGTCCGGCGGCGTCATTTCGGACGACCGCATGACACAGTACATGATCCGCGAATTCATTTTACAGGTCACCGGCCACCGGCTCACCAAGCCCCGCATCATCATCTGTGTGCCGTCCTTTATCACAGACGTGGAAAAGCGTGCTGTCGTGGAAGCTGCCATGAGTGCCGGCTCCCGAAAGGCATACCTGATCGATGAGCCCATTGCCGCCCTGATCGGTGCCGGCGTGAACATCGGCAAGGCACGGGGCAACATGGTCGTGGACATCGGCGGCGGCACCACTGACGTGGCAATCGTTTCCATGAACGGCATCGTCACCTCTCACTCCGTCCGTGCGGCGGGAAACACGCTGGATCAGGCAATTATCCGCTACATGCAGACCAAGTACAAGCTGCTGATCGGCGAACGCACTGCGGAACGGCTGAAAATCGAAATGACGAACCTGTACGACCCCAGAGCCGATGTGACATCATGGGTCAAGGGACGGAATCTGGTCAGCGGTCTGCCGGAGATGCAGGAGATCAGTGAACTGGAAATTTTCGAAGCCGTGGAAGATGTGATTGCCGACATCATCGAAGCGATCAAGACGGTTCTGGAAGAAACGCCGCCGGAACTGGTGGGCGACATCTACGAAAACGGTGTGCTCATGGCTGGCGGCGGTGCGATGCTGGGCGGTCTGCGGAAGCTGGTAGAACGAACTTTGCAGGTCAAGTGCGTAGTCGCCAAAGATGCCATTCACTGCGTGGCAAAGGGCACTGCCATTGCATTCCGCAAAATGGACACCCTGCTGGACGGCTTTGAAAATATCGCCGTATATCAGTTTAAGTGATCTCACATTGAAAAGCCGGATCGGTTGGAAACAAATATTGCAAACGGGTACAGCATGCTGTGCCCGTTTTTCTTTTCGATACTCATTTGCAGAGTTAGCACTCATCATTAGCACTTGTTAGCACTCTTTTGCTAAGAGTGCTAATTTTCATCTAGTTTTCACAGAACCGACCTTGAACTTTCACACAGCGGGGGTAATATAATACTTGTAAACGGAAAGGAGCTCCGGAAGAAGCAAACAGCAAACCGGTCAGCACCGTTCCGCAAACCACAAAATCAGAACACCATGCATAGGAGGAATGCTTTATGATGACATATTTGACACCTTTTGAACGTACCGGTTATGACCTGTTCCGTTCCATGCGGGACTGGGAGAATGAATTCTTCGGCGAAAAGTCCACAGCGATGAGTTCCTGCAAGACCGACATTCGGGACACCGGTGACAGCTACGTGCTGGAAGCAGAGCTGCCAGGATTCCAGAAGGACGAGATCAAGATCAGCGTAGAGAGCGACACTCTGACACTGTCCGCCGTCCACAAGGAAAAGACCGAGGAGGAAAAGGCAAAAGACGGCACTTATCTCCGTCGGGAACGCAGCACCAGTTCCTATGAGCAGAAGCTGGACATCAGCAATGTGGACACTTCCAAACTCCATGCAGTTTATGAAAACGGCGTGCTGACACTGACGATGCCGAAAAAGCAGCCGGCTACTCCGGTTTCCCGTCAGCTGGAAATCCACTAAGGCAATACCGCACAAAGAGAGCACGACAAATAGATAGAGAGAAAAAGTGCTGTTTTCGCAGCATACAGAACAAAGAAAGAACAGCAGTATGGACTGCTGGAGATAATTCCAAGGAGGAATGACTTATGATGACCATTTTTCAACCGTTTGCAAACACACTGTGGAATTCTCTGAAAGACACAGAGATCACAAAAGTGCCGAAAACCGACCTGCGGGATACCGGTGACAGCTATGTGCTGGAAGCCGACATGCCGGGGTTCCGGAAAGAGGAAATCAAGCTGTCCTTGGAGGGCGATGTTCTGACAATTGCGGCAGAGCATACCGCAGAGAAACAGAACGAAGAAGCCCCCGAAAAAGACGGCGAATCCGGCGAAACAAAAACGGCGGAACAGCCCGAAAGCAAGGGCACTTATTTACAGCGGGAACGCAGCTTCTGCAAGTATTTGCAGCGGCTGGACATCAGCAATGTCGATGTGGATCACATTGATGCCGCCTATGAAAACGGCGTGCTGACCCTGACACTGCCGAAAAAGCAGCCGGCAAAGCCGGAAGTAAAACAGATCGAGATCCAGTAAACCTGCTGGGATCTGTCCATTCACAGGTTCTCCCCCTGCGGTAATTACGCCGCAGTTTCATAAAATGTATCTCCTATTGAAAAAGGGGAAGCTTCTCACGGGAAGCTTCCCCTTTTTTGATGTTTGTCCAACAGAAATTACTTTTTCAGATACGCCCGCAGGAATGCGAACAGCGATTCCATTTGAGCATCGGTGCCGATCGAGATCCGCAGATAGTTCCGGATTCTGGGAGAATCAAACCAGCGGACGAAAATATGTGCCTCCCGCAGTGCCTCGAACAGTTCATGTGCATCGCAGTCCGGATGTGTCACAAACAGGAAGTTGCTCTTGGAGTCCGGAAACCGGAAGCCCATTTCCGCCAGCACCTGCTTGGTGTGTTCTCTGGTCTTTACGATCCTGGCGGTGGTCTCCTGCAAGTATGCGGCATTCTGCACAGCTGCGGTTCCGGCATCCAGTGCAGAACGGTTCATGGTGTAGGAGTTGAACGAATACTTCACATCATGCAGAGCCTTGATCAGTTCCACAGAGCCAATGGCAAAGCCGATTCGTTCGCCAGCCATAGCACGGGACTTGGAGAACGTCTGCACCACGATCAGATTTTCATACTTTTTCAGCAGCGGCAAAACGGTTTCCCCGCCAAAGTCCACGTAGGCTTCGTCAACGACCACCAGCGACTCCGGATTGTGCTGCAAGATCTCCTCAATTGCCGCAGAGGGCAGAGCGATGCCGGTGGGGGCGTTGGGGTTCGGGAACACAATGCCGCCGTTGGGCTTGTAGTAGTCCTCCGGCACGATCTCCAGCTTCTCGTTCAGGGGCTGCACCTCGTAGGGAATCCGAAACAGGTCGCACCACACCGGATAAAACGCGTATGTAATATCCGGAAACAGAATCGGCAGATCGCTGTTGAAAAAGGTCTGGAAGATCATTGCCAGCACGTCGTCCGAGCCCACGCCGGTAAATACCTGTGCTTCCTCTACGCCGTATGCCTCGGCAATGGCAGCATTCAGCTGGTGTGCAGTGGGATCCGGATAGAGCCGCATCTGTTCAGCGTTGCTCTTTGCCAGAACCTCCTGCACTTCCGGAGCCGGCGGGTAGGGGTTCTCGTTGGTATTCAGTTTGATCATATCGGGAAAATCCGGCTGATCTCCCGGCACATACGGCACCACTTTCCGGATATTCTGCTGAAATCGCTTCATTTACATCACGTTCCTGACTTTTTGAATTTCCGTTCCGGAAACGAACGGTTTGGGAATACTTTTAGTATAGCACATTTCCGGCGGGTTGTCCAGCGGAAATACGACGATTTTCCTAAGGCAACACCGCACAAAGCCCGCCTGACGGCTTTGCACGCAATCTGCGTGCAGATTTTCCGTCATATTGCCCAGAAATCCCTTGCCAGACAACTGCGTTCGAGGCAGGATTCTGCTCGAGAACAAAGGCGTGTCGCACTAAGATTGATTGCGACCATACAGTCTGCCTGCGGAATTTCTGTGCAATCTGCTGAAAAATCTGACTGCGCATCTTACGCACAAGCTTTATTCAGTGTTTCCCTAATGTATTCACATTCCAGCTGCCGTCAGGATATACCCGTATCTGCACCGCGTCCTCCTTGGCGTAGGTTTCCTCCGGCATTGCATCTGGCTCACCATTCCACCGGGTACAGATCACCGCATCTGCGGTATCGGGCAGTTCCTGTATGGTCGTGCCCACGCAGAAATGCAGATTCCCGAATGTGATCCAGACGATACCGTCAGATTCTGTCAGAGTGTACTGGGTATCCTCCACTGTAAACTTGTCCGTTTGCAGCGGCTTTGTTCCCATAAAATCTGCATCAGCAGGAATCCAGCAGTCTGCCGGCACCGCGGTTTCTGCCACCGGCATTTCCCACAGAGCGTCCGGATAGGCGATTCGCATCTGGTCTGCGTATTTCGTCAGGCACAGCGTATTCAAGCGGGTAATGCCCTGTTCGGCACAGTATGCCTCCACATATTTCGGGTTCCGGTGGTCGCCGGTCAGGTCGATCACATCGGTTTTTCCGGCATAGGTGACGACTACCACTTCCTCCTGCTTCTGCCCCAGAACTGTGACCAGAAAGCAACGCTGTTCGCTTGCCCGATAGACTGCCTGCCCTGCCAGCAGGATTCCAAAGGAAATAACAATCGCCAGCGACACGGCTTTCCGGCTCCGTTTGGTATAGAAAATCAGCAACACAAACAACAGCAGAATGCCGCACAGCACAGGCAGCAGCTTCCAGCCAGTGGGAAACAAAAACGGAATGAAATCCCGCAGTCCGTACGCCATGAGTTTTAAGAGGTCATACAGCAGCTTCAGCAGAAAGCAAACTGGTTTCGCCACAAATCCCACACCGCCGGTGAGAAAAATCAACAGCGACAATGCCAGCATCGCGGAACAAATGGGTACCAAAAACAGGTTCGCAATGGGCGATGCCACAGACACTTCCCGAAAATAGAGGAGCGTCACCGGAAACACACAGACGGAAACGCTGGTCACTGTGGCAAGCTGCCGGAGCACGCTCCATTCCAGCCCTTTTTTCCGCAGGCGTTTGGTCAGCCATGGAGCAAACACGCCAATGCCAAAGGTTCCGACAAAGGACAGCAGAAAAGATGCGTCCTGTATCAGATATGGGTTCCCGATCGTCATCAGCACGCCGGCAATACACAGCGAATTACAGGTATCACCCCGCCGGAAAAACAGCGGTGCACTCTGCATCAGCAGATACATGAAACCGGCTCGCAGAATGGAGATCGGCGTTCCCACCATGAGGGCATAGAGGATTGTCCAGACTGTGGTTGTGCCGAACACTGCCCAGCGGTGCATGTGGAACCGCCTGCAAAACCAGCCCCAAATGGACAAGATCAGTACCAGATGCAGACCGGAAACAGATACCACGTGGCGGATTCCGTGATGTGTCAGCAAGTCATTCGTTTCGTCGGCAAGGGTGTCTTTTGTTCCCAGCAGCATAGCACTGACCATGCCGCCGGCTTCCGTTCCGGCAAGGGTACATATCCGCACAGAAATGCGGTCGCGGTATTGCTGCAATGCCCGCACCAGCTTTCCGTTTTCCGTCGGCGTACAGGACACGAACGCATCATTGTTCGCCTGTAGGAAAATCCCCTTGGCTCGGTAGTAACTCTCCCCGTTCCAGAGATAGCTGTTCTCCAGTGCGGAGAATCCGCCGGCAACGTCCAGCATGTCCCCGTATCGTGCACCAACATCGTCGGTATATACCAGAAGTTTCGCCCGCCTGCCGTCCGCAAACGTGCCTTTTACCTGATAGGACGCACGATCGTTATCGTAGACTTTTGCCGCGAAAACTCTGCCGGAAAATGTAGTTATGGTTCCGGCAGATCGCAGAAGCGGCTGGTACACGGCAGTGGTATACAGCAGCACCGCTCCTACGGCTGCCGCCGCGGAAAGTCCCACACAGAGCAGCTGCCCCGTGGTGATACGCCGATATAGACGGAATGCTCCCAGCAGCAGAAATGCCGCCAGAAGCAGACTCACCGTCACGGAAGTCTGGCAGGCCGTGGCAAGGAATAACCCCGCCAGCCATGGAATCCCAAACCATACCATTTTCCGTTTCATCTCAACCTTGTCCTCAATCCTTGAAGAACAACGGCAATTGTTCCAGATAAATCAAATCCTTGCGTTCCGCAGCATCACCCTCTGCGAGAGGTGCTGCGTTGCCCACGATCTCTCCGCCGGCGGACTTTACCAGCTGCTGGAGAGCACGGAGGGAATCGCCGGTACTGATGACATCATCGACGATCAGCACACGCTTGCCCTTCATCCATGCCGCCTTTTCACCGTCCAGATACAGGGTCTGCACGGCTGCGGTGGTGATGGATTTCACCTGCACCGACAGCACGTCAGTCATGTAGCCCTTGACGGACTTTCGTGCCACGATATACGGCACTTTCAGCTGACGGGACATTTCGTATGCCAGCGGAATGCCTTTAGATTCCGCCGTCAGAATGTAGTCACATTCCGGCACACGCTTTGCCAGTTCCCTGGCACACGCTTCTGTCAGTTCCACATCGGAAAACAGAATAAACGCCGCAATATCCAGCTTTTCACTGATCGGGCAGATCTTCAGTTCCCGTGTCAGACCGGCAATGTGCAATGTATAATACGCTGCCACAGACAGCACCTCCTCATTCTTCTACCGGCTGTACTGCGTCAGCACCCCAGCCCATTTTTACACCGGCAAGCATATGGAAGTGCAGGTGGAACACGGTCTGACCAGCATTTTCGCCGCAGTTGGTCACAATGCGGTAGCCGTCTGTGATGCCCTCTTTTTCCGCGATCTTGGCAGCCACTTCATAGATGTGCCCTACGACTGCGGAATTTTCCGGCGTGATCTTTGCGGCACAGCAGATGTGCTGCTTCGGGATCAGCAAATAGTGAATGGGAGTGATCGGGTTAATATCTTTGAACACATACACAGTGTCATCTTCATAGACCTTTGTGCTGGGGATCTCTCCCGCAATGATCTTACAAAACAGGCAATCTTCCATGATTAGTCCTCCTTCAGGAATTCCGCAGCAATGCCGTCCAGTGCCAGCAGTGCTTCGTCTACCATATAGGTCTTGCCGATACCAGCCATTGCACTGTCCGGCTTGCCGCCGCCCTTGCCGCCGGTAACTGCTGCAACACGCTGTACGATCTTGCCGGCGTGAGCACCCTTATCACGGGCAGCAGCAGAGCATGCACAAACCAGATTACCCTTTTCGCCATTGACGCTTGCGAGAACTGCAACGACCGGTTCCTTCATATCCTTAATGGTGTCGCCCATCTTCCGCAGTACCTGCGGTGTAGTGCCATTGAGCATTGCGGAAACCACCTTGACACCATTGACAGCCTTGGCATTGTCGAAAATAGCAGCCATCTGTGCATCGGAGATCTTCTGGTTCAGGGATTCGATCTGACGATCCTTCTCCTTATTGTCTGCCACCAGTGCTGCACAGTGTTCTGCCAGTCCGGTGGTGTTGCTCAGCTTCATTGCCTTTGCAGCAGAAGCCATGGTCTGCTCATAGGAATCCAGCAGTTCCAGTACGCCGGTGCCGGTAACTGCTTCGATACGGCGGACACCAGAGGCAACGGAACTCTCGGACAGAATGCGGAACAGACCCAGCTTTGCGGTATTATCCACATGCGTACCGCCGCAGAATTCTACAGAATAATCGCCTACGGTAACAACGCGAACAACATCGCCGTACTTTTCGCCGAACAGAGCCATTGCTCCCAGCTTTCTGGCTTCGGCAATGGGCAGTTCCTGTGTCACGACCGGAATTGCTTCCAGAATCTTTTCGTTGACCAGAGCCTCTGCCTGCTTGATCTCCTCATGTGTCATTGCTGCAAAGTGCGAAAAGTCAAAACGGCAGCGGCTGTCGGTTACCAGCTGACCAGCCTGATGTACATGGTCGCCCAGAACGCTCCGCAGAGCAGCTTGCAGCAAGTGTGCCGCAGTGTGGTTCCGCATGGTTCTGCTGCGTTTGTCTGCATCGATCTTTGCAGAAACGGTATCACCTACATGGAGTGCACCCTCTGTCATAGCACCCAGATGCAGGTAGTGACCGTTTTCTGTCTTGCTGGTAGTTTCTACGGTGAAAGTGCTGTCCGGTGTGGTAACAGAACCGGAATCGCCGATCTGTCCGCCGCTTTCTGCGTAGAACGGTGTCTTATCCAGAACAACTACAGCCGGTTCACCCTCCGCAGCAGTGTCTACCGATTCGCCGTCACGGAAAATGGCAACGACCTTGGCATCTTCTTCAGCGGTGTGGCTATAACCGGTGAAAACCGTTGCCGGAGCATCCATTTGCAGACCACCTTCTGCCCAAGAAGAACCTGCCTTATTGTGGTAGTCCTCTCTTGCACGGTTCCGCTGTTCTTCTACCAGTGCAGCAAAGCGTTCACGGTCTACCGATACGCCCTGCTCCGCAGCGATTTCTTCCGTCAGGTCAATGGGGAAGCCGTAGGTATCCGACAGCTTGAATGCATCTTCGCCGGAAACGGTATCCTTGCCCTCTGCTTTCAGCTGTGTCAGAATGCCGGACAGCATATCGAAGCCCTTGTCCACAGTCTTGGCGAAAGTCTTTTCTTCTTCCTCCACGATCTTGCGGATATAAGCTTTCTTTTCTTCCAGCTCCGGATATGCGGAAGCATTTTCGTGAATAACAGTTTCTACCACTTCATACAGGAACGGCTTCTTGATGCCGATCAGTCTGCCGTATCTTGCGGCACGGCGGAGCAGGCGGCGAAGCACGTAACCACGGCCTGCGTTGGACGGCATTACACCGTCACCGATCATGAATGTGGTGCTGCGGATATGGTCGGTAATCACGCGGAGAGCTACATCAGTCTTTTCGTCTGCGTTATAGGTAACACCGGCGATGCGGCAGACGTGCTTCATGATATTCTGCACGGTATCTACTTCGAACAGGTTATCTACGCCCTGCATGACACATGCCAGACGTTCCAGACCCATACCAGTATCGATGTTCTTGTGTTCCATTTCGGTATAGTGACCGTTGCCGTCACTGTCGAACTGGCTGAATACCAGATTCCATACTTCTACATAGCGGTCGCAGTCGCAGCCAACGTGGCAGTCCGGCTTGCCGCAGCCCTTTTCCGGTCCACGGTCAAAGTAGATCTCCGAACACGGACCGCAGGGGCCGGAACCGTGTTCCCAGAAGTTGTCTTCTCTGCCCAGACGAACCATGTGGTCTTCTGCCACGCCGATCTGCTTGGTCCACATGTCATAGGCTTCGTCGTCATTTTCGAAAACAGAAACATACAGCTTATCTGCCGGCATTTCCAGCACCTTGGTGAAAAATTCCCATGCCCATGTGATTGCTTCGATCTTGAAGTAATCGCCGAAAGAGAAGTTGCCCAGCATCTCGAAATAGGTGCCGTGACGTGCGGTCTGACCGACACGTTCAATATCCGGTGTACGGATACACTTCTGACAGGTCGTCACACGGGTATTCGGCGGAACTGCCTGTCCCAGAAAATATTTTTTCAGCGGTGCCATACCGGAATTGATCAGCAGCAGGCTCTTATCCCCCTGCGGTACCAGCGAAAAGCTGGGCAGACGGGTATGTCCCTTGCTCTCAAAAAACGACAAATACTTTTCACGTAATT
>OGQA01000950.1_pt1 | contig 13988 bp, 17 predicted proteins | sample 1553011 | NCBI WGS metagenome assembly OGQA01 (sample SAMEA2580256, study PRJEB22360) | human gut metagenome | biome: human gut; feature: human-associated habitat; material: faeces | place: Denmark | collected 2008/2010 | reverse complement strand
CAAGTGGTTGTGAGGACCAAAACAAAATAAGGAGGAACATCCAATGAGTGAAATCAATCGAGAACGAATGTCCTTGATGGTTGAATGTGAGGATTGCAAACAGAAGTTTGAGATTACTTCAGGTGAAGCTGCGCATTCGGTAACCCACAAGAAAGAGTTCAATGTAAATGGTCAATCAATATTCCTTACATATTACGATTGCCCAAGTTGTGGCAGACGCCATTATGTCCAAATTGATGATAAGACGTCCCTTAATAAATTGAGAGAAGTTTCTCAGCAGTTTGTTAAGTTGTCTGTTGCAAAGAAAAAGGGCAAAACAATTCCACAAAAGCAATCAGCTAAATTCAAGAAAGCTCGACAGCACCTGTCTGACTACAGGATGAATCTTATGAAACAATACACCGGTAAGTTGATTCACGACAACGAAACGGATTCTGACTTTGTGTTGAGGTTTTCAGTATGAGCCAGAAAATGACAAGAGTAAAATGTGATGAATGTGAACATGAGTTTATCTTGGAAGCTGTGGGAATACATGAGGCCATTGTTCAATTGAATGGTGTGCCAGTTACCTTGGTTTATTTTGCGTGTCCAAAGTGTAATAAGATTTACCGTATATCCATTCAGGATAAACGTTATTATGAACTTAAAGAGGACCTTGAGAAAACTAAAAAGAGGATTCGAAGAAATCATGGTAGCAATAATGATGAGATGGCAAGGATGCTAAATTCTATGGTTGTCAGAAAGCATGAACGCTTGAAGGCATACGTTGACAAAGTGAATAAGATGTTCCCAGGGACGTTTACCTTTGTGGCGTCTGAAAACAATCAAGAGGAAAAATCTATCAAATATCTACCATGAGTATCATGGAACAAGGAGGAAAATCAAAATGGCTGACGAAACCAAGAACAACAACCTCACTGATGAGGAAATCGAAGAGAACGAGGACGTTGAAGACCAGGACAACAAGGATGATTCTGGAAAGTCCGGTGATGATAAATCCGGTAAGGGTGATGATAAGGGTTCCAAGAGTGGTAAGACTTTTACTCAGGACCAGGTAAATCGTATGATGACCCGTGAGAAAAATCAGGGTCGTAATGCTGTTTACAAGGAGTTGGGTATTGACCCTAAGGACACTAAGGCTATTGCAATGGTTAAGGCATTGATTGATAGTCAGAAGACCGATGAGCAGAAGGCTGCCGAGAAGGAAACCGAAAATCAGACCAAAATGAACGAAGCCGAGCAGAGAGCTCAGGTTGCTGAAGCTAAGGCTGAAGCTATGATGTTGGGTGTTAAGACCCAGTATGTGGATGATGTGGTTACTCTTGCACTTGCAAAGATGACCGAAGATTCCGACCTGAAGACTATCATCGGTGAGTTCAAGACTAAGTACCCTGTTTGGTTCGGTGAATCCGAAGAGGATGACGATAAGGGCAAGGGTAAAGACACCAAAGGTAAGACTGGCCAGAAGGGAACCGGTTCTTCTGTCAAGACTTCTAAGGAAGATAAGAAGGCAGATGAAAAAGGTTTGGGTGCACGTCTTGCCGCACAGCGCCGTGGTACTGGTAAGAAGTCCAGCTACTGGGGCAATAACAAATAAATGGAGGTAATGAAAGATGCTGAATCGTAGTGGTATCACTAAGACGGGCTTGGCGGCAACTAAGCAGATTCTTGCCAATGTTGACCTTCAGAGCTCTGTTGGTTGTATCGTGCCTCAGACTCTTGGTGTTGCTGTAGGCTCCAAGAAAATCGCAAAGGCAGGTACTCCTATCAAGATTGACTTGATGAATCTTCAGACCGCAGCTGTTAAGGCTGATGGTGCTACAGCTCTCAATGCCGTGTTGCTTCACGACGTTGATGTAACTGATGGCAATGCTAATGGCACTGCCCTGATTTTTGGCTTTGTGAATGTGAATCGTGTGGATTCTGATGTTGCTACTGCAATCACTACTGCAGCTGCAGCTGATGGTGCTTCCCAGAAGATTACGTTCATGAAAGCGTAAGTAAAGGAGGACAAAAGAGATGACTATTTTCGATTTGATGCAGAGCGTTGAGCTCGTTGCATATTGGGAAGAACTCACTCAGGATGAAGCTCCTTATCCTTGTGAGGAACTGTTCCCGGATGATAAGAAGAGAGGCATTTCCCTTAAGTGGATTAAGGGTTCCAAGGGCCTCCCTGTCGTACTTAAGACTTCTGCTTTTGATGTGCATGCGATTCCTCGTGCACGTATCGGCTTTGATAAGCTCACTGCAGAAATGCCTTACTTTAAGGAATCTACCTACATCGATGAAGAGCTTCGTCAGGAACTCAATCTTGTTCTTGAGACTGGCAACCAGGCTTATATCGATTCCGTCATGAACAAGATTTTTGACGATGAAACTCGTCTGCTCCGTGGTGCTGCTGCTTCTCGTGAGAGAATGCGTATGATGGCACTTACTACCGGTATTATCTCTATGGCTGCAAATGGCCAGAGCTTCACTTTCGATTACGGTGTAACTCATAAGGGTAATGCTGCAGTTGCTTGGTCTGACCATGCTAACTCTGACCCTATCGAGGACATTCGTGTTGCTAAGGAAGCAATTCAGGATGAGACCGGTGCTGTTATCACTCGTGCTATGTGTGATGGTGCTACTTGGAGAAACATCCGCAACAATGATAAGATTAAGAAGGCAATCTTTGTTCTTACCAATGGTGCTGGTGCTATTTCCGATAAGCAGCTTCGTCAGTACATTATGGACGAGCTCGAAATCGACGTTATGGTTAACGATAAGCGTTACAAGGATGAGAACGAGCAGACTGCTAAGTTCATGCCTGCTAACACTTTCGTTATGTTCCCTGACGGCGACCTCGGCAAGACTTGGTTCGGTACTACTCCTGCAGAGTCTGACCTCATGTCTGGTTCTGTTGCGAACGTATCTATTACCGATACCGGTGTTGCAGTTACTACTGTTCAGAAGGCTGACCCTGTTCAGGTTGAGACTATCGTTTCTATGATTTGTCTGCCTTCCTTCGAAGCTGCTGACCAGGTTTACATCCTGGACACTACTGTAGCTTAATTAAGGAGGTACGAGCATGGTTAAGATTACGAATGGTGTAAATGTGTTTGAAGTGACTCGTGGTGCCTTTGACGGGATTTACTCTCGTCAGGGGTATACCATCATGAATGAGAAGGCTGCAGAGGGTGCAAAGACTCCTGAAGCTTCTAAGGCTCCTGAAAAGACTGAGGATGAGATTTTTGTGGAAGAGATTCTCGAAAAGCCTATTTCTCAGTGGAATAAGGATGAAGTGAAGCGTTTTGCTGGTATCAAGGAGATTGACATCACCGGTACTAAGAACGCCAACGAAGCCAAGGAGATTATCAAGTCCTTCCTCGAAGCTCAGGAACAGGAATAAGAGGTGAACCCATGACGGATATTGAGAGGATTAAAAAGGAAATACGAGAAGCTCAGTCTCCGTACTTTGACGAAGATGACTTCCAGTACTACCTTGACAAGAATCATGGCAATGTGGATGCTACCATCTACGAGATGCTTATTATCAAGTCTGAAGATTCTACAATATCTGTCAGTGGTTTGTCCACTCAGGACACTTCAGCTTATTTTAAGCGTCTGGCCTCTCGTTACAAGCCCTTCAATTCTGGCATAATGCAGGATTAGGAGGTGTCCCATGATAAATACGAGATTTGAGGCCTATAAAATCAAAAGAGAGTTAAAACGAAGCGGTATTGATTACGAGTTTAAGAGGAAGAAAACGAATGATTTTGGTGAACCTACTGGAGACCCGGAAGTGTTTGGTTCCCTTAAAGGGATTTACCATGAGCAGAATAGCAATATTCAGGTAACTACCGGTGATACAACTCAGGTTCGTACCAAGAAAATTCCAATGATTCTGTGCTTGTATGAAGATACCGCTCGTTTAGCTTTGGTAGTTGGTGACACTGTTACAATCAATGCCAAGACATTCAAAGTCACAGGTGTTGTGAATATCCAAGAGTGGAATCTCATCTCTGATATTTCATTGGAGGTGGTTGACAGTGGCGTTCCAGCTTAACTACAACGAAAGCACGTTGAAGAAAAATCTTGACAAGATGGGAACAAAGCTTGGTGCAGTTGTTTTGATGTATTCTGCTACCAAAGCGAGTGAACTTCAAAGCAAGATGAAATTGAATCGTCCTTGGACTGATAGGACCGGTATGGCAAAAGCTTTGCTGACTGCTAAAGTTTCTCAGCCAAGTCAAACTATTGTACGTATTACTCTTGCACATGGTGTTGAGTATGGTATTTGGTTGGAATTGGCACACGAGAAGAATTATGCTATTATCGCACCAACTGTCAGAGAAGAAGGTCCAAGAATTGTCGAGGACTTGGATAATCTGATGAGTAAGTTGAAACTGTGAGGTGATAAGCATGATTGATGCAAGTTTTCAGTATGCTGAATCCAGATGGCAGGACATTTTCCTCCATTTGAAGAAAGAAGGATTTGATGTATATTCTCCAGGCACAAAGGTTGGTGAATGCACCGAAGAATATATTGTTGTGAAGAATGACGGTTCGTCTAAACATCCAACGGTAAGTTCTGACAATGACCTGTATGCAGTTATGTGTTATGTGCCGAAAGAGAGTTACAGCAGACTTGAGCCGATGGTTCAGGAAGTTAAAAGTGCGATGAAGGGGTTGGAGCCTATGATTCTTCCTTATGGAAGTCAGACCCCGAGTTATTATGATGATAGCTATAAGGCTCACATGATTAGTATAGAATACAAGAACTATAAGAAAATCTGATGAAGGAGGATTTAACAATGGCTGTTAAGAAATCGAAAGCTGAGATTGCAACTATTGACTGTTGCCTTGTTACCATTGAAACCAATGATGGTGAATTTGGTTTTGACACTGCAAACAAGATTGAAGTTGAGCCTCAGATTGAAGAGCAGGATGCTGTTAAGCTGGTTGTAAAGGGTATTCTTCGTGCCCAGAAACCTAAGGTCAGCACCATCACAGGCAACGAAATCACCCTCACTGATAATGTGTTCAACCCTGAGCTTGTTCTTATTCTTCAGGGCGGTACTATTAAGTACGACCCCAACGACCAGACCACGATTATTGGTTACACTCCTCCTGTTGCCGGTTCTTCCGACAAGGGTGAAGTGTTTACGTTGAATGCATACTCTGCCCAGTACGATGCTTCTGGTCAGATTGTTCAGTACGAGAAAATTTCGTATCCTAATTGTCAGGGTGTTCCTGTTGCGTTTGGTTCTGAGGATGGTGTATTCCGTGTTCCTGAATATACCATTAACTCTGCGCCTGCAAATGGCGAAGCGCCTTATGACATCAACTATGTAGCTGAGCTTCCTACTCTTGAAGATTAAGGAAGATTAAGTAAATGAAAGGAAAAGTGAGAAGCATGGATAATAGCATGTATGGAAATAACAATGGAGTTGTGAATGGTCAGTTTGGCGGTAATATGGTACCGCAGCAGATGAATAATCAGGTTCAGCCTGTAAACTGCAATCAGCCGATGAATATTACTTCTTTTGCTGACCTGCAGTCTTATGCTGCCGGTACTGTTGTCCGTTTCCCTGATTTTGCGGAAGGTCAGCCTTTCGTTGCTCGTGTTCGTAGACCGAGTATGCTGGTGCTGGCTAAACAGGGCAAGATTCCTAATACCTTGCTGACTGCCGCAGGAGAGTTGTTCTCTAAAGGTGGTGCAGGTATGGATTCTGACAATGAGAATATGCTTGCTGATGTGTATGGCATTTGTGAGGTAATTGCTAAAGCAACCCTTATGCAGCCTACTTATGATGACATCATCAATGCAGGTATGGAGTTGTCCGATGACCAGATTATGGCTATCTTCAACTATACTCAGAATGGTGTAAAAGCCCTGGAATCCTTTCGTAAAGAGTAAGAAAATATTGAATGTGCTAGGGCTGGCAAATGTATATCGTTGCCGCCCTAGTTTACTGTTAGACATAACTGACCCTTACACAGCGTATTGTTTTGATGAAGCTTGCGCTTATATTACTCGTCAAATGGAAGACGGTAAGGAGCCAACTTTCAAACTCAAATTCAAGTCTTTCAAAGATTTGTACAAGCACTATACTGGATAAGTAAGGGAGGTGAGAGTTGTGGCCGTTGATGTTGGTTCTGCTGTTGGTTATCTTGACCTTGATATTTCTGGCTTTTTGGCAGGTTTAAGGTCGGCTCAAAGTGAAGCTGATACAGCAAGCAAGAATATCGCAACAAAAATTGGAAACAATCTTTCCAGTGCAGGTAAGAGCTTGACTTCTGCAGGTTCGACTCTTACCAAAAGCGTGACAGTGCCGATTGTTGGTGCCGGAACAGCTGTGGTGAAATTGTCTTCTGACTTTGAATCCGCAATGTCTAAGGTATCTGCAATTTCTGGTGCTACAGGTTCAGACCTTGACGCATTAAATCAAAAAGCCCAGGAAATGGGTGCAAAAACAAAGTTCAGTGCAACTGAATCAGCCGAGGCATTTACATATATGGCTATGGCAGGTTGGAAAACCGAAGATATGCTGCAAGGTATTGACGGTATTATGGCTCTTGCTGCAGCTGATGGTTTGGACTTAGCTACAACATCTGATATTGTAACTGATGCGCTCACTGCGTTTGGTTTGAGTGCAAGTGATTCTGGTCATTTTGCTGATGTTCTTGCGAAAGCAGCATCCAACGCGAATACAAACGTAACGTTACTCGGTGAATCTTTTAAGTATGCAGCCCCTGTTGCTGGTGCTTTAGGATATTCTGCAGAAGATACTGCAATTGCCCTTGGTCTTATGGCTAATGCCGGTATTAAGGGTTCTCAAGGTGGTACAGCTCTTCGTAGTTCTTTGTCGAGATTGATTAAGCCTACAGATGATGCAGCTGCTTTGATGGAGAAGTATGGTTTGTCTATGACTAACGCCGATGGCTCAATGAAGAGCCTTGGTCAGGTTATGGATATGCTTCGCAATAATATGGGTGACCTGACTGAAGCTGAACAAGCTCAAGCAGCTGCTACGTTGTTTGGTCAGGAAGCTATGTCTGGCATGCTGTCGATTATCAATGCATCCGATAAGGATTATGAGAAATTGACGAGTGCTATTTATGATGCAGATGGTGCAGCACAAGAAATGGCCGACACAATGTTGGATAACCTTGGTGGTCAGTTAACGTTGCTTAAGTCTGCACTGGAAGGACTTGCTATTCAGTTCGGTGAGATTTTATTTCCGTATATTAAGCAGTTTGTGACTTGGCTTCAGAATCTTACGCAAAAGCTACAGAATCTGACACCCGAGCAAAAGGAACAAATTGTTAAGTGGGCAGCAGTCGCTGCATCAATAGGACCGGTGTTGCTTGTTGTTGGTAAACTTGTGACAGGCATTGGTGGTTTGATTACTACACTTGGAAAAATTCCTGGTGCTGTTTCGTCTATCTCTGGCGGAATGACCAAGCTTGTAACTGGTTTTAAGAACATTGGTGAGGGTATCACACTTGCAAAAGCTGGGTTCCCTGGAATGGCAGCTCAAGCATCTAAACTTGGTGCAGCTATTGGTGGCATTACGGCACCTGTTGCAGCTGTTATTGCAATTATTGCAGCTTTGGTTGCTGCATTTGCTACATTGTGGAAAACCAATGAGGAATTCCGCAATAAGATGACGAGTATCTGGAATGAGATTAAGGAAACTGTAGGTGGATTCTGTGATGGAATTGTTGAGCGAATCAATTCGCTTGGCTTTGACTTCAAAAACATTACCGAAGTTCTTTGGTCTATTTGGAAAGGTTTTTGTGACCTACTTGCTCCTGTGTTTACAGGTGTATTCCAGTATATTGCAGATACGATTGGTGTTGTGCTTGATGTAATTCTTGGCATTTTCGATGTATTTATTTCTATCTTCAAAGGAGATTGGGAAGGTGCATGGGAAGCCGTTAAGGGCATTTTCTTGTCTGTATGGAATTACATTAAAGACTGGTTCACGAATATCCTTAACACTATCGGTGGTGTGTTGGATGCAGTTTGTGGCTGGTTTGGTACGACATGGGAAAATACATGGAACAACATTAAGCAGTTCTTCATCGATATTTGGAATGGAATCGTCAACTTCTTCTCGAATGTGATTAGTTCCATTAAGATGGCAGTGTCCAATTTCATTACGACGATTGTAAACTTCTTTGCTCAGCTTCCTACGAACATTGCTAACTTCATCACGAATGCATATAATTCTGTGGTGACCTGGGTGTCCAATATGATTGCGAAAGCAAGGGAAATGGGACAAAACTTCCTGAATGCAGTCGTTGAGTTTTTTACGAATCTGCCGTATAAGGTTGGTTACTTTATCGGTAACACATTGACGAATGTTGTTTTGTGGGCATCTAACATGGTGACCAAAGCTCGTGAAATGGGTACCAATTTCCTGAATAATGTTGTGGCATTCTTTACGCAGCTTCCTGGTAAGGTACTTCAGTTTATTACGAGTGCTTTGAATAACGTTCAGACATGGGCGACCAATATGGCAAACAAAGCTCGTGAGATGGGAACGAACTTCATTAACAATGTGGTAAGTTTCTTCACGCAGTTGCCTGGTAAAATTCAGCAGTTCCTGTCGAGTGCATTGACAAATGTACAAAACTGGGCTACGAATATTGCTAATAAGGCAAGAGAGGCTGCTACCAACTTCCTGAACAATGTGGTCAATACGATTACTCAGCTCCCTGGAAAGATTAAGTTGTACCTTGATAGCGCAATCACGAATCTGACTACCTGGGTAACTCAGATGGGCCAGAAAGGTAAGGAAGCGGTCAATTCGTTGATTAGCAATGTAACCTCTGCTGCAAGTGGTATCGCGAGCAAGGTTGCATCTATCGGTTCTGACATCGTGTCTGGTGTTTGGAATGGTATCAAAAATGCAGCCGGTTGGTTTACAAGCCAAGTTAAGAGCTTCTTCTCTGGTATTGTTGATGGTGTTAAAGATGCATTGGGTATTGGTTCGCCTTCCAAGGTATTTAGAGATGAGGTTGGTCGTTGGTTGCCGCCTGGCGTGGCACAAGGTTTTGAAGCTGCATTACCTGCGGCTATGAAGACAATGCAAAAAGACCTCGACAAGGGAATTGGTGGTCTGGAAACTGATGATGTATCTGTTGGTGCAAATGTTACAGTTTCAAGTTTTGCCGATAAGCTCAAGTCGATTTATGGTGATGTTGCATTGTGGTTTGAGTCCATTGAAATGCGTATTGGTAACTCTGTTTCTAAGATGATGGAATCTCTGAGTATGCTGATTGATGCAGGCCAGATGGTTGTGAATTCTGATGGAACATTAGGATATATTGGTTATAACGGCTTTACTAAGACCGGTGGGTCTGAGAAATATGTGGACCGTGGTGATTCGAATAATCCTACTTCTGGTGGTGGCGATACATTTATCTTCAATAGTCCTAAGGCAATTGATGAGATTGAAGCTGCTAAACAGATGAAGAAGACCAAGCAGGATATGGCTGAAGGATTCTAAAGAAAGGAGTGGTGAGTGTGGTTGAAGGAATCAAGCTCCAAAACGTAGAGACCAGAGCAATTCTTACGCTCGATATGGTATCTACTCCGGATTACGTACTTAATTCTGTGGACTGGGGTGCCGTCGAAAGCACCCACCACTCCTATAAGTACGTAAATCAGATTGGTGTTTATGTAACAGGCACCAGTTTGGAAACAAGGTCTGTTGATATTTCTGGTTGGGTTATCGCAAGTACCGAAAGGGAAATGACCAATCGTAAGACTATACTCAATAGATTTTTTAATCCACAACAGGCAGTTGATTTGTTCTACAAAGATTATGTGTTGAGATTCTTGCCGAATACTTCGGTTAGATATTCGACAGCTATCGCAGAGAACAACGAGGTTGTTTGTAAGTTTAAGGTTGAGGGTTATTGCCCTGACCCGCTGTTTAGTGAACAGATGGAAAGCAAGGTAGCAGCTGCAAGTACAATTGCAATGTTTCACTTCCCATTGATTATTTCACAGACGCCGAATCCTCCTGGAGGCATTGTATTTGGTTTGAGACAGCCGAGCTTGATTGTTGCAATCAATAACTCCGGTGCAGTTGATGTTGGTATGAAAATCGTATTCAAAGCTATTGGTACATTGCATGGGCCGAGCTTAATCAACGTTAACACGCAGAAATACTTCAAAGTCAATAAGACGATGCAAGCCGGTGAGGAAATCGTTATAAACACGACAATCGGCGAAAAGAAAATCCAAGGCACATTGAATGGTATCACAACAAACTACTTTAAGTATAGAGACCTTGATAGTGAGTGGCTTCAGCTTTCTGTAGGTGATAACCTTTTCAGATATGATGCCGAGGAGAACGTTGAAAACCTTGAGGTATATATCTACTTCAATAATAAGTATCTGGAGGTGCAGGAATGTTATTAGGAAAGCAGATTCAGATACTCGTATTTAAGTTGGACGATTTCGGCACATTTGATAACATCGGTGAGGTAAACCAATTCGATAGTTTGATATGGCCGGATAAGTTCAATGGATATGCCAGCTTTGAATTGTGGGCCCCAATCACAGACGAGAATTCTGAGTATTTTAAGAAAGGCAATATTCTTTGGTGTGGTGGTGACAATGCAGCAATGGTTGAGATTGTAAAATCCACTATCGATGATAAAGGCACCAAAACGTTTAACGTGAAAGGCCGAACACTTGAGATGCTTTTTACAACTCGAATCATTTGGGGCACATACAATGGTGTAAATAAAGTGGCATCGACTGCCATGTATGAGATTGTAAATCAGAATTGTGTAAATCCTACGAATGCGAAACGAAAGATTCCATTCTTAGAGTTGGCTGAGGATAGGCAAATTGGTGGTTTGATAACGATACAAAAAACTGGTGGAGAAGTATATGATGCATTAACAACGATTGCATCAAATGCTGATATTGGTTTTAATATGCTTTTCAGGCCACGAGAAAAGAAAATCATCTTTGAAGTAGTTGAGGGTGTTGATAGAACATCTGAGCAGAACGAAGTTGACCCTGTTGAGTTTAGTACAGACCTTGAAGACATTCTTTCGAGTTCTTACTATACGAATGACCAGGACAATAAGTCTGTAGCATTGGTTATGGGTGAAGGAACTGGAGCTGAAAGAAAATCACAAGTCTCTGGTGACAATGACTCTTATGGTCTTGGTAGACGTGAGCTTTATGTTGATGCTCGTGACCTTCAGTCTGAAACTGTGAATGAAGACGGTTCTACTACATCACTTACCCTTGCTGAATATAATGAAACTCTTATCAATAGAGGTGATAATAAACTTGCTGAACATAAAGTAACTGAGACTTTTGAAGCTCAGATTCGAGTGTTTGGTGAGGTTCAGTATGAGTTTGGTGTAGATTACAACAAAGGTGATAAGGTAACAGTGCGAGATAAGCAACTTGGTGTTGTGGTGTCTGCACGAATCACAGAGGTCGAAGAGGACTTCGATGATGAATACGAACTTGTCTTAACGTTTGGGTATTCTTATCCGACGATTATGCAAAAGGTGAAACAACAGATAACTTAAAGGAGGTGAAAGACGAATGGAACGATGTGGATTTTTTGATGCCTATCTTGAAGGTGAAGCGTATGATAGAGTCTATTTGGCTCAGCACTTCGCAGCATACTTTGCAAGCTTTATTGCTAATGGTGTATTTGCAGAACATTCAAATCAGCTTCAGGTAATGGCAATGCCTACACCTCAGATGCAGATTGGTGTTGAACGAGGTCAAGGTTGGATTAACGGCTATTGGTATGAAAATACTGATGCATTGTACCTGCCTGTAGATGTTGCTGATGGTGTCTTGAATAGAATCGACTCTGTTGTGCTTCGTCTTGGATTTTCTGAAAGGAACATGTGGTTGGTCGTTAAGAAAGGAACTCCTGCGGTTAACCCTGTTGCTCCTGAGGTTACAAGAACAGCTGACTACTATGAATTGCAGCTTGCGACTATAAGTATTCCTGCGAGTTCAATCAACATTACTCAAGCTCAGATTACTGATACTCGAATGAATCAGGAAGTTTGTGGTTGGGTTACAGGTGTTGTTGAGCAGCTTGATACTACGACTTTGTTCAACCAGTTTGAAACGTATTTTGCTGAGTTCAAAGAATTCTATGAAAATGAATATGATACGTGGACTGATGAACAGAAGGCAGCTTATATTTCCTGGATTACAAATCAGGAGAATGATTTTACCGGTTGGACTGATGAACAGAAGGCCGAGTATGATGAGTGGTACGCAACACACATTTTGTTGTGGCAGACTGAATTTGATACTTGGTTTGAAAATGTTAAAGGTCAATTGAGTGAAGATGCTGCTGGTGCAATTCAAGTTGAGTTGGATGAGCAAGAGGCTCGTTTGAGCAATATTGAAAAGATGCTTATTTCTGGTAAGGCATTTGCTCCTGCTGAAATTTCTTCTGGTGAGCTGCTTGCTACTTCCGATAATGAGGTCATCATGTTTGAGTGGCCTATTGGTTGTCAGTGTTAAGATGAACAATCTATCAAAATAAAGGAGGAAAATTCAAGATGGCAGTACTTTCTGTTGAAACAAAGAAAATTCCTGAGTTGGCCGCTACACTTGACCTTGTTAATAACGATATGATTATCGTTGAGTTGGCGAATGGTGGCACGAGGAAGATGACGTATGGTGATTTTATCACTACAATCAAAGCTTCTTTGGAATATCCTGAGGAAGCAGTGCTTAGTATGGCAGATGTTGTTGATGTTCAGACAGACGATGGAACTAAGGTTCCCGCAGCCAAGCTCGTATACGACATGCATCAGATTGATGTTGTAATGCGTAGAGAGATGGATTGTTTGAACGGAATCAGAGAAAAAGGAAATCTCATTGATGTTGATACATTGATGGGTTATGTAAGAGCCTGTGAGCATCATAAGTATGCTATTGGCGATTACTTTGAAGATAACGGTGTTCAGTGGGCAGTTGTAGCACGTAACTGGTACCCTGCCTGGGCATTTGGTGATGGTGTTGCGAGACCTGAGCATATTGTATGTATGCCGGTAGACTTCTTGGCAACGTCTTATCAGTTTAATACAACGAATGATAATACAGGTGGTTATGCTGCAAGTTTGATGCCTGCAAATATGGAAACTGAGTACGGTAAGCTTGGCTCCAGGGTTAAGGCTTATTGCAGACAGACTCGTATTTACGAGAACAACAAGGGTGCCTGGGCTGCAGCAATGAGAAGCATGAGACTTCCTACTATTGTTGAGGTGACCGGAAATCAGGGCTGGGCAAATGAAGGATATTCTGGTGGTGTATGTAGCCAGTTGCCTTTGTGTCAGAATTCTCTTTTCAGGATTCGTTCTACATGGTATTGGTGTTTAGACCCTTCTTCTGCAAGCACCACGTACTTTTGCTATGTCGGCAACGGCAGTAGCAACTCCACCGGCGCCTCCGACTCTGGGCGGGTTCGCCCGCTAATCGTTCTTGCTTAATCATCAATCGTGGCGGCGAAAGCCGACACATAATGATTCAAAGGAGGAACTAACGTGAGCGTACCAAAATGGAGAAGGTCTGGGTCTAAGTTGGACGCGTTTTATGAAGCTGTTAAGTTGCGACATATTGTGACGCAGATGATAATGCGTTCATACGGAATGAAAACCAAGCATAAAAGCTTGATTCCTGATAGACTTAGAGATGAATATCCTGACCTTGCAAAATTGTTTGAGAAAATCGATAAGTATCAGACAAAGGTCGAGGAAACTAAAGTACTTAGTAAGTATGAGGATTGGATAGTTTCACGAACGAGGAATAATCTCTTTAAGTACACATCAAACTTGGTTGCTCACATCTCAGCAGCTAATGAGATTAAGTGTACACTTGATTTTGAGTTTAAGAAGAGAATTTCACTTGAAGATGAAGCTATAAGTGATATTGCCAATATTAGGCAGGAAGTTCAATTTGTTGAAGAGTTCTTTGACATTGATTT
>OGQA01000942.1_pt1 | contig 14031 bp, 9 predicted proteins | sample 1553011 | NCBI WGS metagenome assembly OGQA01 (sample SAMEA2580256, study PRJEB22360) | human gut metagenome | biome: human gut; feature: human-associated habitat; material: faeces | place: Denmark | collected 2008/2010 | reverse complement strand
GCTTGCAGCAAATCTCCAAGCTGAACGGGTGCAGTCACCAGCTCCTCCCGGACGATGGAGCGAATCGTCTCCCAAAGCCCTTTATCCGCGGCTGCCTTGCCATAGATTCATTGCAGCGCCTTTTACAGGCGCACGCCATAGCCGATGTCGATTTCGATGATTTGCATATTCATAAAGTACCTCTCTTTCAGCTGTTTGGGGTCAAGTTTAGTTTCTTATTTGTTATCTTTTGTTTGGGTGTCCTTTGCCTGTTCCCGGCTAGAAACCTTGTTTGGCTCACAGTCAGTCCTGAATAGGCGCTCGCTTCCGGGAAAGGTGCTTGCTAGAGGATGCGGAGGAACCGGAAGGTCATGGCGGTATATCGGGCAAAGGGCTTCGTCTTTCGTTGTGAAGGTGCTGTGCCGAGAGGGACTCTCTCTGACGACAGCAATAATTTACAGCAAAAAAAGAAAGCCTGCCGTGATTCACGCAGACTTGAAAGATGAACAGGATTGGAGGCACTGGTCTTTCAGATATGAAAGGAATTTGAGGAGAAGTCGATGGGAAGGAGCGGAGAATCCTTTCGTTACTGCTTGTAAACAGGAACAAACTTTCGTATAATTGAAGCGAAACAGAAGCGGAGGCGAGGCACATGCACGAATACATGACCGGTTCGGTAAACGAGCGGATCAACGATCTGATCATTGAGAGAAAAACCACGCAGGTGAAGCTGGCGAAAGCCATCGGCGTTTCGGAAGCGACCATGAGCCGGTATGTCAAGGGCACGACAGCCATCCCTTGCGACGTGCTGCTGAAAATCGCCCGGTACTTTCAGGTTACTACGGACTTCCTGCTGGACGCGACGAACATTCCGTACAAGACGAACTATGATATTGACCGGCTTGGTTTGACCGAGGAAGCAGCAAAGAGGCTGATCCGTCACGATCTGAATATGGATGTGCTGAACAAGCTGCTGGTCAGCGAGGACTTCGCCATCCTGACCGAGCAGATTGCGCAGTACGTCGATGAAACCAACCGCGCGGGCATGGCTGTAATGAACAGGGTCTTGCAGATCGCAGGAAATCTTGTGGCGAAGCAAGCCAAGACGCATCCGCTGGACAAGGCTGCGGCGGGGCGCACATACCGCGAGATCAAGGGGAATATGGTTGCCCCGCAGCTGCCGGATACGGCGGCGATGGAACGCACTTGGGGACTGATTCTCAATGACCTCAAGAACGGCGCGGCGGAGAAAACAAAGGAGTCCCAGAAGCTGACCACCGAGGTGATGGAGCGCCTCATCGAAAAACTGGAAAGCAGGAAGGGAACGTTTGATCTGCATAGCGTCACGATCCACGACATCACTGGAGCAATCGCGGAGGTAATCGTGGAATCCGGCTATCCGGAAGAAGAGAAGGAGGAGCTGGAAAAGAATCTCGTGAAAATGTTCGAGGGATGTACGAGGGCGACGGGGTGCAGGTGATCGTATCCTCGTATGTTTTTCTTCGTAAAGTGATGCCGTAATACACCGTTATAAGCTTGCGGTGAAAGGAAACGCCCACAAGGATCATCGCCCTGCGGGCGTTTCCCTGTATGTCCTTATGTGTGTGCTATGTGATTGAAATCGTTGTGGCTTAGGAGTTGGAAATCGTGTATAACAATGGGCGGCATCGAGAGAGCCACTCCGAAAATTATTTTTCCCTGATGTTGCGTTTTTGCAGATAACCTGTGTCTAATAGGTGAAAGGTGGTGAGGTTGCCGTGATTGCTGTCAAGGGCCCAGACAGTAAAGAAGAAAGAATTGAGCACATGGTAACCCTGTACCAGCTTCCCCTGCTTCGGATGTGTATCATGTATCTCCATGATGAAGAGTTGGCAAAGGATGCGGTACAGGAGACTTTCATCAACGCGTATCGGAATCTGGATAAATTCCGAGCCGAATCATCCGAGAAGACGTGGCTGACGCGGATCGCGATCAATTGCTGCAAAAACGTATATCGGACAGGATGGTTTAAGCACGTAGACCGTTCCGTTACGCTGGATAAGCTGTCAGAGCGTCCTGCTCCGGTTGATCAGGAAGATGATGAGATAACAACAGCAATTATGAATCTGCCCATGAAACTGAGAGAAGTTGCTCTGCTTTGCTGGCTGCAAGAAATGACATATGCAGAAGCTGCCGAAGCCCTTGGAATATCTCGTCAGGCAGTCAGCAGCAGACTGAACCGTGCAAGAAGAAAGCTGCGATTTGCTTTGGAAAGAAGTGATGATCATGAATCTGCATGAAGAACAGCAAAGAGTCCAGAAAGCTGTCAACAATTCCCTATCGCATGTGCAGGAAGATCCATGGCTCACGCAGCGGGTTCTTGCTAACGCGAAAGGAGAAGAACCAGTGGTTAAAAAGATTTCGACTACCTTTATCCTTGCCATGGCCATTTTGGCAATTGCTGCTACTGCGCTTGCTGCTGGAATCATCTATAATCAGAATTGGTATTACAACGACAACAATGGTAGAGTATTGAAAGAAAACAACCCGGTTGCGTATGAGGCCATTCTTGCCAACATGACGGAAAACCCGGAGCAGTCACAATCGGACAGCGACCTCGTTGATGTTGTTATCCAGGATGTTTCCTGGGCACCGGAAGCTGAAATGCTCACCATTTCATTTCGAGCCTCTGTCAAAGACCCGGCTCATTATGAATTGCACGGGATGTGGGCTCTGGATACCGATGGAGGCTACATTGGCGAGGGCGGCTCAACCACCGTGACGGATGACAGTGAAGACAGAGCTATGCATTGGCTCTGGAGAACATTTGATACGGAAGAATACACCGGGCCTCGTCACTACGGGCCACCGACAGAGATGATGGATGACGGCAATAAGAAGCTGCTGTTAATCGAGACGAATGAGTTTAGTCTGTTTGACGGAACACTTGACGTTTTCGGCTCTATGGATATGCTCCGCACACCAGAAGGCGATATCGTTTTTGTCGAAGAAGTCAGTCTGGACTGGATGAGTGAAGAGTATGACCAAAAGATGAAAGAATATGGAGAGCAGCATCCGGATATGTCGGATTATGCGAATGCTCGCATTGCTGCGGCGCAGGCTGTACGAGCAAAAATAGCAGACGGAACCATTCCTTGCAGACTAACGTATACAGTTGTTGAATATACAGAAGGAATGGATGATCAAGAACTGTACACAGGCGGCGAGCATGGAAAAATCGATTTCATCATCCGCCCCAAACAAACGAATCCATAATGAACGCCCAAAACTCCCACGAGACTCATCACCCCGTGGGAGTTCGAGCTTTCTGCATCAATGCATAGCGGGTAAAGAAGAAGAGGACACAATGATATGAAAACGACGAAAGCACTATTGATTAGCGTCATCTGCATCTGCCTGATCCATACCGCATCGGCAGAAGCGAACTTCTGGACAGAAGGCACTTTGTATTTTCATGGGCATACCGTCAGTATCCATGCGATTGTTCATGATGCGTTACCTTCAGAGCTTTTTCAAATCGAAGTGAAAGGCAGTTCGATCAAAAAGAATGTGCTTCATCAAACTCTTGAGAAGCATTTCACCCTGCACCCGGAATTAAGCCCCAAAAACAGCCAGGTCATTGATGACTTTCATATTAGTGAATGGGCGTCTGGCTACAGTGCAGTTGCAGGATATGATGCCCGTCTTATCACCAATGATGAGGTGGAGCAACTGTTTCCTGTTGAGGATCCAGAACTACGTCTTTTGTATGAGCAATGCATCGCTTTCCTTGCAGATTTCGGGATTACTGCTGCAGAAGATACCGGCTATATTTGCCGTCAGAATCAGAAAGGCAATGACTATATCATTGCGCTGCTGCCCTACCAAATTGAAGGGCTGACAACAGAGTATAAAAATCAAATCGTCAACAGAGATAGCCTGCAATACTCCAGCAAAACAGGTCAGCATATCATGGATTATCCATGGGCTGATTTTGTGTTTGATTGCGAGGGCCAACTGTTGAAGGTGGAAATGTCATCTTTTCAGGTTTCTTCCTCGAAGGTACTGAACGGTCAACCTATCTCTTGGGAACAAGCTGCGGAAAACGTACTTGATGCGATCATTGATACACAGGTAAGCTTGAAAAAATCGTTGGAAAACAAAGAGAATTATAGCGAAAATCAATTCTGGATGGACTATGATGTACAGCTTGCCCGGGTAACCCCCATGTGGATGCCCAATTGGCTTAATGTGTGTTTGCCGGGATGGTGTATACAATACCAGTTGTACGATCATACGACAGGTGACTTTCTGTGTTCCATGGCATACTGTGCGGATGCCTTGACAGGAGAGGTTGCTTATTATCATCCTGATTAACATAAGCATCACCTCTACGGTCATTGCAGTATGCCCAGCCCTTGTGGGCTTGTCAGGAGCATCGCTGCGCTGCCGACAATACCTTGAGTACCTCGTCAAAATATCAGTCTTAGGGGGTTCGAACCATTCTGCGTTTCTTTCCCTCCGCTTTTCGATCCATCAATTCGCCGTGCTGCGCGTCGAAAACAACCTCCCGGCGCTCAATGCCGTCATCGATGATTGATCCATCCTCATTCAGCCAGGGCTTGAACTCCCGTTTGGGATCCGTCGAATAGCCGCCTCTCACATACCAAACCGGCATCAGCCAGAACATGTCAGGCTCATCGGGATCGGCGTACGGCGCATAGCCGAGCGATACCGTATCGACTGTGCGCAGTCGCCCAGCCATGATCTCCTGCTCAAAAGCGATCTTCGCCTCAGCAAAGGAGAGCAGAGTTGTGTCCATGCATACTACTTCCTCCACCTGCCACAGTACGGCAAGCACCATATAGCCATCTGCACCACGATATGCAACGCTGACGCGTGCATCATTGAGCCATTTTCCTCTCCAACCATCATCGTATACTTCGTCACAGGAGAAGTATGGAATGCCATACAGCAGCTGGTCGAGGCGGATGGTATAGCCGCCCTCTTCGGTGACAGCTACGGTGTAGGTGGGATTCGTTTTCTTCCCTTTGAATTGCCAGATACGGCTGTATACGAGGGTTTCATCCAGTCGGAAATGGCTGCCGTCCAGACCGTAAAGGTGGAAAACCTGCGCATACGCTAGATCAAGCGCATCCTGTGGCGTAAACGAACATTCCTCAGCCAGCACTTGTGGGAGCTCTGGGCCGGGATAATGATCGACGGACTTGTACATGGTGTTGTCCTTCAGGACATATTCCGACTTGCCGGTGTAGAACTGCAGCGCACCCGGAGCATTGATGCGGATGTATGTGTCTGCCGGCAACAGTGCTTCATCCACGGCAGGAATTCGCTTGACCTTTAGGATCGGAAAAGTATCCACTTGTGGAATCTCGATGGCTGTATCAATGCTGACTGTGCGCCACCTGGTTTCATAGGTTTGCGTCCAGCGGTCAGGCGTTTTCCCGCGGATTTCTCCCATAGAGTACCATTCCTCGCAGAACGCGGTTGTACATACCATTGCCATAAGCAGACTCAAACAGATCAGTCTTTTCATAGGCCCTCCCGAAGGGAAAAGCTGCAATCTCAGCTTTCACCCTGCTTACTTCACACGGACAGCATAGGTCATATCGGCTTCGTCGCCATTCACAGGAGCCAGCCATAGCTGCTCCGGCAGATTCTCCGCATCCATGTAGGGATAGGTAAACTCAGCCCAGGTGCTTGTGTAGCTCATGCCGGGCGCCTGTTCAAAGATCCGCTGCCCGTCGCCATCCACCAGCTCCAGATCAGAAAGCCATGCGCCGTACACATCCATGCCGGTATAGGGCCAGAGCAGATTTCCTTCCTCATCGAAGAAGCCATCGCCATGCGCTGCCTTGTAGGCTGCCAGCGCATCGGGATTCGGCTCCATAGTCAGGGTGATATAGGTCATCAGAGGCGAACAGACAACTTCGATGACGCTGGCGGTCACATCCGGCGTGACCGTAGCAATGTTGGGATGCTTTTTCGTCATACAGCTCAGGATGTCGCCGGCATCAAAGGTAAAGGCCACGACACCTTTGTCGGGCAGCAGATATTGACCATGCTCCTGATCGAAGATCGCATTGCGGTACTCCGCAGACTGCCGGTCACCGATGGGCAGTGCAATCTCTACCTCGCCAGTCAGCGCCACATCGATATTGTCCAGCCGCCAGTAATCTGTACGGATGATCTCGCCGGGCACTTCGCTGCCGCACTCGTTACTGCCAGAGTTGTGCGCCATGTCCATGGGCTGACCATTGACCCAGAATGCGTCCACCCACCAGCCCACGTTGTATTCATCCAACAGGGCAAGATCCTCATCGCGCAGCATGCGCTCGCCGTGCCGACCGGGTATGCCAATCGGCTCGGCAACATCCGGCAAACGGTAGCTGTATTGCAGGAACAGGGTTTTGCCATCGTAACCGGCCTCCTTGATGGTGATTTCCACATCATTGACGGTCTCCCGATGCAGATTCCCCTGCATCACGCTGTCCGCCGTGGGTGGCTGAGTGCCAAGAATTCCACTGAGTGAATCAAAGATATCCCACTTGGTTGCAGCATATGCCACCGTACACAGCGCGAGCACGCCAATCAGCGCAAAAACCAGCGCACGGCTGCTGAAACGTCCGCCTGTGTACAGGACACGTTTGGTCGAGTCCTTCATATTGACCGCCTGATCGACTTTTTCCTGCAGGAAGGCCTCCACACGCTGGTGGAATACTTCTGGCACATCAGGGTTTAGATTCTTGAGTTCTTGGCGAAAGATTTCCTGTTTCATTCTACGTCCTCCCATTCTACGAGGAGTGTCTGCTTGAGGCGTTTACGTGCACTGCGCATGCGAGTTTTCACCGTACCCAGCGGAAGCCCTAGACTGCTGGCGATTTCCTGCACCGCATAGCCATCCACATAGTGCAACACAATCACTGTGCGCAGTTCGGGATCTAGCGCACAGATGGCTTCCATAACCGGTGTTTGTGTCACTGACACTTCCACACTTGCAGTGTCTTCTTCCAACGGAAAGAAGCTTCTTCTTCTGCGTTTGCGTAGCATATCCTTGCACTGGTTGACGAGAATCCTCATGACCCAGGGCTTGAACTGCTCTGGGCGGATGAGGGTGCTCCGCTTTTCCCAGGCTTTGATGAGCGTATCCTGTACAGCGTCAGCTGCGTCTTCCACATTTTCGAGGTACGACATGCTCACACGGTACATCAGCTTCTCAATCCGTCTGACTTCAGTTTGAAACGTCAAAGCATCCACGATCTTTGTCCCTTCCTTCGGCCATCGCCGGGGATTTGCCTCTGATTAGCGCTGGCTGTATGCGGCAAATACAAGTATTTGGTCTTGAGACGAGATTTGTCAAGGTGGTTTTCTGCAAAAGGATATCAAAAGAGCAATGGGGCTGCCACACGTCATTTGTATGGCAGCCCCTCCACAATTTAATGCTAATGCGCAACTGATCTGCCTAAATGGGCAGCAAAGTCAAGCGATTGATACATTTCTTAATGCAAGCAGCACTGATGACGGTCAAGTTGGAACGCCTTATCGTGTTTATTTATGGCACTATTTATACGTTATACAACTCGCCGTTTTCAAATTCTTCATTAGTTATTGGTTCTAACTCGCCATAGTAGTTCTCCAGAAAATCATAAGCATACTTGCGGTTAAGAAGGTCATGTATTTTCTGGTTGTAATAGTTTCTAAGGCAGCTATAGCACGAAGGCGAGCAATTGCATCCTTTTGTGATAGCAATAGCCTTCTCAACCACTTGTCGGAAACAGCGGCCATCCTCAGTAACGAGTCTTCTTACATGGCCAGCACCACCCGCAACAGCGTCGTAAAGAACGATGGCATAAATCAGCTTGTTGTCATATACGATCTTGTGGAGGCAGCCCTTAATATCGTTTCTCTCAATATCCATGACGGAAGACAGAGCTTCTAATAGCGCATACATGACAGACAGCATAACTTCTTGATTGCCGGCCTGTGGTGTCGAGAAAACCAATCGCACAACATCCGTCTTGAAAACATGACAGAGCTTATTTTTGACCAGTTTGACTTCGCAGTTTTTTCCCCATGGAGTAATGTGTTTCTTCTCCAGGGTTTTCTGGTGGGAATTAAACCCAGCCACTTCCATGTTTTCCATGGTGCTTTCAGCATAACCGCAATGTGGGCAGACATAGAAATCATCGTTGCAAACGACCATAAGGGAGTCATTGATGGACGTTTCCATCTGGAAACGATTGCCGTCCTTCATGACGAAGGCGTATTTCTGCATGACCTGCCGCTGAGCGTCGCCAATATAGAAGTCATCACTGCGAAACGCCTTATCTGGTTTTCGCATAGGGACGTCCTTCGGTTTTGCGTCTGCTACAAAGCCCTTTCTCGGCTCAATAGCCTGCTTCCATCTGGATTTCGAAATGATCACATGACAGGAAACACAAGGTTCTCCTCTCTCATCGGGCTCCATCAGTCTATGATTCCAAGTCATGCACGAAGGGTTGTTGCACTGAGCAATATATGCAGTTTCCCAATCTTGTCCGGTGGTCTGAGGCAACTTTCGGATGTATCGGCTTGTATAAAGCCTGCCATCTGCCACCACCTGCGAGTCCGGTGCATACTCGGAGATTGCCAATTGCAGATCGCGGACCATTTGTAGCTTCTTATCTGTGGCAGCATTCATGTTTTGATACAGTTCGACAGTATCTACCGGGAACCCGTACTTTGGCAGGACATTATTCCTTACGAGGAACTCGATAAGCTCGTTCCTTCCTCGATTGTCCTCTTTCCCTCGACGATAAGACCATAGCTTTTTCTCGACCGCCGCGGCTTGTTGCGTCAATCCCTCGGCAAGAAGGCGCCGGTATTCATCAATGTAGTATTGAACAGTCCCGCGAAACTCATCCACAGCGACTTTCAAAACGCCGTCTTTGCCAACAAGTTTCTCTGTCCATGAGAAATCATTGATTCCCATAACTCTGTGCATAGATTCGGGAATGGATGCCTTCAGAACATCCTTTAAATGTTCTGGTTTACTTGACAAGTACGCGCAGAAACGTTCCCAACCGTCCCCGCTCAGCAGTACATCGGCGTTGTTTGAATTGTATACATCAACCTGTTTTGCAAAGAAGTCGCTCAACGCGACGGCAAAGATATGCCGCAGTATAATTTTCTCATTACGAACTGTGAACAACGGCACACCGATTTTGCCGGTAATCATGTTCTCCGGATTCTTGAAATATCTCCCTCCAAACTGTGGAAGAGTGAAGACGCCTCGCCCTCCTCAATCATTTGAGCAAGGCTTTTTCCGGTTTTATATGAGTCGCTGACGTCAAGATAGGGGCCTTTTGCAATAGCACCTTCCTCACGCAACGCAGCAGCAAACTGCGCAGCGTAATCCTTATCGGAAATATGGAACAACGTCGATATGTACCCTATAAACTCATCCTTGATGTTGTCTGCTGCAGTTATTGGACTAAACATACTTACACCCTTTCCGTCCGATACGAGTATAGATCGGCATTGGAATACTTTTGTTTGTTGGCCTTCGTGTATTCGTGATCCGTAAGTGCAAAGACTACGGATTCCAGGCTGCGATCATAGTAGTTATAGTAGTACAAACCATCTCCATCTGGATCAGTAATGCACAGTGCAGTGTCGCTGATATACACAATTCGAACCGGATTCACCAACATTTTTGTAATGCCCTTTTTGTTCGTGTGAACGTCATACGAGAACTCATACCTTTCCCCATGATAACCAGTCGTGTAGAGAATTCCGCTATACACCGGGCAGTATCCTTCGGAGGTATCCTCCATCCCACAATACTGTATTTGGTCAATATAGCAGGGGCGTATCAGGATATGACCGGCCTCTTCCTTGAACTCATCTGTTATAGATTCGACAACAATCCGGCGGTTCATAAAACGTAGAAGGTTTTTATCACCGATGATACAATCGCCGACTGCCACAATTTCTTTTGCCCTTTTGAATAATCCTCCGGTTTGGATACTGATTTCAAACTGATAGTTCCCGATGGGCATATCTTCCGGTAAGATGATACACTCCGTATCTTCGCTAAGCTTGAATTCAAACAGCTTATCATCGGCACTTGATAGCAAGAGAGTGAATTCTCTGCCCGAAGTACCAATAAATACTCCACCTTGATCCCATAGCAGCTTTTGTTCTTCTGTCCAGAGGGAAGGACGTTTCAGAAAACGCTCCTTGAAGAAAACTCTCGCCAGAGAATAAGAGGCACTCTGTGTCTGACCGGCAACTCTCATCACCACTTCTGCGTCATTGAAGCTGTCTGTACCACCGAACGACTGTAGGACATTTCCAATCGTCACCAAGCCCTGACCATCATAGAGGATGTCTTTGCCACCAACGAGAAACTGAACATTGACCCTCGCTGGAGTGGTTACTTTGAGAAAACTATTCTGCGGAATATGTCCGATATACCATGCCGGTTGAGGCTCCTGTAACCATGCACCGGAGGTTTCAGACACGGTGATTTTCGGAATATCCGCATGGAGTTCTCCATCACGGAAAGGTATCCGGACTTCAGCCTCATCTTTCCCAAAAGGAACTACTTCATGGAAATCATCTATGTCCGCATAAAATTCTGCACCGTCATAATCGCTTGCATTATAATAGAATTCACGATTAAAGCAGCAATCTGCTTCGGAAATCAGAACAAATGTCCGGTCAAACATCAATCGCTCGTTTGCCAGATTGATTACTTGAATACGTACCGTGTCATGTTCGCCATCAAACGGCATGGTGAACGCGAGTCCATTGTCGGACTGTTCTAATGAGTCAAACTCTATTCTCTCGCCGTCTTTTAAGAGGACAAACTGCTGCGTGTAATCGCGATTTCCAAGAATGATGCTACAAGTACTCTTCCGAAAGGCGAGGAAAGCTTCTGTGTCCTGAATGGTGACCGTTGGCAGGGATGTAGATTCGCTTGGAGTGATAAACTTGAGGTCTGTCCCATTCTCACTGTCGAAGGCAATCAAACGGCCATCCACCGAAAGCACATATCCGTCCTTCAGCTCCAAGAAGAACGCTTTCAGCCCAGCATTTTTCATCGAGTCAATCTCGACGATATCCGTGTTCTCTGTCTTTACCTCCGACATTTTAGGCACTACGAGCGTATAGTGGTCTCGTTTGACTTGATTTGCCGAGATCTCAGCACCGCCGTAGAACAGCAACACGTTACGATGCAGGCTTTCTTCTGAGTCGTAGATCCACTCGTCATCACATTTGATCCGAACACAAATGTTCAGCAAACTATCCTCTTGAGAACCCACCGAAATAGAAGCGGCGACACCGTTTAGCGTCTTTCCGAGCTCGTTCCCGTACCAACTAAGGTTCTGCTGCATTACTTCTCTGCCATTGCAGCTTACGTAAAGCGTTGCCTTTTTGATCTCCTCGTTCTTCAAGCGAATATCCGGGAGTATGAGCTGTACGTCCGTTTCATTTTTCAGGATGAACTTCGCGCGGATACGGGAATAATCTATTGCGACATCACGCTGAGTGACTTGCGTCTGTCTCTCTGATTTTTTTGTATTTGCAATCGCAATGATCTTCTCTTTGAACCACTCTTCACAGAGCAATTCTTCGTATGTATTGACTTTCTTGGTCTCAGAGTTGACAAGCGAATCGATTTTTCCGATTAACCTTTCAAACAGGTTCCGCGTATAGACAGGCCGGTAAAGGATCAGTTTCCGTATTCCTTCCTGGAATGAATACGCCTTAGAGCTGATTGTCAGTTCGACATCTTCCTCATTGCCGCCTGATAATTTTTGCTGGAGCGCGTGGACCATAACTGAAATCAAAGGGTCGTTTGGAATCACGCGCCAGTTAAGGTTGCTTTTGTAGAAGTCGAACAGGAAATCAAACAGAGCCATCCACGACTTTTTCGTACTTAGCGCATGGATCACAACCGTTGTTTTGAAAGCGCGTCCATTTGCATCCTCCAAGAAAAGACGCTGGTTGCGCTTCATTGCATTCTCAAGGGACGACTGAAGAAGTCTTACTACCGATCCACTTGCGTCACGATACCCGAACTGGAGAGTAATATAGTTCCAGAAATTACTGTTCTCCTCATTCTTCCAATTCTTTGCGTTGTTAATCAGCGCAAGGGTAATTTGCATTTCTGCGCGCAATGAGAGCTTTGTCCATGGTTCTCTAAGTACTAGGTCAATGTATTTTCTCGCATTTTCATTTAGCTTGTCCACCGTTTCTGGTTTCAGAATACGGCTTCCAATGAGGGGATACATGGCAAAAACTTTATCTTCAAAAGTACCGTCGCTTTGCCTGACCTCCATATCCTTTTCAAGTACATCAACAGCAACATCGGGACGCTCAGTAGTTCTTTCAAACCCTAATGAACGAATATAGCTGTTAAGGTCCGTCCCACTCTTATAGGTATATGTTTGAAGCACCTTGTAGATATGTGAGTCTGTAGGGAAATAAACAACATTATCATGAACAACATATTGCCTCAGCTCTTCACGATGACGTTCTTTCGCCGCATCAGACGTAAGCTCTGAACCATCGAGCCGTGATTCAAATCCATAAAGCTCAATAAAGCTCTTGATTGTATAGCCATTCCGAGAGGCTATTGATCTAATCCACTGGTTTTTCGGATCAGAAGAGATGTACACCTTCCCGTCAACCATGTTTTCCTTCATGAAGGCAACAATCTGCTCATCTGTAACGCTGCGCTGATCGAGGTATGGATATCCGGAAATGAAAACAGCGTATTCATCCGACGTCATTCCTCGAAACTGTGCATTTGCTCTGAATCTCTCTGGATTATCCGGGCGATAGAAAGGCTTCGTAAGGACATTTATAACTCTTCCGTCAGATTCACCGGCCAACTCCCGCTCCGTATACATGTGCATTTTTTTGCTGACAACTTGTTCCCGAATCTCATCCGGCAAGTCTTTTAGGAAGAGGCATTTGATCTCGTTCTCGTATATAAAAAGGCAGACGAATTCGTCCTGTCTGTTGTTCATACAACAGCAGGTTACTTCGTCGTCAATATAGTCAAAACTTTTGTTTTCGATCAGTTTTGCAAGAATTGACAGTTCACTTTCAGAAATTGTCTTTCCTGTCCATGTAGATCTACGCTGCGGCAATCGTTTCTCCAAGGCGTTATACACGCTTTGCCTTGACAGCCCAAACCATTCCGTCATCTTAGCTGGCTTGAATCCAAATCTTTCTGTTAAAATGTCAATGACCGCAAAGTCAAAACCTTTACTGGCAGATTCTACGATAGGTTCATCTCCATGCTTTTGATCGTATTGAGATGTGAGATTATCAAAATAAGCTCTACCTTCTCTAATTATTGCATTGATGACCGCAAGTATTTCGTCTCTTGTTTGGGCACCAACATTTCGAAGGCCCATGATATCCTTCTCGGACATTTGGACCAGTTCATCTGCAGTCTGAATATTTGCCCTCTTTAATGCATTTCTGGCTCTAACGCTAAAAGGAACATCATCAAGTCTTATAGATTCGATTTCCGGCAGGAGTTCAGATAGTCTGCTGCTTTCCGGTGCAGTTTCGATAATTGTCTTTGATTCCTCTTCACGCTTGTGATATACGATCTTACCACTCTGTACGATGCTTTCAATGGCTTTCGTGATTTCTTCTCTGCTCAACACGCCAACGTTACGTAGCTCAAAAATATCTTTCTGAGACATTTGAATCAACGCTCCGACCGTGTGGATGCCGCCACGTCTCAACGCGTTTGTTGCACGAGTACCTAGTCCAAGACTTTCAATCGGCGCATCTTGAACATTAGGAAGAATCTCTTTGATTCGTTTTGCTCGTTCCTCAAAGAAACTGATGATAACGTCTGAATGGGCTATTACGCCATTCAGCTCTTGGAGAACATCTTCACTGATATTGCGCATTGCAGATAGTTCTGTCATATTGCAGTTCAGCAAATCGTCTAGCTTCATTAAGCCCACACGGGCGAGGAAACTTTTGCTCTTGTCCGAAATCTCCAAGTCGTGGATATAAATCGTAATATGCGTTTCT
>OGQA01000938.1_pt1 | contig 14075 bp, 11 predicted proteins | sample 1553011 | NCBI WGS metagenome assembly OGQA01 (sample SAMEA2580256, study PRJEB22360) | human gut metagenome | biome: human gut; feature: human-associated habitat; material: faeces | place: Denmark | collected 2008/2010 | reverse complement strand
TCGCCGCGAGCCGCACTCAGTCCGGGCGCGAACGCGTCCTCGCGATCTTCGAACGCATCCCGAGCACGCGCCAGGCCATGTACGAGCTCGCGCTCTCGCGCTTCACCTCGGCGCTCGCCACCTACATCGCCGCCGGCATCACCACCGAGACGGCCATGCGCCAGGCGCTCGAGACCGTGCGTCACGGCAGGCTCAGGGCCCGTCTCGAGTACGCCCTGGAGGCCATGGAGGACCTCGAGAACCCGCGCAGTCTGCCCCAGGCGTTCACCGAGGCCGACATCCTCGACCCACTCTACGCGCACATGCTCACCGCCGGTGCGCACGCCGGTTCGGTCGACGACGTGCTCGCGGACCTGTCGGTCATGCTCTTCGACGACTCGACGGCCCAGCTCGACCGCGCACTCGACCGCATCGAGCCCCTGCTCGCCGCATTGCTCACCATCGCGGTCGGCGGCACGCTCATCTCGGTCATGCTCCCGCTCATCGGCATCATGGGATCGATTGGATAGGCATCGGCGATGTACCGCGAGCTCAGCACATACGAGATTCGCAGGCGCCGCATCCGGCGCATCCGCGCCGTGCTGCTCGTCGCGGTGGCCATCGCGTTGCTCGTCTGGGCGATCGGCGCGTTCCAACACGCCGCGCGCGAGCAGAGCGCGGCATCCATCCGCTCGACCATCCTGGCAAGCGCCGCGCAGTGCTATGCCATCGAGGGCTCCTACCCGGCCTCCATATCCCATCTCGAGGATGTCTACGGTCTGGCGGTCAACCGCAATGACTACACCGTCAACTACGAGTGGTTTGCCGATAACGTACCTCCCACGGTAACGGTGGTGGCGCGATGAGACAGACTAACATGGACATAGTCAGCGCAATGGCTACCATACGCAACGATAAGCGCGCCGGACGGCAGAATAATCTCTTCGTGGGCATACTCATGTTGGTCATACTGGGTATCTTGCTCATCGCACTTGTCACGGGCGTCACCGTCTACCAGCGTGTCGCATCCGTGCAGATGCAGGCCAACGAGGATCGTCTCGGCATGCAGTTCCTCGCGAACAATGTCCGCTCCATCGACGGAACGAGCGCCGTGTGGGTCGGCACGGGCCCCGAGGGCAACTCCCTCGTCCTCATGGAATACCTGCCCAATGGCAACTACGAAACGAGAATGTACCTCTATAAGGGCAATATTGTCCAAGAATATGCAGTTGCAGGTACCCCCTATGAGCCCGGTAAGGCAGTCAAATTGTCGAAGTCGTCCAAGTTCGACCTGGCGTACAGGAACGGGCTGCTCACCATCGTGACCGACCAGGGCAGGACGGACATAGCCCTGCGCGCCATGCAAGGAGGCTCCTGATGGGCACGGTCACACGGCATATCGAGCAACCACGGGCTCCCCGTCGCAGCCGCCGGGGCAACCGTGCCTTCATCATCGAGACCCTCGTGCTCTTCGTCTTCCTCATCGTCTCCTTCGCCGTCATCGTGCGGCTCTACGTCGGATCGGCCATCGTGGCGCAAAACAGCCTCGACCTCGAGCGCGCCGTGGCATCTGCCGGCAACATCGCCGAGCGCTTCTCGGCAGACCCGCTGGCCACCAATCTCGACATCACCAATGACAAGCTCGCCGTCACCTGCGAAGTCACCCCCGAGTCCATGACCGGCGGCACCCTCTACCGGGCGCACATCACGGCGACCGTCGACGACGTCGAGGTCTACACGCTCGACACGACGCGCTACGTAAGCGGGGTGAGCTGATGAACGACTCCACGCCATCCGTGCGCATCGGCCCCATCTCGCTGTTCGCCCTCATCGCGGTGATCTGCCTCGCCACCCTCGCGGTGCTCGCGGTCAACACGTCGCGCGCGTCGGACAGTCTCGCCCGGATGCAGGCGGATTCCGTCACGCAGCAATACGCCGCCGAGTCGGCGGCCCAGCAGTTCGTCGGCCTCATCGACGCCTCCGCAGGGCTTCCCTCCGCGCAGGCCGTCACGACCATCGCCGCCCAGGTGCAAGCGGATAACGCTGACGTCACCGTCACCGCCGCCCTCGAGAACGGCACCGTCACCGCTCAGTTCGCCTGCCCCAACGGGCGCCTGCTCGACATCGCCGTGGCACCCGAGGGCAACGGCTACCGCATCGCCAAGTGGAACATGACAGCAAAGGTTAACAGCGCCGAGACCGATACCCTTTGGTCGGGCATGTAGGGAAGGAAGAGATGATGTTACTTTCGGATTTGCTCAAGCAGATGATCGACCTCAAAGCGTCGGACATCTTCGTGGTGGCGGGCCTTCCGCTCACCTACAAGGTCAGCGGCCGTCAAGTGCGCATGAACGGGGAGATGCTCACCCCCAAGGACACGCGCACCGTGGTCGAGGGCATCTACGAGATTGCCGGTCGTGACTTCAAGAGCTTCGCCAAAAACGACAATCTTGACGAGGATTTCTCGTTCGCGCTCCCCGGCATCGGCCGCTTCCGCGCCAACGTCTTCCGCCAGCGCGGCTCCATGTCCGCCGTCATCCGCGTCATCCCCTTCGGCCTGCCCGACCCCGCCGAGCTCAACATCCCCGAGAGCGTGCTCAGGCTCGCCGACTTGACCAAGGGCCTCGTGCTCGTCACCGGCCCCGCCGGCTCGGGTAAGTCGACCACACTCGCCTGCATCATCGACCGCATCAACCGCGAGCGCAATCGCCACATCATCACGCTCGAGGATCCCATCGAGTACGTGCACCGTCACGAGAAGTGCATCGTCACGCAGCGCGAGGTGCCCACCGACATCGTCACGTACGCCGAGGGCCTGCGCAGCGCGATGCGCGAGTCCCCGGACATCATCCTGCTCGGCGAGATGCGTGACGCCGAGACCATCGGCATCGCGATCACCGCGGCCGAGATGGCCCAGCTCATCTTCTCGACGCTGCACACCAACAGCGCGGCCGGCACCATCGACCGCGTCATCGACGCCTTCCCCGCCGAGCAGCGCCACATGGTCCGCATGCAGCTGTCGCTCGTGCTGCAGGCCGTCGTGAGCCAGCAGCTAGTCCCCGCCATCGACGGCACGGTGCTACCGGTCTTCGAGATCATGATTGCCAACCCCGCCATCCGCAACCTCATCCGCGAGGAGAAGACCTACCAGATTGACTCGGTCATCGCCGCCGGCAGCCGCGAGGGCATGCGTACGATGGACCAGAGCCTCTTCGAGCTAGTCAGCGAGGGCAAGATCACGACGGAGACGGCGCTCAGCCACGCCATCCATCCCACGTCCCTCGAGCATCGCCTCGAGACTGAGGGCATCCTCTAGGCGGATAAACGAAAACGAGACAGTTTGGCCTGACCGAACTGTCTCATTTCTTGCGGTGCCTGCTGATGAAACAAAAGCGGCCCGGCGGGATATGTCTCATTGCGCATCAGGCAAGGATCATGCTTGTTCCTTCAGCGAAGCGATGACAGAAGGACCATCGGAATACCGGTCGGTCGCATACTCCCGCTCTGCTTGCGCAATGCGACCGAGCAGACGCGCCTCGGCAAGTTCGTCTACGAGGGGCGTGACGTGGGCGAGGCTGGAGGAGTCGACCATCTTCAGCTGGTAGGTCATCTCGAGGTTGAGCCAGAACTGGGGCGAGGTACTGAGCGCCTTGCCTAGAAGCACGGCCATCTCGGGGGTTATGGCTCGTTGCCCATGCACGATTTCGGATACCGCTGACTGCGGCTTGCCGATCGCCTTTGCCAAGCGGTATTGGCTGATTCCCAAGGGCTCTAGAAACTCCTCGAGCAAGATCTCGCCCGGGCTCGAAATGACATCATCAATGGTAGTCACAGAACTCAACCTCCGTCGCCTCGCCGTTCTCCCACAAGAAACACAGACGCCATCGGTCGTTCACCCGGATGCTGTACTGCCCCAATCGGTCGCCCTGGAGTTGTTCTAGCCTGTTTCCAGGCGGTGCGCAAAGATCGGTGAGGGCGTATGCAGCGTCGAGCATCTGGAGCTTGCGATAGAGCGCCTTGTGCAATGCGGGTGGAACGCGTCTGGGATGACATGTCGCGGGAGCGTTCCAAAACGCTTCGATATCTCGGTCGGCGAATCGCATGAGTGCTCCATTACTATCGCGTCGCAGAAGTATACTACTGCCATACAGAAGTATTGTCAACACGAGAGCTGAGGTGTCAGAACAACAGCCCCGTATTGCCCTGCTATCGTAGCGCGCGAATCTAACAGAATCCCCGAATAGGAGTGGGCGTTTCTCCGGATACATTCGGAGAAATTACGGAGAAACGTCCGAACGAATTCGGATCAGGTTCCGGCATTAGTGATGATTTGGTCAGGCGAAGCTGTCTCAGAAGGATACTTCGGCCCATTGCTCGACCGAGAGTCCGGGAATACGCTGAAACTCCCCCACGTTGCTGGTGACGAGCGTCGCGCCATGCGCCATCGCACAGGCGGCGATCATGTAGTCGTTCGCGCCAATTGGCATGCCCTTACCCTCGAGATGCGCGCGTATGCGGGCGTAGTGCAAGGCGCACTCGTCATCGAAGGGAAGCACCTCGAACGGCAGGAGAAGGAGCTCTACCTTGAGGCGATTGGGGCCGGGATCAGCCGATTTCTCGACACCGAGGAGCAGCTCCGCCTTGACCACCGATGGGATTCTGAAGACGCCGGCATTGCTCGCCCTGAGCATGCGCAGCGCGTATTGGTTCTTGCCACGCAGGAAGTCGACGAGAACGTTCGTGTCGAGCAGGTACATGGGGCATCACCTACGCAAATGGCGAATCAACTGGAGCCGCCTCGAGGTCTTCGGCGATGGGGAAATCGGGAATGCTGCCATACAGATCAAAGTAGCCTGGGGGCCATCCGTTTTCCCAGGCATGCGCAGAGGGTGCATCGCGCTCGACAAGCACATCGCGCGCGAACGAGGAAATTGACACGCCGCGTTTGGCCGCATCCGCACGCAGAGCCGCCATGGAAGCCTCGTCCATGTAGAGTGACAACTGCGCCATGTCTTCCCCTTTCTCAGAACAAGTATACATGACAAGTATATCATCTACCCAAACAAACGATCAAACAAACCTATCTGCCAACCTTCATCTCGTCATCTTTCAGGTACCAGACAAACACGAGATATTGCTTTGTCGAAAAGCCTCACTTCTGCCGCTCCATCAGAAGAATCAAAAATGCACGGGAGTATCGTCGACATTCAAAGCAGAACGTTTGATTGTCTTTCATGGGCATATTGGACAGAACTCAAGATATGCCGGAAATAATCACCATATTTTGCGAAAACCGCACGTCTTCATTGATATTGATCCGTCATTTCGACATGGCGTCCATACGATATGACGCCAAGGAGTTCTCTGCGTCTACGGATGTTTCCTCGATCCGAGACTTCGACAACGCGAAAGATCCTCTTTCGGTCTTTTTGGAAATTCGATTGTGGTCAAGGTATTCACGACATCTATAAGCAAAACGAGTAACTTACGCGATTTGACGAGCATATTTTCCAGATTTAAATCATCTGTGATTGCGAATAATTGCATCTTGCAAACATGCGCTTTAAGAATCGATATGGTCTCCTGTACCGTCGTTTGCATCATCCCTATACCCCGAAAACGACTAACTTGCTCAAAGATCGGAAGATATGGGGTTGTTCCATGGGGAGGAAACAAGCGCCTGCGAAGGCAGAATCCAATTCGTCTGACTCTGCACTTGGGCCAAAGCGACTCCTCGAACCCCAGAGCCTCGAATTGGCTTTAGGCTAACGAGAATCGCTTCTAAGACGTTTTCACTACTTTTGGGCCCTAGCCCCTATCGGCAGACTCAAAAAGCCCTTAGAGGAGCGTATTTTTAATGAGCAGTCCGTCCGGTTACATGCACGGGCAGATCTTTCGCGCGCCGCAATGGAAAGTCCCCACAGACTCCTGCAGATTATCGCCTAGATACATGGACTGGTCTTGCTATCCAGTTTTCGTTGATTTGCCCTTTATTCCGATACCTGTAAAACCGGCCAGCTATCTTAACGGCATCTTCTCATGGCACCGATAAGAACACTCGCTCTATTACGCCATGATTTACATCGCGAGCCCGTGCGCCTCGCGCAACGAGAGCACACGTCCATGGCGCGTCTCGAGAACCTCACTGCCGCCGTAGATAACGTACCGCGAATCTTCGGGCACCTCCAGGAGCGAACCGACCTTCTCCAGGCTATCGAAGTACTTGGGAGCATACGTCGCCGACGCCTTTGGCGATGTATGTTCCTTTTTCCCAGGTCATCGAGCTCCACTGGACGATTTGCATAACTCCCAGCAGAACGCATCGAAACCTAGGAAATCCGCAGTCCACGCCAACTCCGCCACCTCCCCGCAGGTGCGCATGCCGCGTCATAGCCCCCACGAGGCCTTCAGGGCGAATCTGAGCCCCTTTGCACGCTGCATCGAGCACAGGGACCCGAATCAGCTCGCAGAACGCCTCAAATCGCCTCTATTTCGCTCCACGCAGCCACCGGAATCCCGCCGCTCATGCCGATTCCGCCAAGCTGACTCCCTTGGACTTGCTTTCGAAACGGCCCCGGCAAACGTCGCCTTCCTCTACCCTGACAAGGGCGCACGCCCCCCCCACAACCAAAAGGGGCGCCCGCATGACGCGGACGCCCCTCGTTAGTCGCATCGTGACGGGCGAAAGCCCGCCTGGCGCTCCCTACATCATCCTGTTCCTGCGGCGCTTCCTCAGCACGTAGGCGATGGCCACGCCGTCGACGAGCACGAACGCCCCGACCGCGACTGCCACGGGCACCCAGTCGATGCCCTCCTGCTGCACGCGGGCGTTGCCGGCCGCGAGCGGGTTGGCGTCGTCGGCGATCGTGGTCTGGTCGGGCGCCGCAAGCGGCGTCTCGTCGCCCTCGATGGCCTCGCCGGCCCCCTGCGTGTCCGCGACATTGCCGGCACCGCCGGTCACCGCGGCCTCCGTGCCACCCGTCGTGCCGCCGGTCACGTTACCTGCAGCTCCGTTGCCGCCCGTGACACCCGAGGCGGCATTGCCGCCCGTCGTGCCGCCGTTCGCGTTGCCGCCGTTCTGGGTCTCCTGGAGCGCCGCTATGACGCGCGTCTCGACGTGCGTGCCGTCATGCGCGCAGACGCGTTGCTCGCTGCCCTCGACGCCGACGGCGGCGTTCCTGACGACGGTCCACGCACCCCAGCTGTGGGCATCGGGATCGATGGCGATTTCCTGCTCGCCCGCCACGTTGCAACGCGTGCAGTGATGCGTGCGCACGCCCGTGGCCGAGCACGTGGCGGCCTTGGTGACCTCGCCCTCGTCCCAGTCATGGCCGAGCGCGGGGATGGTCTGCTGCGCCGTCAGCACCTCGTTGCAGGCCGTGCAGTGCGAGCCTTCGGTCAGGCCCGTGGCCGTGCAGGTCGCGGCCACGGCCGGGTCGATTGCCACGGCGTGACCCAGCGCGGGGATGGTCTCGGTGCTCACCTGGACGCCACAGTCCTGGCAGCTGAAGGTCATGAGACCCTCGGTGGTGCAGGTGGCGGCGCGGATAACGGCACCCGCGCCCACGCGATGCTCGAGCATCGGCAGCACGGTGCCCTCGTTCACGACCTGGTTGCACACGCTGCACACCGTGCGACCGGAAAGGCCGCTCTCGGTGCAGGTGGCGGGCTTGTCGCCTGCGGCCACCTCATGGTGGCCGGTCGCGGGAATGGTTTCCGTCTCGACCTTGCCGCAGGTGGCGCACGCGTGGCTCTGCTCGCCATCCTCGGTGCAGGTGGCGGCCTTGGTCACCGTCCATGCGCCATACTGGTGACCGAGTGCAGGGACCTCGCGCTCCTCGTAGCCATGGCCCACACCGTACTCGTCTTCTTCCTCGGTGAGCTGACAACCGGGACGTCCGCATTCCCTGTACTCGATACCCTTGTCCTCGCAGGTGGGCTCAAATCCTTCCCAAACCTTCCAATCAGTCCACTGGTGCCCCAGCGCAGGCGTCGTGTCCTCCCACTCCCAACCTTCGCCGTCGCAGTCCTCACGCTGGCAGAAGTGCTCGCGGCCGCCACCGGTCGTGCACGTGGGTTCGTAGTACTCCCACTCGTCCCAGTCGCAGCCGAGCGCTGGAACCTCCTCGGTCCTCGTCGCGTGGCAGTGCCTGCACTCGAAGGTCCTCGCGCCCGGATTCGCGCACGTGGGCTCGTCGCCCTCGAGGATGCCCAGATCGTCCCATTCGCACTCATGATTCGCGTACGTGACGGTGTCCTTCACGATGACGGTGACGTACTGGTCGTTCACGCCGTCGCCGTCCCAGTCGAAGCCGTAGCGGTACATGAGCTGGTTGTCGCCGCCCTTGTACTGCTCCATCATGGCCTGCGAGGACGAGACATAGTAGATGCCGTCATCGGCTACCGAACCGGCGCTCACCCACTGGGAGCTGCTGCCGTCGTCGTTGAACCAGTCGGAGATCTGCGAGTAGCTGGGGTTGTGCGCGCCCTCGGGCACGCTGACCTTGAAGCCGACGCGCCATTCCGTGCTCTTGTCACCGAAGTTGGGGTCGGTGACCTCGATCATCTGGAGCGTGGTCTCGTCGGCGAAAACGATCGTATTGCCCTCGACGGGTGTGCCGTCGAGCAGGGTGATGTTGCCGGAGTAATTCCTCGTGACGTCGAACTTGCCCGCTCCGTCGCTAATGACCTTGCAGCCGGAGGCGAGCTGGCTTTCGCCGGGCTCAGCGTTGAGGAAGGTGCCGCCGTAGATCTTGAAGCTGGCCGCGTCGCCGGCGAGTACGTTCCACGAGCCCGAACCCTCGGCGTACTCGCAGCCGAAGCTGCCGCCGTACACGGTAATGGCACCCTGTTGCGCATTTATGCAACCGGCTGCGCTTCCGCGATAGCTGCCGCCGTTGACGACGAGACTGCCGCCCGTCGTGGCAAGTGCGGGGCTATCGGATCCGATGATCTTGCCGCCGTTGCCCAGCACGGTCACGGTCGAGCCGCCTGCCGCGCTCATCACAGCCGCCCCGGTGATCCCGGAGCCGGTGATGGTCTTGCCGTTGAGGTCGAGCGTGATGGCCTTGCCGCTCACCACGATGCCCTCCCCGTCGACGCCCACGCTGCGCAGCAGGACGATGGTGTCGCCGTCCTTGGCGGCCGCGATGGCCTCGGCAAGCGTCTTGTAGGTGGTCTCGCCGACCTGCGCCTCGACGATGCTGTCGGCACGCACGATGCTAAAGCTTCCATCCTCGCCGTCACATACGAAACCAGTTGCGCAATACTCCGCGGGCACCTCGTGGCTGAACGAACCGCCCGAGACGCTCGCGTTCGCGCCCGGAGCGAGTCTGATCGAACCCAGGGCCGTGTTGAAGGTTCCACCGGTCACGGACAGCGAGCTGATCTGGCTGCTACCGCCGCCCGAGACCTCGTCGATGGCATAGCCGTTGTTGCTGCTGAGCGTGCCACCGGAGATGCTGATGTTCATGCCGCCTGCGTACCCGGCACGCGAGTCCACGTGGATGGCGCTGCCGGACACGCTGATGCCGTTGCCGTTGGATTCGCCGTCGACGTAGACGCTGCCGCTCGTGCCGGCAATGGTGCCGCCGGTCACGGTGAGCGTGCCGGATTTGATGCCGATGCCGCCGTAGGTGCCGCTCAGGCTGCCGCCGGATACGGTGAGCGTGCCAGCCTGCGGATGGTAGACGGCGATGGAATCCGTCGAGCTCACGGAGCCGCCGGAGATGTTGATGGTGGTGCCACCGTTTGCGGCCAGGCCGTTACCGGTAATGCCGAAGCCGGCAGCGCTGATGTCGCCGCCATTCATGTTGAACGTGGAGCCGCTACCGGCGACGAAGACGCCGTAGTTGGCCACGACCGAGCCGCCCTCGTGGGTGGCCGATCCGCCGCTCACGACGCGGATGCCGAAGCCGTCTGTGGCCTGGATATTGGTCGTGCGCTTGACGTCGCTGCGCCCCTCACCGTCGTCCGCTTCGCTGTCCTGCATGATTATGGCGTTTTTGCCCGAGGCGCCGCGGCCGATGACGGTAAGGGATTCGGTGGAGAGCACGCCACTGGCGCCCACGGTCACGGCGTAGATGTCGTTGCCGCCGGAAACCTCGATGGTGCCGCCCGTGATGGTCGCGGAAGCGCCGGTCACGGTAACCGCCGAGCATCCGGAGGCGGTGAGCTTCTTGCCGCCCAGGTCGAGCGTGATGGCCTTGGCGACGGTGACACCCTCGGTCAGGGCCAGATCCTTAACGACGGTGACGGTATCGCCCGCGTTGGCGGCGCTAATGGCTTCCTGAAGCGTCTCGTAACCGGTGCCATTGACGGTGGCTGCCGGGTCGGTGACCTCGGCGGCCAGTTCGGAGAGCGTCACGCGCAGACCTTCGATCTCGGTCCACATCTTGGTAACCTCGGGCTGCTTGAGCTCATCGGCGCTGAGCATGGCATGAAGGCTGGTAGCGGTCTCGAGGGCCTTGGCCAGGGCGTCCTTGTTCTTGGCCGCTGCAGCCTCAACCGCCTCCTCGTAGGTGGTGGTAAAGGCCTTGAGCTCCGTGGAAGGAGTCGCCTCCTGCTTCTCGTCGCCCGTAGTCGCGCCCTCGCCGTCCTTGGCATCGCCTGTGGCGTCTTCGGCGGGCTTCTCGACATCGGTGCCGGTGTCAGCGTCGACCGCCTCATCGGTAGATACGACGTCCTCACCCTCGCCATCGACGTCACTGGTGGGAGCCTCCTCGGCAAGCACCGCCTCTGGCTCCCCGGCCAGGTCGAGCGCCTGCAAGATCGCCTCTCCCTCGCCAAATGCCGTGAGCACGCCCACGGGCAAGAGCGAGAGGGCTAGGGCGAAGGCGGCTACGAAGCCAATAAGCCTGCGCGGAAGCCGCGTCTTCCTATTTTGGGTTTTCATGCAGTCGCATCCTTTCGTTCCTCGGCACGGTGAACGGAAAAACGATGGTGTTTGGGGCACGTTGTAAGGGAGAATCTCGCGTGTACGCGTATCTAGATGATATAAAAATCGCCAGATTACAACGTATATAGAACATGAACTGGCATGGTAATGCCATGCAAAGTACAGGCAAACGCCGCTTACGGTCAAAAATCAAAGGTCAACGACATGTTAGAACCCTGATTTAGAGCAAAAACAGTGGAGGGCGCGTCTTGCCAATGCGCCAAGGCATCGCTGAGTGATCTGATGCCCTGACATATCCGTCGAAGGACTTGTCTAGTTCAACTTACATTAATCTTCTGGTACCTGCCATTAATATGCAAAGTTGGTCAGACCAAATTGTTTCATTTTTAACAGGTATCAGTAATATATGAGACAGATTGGTCTGACCAACTTCTCCTATTTTCTTCTGGCACCGGCAAGTTATCTGCTGCTTCTCGCACACTCATGTCTCCCAGACGTCCTGGCTTTTCCTTCTTGCACCTGTTGTTCTTGTGGCGCATGCCCATGTGCAAAAGGGTCAGGCCCTTTTGCACATGGGGCCCCTTTCGCACGCCCCGCACCCTCCTCGCGTCGCTCGCATAAAAAACGGGCGCCCCCGTTGCCGAGGGCGCCCATGTCGCGCAATCTATGCGATTGTGTTTACTTCATGACGCGGATGCGACGACTGCGGCTCGCGGCAAGACCCATGAGGGCCAGGAGCATAACGAGCGCCAGAGACGCCGTCTGAGCGCCGTCGGAGGTGTCCGGCGACCCAGAACCCGTTCCGGAAGCATTCGCGCTTCCTGAGCCGTTTCCGTTGCTCTCAGAGCCATTGTCCCCGGTCGAATCGCTCACCTGTACGGTGGGAGGATTCGTGTTGCTGTCGCCGTTGTTGTCCTTGTTGTCGTTGCCGGTGTTGTTGCTGTTGTTGTTGCCGCTATTGTTGTTGTCCTTGTTGTCGTTACCGCTGTCAGAGGCCTTGTTCACGGTGAAGTCAGCAGTCGCCTGGCCATCGTTGTAGCGGAAGACGACGCTGTGCTTGCCCGCCGCCAACGTGCTGAGGTAGGCGTTCTTAATGGTGGCGATCACGGAGCCGGAGGTCACGGTGTAGTCCGTGTCGCGCTTGAGCTCCTTGCCGTCCACCAGCAGTGCCTGGAACTTGGCCAGGTCGCCGTCCGCGCGCATCACGATGGTGCCGTTGCCGCCCGCGGTGAAAGTGCTGTTGGCGCCCGAAACGACCTTGTACGTCGGCGTGTCGGGATTGTCTGGGTTATCCGGGTTGTCCGGATCGACAGGCTTGGCCTCCCAATGCGCGTACAGCGTCGCGGGGGCGGAGAACACGGTCTCCTTGGCGATGACCTTCTCGCCACCCGTGGCGGCCGTATACCAACCGATGAAGGTATAGCCCTCGCGCGTGGGGTCGCCGGCGAGCTGGGCAAGCGTGTCGCCCTCGCCGGTCCTCATCTGCTGGCCATCGGTGAGCACGCCGCCGTTGGCGTCATAGGAAATGACGTAGTAACCGGGGGCCTGGACTTCCTGCCAGCGGGCGTAGAAGCTGGCGGCCTGGGTGAAGGGCGTCGAGCTGAGTGTCGCGCTCGTAATCTCGTAGCCCTCGCTACCGGAAGAGGTGCTCCACCAGCCCAGAAACTTGTGACCGGCCCATGTGGGGTTGGGCGGAAGCTCCGTCAGATAACCCTTCGTCGTGGTCTTGACGACCTGCATCTGGCTGCCGTTGATCATGGCGTCCTTGCCGTTGGGATAGAAGGTGATCTCGTACTTGCCCTCGACGTCGTACCACTGGGCGTACACGTCCGTGTCCGTATTGAACGTATAGGCCGTGGTAATCCTGACACCGCCTGACTTCTCCGTAAACCATCCCCTAAAGGTATGGCCCTCCCAGGAGGGGGTGTTCGGAAGCTCGGTGAGCCTGCCGTTCGTCCCCGTCACCAGAGTCGCGTAAGGCGCCGGATGAGTGAGACCGTCATTGTGATAGAAGGCGACAGTGTACTGGTCCTTGGCTTGCAGGCCATCTTTGAGGACGCTGTTGCCGCTTCCCATGTTTATGGCATTCCACTGAGCCGTGGTACCCAGGTAGTTGACGCTGCCCGGCTTGCTCAGGGACGGACAACCGTCGAAGGCATCGCTGCCGATGGAAGTAAGGCTAACGGGCAAACCGATAAGGGAAAGATTCCCGCAGTTCTTGAATGTGTTGGCGCCGATGGCTTGAACGCCTGCAGGGATAGTAATGCTGGCAAGACTCGTGCAACCAGAGAATGCACCATCGCCAATGCTCTTCAAATTCGTCGTACCGGAAAAGACTACCTTGGTAAGGTTGATGAAGCCACTGAATGCATTTGAACCAATGCTGGAAACGTTTTCGTAAATGGTGATACTCGTAACAGAGGCAGGATCGGCTTTGGTATCCAGGATGTTCGAGATGGTCGGGTCGTAGCCATTGTCGTAGGGAAAGTTCCACATGGGCTGGGCGCTGGTGAGACCCGCACCGATGACGAGCTCGCCCGTGTCCTTCAGCTCCCAGGTGCACTGGTTGCTCGTGCCCCAGAAACCCGTAGTCGCCTGCGTCGTGATGTCCTCGGCTGGCGTGACCGTCGTCGACGTCTCAGTGACCGTAGCGGCATCGCCCGCAGGCTTCACCGTGTCCGCAGGCGTCTCGGTCGTGGGCTCGTCGCCCGGCTCCACGTCATCAAGAGTGAAGATGACGGGGGGCTCTAGTTCTATAAAAGTGCCCTCTGAGGGCTCATCGATGTCCGTCGTACTCGCGAATGCGGTTGCCGTTCCCAGCATTGCCGCGACAAACGCGATCACGAACACGGACACGATTCTTGCTTTCCACTTTGTCATTGTGCCCGTCCTTTCTTACATGACGCGCATTCATGCAAATAAAATGCATAAAGCACCAAACCCTTTGCTTCCTTACAAGGGTCAGGCGCGAGAACAGACAAAAACGCAAGGTAAACAGTCTGATTAGTAGATTGTCAATCTGTACCTCATTTGCCGGTGAGCTACAGAGAAAGAATCCTACCTCTCCAAAACGAATCCTTCATTACCAGGCGAAACATGCGATTGGGGTAACGCCCGTTTCGTCGACACTAATACTACACCTATTACTATGTCTATTCAAAACCTTATTTTCCCCGCTCGGCAGATGGTGACAGATGGC